>Ga0187871_10002191_pt1 | contig 16159 bp, 17 predicted proteins | sample June2016WEW_16_1_FD_132988 | JGI IMG/M metagenome (GOLD analysis project Ga0187871, IMG submission 132988) | Peatland microbial communities from SPRUCE experiment site at the Marcell Experimental Forest, Minnesota, USA - June2016WEW_16_10 | ecosystem: Environmental > Terrestrial > Soil >... | reverse complement strand
CAAGGGCTTCGATAACGAGCGCGTGCTGGCCGTGAGCGTGAAGATGTCTCCCGCCAAATACACAGAGGAATCGCAGCAGACCGCGTTGTTCGATCGCCTTCTGCGGAAGACGCGGTCGCTGCCCGGCGTGCTCTCCATCGGCATAGTGTCGGCGCTGCCGCTGCAGGTCGAAACCTGGCTCGACCTGGCCGCGGCCGAGGGCGACCAGCGCCCGCTATTCGAGCGGCCCATGGTGAACGTGCGCTTCGTCAATCCGGACTATTTTAAGACGCTGCGCATCCCGTTTCGCGCGGGGCAGACCTTCGACGACAGCCAACGCAATCGTAAAGTAGTGATTGTTTCGCAGGGGACCGCACGGCTCTTGTGGCCCGGCCGGAATCCACTGGGGCGCCGCCTGATGCACAACGAGAACCTGGAAGAAGTGGTCGGCGTGACGGCGGACATCCGCAGCACCAGCCTGGACAAAGAGCCGGTCCCGATCATCTACATTCCGTATTGGCAGCGCCCGCGGCTGTCGGCGGCACTGTTGGTGCGCACCGCGATGGACCCGCGCGGCATCGCAACGGGATTGCGCGGCGTCATTCACCAGGTGGACGCGGATGTGCCGGTGCCGGAGATGCAGACGCTACAAGAGGTAATGTCGGACTCCGTGGCGCAGCGCCGTTTCCAGATGACGCTGGTGATGTTGTTCGCCGGCGCCGCGCTGGCCCTGGCCGGGTTCGGCATCTATGGCGTGGTTTCGTATTCCGTGGCACGCCGCCGCACGGAGATGGGCATCCGCATGGCGTTGGGCGCGGGTACGGGCGGTCTGCAGCGGATGGTGTTATGGCAGGGGATTCGCCCGGTGGTGGCCGGGCTGGGGGTGGGAATCGTGGGCGCGCTGGCGGCCGGCCGGATCTTGAGCAGCCTGCTATTCCAGGTGAGCGCGCGAGATCCGCTGACGATCGGGGGTGTAGCGCTGGTATTGCTGGCCGTATCGGTGGTGGCGGCGCTGGCGCCGGCGCGCCGGGCGACGCACGTGGATCCGATGAAGGCGCTGCGGTTCGAGTGAGCGCGGTATGATCGACTGTGCGTCATCGCCTCATGCTATGTGTCGCAGCGGCGCTGCTGCTGTTGGCGTGCGGCGGAAGCCCGACGGTTTCTCCCACCACGCGGGCCACCCAGGCGGAGGCCGGCGATTCGGGGCCAGCGCGCCATCGCCACCGGAGGCGCGGCCCGCGTGGCGCACCAGCCTCGCAAAATGGAGGAGCGCCGGAGGCCGGCAGATTCGACTTCTATGTGATGTCGCTTTCCTGGTCGCCTGGATTCTGCGCTACGGCGGCGGGCCGGAACGATGCGCTCCAATGCGGACCCGAACGCCACTTCGCCTTCGTGCTGCACGGGCTGTGGCCGCAATATGAAAAGGGCGGATGGCCGCAGGACTGTTCCACCGAAACGGCGGGTGGAAACCTGATCCACGGCATGCTGGGAATCATGCCGAGTCCCGAACTGGTGGCTCACGAGTGGGAGAAGCACGGCACCTGCAGCGGTCTTTCGCCCAAGGACTACTTTGAGGAAGCCACGGAGGCGTTTCGCAGCGTAAAGATCCCGCCACAATACATGGCGCCGCGGCAGCAGATCGCCGTCAGCCCGGATCGGTTGCGGCGCGACTTTGCCGCCGCCAATCCGAAGATTCCGGAACAGGGACTGGTGGTGCTGTGCAGCCGCAACGGACGTTATTTGCAGGAAGTGCGCACGTGCCTGACGCTGGATTTAGAAGCGCGGCCATGCAATGCGGAAGTATTGCGGGACGCCTGCGAGTCCGGCCAAATCGTGATGCGCCCGCTGCGGTGATGGCGCCGCTTTAGGGTGGATGGCCCCGGCCCGCGAGCTATTCGTCCGAAGACGCCTCTTGTGCCCGGCGGCTCATTTCACGACTTGCATCTTGTACAAGACGCTGGACTTCGTCCTCGTCAACCGTGGGTGCCGGATTGTCGAAGCCGTAATAGGCATCGTCCACAGAATCCGCGCCCATGGAAGCCGCGAACACTTTGAGGTAATTTCTGGTCGGCATGTAGGCCCCTTTAACTTAACACGTTGAGAACCGCAAAATCTCTCTGTCTTGCGATCTCTATCACAAGACTTCTGTTTACTTCCGGGCTTCTTGATCCAACAACTCGAAGCAAAAATCACTTAGAAAGCGCTGTACGACGTCCAGGCGGGCGATTTCGGCGCTGTTGAACGGGTATTCCGTCGTAGAACCCACACATAGAACGCCATATGGCAAATTCTCCTTTCGCGAACGCAGGGGGAAAGCCACCAGAAACTCGTGGTCCATCCCGGTCAAACTGCGGCGGTAAAAATCCGGGCTTTTGTGGAGTTCGACGGTCCTCTTCTGCCAAAGTACGGGGCGGTTGTTCTTGAATGCTCTGCCGCCGACACCGGCCCCGAAAGGCGCACGAAATTCGCCGCGCCGCCCGGTCAGGTCAGTAACCGTCTCCGCCCCATTTTCAATGACACCCGTCGCCACGATGCTCATCGTACGATCCGCGGGTTGGTAGATCACGATGCTGAGTTCGACCTCTCCCGTCCATTTCGGCAGCAGTTCCCCTCGTACCTGATTCGCCACCGTGACAAAAAAGTTACGCATGAAGGTCCTGTGCGAATTCCGCCACCGCTCGCGCACCTGGTCCATCCAAGTCAGGACGTCGTGTGCGTCTACCGCCGATTCCGGGGGTACCGGCGCCACCCGCCAGCCAATGCCGTACGAGTATCCGATCACGGGACGATGCACGCGCAGCGCGACGACGTCGAGGCTCTCGACGAAACGCAATGCCTTCGCCTCGCGCAGTTCCAGTTCGAGCTCCGCATTACGCTTGGCGTTGATATCCTGCACATTCGGCCCCAGGTAGGTCACGCAGGGAAACAGACTCTCCTGCAAATTGAGGGATTGGACTTTTTCCCGATCCACCGGAAACCGCGCCACCAGCGTCAGATCCTCAATCGGATCTGTGATGTGCAGGTGGGTGAGTTCAAGGTAATCCTCCACTCCGTATCGTAGAAGGTATTGGTGTTCGTCCATGGCAAATGCATTCAGCGCCCACCAGGAGTACTCAAATCCGTAGTCCGATGCCACCACCAGGTCCCCTAAGCGCAGGTCCACGTCGCTTACCGAATGCTTCGCGATGCCCGCGTCCGCGGCTAATCTTCCCCGTCCTCGCAGGTGCAGCGCGTCCAGATCGATATCGCCGGTCGTGGCGGGCAGCTCGAGCTTGGCCAGATAGGGCTTCGCGTGAATGGGGTTTCGGATATCCAAACCCTCACATTCCACGATCCGGCGGCAATCGCCGTCCCCGTTTAGTATGGTGGTGGAAACCACTTCGCGGTAGTGATAACCGCGGTCCTTCACTTCCTTGTCGAACATTTTGTCGCGCGCCGCGTTCAGCGACCGGATAATGTGCCGCTCCACGGGCTTGGGAACGATGCCCACCGTCTTGTGTACCTGGACTTCGACTTGGCGCTCGGGCCCCAGCACGACCAGGTTCATGTAATTGGCGTCTCCCTCCCGCAAGGAGGCGCCCACGCTAATTACGTGCAACTCACGGTTGGGGCCACCCAGGCTGCTGCTGAAGACCGAACGCGCATCCACGTGCTCGTGGCCATGCAGGATCAAATCTACTTCGTAGGTGAGCGCCGTCCCTAGTAATGCCCCGGCGTTCATCAGTGTCAGCCACCGCTGTAATTCGGAGTGGCGGCTCGCTTCGTTCACCGGTAAAGGATGATGGTGCAGCGCGATTATCTTGAAAACGAGGTCCGGGAATATTTTCGAGTAATTGGACTTGAGATCTGCATACTGTTCCAAGAACGCCTTGAGCTCCATGTCCGGCACAAATCCATTCGCCCCAAATATCCTGGCGCGCGCCGAATCCATGGCGTAAATCCAAATGCGTTCCTCGGGATAGAAGGCGCTGCGTGGCGGATCGCCAAATACTTTCCGGAAAGGATTACGCAGCACCATCACATTACCCAAGAACATCTTGTCGTGATTCCCCGGTACCACGATCAACTTCGGTGCGTCCGGCGAAGCGCACGCTACGCAGTTGTTTTCAAGCGTCTGCAGCAGGGTCTTGGCTTCCCGCAGCCGTTTTACGTTGGGACTGTCGGCTATATCGCCCGTGGCAACGATCACGTGCGGCTTCAGCTCCGCTACCCGGCTGCCAAGTATACCCGCCAAGGGCTCGTTGTGATTCCCGAAATGCAGGTCCGAGATATGCAGGATGCGGAATTCGGTAGCGTGCGCGCCCATATACCGTTCGGCAGCCAGGCGCCTATCCGCCGGGCGGTTGAATGATTATAACCCGACCGGCCGGAAATGCGGCAATGTTTTTCCGGACTTACTCCACGCGAATTAAAACGACTATGGTTAGTTATTTCGGACTCGCGACCCTAGGAAGCTTGTCCCACGACGCCGGCCAGCGGACTGCTGGCGCTGGCGTACAGTTTCTTGGGCATGCGTCCGGCGAGATAGGCGAGACGGCCGGCTTTCACAGCCAGCTTCATAGCCTTTGCCATGCTGGCGGCATCCTCGGCGGCGGCGATCGCGGTATTCATCAGCACGCCATCCGCGCCCAACTCCATGGCGATGGCGGCATCGGAAGCGGTGCCTACCCCGGCGTCCACGATCAGCGGGACGGTGGTGATCATCTCGCGCATGATTCGCAGGTTGGCGCTGTTCTGCACGCCCATGCCGGAGCCGATGGGCGCGGCCAGCGGCATGACGGCGGCGGCGCCGGCGTCGATCAGCTTGCGCGCGTTCACCACGTCGTCATTGGTGTAGGGCAGCACCACGAAGCCTTCCTTCACCAGCACGCGGGTGGCTTCCAGGAGCCCTTCGTTATCGGGGAAGAGCGTTTTTTCGTCGCCGATGACTTCCAGCTTGATCCAGTTGGAGAGGCCGACTTCGCGCGCCAGGCGGGCGGTCCGGATAGCGTCGTCCGCGGTATAGCAGCCAGCGGTATTGGGAAGGATGAAGATTTTGGACCGGTCGATGTAGTCGAGCAGGGATTCCTTGGAGCGATCCGTCAGGTTCACGCGGCGCACGGCCACGGTGACCATATCGGCGCCCGTGGCTTCGTGGCAGCGAGCCATCTCCTGGAAGCTGCGATACTTTCCGGTTCCCACGATCAGGCGGGATTGGAAAGCGCGGCCGGCAATTGTCAGAGTATCGGACATTCTTTTATTGTAGGACGCCGCGCTCGTGGCAGCATTCAATCTTCGGCCTTGTCTTCGAGAGCCTCGATGAGGGCGTGTGGATTGCGTCGATTGTATATGGCCAGGAGTTTTCCGAAGTATCCGGCTTCGACGATCTCCTTGTCTGTTTTGAACGCCACGCTAGTGAATCGGCGGATCTATGTCAAACTTGAGGTGAAGGTGTTCGCAGATCAGTCTACGCCGGGGGCGATTCGCCGCATCACATCTTTCACTCGGCGCGCATACCCGGCGTTTCGATTGTAGGTCTTCAAGATCCCATCGACGTCTTTCTCCCGATATAGCGAGGAGTGCGCCAGGTAGGATGCCACGGCGCGAATGCCGGCGGCCGCGGAGGAAAACGCCGCGCGCCCCGAATTCCATCCGAAGATGTTATTGTTCCTGGCGGCTTTGCCACCGGAGGTTTCCACGAAAGAGAGGCTGGGCAGGAGACGCCAGTCCAATGCGTACATATCGGCGGCTTCGAGAAAGATAGGGGCCAGGCTGGCCGCGGGGCAATTGCCCTGCTGGAAGAAGTTGCGCAGAGAAGCGAGACGGGGATCTTTGGCGGGTTCGTTGCGATGCTCGGCGGTGGCTATTTTTGCGGATTCCGCATGCGTTCCGGCCGGCAGAGCGACCACACCGGCAAAAACGGCCAAACCGTTCGAAAGCAGCTTTCGCATATCGAAATTACCTCGTTTCAGAAATTTGGTTTTCTTAAAGAACCGGCTCAATCGGCGGCCGGGAAAATACAGGGTATGGGCGCAGAGGCCCGGATCAGCGGCGTGTGTGTGTACAAAACATAAGCTGTAATTATACCATTACGGCCAAGGCGCCTTGTCAAGGGGCTTAAATCGCTGAAAAGATTGACCGTACCGAGTTGTCTCTCCCGACTTTTTGCTAAACGGCATCCTCTCCCAAACGCTCCGGCCGTGTCAAAATCTTGTTATAGGAGGCAATATGCCGAAGATGCGTGCCGTACAGGTTTCGCGCGCCGGAGGTCCTTTTGAGATCGTGGAACGCGAAATTCCAGAGCCCGCCGCGGGTAGCGTGCGGATCAAGGTGCAGGCTTGCGGAGTCTGCCACAGCGATTCGCTGACGAAGGGAGGATTCCTACCGGGCATGCAGTTCCCGCGGGTTCCCGGACACGAGGTCGTGGGGGTGGTGGATGCAGTCGGCGCAGGCGTCGCGGGATGGACACCGGGCCAGCGCGCCGGTCTCGGCTGGAACGGCGGATACTGCGGGCATTGCGACAACTGCCGCCGCGGCAATTTCTTTGCGTGCCAGACGGCCACCTATATTACAGGCGTCACCAGCGATGGCGGCTATGCGGATTACACGATTGCCCGCGCGGAAGCCCTGGCGCGGGTGCCCGACGGGTTGACGGCCGCGGAGGCCGCGCCCCTGATGTGCGCCGGCGTCACCACCTTTAATTGCCTGCGCAACACGGGCGCGCGGGCGGGCGACCTGGTGGCGATCCTCGGTTTGGGCGGACTCGGGCATCTGGGGGTGCAGTTCGCATCCAAGATGGGTTTCAAGACGGTGGCCATTGCCCGAGGCCAGGACAAGGAACCCCTGGCCCTGTCGCTCGGCGCGTTCCGATACATCGACAGCCGCGCACAGGATCCCTCCGCGGAACTGCAGAAGTTGGGTGGGGCGAAAGTCGTGCTGGCCACCGTCACGGCCGGCGACGCCATGGCCGCTGTTCTGGGCGGGCTTGGAGTGCACGGAACCCTGATGGCGATTGGCGCGGCTCCGTCACTCCAATTCGCTCCTCTGAGCCTGATCGCGGGATCCACGGGCATCAAGGGCTGGTACTCGGGTACATCTATTGATTCACAGGATACGCTGTCATTCAGCGTGCTTTCCGGAGTGCGCTCCATGAACGAGATCTTCCCGCTCGAGCAGGTGAATCAAGCGTACGAGCGCATGCTTAGCGGCAAAGCACGGTTTCGGGCGGTTTTGACGATGGGAGATTAGATCGGAGGGAAAACGGCTGCCATGCGACTCTTCACGGCCCTCGATCTTCCGGCTGAAGTAGTCGGCGCGCTCGACGCTCTCCTCGGCCAACTTCGACCCACGGCGCGCATCAAGTGGAGTCCGCCCGCGAATCTCCACGTCACGATCCGCTTCATCGGCGAGTGGCCCGAGAATCGTCTGCCGGATTTGCGCGCCGCGCTCGACGGCCTCCCCACGCGCCCGCCGATTCCGATTCAGATATGCAAGCTGGGCTTCTTTCCCAATCCGCATTCGCCCCGCATCTTCTGGGCGGGCGTGGAAGCGTCGCCGGATTTAGCATCCCTCGCCGGGGAAACCGATGGCGCACTGGAACCCCTCGGCCTCAAGCCCGAAGGCCGGCCTTTTCACCCGCACCTGACCCTGGCGCGCATTCAGAACGCAATTCCCCTGCAAGAGCTGCGGGAGGTCATTGCCGCGCAGCCCACTCTCGACTTCGGCAGCTTCCGCGCAGATCGGTTCTTCCTCTATCAAAGCCGCCAGGGCCCTACCAGTTCCGTGTACACCCAGATTGCGGAGTTTCCGTTTATAAGCTGAGGTATCCTGGATCAAGGAGAGCCCATGGCCGCATCCTCCCCGCCCTTCCCTTACGAAACGCGCCTGAATATTCTGAAGAAGCCGTTGGAAGTGATCGACGAAAAAGCCCTTGCCGATGCTTGCGAGTACAAGTGGTTCAACCAGACCCTCTGCCAGGTGAACGATTCGGTCGTTCGCATGGCTGTAATCGAGGGCGAGTATCACTGGCACAAACACGACCAGGACGACGAGTTCTTTTACGTGATCGAAGGCCGGCTGCTGATCGATCTCGAAGAGCGGACCGTCGAACTGGCGCCACGGCAGGGATTCGTCGTGCCGAAAGGCGTTGTGCATCGCACACGCGCTCCGCGGCGTACGGTGATTCTGATGGTGGAAAACGCGGGCATCGTTCCCACAGGCGATTGATGAGCGCAGCCCTGGGACTCGCGATCGCCTACCTGCTGGGCGGTATTCCTTTCGGATATCTCCTGGTGAAGCTGACGACCGGTCGCGACGTGCGCGCCGCGGGCAGCGGCAACATCGGAGCCACCAACGTGCTCCGGACGACCGGTCGCGCCGCCGGTGTGGCAACTTTGCTGCTGGATATAGGTAAAGGTTACCTGGCGGTCTGGCTGGAAGGCCGGCTGGCGGGCCACAATCCCGAGTGGATGGGGGCGGCCGCGGTGGTCGTCATGATCGGCCACTCGTATCCGGTGTACCTGCGTTTCCACGGCGGCAAAGCCGTGGCGGCGTTCGTGGGCGGCTGGCTCTGCCTTACGCCGCTGCCATTGGCCGCCGGGCTGCTTGTATTTGTAGTGATGGCCGCATGGACCCGCCATATCTCCCTTGGCTCTATTGTCGCGGCGGGTACCTTTCCGCTGGCCGTCTGGCTCATCGAACATCCACCGCCGATGGTGGTCGCAGCCGCGATTCTCAGCGGCGTCTTGATTGTTTACCGCCATCGTGAAAACATCACCCGGCTGCGCGCGGGAACCGAATCGGTTTTCTCGTTCGGGAGCCGCACGTGATTCCGGCGCCCAAAGACAACACGCTCGCCATCATCGGAGCAGGCAGTTGGGGCACCGCGCTAGCCATCGTGCTTTCGCCGCGTTTCCCGCGCATTCGTCTCTGGGTATACGAACAAGATCTGGCCGGCCGGATGCGGGACGATCGCATCAACGATTTATATCTGCCCGGCTTCAGTCTGCCCGCCAATGTGGCCGTGGAAACCGAATTGGAAGGCGCGCTGGCGGGTGCGGTGACCGTGCTCAGCGTGATGCCCTCGCACCTGGTGCGCCCGATTTATAGCCGGATGCTGCCGTGGCTGAACGCTTCCATGGTTTTCGTGAGCGCCACCAAGGGCTTGGAAAACGGAACGCTGTTGCGCGCCTCCGAAGTGATCGGGGAGTGCTTATCCGCAAGTTTTGAGCCGCGGGTTGCGGTTATCTCCGGGCCCACATTTGCACGGGAAGTGGCACGCGGCGATCCGACGGCGCTGGTGGTGGCTTCCACAGACCTGGCTTTGGCAGCAGGCGTGCAAGCGGCCTTTTCGGGTCCCACCTTCCGTCTTTATACCAGCGCCGATCCCGTGGGTGTGGAAATTGGCGGCGCGGTTAAGAATGTGGTGGCCATCGGGGCGGGTGTATGTCACGGATTGGGATTGGGCAGCAACACCCAAGCCGCACTGATTACAAGAGGGTTGGCCGAGATGACCCGGCTGGCAACGGCTCTCGGTGGCCGGCCTCAGACGCTGGCCGGTCTGGCGGGGCTGGGCGACCTGGTGCTCACGTGTTCGGGAGAATTGAGCCGCAATCGCATGGTCGGTCTGGAACTGGCGCGCGGGCGCAAATTGGATGAGATTGTAAACTCTATGAAAATGGTGGCTGAGGGCATCAAGACGACTAGCGCGACCGTCGACCTGGCGCGCAGGCAAGCCGTTGAGATGCCTATCTCCTGCCAGATGTTTGAAATGTTGAATTTCGGCCTGGCCCCACGGGAGGCGGTCCGAAGGCTGATGGAACGTTCTCTAAAGGGAGAATGACTTTCGGGTGTGAAGGCGCAACAATGCATGGAGCCTGGTGTTATGAGTGATATGGGGGCAGCTGCGATAGCCGCCCTGGATTACGATGCGGAGCTGATGCTCCGGGTTAAAGACGGGGATGGCACCAGTTTCGGTGTACTGCTTGAAAAGCACCGCGCCTCGGTGATTCATTTCATCTACCGGCTGGTGCAGGAGCAGGCCATCGCCGAGGAATTGGCGCAGGAAGTTTTTCTGCGGGTGTATCGCTCCCGGTCCAGCTACGAGCCGACTGCCAAGTTCAAGACCTGGCTTTTTCGGATCGCCACGCATCTGGCTTTGAACTGGCTGCGAGACGAAAAGCACGAACGGGGGCAGGAGCGTTTGGATGATGTATCTGCCGATCTGCCCGCAAGGCAGGTTTCAGACCGGCGGCCCTCGGTGGAGCAGGAACTGCTTTACGACGTGAAGCGGGAGGAAATTCGCAGGGCGGTGGCCGGGTTGCCCGAAAAGCAGCGGGCAGCGGTGCTGATGCACAAGTACGAGGAAATGGAATATACCCAGATCGCGAAGGTGCTGGGCTGCTCGGAATCGGCCGTAAAGTCGCTGCTGTTCCGGGCCTATGAAACGTTGCGCGCCCGCCTGGCGCACATGGGAAACACATGAATTGCCCGATCGAAAGCCGCGAGCCGGAAATTCTGGTAGCTTACGCCGCCGGCGAACTCGAATTGGAGACCGCCCGCGCTTTGGAACGGCACCTGGACGGTTGCGCCGCCTGCCGGCTGATGGTGGCGGACCAGGCTGTCGTCTGGAGAGCGCTGGATGCCTGGGAAGCACCATCGGTATCGCCCGACTTCGACCGGCGCCTGTATCGCCGGATTGACGATGGCGTGCGGCTCACATGGTGGGAGCGGATCACCCGGCCTTTCCGCCCCATGCCGCTGCGCCAGGCGCTACCCCTGACGGCTTCGGCGGGCCTGCTGCTGATGGCTGGTCTACTGCTGCAACATCCCACACCCGTCGCTCCGGCTGCCCCGGCCGGGCAAATCGTGCGGGCGAACCAGGTGGAAAGGACTCTGGACGATCTGGAATTATTGCGCCATTTCAATGCGGCAGATACCGACCAAAGCCCGCATCCCGATGCCATGTAATCGGATACGCACGGCATTTCCGAGGTTTGCATTGGCTATCCTGCCGGCGCTGCTGCTGGCGGCCATGGCCGGCGGCCAGGCGAAGTGCCAGCAGGAGCCCGAAAAGCCCACCGCCCAACAAATCCTGGAGAATTCCATCGACCGCTGGAACCGGATGTCGCCGGAGGAGCGCGAACGCGAACTCGCCAAGCTGCCGCCGGCGCGCGCGCGGGTGATTCGGCAGCGCATCTGGCGATATAACCACATGCGTCCGGAGGAACAGCAGGCACTGCGCGAGCGCTACCAAACCTTTAGCCAGCTTTCGCCGGAGAAGCAGCAGATCGTCCGCCGCCGGCTGCAGGAGTTCCGCGAACTGCCGGCGGCGCGCCAGCCGATCGTGCATCGCGAAGTCGAACGGGTACGCCTTTTGCCGGAAGCCCAGCGCGAGGCTACCTTCAACGGCGAGCCATTTCGCAGCCAGTTCTCGCCCGCGGAGCAGGCCATGATCAGGGATCTTTCAACTTATCTCCCCAATTAGCCTTCGGCGCTCTCGCCAGTCACGCCGCAGCGCGGCGTACAGACATGCTCCGGAAAGATCCGGGGAAATGTGCGCAGCAGGTAGGCCGTGGCGCCCTTTCTTGTGCGAAACTCCTTGCCGCCTTCCAGGGTGCGGCCCCAGTGCCGCGCCAGGAAATTACCTGTCCGCAATTTCGTGATTCGGGAATAGAACGGGCCGTCGAGGGTGTAGTGGACGAAATTGTAAGGTTCGATGGCGTTCAGTTTCGTCCGGCACTTCTGGCATATCAAAAGGTGTTGCTCGAAGGCAGGTATCCGGGACGAATCCAGTCTTCCCAGCGAATAATCCTCCAGGTCCGCGCCCGATTGGTGGCCGATGTTCTTTTGGCCCATGTCCTAGAATACCTTCAGTCCCCAAAATCTTAAATAGAGCTTTTAGGCTAGTTTGCGGGTTTGGTACTGTGTGCTGATCGGGCGGGCCGGCCTGTTCTGTGATAGGTTAGAGATTCATTCCGAACTGGAGGCAAAATGGAGGCCCTTGGCCTGATTGAAACAAAGGGACTGACGGGTGCGATCGAAGCAGCCGACGCCATGGTGAAGACGGCCAATGTGGTGCTTACCGGCAAGGAATTCATCGGCGCCGGTTACGTCGTGGTGAGCGTCCGCGGCGACGTGGGCGCTGTGAAAGCCGCTACGGACGCGGGCGCCGCCGCCGCGCGGCGGGTGGGCGAACTGGTGTCCGTACACGTGATTCCCCGTCCGCATGAAGAGACCGAAAAGGTGCTGCCGGGCGCCGGACCGGTCAAGAAATCTCTGGGCTGATGCTCGAAGACAAAGACCTCGTCTCCATTCAAGAGGTCCGCACCAAGGTGGAAAAGGCCTACGCCGCCTGGCAGAAGTACCGCTCATACACCCAGGCGCAAGTGGATGCGATCGTGGAACGCATGGCCGCCGCGGGTCGCGCCAACGCCGAGCGGCTGGCCGCTATGGCCGTGGAAGAGACCGGCTACGGCAACGTCAAAGACAAGATCGCCAAGAACCTGTTGAACGCGGATCTGCTGCCTCGTAAAATGCGTGGCATGCGCACCGTCGGGATGTTGCGCGAGATTCCCGAAGAGCACATGGTGGAATATGCCGTTCCGGTGGGCGTAGTGGCTGCGATCCTGCCCACCACCAATCCCACTTCCACCGCCATCTACAAGATTCTGATCTCACTTAAGGCCGGCAATGCCATTGTTCTCAGCCCCCACCCGCGCGCGGTGCGATGCACCTGCGCTACGGCGGACCTGCTATACCGGGCGGCGCTCGAAGCGGGGGCGCCGGAAGACATCGTCCAATGCCTGGGATACGCAAGCCTGGACGGCACTAACGCGCTGATGCGCCACGAGCGCACCGGCGTGATTCTCTCCACCGGCGGGCACGGCATTGTGCGCGCGGCTTACTCCAGCGGCAAGCCCGCCTTCGGCGTGGGACCGGGCAACGTACCGGTGATGATCGAGCGCACGGCGGATGTCCCGGACGCCATCGCCAAGGTGATCGAAGGCAAGTCGTTCGACTATGGGACGGTTTGTTCCAGCGAGCAGGCCATCGTGGTAGAAGACGTCCTGAAGGATCGTGTGTTGGCCGAATTGAAGGCCGGCAAAGCCCATTTCTGCGGAGTCGAGCAGAAACAGGCGCTGGGCAGGCTGCTGGTGACGCCGAACTGGACCATCAATCCCGCGTGCGTGGGTCAGTCTCCCACCAAGATCGCGACCATGGCGGGCTTCACGGTACCGGCGGAGACTTCCATCCTGGTCGTCGAACTGGACGGCGTCGGTAAGCAGCATCCCCTTTCGATGGAGAAACTGTCGCCGGTGCTGGCCGTCTATTGGGTGAAGGATTTCGCGGCCGGGATGAACATTTGCGAAGGCCTGCTGCGCTTCGGCGGGTTGGGACACACCTGCGGGATCTACTCGAAAAACGATGCGCGGATTCGCGAGTACGCGCAGCGCATGCCGGCCAACCGGGTGCTCGTCAATACTCCCACGCCGCAAGGTTCAACCGGCATTACCACGAATGTGTTCCCTTCCATGACCCTGGGCTGCGGGGCGGCGGCGGGCAACATCACCAGCGACAACGTGGGGCCGCAACATCTATATAACATCAAGCGGCTGGCCTATGCCGTGCGCACGCCGGCGGAGGCGTTCCAGACTCCAGTGGGGCAGGCGGTTCCGGCGGCAGCCACGCAGCATATCGCTACAGACATCGTGGACAGGTTCCTGGCGCGGCGAGGCGGAGCGACTCCTCCTCCGGCCGTGCTCGCGAACGTTCCCGCGCCGGTCCCGGCGCCCGTACCGGCGGCAAAGCCAGATCCAGCGCCTTCCTGCGGCTGCGGCGGCGCCGCACCCGCTCCCCCCAACCCCCCGGCCCCACCGAAACCCCAAATCGTAGATTTCGTCTGCGAGGAGGATGTGCGCACGGCCATCAAGCAATCCCGGAAAATCTACATCGGGCCCAAAACCATCGTGACACCGGCGGCCCGCGATTTGGCCTTGCCCTCTGGTATTCTAGTGTTGGCTTAAGGGCAAAGGAGGACCAATGGACCTGAATTTGGACACATTGAAGCAGGAAATCCTGGCATACCTCGAGCATTCGGAATTCGCCGTTTTTCGCAGCGCTCCCGGGGGGTTGGAAGGGCTGCCCTTTGTACTCTGGGACGCCGAACGCTATCCCGATTACGTGATGTTCCTGGATACCGCCCGCAAGACCGGCGCCAAAATGGTTCTATTTGCCGCGCGCGAGTTCGAGTCCACCGAGGTCGACGAAGCGGTCGAGGAACTCGATGAGTGCGATTTGAGCCGTGAAGAGCGCCGGGACCTGGAATCCCGGCTGCGCGAGCTGCGGGTGCACGAAGGCGTCACCTGTTCGATCGAGCTGGCCTTCGATCACCACGCGCGCATGTACGTCTATGAAATCCGCCCCGACTGGTACGACGAATTCCTGAGCATCGGCGATGAAATCTCGGTGCATCTGCCGACCGGCCAGACCGAGCAGGACGACGACGGTTCTTTCGGTTATTTTTCGAATAACTGACGCGCGGCATGCCCATTCAGGCCCGCTGGCTGATTCCCGAAGGCAACCCGCAGGCAGCCCAGGCATTAGCCGCGGCATTGCGCATCGGTCTGCCTGCCGCGCGCGTGCTGCTGGCCCGTGAGTTGGGCGATCCGGAAGCCGCGCGCCGTTTCCTGGCCCCATCCCTCGCCGACTTGCACGCTCCGGCCGCGCTACGGGGCATGACCGAGGCGGTCGCGCGGCTGAAGCGGGCCATCTCGGGCGGCGAGCGGATCCTGATCTATGGCGATTACGACGTGGACGGGACCACTTCCGTGGTGATCCTGAAGAAAGCCATCGAGATGGCCGGGGGGACGGCGTCATTTTTCATCCCACACCGGCTGCGCGACGGATACGGGATGCGGGCCGACGCGGTGGAAAAAGCCGCCGCCGAGGGGATCAAGGTGATTGTGAGCGTGGATACCGGCATTCGCGCGGCGGAAGTCGTGCGTCGCGCCAACGAGCTGGCCATCGACGTGATCATCACCGATCACCATTTGCCGGAAGCCGAACTGCCCCCGGCCCTGGCCGTGCTGAATCCCAACCGGCCGGATTGCGGGTATCCCGACAAGAATTTGTGCGGGGTAGGGGTGGCGTTCAAGCTGGTGCAGGCGCTGCTGGCGTCGCTCGAATGGCCGCCGGAAAAGCTGCGGCGCGTCACCGAATCGTTTTTGAAGCTGGTGGCCATCGGCACGGTGGCCGACGTGGTGCCGCTGATGGGCGAGAACCGCATCATCGTGAAGTACGGCTTGAGCGGACTGGGAACGGTGCGGAATCCGGGGCTGCGCGCGTTGCTGGATGTGGCGGGCTTTAGCGGAGGGCGGGTGCCCTCATCCACCAGCGTGGCTTTCCGCATTGCCCCGCGGATCAATGCGGCGGGGCGCATGGACACCGCCAACGCCGTGATCGAGATGTTCCTGACCGCCGATCCGGAACGCGCGCGCGTACTGGCAGGGCAATTGCACACGCTGAATGGCGAGCGTCAGCAGGCGGAAGCGGAGGTCACCCAGCAGATCGTGGAGGAGTGCGCGCGCGTTCCGGTCGACGACGCGCAGCGGGCGCTGGTGTTCGCGGCGGACCACTGGCATCGCGGCGTGCTGGGCATCGTAGCATCGCGGCTGGTGGAGCGCTTCCACCGGCCGGTTTTCGTGCTCAGCCGGGATCCGGAGGATGGCCGGGCGCAAGGCTCCGGGCGCAGCATCCGGCCGTTTCACCTGCTGCAGGCGCTGGAGGCCATGCCCGAATTGTTCGAGCGCTTCGGTGGGCATCGGCAAGCCGCGGGGGTGACGCTGGCCTCCGATCGGATCGAGTCGTTCCGCGCGCGGTTCAACGAATATGCGGCCGCGCGGCTGACGCTCGAGGATCTTGCGCCGCAGGTGGAAATCGACGCTTTGTTGGAATTCCGCGAGATCGACGAACGCAGCGTGGCCGAAGTGTTCAGGCTGGCGCCTTTCGGGTGCGGCAACCCCGCGCCTCTATTCGCGGCGATGAACGCGGAGGTGGCCGGTCCGCCGGTGCCGATGAAGGAAAAACACCTGCGCGTACCGCTGCGGCAGAACGGGCGCACCCTGATCATGAAGGCGTGGAACTTCGCCGAACGCGCCGGCGAATTGCAGGCGGGCGCGCGCGTGGACGTGGCCTTCACGCT
>Ga0187871_10002190_pt1 | contig 16160 bp, 12 predicted proteins | sample June2016WEW_16_1_FD_132988 | JGI IMG/M metagenome (GOLD analysis project Ga0187871, IMG submission 132988) | Peatland microbial communities from SPRUCE experiment site at the Marcell Experimental Forest, Minnesota, USA - June2016WEW_16_10 | ecosystem: Environmental > Terrestrial > Soil >... | reverse complement strand
TTTGGCGTGAAAACCTACGACCCGATCGCGTTCGGCGCAGTGGTAGTTACGCTAGCCGTGGTGGCGTGGGTGGCGATCTATATTCCGGCGCGCCGGGCAACCCGCATCGATCCGCTCATCGCGCTGCGCTATGAATAAGCGGTTTCACCGCGCCGGCTCGCCTAAGGCCCCGCCGCCTTTCTTTGGGCGCGCAGGTTTGCCAGCACCCTGCGATGGAATCGGTCCAGGAGGCGCGGATTGATGCGCATCAGCCACCAGGCAAGCCGCGCGTAGAAGGGAAACACGATGATCGCTTCGTTGCGCTCCACGCCCCGCAGAATGGCGCGCGCGGCATCGGGAGCGGACACCAGCTTCACGGGTAGTTTCGCCCAGGAATTCGTCCTTGTCGATCTGCACGCCGATCGCACTGCCGTAGATCGCAGTATCCACGAAGCCGGGACAAACCACGCTGACCCGCACGCCGAAAGCCTCGGCCTCCGCGCGTAGAGCCGCCGATAACGAAACCACTGCGCTCTTCGTCATGGAATAAGGCGCCAGTCCGGGCTCACCCACCAGGCCGGCCGCGGAGGCCATATTGACGATGTGGCCGAAGCCCTGGCGAAGCATCGCGGCATAGGCGGCCCGGGCGCCGTAGATCACTCCCCATAGATTGATGTCCACGCACTGGCGCCAATGGTCGAGCGTGAGCTCGCGCACCTCGCCGCCCACGCCGATGCCGGCGTTATTGAACATGTAATCCAGGCGGCCGTGCGTTTGTACCGTCTCTTCCACCAGGCGCTCCACGTCTTCGGCGTCGGTTACATCCAACAGCGCGGCCGATGCTCTCCCGCCACTGGACGTTATCGCCGATGCCGCCGCCTGCGCGCCGTCGTAGTTGATGTCCACCACCACCGCAACCGCTCCGCGCCGAGCGAGTTCCTCGCACAGCGCCCGGCCGATACCGGAGGCGCCGCCGGTCACGATGGCAATTCGATTCTGGAAAGGATCGGCCATTAAGCATGAAGAGGAAGTGCCGGATTTCCTCGACAAGAGTACCACGAATTGTTCCGGGAATCCGCTCTTGCAACAGTAAGCGCGCGGAGCGCGACATGCTATCTTCGGAAACGATGTCCCAACGCCACCCCGTCCGCGTAAGGCGCGTCGATGAATGCGCCACCCTCGACGAGATTTTCCGGCATTGTCTGCCGGCCTTCGGCGGCGCCTACCTGCGCCGTGTATACACCATTCTCGACCGGGCGATCGCCACTGGCTGTCCCCTGACTCTAGCCATCTCCGGTCCAGTCACCGTCTCGGGCCAGCACTTAGCCTGGTTGATCCCGCTGCTTGAAACCGGTTGGGTGGCTTACATCAGCACGACCGATGCCGTCTGCTATCACGATGGGCACCGCAGCCTGGACGCGCACAAGGACGATCCCATCCACGAGGTGCCCATCCACAGCGACGATGCCGCATTGCGGGAGGAAGGCACGATTCGCGTCACCGATATGGCCTTCGACGAGGCCGTGCTGCTCGACCAGGACCGTTTCCTGAGCGCCTGCCTGGCGCGCCCCGAATTTCAAAAGAAGATGACCGGTACCGAACTACGCTATCGGCTCGGCGCGTATTATTCCGCGCAGGAACGGCGCAACGGAGTCCCCGCGGGACTGTTGGCCACCTGCAATCGCCTGGCGATTCCCGTGCTGGTCGGGGCGCCGGCCGATGGCAGCGTGTTCCTGAATTCGATGAAGCTGTGGGCCATGCGCAACGCCGGCATCGGGCCGGAATATGCATTCGACCTGGACTTGCACGCCGAAGTGTTCGAAGCCTGCGCCTACCATCGCTGGGGTTTGTTCGAGAGCCCCGCGCGCGCCCTGGCTACCCTGATCCTGGGCGGCGGCGTGCCCAAGAATTACAACCTGCAGCCGGAGCCGGCGCTCGGCCAGGTGCTGGGCCTGCCGAATGTGCGCGGCTACCAGTTCGACGTGCAGATCGTAACCGCGCCGGTCACCGATGGCTCGCTGTCATCCTGTCCGCCTGCCGAGGCGGTCACATGGGGCAAGGTGGATAAGGATACCTATTTGCAGACCACCGAGAGCATGCAGGCGGATTACTCGATGGTGATGCCATTTGTGGTGAAGGCGCTCTTGGACAATCGCGCAAAGCGCGACCCGTATCGCCTGTACGAGCGGCGCGACGCGCTTTGCGAAACCCTTCGCGAGGATGTGCGCGCCAATCGCGACTGGCTGCTGCGCAGCGTGGACTACCCGCTGGCGCTATAACCGCTATTTGCCGCGCACTACCTCCAGAAACGCGCGCGCGGCGTGGCTCAGCACCCGCCGCGTGGGATAAATCAGGCGGATTTTGCGCTCCACGCTCAATTCTTTCACTTTCACCTCGCACAGCAAACCCTGCTCGATCTCCTGCTCCACGCACATCCGCGGCAGAAAGGCTACGCCCTGGTTATTCTGCACCAGCTTGCGGATGGTCTCGATAGTCGGCATTTCCACCGGCATATTCAGCGGCACGCGACGCTGCTGGAACGCGCGAATTACCACGTCCCGGTATGGCGAGAGCACGTTGTGCGCGATGAAGGTTTCCGCGGCGAGATCCGAGATCGAGACGGTTCTGCGGCCTGCCAGCCGGTGTTTGGGCGATAACACGAAGGACAGCGAGTCGGTGTAGATGACGGTCGATGTCAGCCGTTCGTCGGGCGGATCGTAGCTGATCACACCCAGTTCCAGATTGCCATCCAGCAGTTCGTTCGGAATTTTGCTGGAGAGACTTCGCCGCACACGCACACGGATCTTGGGGTGCAGCCGCCGGAAGGTCTCGATATGCCTGAGCAGGTAAAGCGATGTGGACTCGTTGGCGCCGACCGTGAGCGTGCCCGCGGAGTTATCTCTCAGTTCAGCCAGCGAATTCTCCATCTCCAGGCGAAGATTTTCGAAGCGCCGCGCAAAATCGAGCACTGTGCGGCCGGCGTCTGTCAATACCAGGTCTTTGGCGGAACGGTCGATCAATTTTTCGCCCAGCTCCGCCTCCAGCCGCTGCAAGGCCAGTGAGACCGCGGGCTGCGTGCGCAGCAGGCGCTCCGCGGCGCGCGAGAAGCTCTTCTCGGTGGCCACCGCCAGAAAAACCTGGAGCGCGTGCAGTTCCATTCCGCCACCAGCATAACAAAAGATTATGTGGACCGCTAATATTATAAATTTGCTAAATTCATCGAGCCGTCGCCATAATGACCCAATACGGCGGTTTTTATGAGCGATCGAGTTTACATCTTCGATACTACGCTGCGGGATGGCGAACAATCGCCGGGCTGCAGCATGAACGTGCCGGAAAAAATCCGGATGGCCCGTAAACTGGTGGAACTGGGCGTGGACATTCTGGAAGCGGGCTTCCCCATCGCATCCGAGGGCGATTTCGAAGCCGTGGACGCCATCAGCCGGGAGTTTCCGTGGGCGCAAGTGGCTGCGCTCGGCCGCGCCTGCACCATGGATGTGGAGCGCGCCGCGCAGTCGCTGAAGCACGCCCGCAGGCCGCGCATTCATACCTTCATCGCGACCAGCGATATCCACCTGACCTACAAACTGAAGAAATCGCGGCAGCAGGTGCTGGAAGAGGCCGTGGCTGCCGTGGAGTTGGCTCGCCAGTATGTGGACGACGTGGAATTCTCCGCCGAGGATGGCGCCCGTACCGACCCCGATTTCCTGGAACAGATATCGCGCGCAGTGGTGGCCGCCGGCGCCCGCACGGTCAACATTCCGGATACCGTCGGGTATTCGGTGCCATTCGAATACGCGGGCTTAATCAGCCGGATTGTGAGAGCGCTGGGCGACTGCGCGGTGGTCAGTGTGCATTGCCACGACGACCTGGGCCTGGCTACCGCCAATTCTATCGCCGCCGTGGAAGCCGGCGCGCGACAGATCGAATGCACCATCAACGGCATCGGCGAACGCGCCGGCAACACCGCGCTTGAAGAAGTCGTGATGCTGTTCAAAACCCGCCAGGATCGGTTGCCTTACGATACCGGCATCCGCACCGAGCATCTGTATTCCGCCAGCCAGTTGCTGGCCTCGATGATTTCCTTCGGCCCCCAACCGAACAAGGCGATCGTGGGCCGCAACGCTTTTGCCCACGAGGCCGGCATCCACCAGGATGGATACCTGAAGGAAAAAACCACTTACGAGATCATGGACCCGCACAGCGTAGGCGTGCCGGAGAGCAAACTGGTGCTGGGAAAACACAGCGGCCGCCACGCACTGAAAAAACGTACTGAAGACCTGGGCTACGACCTGAGTAAAGAAGAGTTGCAAGCGCTGTACGACCGTTTTACGCATTTGGCGGACAACAAAAAGGGTCTGCTGGACGAAGAAATCGTCGAGTTGATCGAAGGGCGTCCAATGGCGATGAAAGTGGCAGCGGATTGATGGCCAGCCGGAACCCAGTGTTATGAACTTGCACGTCTTAGTTCTGCCCGGCGACGGCATCGGCACGGAAGTGACGCGCGAAGCCGTACGCGTCTTGCGCCATGTGGCGGAAAAATGGAAGCATCCGCTGCACATCGCGGAAGGTCTGCTGGGCGGCATCGCGATTCACCGGACCGGCAGCCCGTTTCCGGATGAAACCGCGCGCCTCGGGGCCGATGCCGACGCGACCCTGCTAGGCGCGGTCGGCCTGCCCGAGTTTGACAACTGTCCGCCGGAGATGCGGCCTGAGAAGGGCCTGCTGGGCATCCGCAAGGCGTTGGGAGTGTTCGCCAACCTGCGGCCGGTGCGCACCTTCGCCGCCCTGCTGGATTCGTCGCCGCTGAAGAATTCTCTGGTGGAAGGCACGGATATGATCATCGTCCGCGAGCTGACCGGCGGCATCTATTACGGCACGCCGCGCGGCATTTCGGGCAGCGGGCCGGAAACGCGGGCCGTGAATACGATGACCTATACCCGCGCCGAAATCGAGCGGGTATCGCACATGGCTTTTCACCTGGCGCGCGGCCGGCGTCACAAGGTGACGTCGGTGGATAAGTCGAACGTGCTCGAGAATTCGCAGTTATGGCGGCAAGTAGTGGTCGAAATCGCCGCCGGGTATCCGGATGTGGAGCTGGATCATCTGCTGGTCGATAACTGCGCGATGCAGTTGATCCTGAATCCGCGCCGTTTCGACGTCGTACTGACAGAGAATATGTTCGGCGACATCCTCAGCGATGAGGGCGCCGTGCTGGCCGGTTCGATCGGCATGCTGCCCTCGGCATCGCTGGGCGGCCGGAAGCCATCGGGCGCGTGGGTCGGTCTATACGAGCCGGTGCATGGCTCGGCGCCGGACATCGCCGGTCAGAATAAAGCCAACCCGCTCGGAGCCATCGGCTCCGTGGCGGCCATGCTGGAATACAGTTTCGGTTTGAAGGAAGAAGCCGCCCGAGTAAACGCCGCGATTGAAACCGTACTGGGTAGCGGGCGAGTGACGGCGGACCTCAAACCAAAGGGCGCGCCGGCCACCACCGAACAGGTTGGTGAAGCCGTGTGCGCCGCAATCGGATAGGCCCGGGAGCTTACCGGCTCCCGGACCCTTCCGGATCGGTGATAGGTTATGGGTGATGGGTGGTGGTTACGACCCAACACCCACCACCTGTTGCCCGTCGCCGGTTTAACCCTATGCCCCCACGCACTATCATCGAAAAACTCTGGGACGCGCACGTGGTCCACGAACAGCCCGGCGCTCCCACCCTGCTTTACATCGACTTGCACCTGGTCCACGAAGTCACTTCGCCACAGGCCTTTCAGGGCTTGCGCGACCGCGGCATCAAGGTCCGCCGCCCGGATCTAACCGTCGCCACCACCGATCACAGCACCCCCACTACCGATCCGTCCCTGCCGATTCTCGACGAGATCGCCGCCAAACAAGTCGCGCAACTTGAAACCAACTGCCGCGATTTCGGGATCCGCTGCTACGGACGGAGCAGCGACCGCCAGGGAATCGTGCATGTCATCGGTCCCGAACTGGGCCTGTCGCAGCCCGGCATGACCGTTGTCTGCGGCGACAGCCACACGGCCACGCACGGCGCATTCGGAGCCCTGGCCTTCGGTATCGGCACCAGCGAAGTGGAACACGTGCTGGCCACGCAATGCCTCTTGCAGCGCAAATCGAAGACTTTTGAGGTGCTGGTGGATGGCGCGCTCCGTCCCGGCGTCACGGCCAAGGATATCGTGCTGGCGCTGATTTCGCGCATTGGCGTGGGCGGCGGCACGGCGTCGATTTTCGAATATCGCGGCCCGGCGATCCGCGCTCTCGGCATGGAAGAGCGCATGACGGTCTGCAATATGTCCATCGAAGGCGGTGCGCGCGCCGGCATGATCGCGCCCGACGACACCACGTTCGAATACCTGGCCGGACGGCCGCATGCGCCGAAAGGCGCGGATTGGGATGCGGCACTGGCACGCTGGAGGCAGTTGCCCACCGATGCCGGCGCGGCTTTCGACCGTTCCGTCGCCATCGACGCCCATCAACTGGAGCCCATGATCACATACGGCACGAATCCCGGCATGGGAATGCCCATCACCTCGGCGCTGCCGGAACCATCCGAGGTGGCCGATCCGCTGCAGCGGGACTCCATCGCCAAGGCGCTGCGCTATATGGATCTGGAAGGCGGCAAACTGCTGCTGGGACATCCCGTCGATGTGGTGTTCATCGGAAGCTGCACCAATTCCCGCATTTCCGATCTGCGCTCCGCCGCCTCCCTGCTGAAAGGGCGCAAGGTGAACCCGCACGTGCGCGTGATGGTGGTGCCCGGCTCGCAACAGGTGAAGCGGCAGGCCGAAGCGGAGGGCCTGCCGGAGATTTTCCGCGCGGCCGGCTGCGATTATCGCGAGCCCGGCTGCTCAATGTGCATCGCCATGAATGGCGATCAATTGCAGCCTGGCGAATACAGCGTATCCACCAGCAATCGGAATTTCGAAGGCCGCCAGGGCAAAGGCGGGCGCACCTTCCTGGCCAGCCCGCTGACCGCCGCGGCCGCCGCGTTGACTGGCGTGGTCACCGATGTGAGGACTCTGTTATGAATTTCCGCAGCCGGCTCATCCCCCTGCCCATCAACAACGTGGACACGGACCAGATCATCCCCGCCCGCTTCCTGAAGACCATTTCGAAACAGGGGCTCGACAAGCAACTATTCAACGACTGGCGGTACGATGCGGAGGGCCATCCGAAACCCGATTTCATCCTGAATCAGCCGCGGGTGCGCGGCGCCCAAATCCTTCTGGCCGGCGACAACTTCGGCTGCGGGAGCTCGCGCGAGCATGCGCCCTGGGCGCTGACCCAGTTCGGCTTCCGCGCGGTGATCAGCACTTCGTTCGCGGATATCTTCAAGCAGAATTCGCTGAAGAACGCCCTGCTGCCGATCGTCTTCCCCGCCGATGCCCACGCCGCGCTCTTCGCGCTGGTGGATCGGTCCCCGGATACGGAAGTGACGGTGGATCTGGCATCGCAAACCGTGGCGTTGCCGGACGGCCTTAAAATCGAATTCCCCATCGATCCATTTTCCCGGCACTGCCTGCTGGAGGGCGTGGACGAACTGGGCTACATTCTGAAGAATGAAGCCGCCATCGCAGCGTATGAAGCGCGGCGCGTGGGTTCGATCAATGCGTTGATGTAGCAGTTGGCCGCACGATCTCTTGAAACCTCATTGGGCGAGTTCGCGATGCAACGTCTGCAACTCACGGATAAGTGGTGCCGCAACACGATCCACTGCGGCATTCATCGGAACGGCTGTAAGCCAGACCCGTAGCGTCTTATCATGTGCCTGAAGGTCGGCCTTATGAAACAGCCGGCCGCGGCTCAGCAGAGATTCCCAGGTCGCGTGTGTGCACGGATATGTCAGGCACGCAACTACATTTTGAGTCCTGGCCAGATTCGCATAGGCCAAAACTTGCAGTAGGTCGTGGCGGTGCTCCTCGCGAAGAATTTAGGCGGCAGACGACCAGGCGCCCTGCTGCAACTCCTCCCAGTGGCGTTTGTATTTCGCATCGACGATTAAGGTGCACGTGGCCCATTCCAGCCAAAGGTCCGGCGCGAGTGACTTCTGGGAACCGAGATAGGGCGGCTCCCAAATCAACGGTGCAGTAGTCTCGCGAATACGGCCTACTTTCAAGCGGCCGCCGATGTGTGTGGCGACGGAGCGCAGTATGGTCTCCACCCAAGCCTCAAAGAACTGGTCCATCGACATGCTCCAGGGAATGCCTTCGAGATCACTGATTCCGGCCAGGCCCCGTTGATCAAGAGTCCACTCGATAGCCTGTAAGCCATCAAACCAAATGTCGCCATGAAGGGGGCTGCGCAGCCACCCCTCGATCACCGGACGGGCCGGCGCATAAATCGGGATCGCGCGCACCTCAGACAGCAACTGTTCGCCCAACAGAATCAGGCGGTGTACGAAGGCGCCCTGTTCGCGCTGTGTCTCCAGCGATCGCAGTTGGCGCTCCAAAGTGAGCCGGATCGCCCCCTTCAGTTGCCGATCATCGCGTAGGTCCGGATATCTGCAAGGCACTTCGAGCAACCGTGCGCGTGGCACCTGTCGGGTCGCGTATTCTTCCCACTGCACAGAGCCTCGGGGAGCGCCACAGGTCTCCTGAACAAGCTCGAAACGCCGGTCCAGCCGTGCGAGCAGAGCCCGAAGGCGCACCAAAACCATGCAGGAGATTACCCACGGCGGTATGCGGCGCTCGGACCGCTTCAACAAAGGCAGCCGTAAGGGTGCTGGCACGATGCGCCAGCCCATCTCGGCAAGCATGGGACCAATGCCGGCCCAAGGGAACCGCGGCTGCACGATCAATCCATAGTCGGGCCGGGCGGATGTCGGGGAAATCAGGGGCACCGCCCCAATCGAACTCCCTGTCGTAACGGAGAGAAACACGTCTCTTCCGTCGTAGTCCCGCTCGATGTTGACGTTTAATAGAGATAGAGGCACGTGGTTCTGCGCGACGAATTGCTCCGCAAGCCTCGCCGCCTGGACCTGCGGATCTCTCGCGTTCCGCAACTGGAAGAACTGAACCGCTGAACGGCGCATCACGGAGTGATCAGTGGCTTCCAGACACACTTCTTCAGAACGGCGGAGAGCCACCAGGGGCACATGCGTCCTCGAAACCGGCTGAGGCCTCACAGGCTATCCAGCCATTGCTTGTAGTTCCGGATGGACTCTCCGAAACCGCTGACGTATCCCTGGGCAAGGTATTCATCCAGAAGCGGCGCGAGATTCACTTTCAGGCTTTCCGCCGCCAGGTTTTCGTCTGACTCCAGGAAGTAGGAATGGCCTGGGACCAGCGGAAAAGCCTCGTCGGGTGCATGCTCGACGAAGATCGAAACGAGCTCGCGGTAGGCCTTTTGCATGGTTGCCGAGCCGAGTTTTTCGACAACCTGCATGCTCGGCCACAGAGAAACAAACGCGAACCGGCGCCGCACGGCAATATCCAGGATCGCGATGCTGCGGTCGGCGCTGTTCATTGTGCCCAGCACATGTAAATTCTCCGGCAGGAAGAATGTGCTGTGAAAAGGTTCCCCGAAATCGTAAGACAACTCAATCCTTCGCCGGGATTCTGCTCCGGGTTCGAACAAGTAAATCGCCTCGCCAAGTATCTTGCCTAGGTCCGCACGATTGATCTCGTCGATGTGCAAGAGTAGGTTCTGCTCGGGGTGTGTAAGAGCTTCGGTGGCTGCCGCCATCAGGAAACCTGGCTTCGGAGCGAATCGAAATCCGAGGTCCCCGGCCGATGAGACCGGGTTCAACCCGCCCAGGAAACTCTCATAGGTGATATTAGGGTGAAATTGGATTGAACGGCCGAATCCCGAATAATCCGTTTCCAGGATTTCGCGCGCCATGCGGGTCTTTCCTGTTCCTGGCGGACCCTGTATGATTACGTAGCGGCGCCGTTTCAGTAGCGACGTTACCTTTTCGCGGGTGACCGTTGCCATGAGATGCTCGAACCACCTGCTGCGGATTCGGTCCGCATCGGCTTTGAAGTTCGTAAGGGGCGGATGCCCACGCTCCTCGAACATGACGTCCAGCAACGCCGTGAGCGCGGCCTCCGTGGCCGCCTGCGACCCATTTGGCCTGAACAGCGCGTACAATACCGGGCCATACCGCTCGAAAACAGCACGGTACTCTGGCCATGCCTGCTGTAGCTCCCTGGGGATGCCCAAGTCCACGCGCGTCGGGTCCTGTTTGGCCCATGCGACCTGCGATCCGACGCCGAATTCGGAATTGAGCCACCCGCAAATAGCACGCATCTTTCGGGCGTGCCCAGGACGGCCGAGAATGGCTTCGTCTGGCGCCAAGCCTTGTGTACCGACGACCATACCGATGAGGCACGCATGCTCCGGAACCGGAAAGATGACGAACGACAGCCCGCTGTAGGGACCCGAGGGCGGGTTTGAGGGGTGTATGTAAGCCGCAAACGGCACGCCGCCGTCCGCGGTCATTTCGGGCGCACGCAGCGTCACTTTATCCTGCGCGGGCTTTGCGTAACGGCCCGCGGGTGAGCCGAACAACGCTTGGAAGGCATTCTTGCTCCGTTCTCCCCAGCGATCTGTGTTTCCGGTACTGATGATATCGAGCAGCAGTTGCAGGCTCATGCTGCTGATGATAGCTGATGTGCCTGATCCTCAACACGAAAGGCCCGCAACAAACGGCACTACGCCGCCGGACTAATCGTAATCGAGAGCGTCCTCTTCAAAGCCTGAAAGGCCGCTTCGATCCGATCCAGGCGCGACGCGTGCGCCAGATCCAACAGCCTTTCGACTTGCGCGGTATGCCAGCCGAGCCGGCGGGCCAACTCCTCTTTTGCGACTCCCTCCTCGCGCATCGCCTGATAAAGCCGTACCTTAGCCTCAGCCAGCGCCGGGAGCGCCACGGCCCTGCCGCGCTTTCTGAGCCGGGACGGAATGGGTATGTCGCGTCGGGAATCCATGTACAGTGCGATTGCGGTCTCAAGCGCGTCAGCGGCCCGCGCCAAGGCGTCGCCCGCATCCGTCCCATAAGTGTGGGCCTCCGGGACGTCCGGAAACGAAACCAAAACTGTTCCGTTGCTGTCCTGTTCAAAATTCACCGGATATTGCAGCATCTGTGGCCCCTACTTAAGTCCCAAATCCTTCTTGATTCTGTCCACCAGCCCCTTGCCAAGCTCCTTCTTCGATCCGTGCATCGGTAAGACGGAGAACTGGCCGCCCAGCCTGACTTTCAAGTGTCCTCCTTTTCCCTGCGCGAAAGTGCAACCCTGTCCGGCGAGCCAGCGCCTGAATTGAGAGGCGGTGACATTATATTATGCACCACATTGTTCCACGCGAATGCTCGGGCCGACACCAGGGCCGGCAAGGCCCTTGGCAGTCCTGAAACAATAACTCGCCAAACACGACCGCTAGACTCAATCCACACACTGCGTTAAGTTGGTCGGGACTGCCATGAAGCGCGCCCCTCTCCTGGTGTATTTTTCGCTGCTCGCCGACGTGGTCGCGTTCTTCCACAAGCCGCTCTTCAGCAGCCATTACACCTTCCCCTGGGATTTTCATGCGGTTCAACTGCCGCTCATCACGTTTCTCGCCGATCAGCTCAAGCAGGGCCGCCTGGCGCTCTGGAATCCGTTCAGCTATTGCGGGTATCCGGTCTTCGAAAACATCGAGGCATGCTTCTTTCATCCACTTGTTTTCCTCAGCGCCCTGATCGGCGGCCGCACCTCGCTGGACGCCCTCCCCATGCTGCTGGAGTGGATCGTGGTTCTCGAAATCTGGTTCGCGGGAATAGCGGCATGGCATCTCTTCCAGGAGCTTGGCGCGGGCCGTCCGGCGGCCTGGGCGGGCGCGGTCATTTTCCAGACCGGGGGCTACTTTGCCTCGCGTGCGGAGCATATTGGCGCCATCATGGCGGTGGCCTGGATGCCGCTGGTTTGGCTGGCCATCCTCAAGCTACGCCACGGCCTCCGGCTCAATTGGCTCGCGGCCCTCGGCGCCGCCTTGGGCATGGCCGTTCTCGGCGGATTCCCGCAGCCGACCTTGGCGGTCTTCGTGTCGGCGGTAATCGTTGCGGTCACTCTGGCCGCTCTACGTTTGGCGCGCATCCAACTGCTGGCCAGCACGGCGGCGGGCTGCATTCTCGGCATCGCGCTCGCTTCCATCCAATTCATACCCACGGTGCAATTGTCGCAGCACAGCGTCGCCAAGTACCGCGCAGGCTGGCTCGGCACCGGAGGCGGGCTCTACTGGCAAAGCCTGGTCTCCCTGGTGCTCCCAAATTATTACAACCTATTCGACATGCGCCTTTTTCACGGCCCGGGAGACATCACCTTCTTATATCTGTACAGCAGTATCGCGGGCCTCTCGCTGGCGTTAATCGCCCCATTTCTGCGGCGGACACGATATGTCGCCCTGCTGGGAATCACGTTGTTGGTGGGCCTGCTGTGGATGCTGGGCGATAAGACGGCCCTCTGGCGCGCCGTCTATCCTGTCCTACCCGAAGCCATCAGGATCGGAATTCACCCCGAATACACTTATTGCATTTTCACCCTGGCGCTGGCGGGATTGGCGGCCATAGGACTGGATTCGCTGCGTATATCCGACAGCCTCCGCTGGCTGGTGGGCCTGGCGATCGCCATAGACTTGTTTCTAGTGGGATCCGGCCGGCCGATGAATCTCTCGTCTCTGCGCGACGACCCACCCGTAACCCGCCAGTCGTTCGAAGGCAGCACCGACTTACTCACGCGGGTACGCGGTTACGTAGACCAGAGCAACCCACCCTGGCGGATCGATGCATTGGACAATGCCAGTATTAGTTGGGCGAACAGCGCGCCGATCACGGACGTGCCGGATGCCAATGGCGTGAGTCCTTTGGCGCTGGAGAATATCATTCAGCTTCGCCTGTTCCTCCACGATGGACATCCCTGGGGCTGGTATTACCCCGTCGAGAAGGTGGATTCCCCGGTCCTCGATCTGATGAGCGTCAAGTACCTGCTCACCCGTCCCGACGGCGCCGGCGCGCTCTGGTCGAGTCCGAAGTATCGGCACGCGGCGAGCCTGCCGGGCTATGAGTTGTTTGAAAACCTGTCGGTCATGCCCAGATTCTTCCTGGTGCGCGAAATCCGGACCGCGGCGTCCCTCGCCGAGGCACGCCGCCTGATCGGGAGCGGGGCCATCGACTTCCGGCGCACGGCCGTCACGGAGGGGCCCATTGCGCTTCCGGCCGGCAATCCGGCGAACGGCATCAATAGCGACGAAGTCAAGGTTTCCCAATACCAGCCGGACTCGCTCAGATTGTCCATCCGCACACCGGCCGCCGCGTTTCTAGTGCTCTCGGAGAACGATTATCCCGGATGGAAGGCGTGGCTGGACGACGCGCCCGCGGCAATTTATCGCACCGACATCGCATTCCGCGGTGTGGTTGTGCCGGCTGGAGAACATGTGCTTCGTATGGAATTCCATCCGTTGATTCTTCCGGTGTCGGCGGCGATTTCGTTCGCCACAGGCGTCCTCCTGCTATTTCTGTGGTGGCGAGGCCGGCGCCCACCCGATTCGGCGATAATGCAAGCACAGGCGTAATGGACTTCAAAGAGCAACTGAAATCCTCCATCGACATCGTCAACGTGATCGGGGACTACGTGCGGCTGCGCAAGACCGGGGTTTCCCGCTACACGGGCCTCTGCCCGTTCCACAGCGAAAAGACGCCTTCCTTTTCCGTGCATGCCGGGCATCAGTTCTATAAATGCTTCGGCTGCGGCGCATCCGGCGACGTGCTGAAATTCGTCATGGAATTTGAGCATGTTAGTTTTCCGGAGGCGCTCAAGCTGCTGGCGGAGCGCAACGGCATCCCCATGCCGAAGCGTGCCGAATATGCCGATGCGGAAACACACCTGCGGGCCGCCGTATTTCAGATCCAGGAACTGGCACAGGAGGCGTTTCGCGAGCAGCTTGCCGGGCCGGCGGGCGCCGAAGCGCGCCGTTATCTGGAAAAGCGGCGAGTCTCTCCCGAAACCAGCGCGCAATTCGGGCTGGGATACGCGGAACGCTCCGGCCGCGCGCTGCTGCGCATTTTGGAGAAACAGGGTTTCACGGCCGAGCAACTGGAGAACTCCGGTCTGTTGGGCCGCCGCGAAGACGGCAGCTTCTACGACCGCTTCCGCAACCGGCTGATGTTTCCCATTCACAGCGAATCCGCGAAGGTGATCGCCTTCGGGGGGCGGGCTCTCGATCCGGCGGACGAAGCCAAGTACTTGAATTCCGCGGAATCGCCGATATATAAGAAGAGCACCGTGCTCTACAACCTGCACCGGGCTAAAGACGGCATCCGGAAGGCGGACCGGTCCGTCCTGGTGGAAGGGTACATGGACGCGATCGGCGTCTTCGCGTCGGGCGTGCGCGAAGTGGTGGCGAGCTGCGGAACCTCGTTGACGGCCCAGCAGGTGCAGGCATTGCGCCGCCATTCCGGCAGGATCGTAGTGAATTTCGATCCCGATGCGGCGGGGGCTAAAGCCGCGGAACGGTCCATCGACCTGTTATTGGACGAGAGTATGCACGTGCGGATCATGGAACTGGAAGGCGGTCTCGATCCGGACGAGTATTGTATCGAGCGCGGGCCGGAGGCCTATCGCGCGAAGCTGGATAAGGCGCAGACCTATTTTTACTGGCTGGCGGATCGGGCGCGCACGAAATTCGACCTGCGCACGGGCGAGGGGCGCGTGGCGGGCTTCCAGTTTCTGCTGCCGGCCATCCAACGCCTCCCGGATAAGATTGAGCGCGTCGCGGTGGCCAACGACGTAGCGGGATATTTGGGAGTGGATGCGGGACTGGTGCTCGAGAATTTTCGCAAAGCCGCGACGGACCGGCGCGAAAAGAAGGTTGCGCCGGTGAGCGAGCCGCTCCGCGCCGATGAGAAGATTCTTTTGAACCTGCTCATTACAGACGCCGAGGCGCGCCCGCACTTGATTCCCAAGCTGGAACATTTGCCGGCCATGGAACAGTTTGCCACGCGACGCATTTTCAACGTGCTATTCGCCTTGCACGCCGGCGGTCCGGTGACTTACGACGAATTGCACGCGCGTCTGCAGGAGAGCGACCAGGAATTATTAGCGTCCGCGGTGCTGCGGGATGAAACGGATGGCTCCGCCGTTTCACTATCTCTAGGAGAGGAATGCGTGCGCAGTTTACAGCGCTCCAGCCTCAAGAGCCAGGTGACTGTCTTGAAAACGCGCGTTAAGGAAGCTGAGAGGGCCGGGGATCTGAGCGAAGCACTGCGGCTGGCGCAGGAGTTGCACAATCTGGAAAGAAGCGAATGATATAGCGCGTCGAAAAAAACGCGCGGGTGTACAATGTGGAAAATAGTCTCGCAACGGGTAGGGCGGTTCAGTGGCACCGGAAGATAAATTCGATCGGCTGCAGCAGTTAGTCGAGAAGGGCGAGGAGAAGGGCTACGTCGCCTATGAAGAGCTAGGCGAAGCGCTGCCCGCGGATCTCGGCAACGGCACCGAACTCGGCAACCTGCTGGCCGGCCTGGATGGTTCGGGCATCGAACTCCTGGATGACCCCAAGCTCGAATTCGACCAGAAGTTGGGCGACGGCGAAGATCTGCTGGATCTGGAATTAGGCCCTGTCGTCGCGGAGAAGATCAACGATCCGGTCCGCACGTATTTGCGCGAAATGGGCACGGTCCCGTTGCTGTCCCGGGAAGGCGAGACCGAAATCGCGCGGCGCATCGAGCGCGGTCAAAATACCGTGATGAAGGCGCTGTCGCGCTCGCCGCTGGTGACCCAGGAGATCGTGGACCTGGCGGAGGAAGTGCGGCGCGGAACCATCGCGGCGCGCGACGTCGTGTTGGTTTCCGATCCGCTGCAGATTGAAGAACCCACCGAAGAGAGCGGCCAGGAATTGATCGCGATGGCCGAAGACGCGGCACGGTTTTTCAAGAAATTCCAGCAGTTGCGGCAGAAACTCAACGCCGTTCCGCGCGCCCTGAAGCCCAGGCAGCATGCCCACCTTCTTTGGGAAACGCATCGCACGCGGGTACGGGTTTCGCGGTGCATCCGGACCGTCCGTTTCCAAGGCTCGATTTTGCGGCATTTTGGCGCGCAAATTCGCGCCGCGGTGGAGGAGTTGACCCCGCTTGAACGCGAAATGTCCCGCGTGCAGCGGCGCATCGAGGCCTCGCCGGCCCGGGC
>Ga0187871_10002188_pt1 | contig 16166 bp, 14 predicted proteins | sample June2016WEW_16_1_FD_132988 | JGI IMG/M metagenome (GOLD analysis project Ga0187871, IMG submission 132988) | Peatland microbial communities from SPRUCE experiment site at the Marcell Experimental Forest, Minnesota, USA - June2016WEW_16_10 | ecosystem: Environmental > Terrestrial > Soil >... | reverse complement strand
GGGGGTAGGTCTTCACTCTGCGTTTTTCCGGAAGAACGTGTTGCAGGCGCTCGGGTTATGCCCTACTCACCCGGCAAAATGGCTCTGGAGTGCGAAAGTCGGGCTAAAGAGTAGCGTGGAGCAACGGCGTACGCGGCTGCCGGCCGCTCGGGTCCCGAAGCCCGTGGCGCACGCTTTTAGCGTGCCGGCGGGACTTTTAAGTCCCGCTCCGGCGAACTAAAGTTCGGCGATGCCGGCCTCTCAGGCCGGCTTCTTGATGGTTCTAGCTGCACGCGCTGCACTCGTCGAGGGACTTGGCGAGTTCCAGCGTGGCGATCGCGGCTTCGTTGGTCACGGTGGGAAAGTCGTCAATGAACTCGCCCAAGGTTTGCCCGCCCTCGAGGTAGTCCAGTAGCGCTTGAAAGGGGACGCGCGTTCCGCGGAAGACCGGGGCTCCGCCGAGAACATCGGGGTCCTTCACAATAACTTCTTCAGCTCGATTCACGGTGTCTGCCAGTGGGCCAGTTGCCCCCGAGCCATCCGGAAGGATTCTTCGAGTCTTCCCGCCGGAAGTATCCTAAAGAATACACCCCAAACTCACATGACCGAAGTCGCCCGCATCCTCGACCAGATCCACCGCTCCTACGAAGGGCCCGCCTGGCACGGTCCAGCCCTGCGCGAAATCCTCGACGGCGTTAGCTGGCAAACCGCTGCCCAACGCCCCATCCCGGAAGCTCACACCATCTGGGAGCTCGTCCTCCATATCACCGTCTGGATCTCCGTCCCCACCCAGCGCATCGAAGGCGCTGAGATTCCCACCCTCGCTCCCGAGCAAGACTGGCCGACGCCGCCCGCACCCGGCGAAGCCACCTGGCAAGCGGCGCTCGACCATCTCGTCCAGGCGCAGCGCGAGCTGGAATCCGCCATCCGCGGCCTGACGGAGGATCGCCTCCGCGACAAGGTTCTCGGCCACGTACCCTATTCCATTTACACCATGCTCCACGGCGTCGCCCAGCACAATCTCTATCACGCCGGCCAAATCGCCCTGCTCAAGAAGGCGGCGGCGCGATGATCGGCTTCGGCCAATTCGCGCACGGCCAGCCGCTGGTGCTGATCGCCGGACCTTGCGTCATCGAAAGCGAGGAGCACGTGCAGCGCATGGCGCGCGCCATAGGCGAAATCGCCGGGCCGTTTGTCTTCAAGGCCTCTTTCGACAAAGCCAATCGCACCAGCTTGAGCGGCTATCGGGGACCGGGCCTTCGCGAGGGTCTGCGCATCCTGGCGGGAGTCAAGCGCGCGGGCTACCCGATCCTGACCGATATCCACGAGCCGGCCCAAGCCGCGCCCGTCGCGGAGGTCGCCGATATCCTGCAGATCCCCGCATTCCTCTGCCGCCAGACGGACCTGCTGCTCGAAGCGGGACGCACCGGACGCATCGTGAACATCAAAAAGGGCCAGTTCGTGGCGCCCCAGGATATCGCGCGCGCCGCCGAAAAGGTCGCCTCCACCGGCAACACGCAGGTGCTTCTGACCGAGCGCGGCTCCTGTTTCGGCTACAACAACCTGGTGGTGGATATGCGCGGCCTGAAGATCATGCGCGACCTGGGTTGGCCCGTGGTTTTCGATGCCACACACAGCGTGCAATTGCCCAGCGGCGGAGGCGCGGCGTCCGGCGGACAGCCGCAGTTCATCGAGCCCCTGTCGCGCGCAGCCGTCGCAGTGGGCATTGAGGGATTGTTCGTGGAAGTCCACGATGCCCCCGAAAGAGCTTTATCCGACGGCGCCAACGCCCTGCGGCTGGATCTGCTGCCGGAACTCTGGGGGCGGCTGCAGGCGCTGGATGCGTTGGTGAAATCCGGCTTCGCCCGCCCTTAGTTAGCCGCGAGCCGTTATTCGAGCTTCAGCACAAAGGCGGTTCCGTCCCCTACGTGGCCCCCGCCTCCGGTAGTCCCGTAGAATGCTCCGTTTTCGCGATAGAGCAGCGGCGCTTGCGGCCCGACTCCGTTCGGCGGAGCGAAAACGTATAACATTTGTTCGGTCCAAGAGCCGCCTGGCGCTGCCGGAGGCGTCAGGGAGAAAATCGTTCCGCAACTGCAGTTCTCGTCGTTTCCGCCTCCTGCGGTTGTGCCGTACAGCACGCCGCCCTTGCCCGCCACCAGGCCGGCCTTGGGGAAAGACCCATCCACGAAGTCCCCTTCGAAGTCATGCAGAACCTTGAGGACCCAGTGCCCGCCCGGCGATGCGGGTGGCTCCAGCGCGAACGCGGTACCCTGATCCATGTGGCCGGATGTCGTTCCGTAAAGGACGCCGCCGGCGCCCAGCAGCAGGCCGTTCGGATAGGCCCCGTCATTGGCGTCCGTGAAACTGTAGATGGCCGCCTGGGTCCACGCGCCGCCTGGGGATGCCGGTGGGGTCAACGAATACGCCGTGCCATAATTCTGCGTTCCGCCATTGCGCGTGGTGCCGTAAATCTCGGCGCTGTCCGCGTCGATCGCCAGGGCCTGGGTGGGAGTCGATCCGTCTGCACCGCCCGCGAAGGTGTAGAGAAGCTGCTTGGCCCACCGGCCGCCGGACGGACCTGGCGGAATCATCGCAAAGACGGTGCCCGCATTGGCACTGCCGCCGGTCGATGTCGCGCCGTAGAGTTCGCCCTGGCTGCCCATCGCCAGAGTCGCCGTGGGATGGCTGCCATCGGCGCCGCCCGCGAAGTTGTGCAGCACGGTCTTTTGCCACGGTCCGCCGGCGGCGGGAGGCGTCAGTAAAAAGACCGTGCCGCGATTGGAGGTTCCGCCGTCCTCCGTGGTTCCGTACAGTACGCCGCCGCTGCCCACGGTCAGCCCACCCGCCGGAAACCAGCCGTCGGCTACCCCGGAGAAGGCGTAAATTGTGTTCCCGGTCCAGGCGCCTCCGGGCGACGCGGGAGGAGTCAGCGAGAAAACCGTCCCACACCCATTCGTGCAGGCGGTCGAGCCGCCGCCGGCCGCGGTTGTGCCGTAAAAGGTCCCGCCGGATTCGACCAGCGCGCCGGCCGGAGTGTTGCCGTCCGCCCCGCCCTTAAAGCTGACGAGCGTCTCAAACTCAGGCGTTTGGGCCGCCGCCGGAATGACGATTGCCACGCACGCCAACAGCAGCGTACCGATTCGAATCTTCACAAAATGCCCTCCTTTTTCCCTGTTGTACATCATGGCATCATTTGCCCGATTTGCACGCCTGACCAGTACCAACCGTCATACAATGGAGGAGACAGGAGATCTCTCTATGCGCCGCAATCGCCAGGCCAGAGGCTTTTCGCTCATTGAGCTGCTGATCGTCATCGCGATCATTCTGATTATCGTCACGGTGGCTTTGCCCAAGTTGAACAAAGCCCGCATGTACGCCCAGGAGACCGCAGCCCTCAAGGCGATCCAGACGCTCAATACCGCGCAAGTCCAATACAATTCACAGTTTGGGCGGTTTGCCCAATCGCTGACCGAATTGGGACCGCCGGCCAGTGGAACGGACAACGCCTCGGCGGCAAACCTGATCTCCGGCGACATGGCCACCGGCGAAAAGCAGGGTTATAAATTCACCATGGCCGGCACGCCCACGGGCTACACGATTTCCGCGGTGCCTTCGGCTTTCGGTTCCACGGGTTCGCGTACCTTCTATTCAGATCAATCGCTGGTCATTCGCGAGAACTACGGCCAGGAGCCGGCCACGGCAAACAGCAAGGAAGTCGGGTCGGCGGCGGCGAAATCGGGCGATACAACGAAGTAACCCACCGCGCGCCTCGTGGCGTACGCTTTAGCGTGCAGCGGCGAACCTCAGTTCGCCGTGTAGCGGAACTGTGAGACGCCCGCCGCGGGCGTCGTGCTAACGTGAACTTACGCATGCACATCCTATTCATAGGAGACATTTTCGCCTCGCCGGGCCGCCAGATCGTAGCCGACCATCTTCAGGACATCAAGGAGACCAGCCATATCGACCTGGCCATCGCCAATGCCGAAAATGCAGCCGGCGGTTTCGGCATCACGCCATCGATCGCCGAGGAACTCTTCTCGCTGGGCCTGGATGTGCTCACCTCCGGCAATCACATCTGGGACAAAAAGGAGATTTTCGATTACCTGCCGCGGCAGCCAAGGCTCCTGCGGCCCGCGAACTACGCCGGCGAAACACCCGGCGCTGGTCTCATTGTGACCTGCAGCCGGCAGGGCACACCTTGCGCGGTGATTAATCTGCAAGGCCGCACGTACATGCCGGATACGGATTGTCCGTTTCGCAAAGCGGACCAGATTCTGGCCGGCCTCGACCCGTCCGTCAAAGTGCGATTTGTCGATTTTCATGCCGAAGTCACCAGCGAAAAGATGGCCATGGGCTGGTATCTCGACGGCCGGGTTTCCGCCCTGGTCGGCACGCACACGCACATTCCGACCGCGGATACGCGCATCCTGCCGGGCGGCTCCGCCTATCAAACCGACGTGGGCATGACGGGCTCGTACGACTCGGTGATCGGCGTAAAAAAAGAGCTGATCCTGCAACGCTTCCTGACGGCCCTCCCGGTGCGCATGGAGGCGGCCAAGGGATCGGCGGAATTGCACTCGGTCATCCTGGAAGTGGACGAGAACACCGGCAAAGCCATTTCCATGCGCCGCCATACGGTGCGCGGAGATTAGCTGAACCTCACCTCTAAGTTGCGTTATTTTAGTTAAACGAGGAAAACGGAATCATGATGGCAGCGGACCACCGCGGAATGGGTCTGGAAGGCAAGAATGTGGCTGTGCTGGGCGTCGCCGACGAGTCCAGCCTGGCATGGGCGATCGCCAAGCGGTTCGCGGAACATGGCGCGCACGTCTTTATCGGCTACCAGCAGAAATTCTTCAGCCGCGTGCGCCTTTTGCTGTTGAGCAACCCGGGCGTGCAGGGCGATCGCTGCGACGTGGAGAAGGACGAGGAACTTACCACCTTTTTCGCACGCTTCCAGAACAACCCGCTCGACGTGCTGGTGCATGCCATCGCTTTCGCCCCCAACGAACTGTTTACGGAGCCGGCGTCCAACTGCAGTGCCGACGCTTTCTGCAAGAGCCTGACCATTTCCGCGCATTCGCTGTGCAAGGTCGCGCGATTCGCCAAGCCCAACCTGCGGGAATGGGGCAGTGTGATGACGCTGACCTACCAGGCTTCCGAGCGCGCCGAAGCTTCATACGGCCTGATGGGCGTCTCCAAGTCCGCTCTCGAGAGCGCCGTGCGTTATCTCGCATTAGAGCTCGGCACGCAGAAGATCCGCGTGAATGCGCTTTCGCCCGGGCCGATCGAGACCGTAGCCGCCACTGGGATCATGGGCGCGTTTCTGCGCAATCCGGAAGCGCTCGACCGGCAGCGCGCGCGGGCTTTCCAGGAAGCCATCGAGACGGCCCGCGGCGAGAACCATCCGGACCCCTTGGCGGTCGCCAGCGCAGCCTGGAAGCATTTCCAGGATCTCTGCGCCAAACGCTGCGCCATAGAAGAGACCGTCTCCAAGGAGGACGTGGCGGATTCGGCGCTATTTCTGGGCAGCGACTATTCGCGCAAAATCACCGGACAGATCATTCACATCGACTGCGGTCTTTCCACCGCCAACGCCGTCTGAAGCCAGCCATCCAGATCGTTCCGTTCCGCCTGCGCCACCTGCCGCGCGTACTACGCATTGAACGCGCCAGCTTCGGCGCGGAGGCCTGGCCTCGCCGCTACTTTCTCGAGCTATATGGCGAATGCCGCGACTTCTTTGCGGTGGCCAAGGTGCGCGGGCGCATCGCCGGCTATGCGGTGGCCTGCGCCGAGAAGCGCAACTCGGAAATTGCATCGCTCGCCGTCCATCCGGATTACCGCCGGCGGGGCGTGGCGGACGCGCTGCTGGGGCATTTGCTGCGCGACCTGCGCGCAGCCGGTGCAAGGCGCGTGGAATTGATGGTGCGCACCGGCAATACGGCGGGCGCCCAATTATACCGGTCCTACGGTTTCCGGCGCGTCCGTCTGGAACCCGGCTACTACGAAGATGGCGGCGATGGCGTCCTGATGGCGAGGGCGATACAATAAAGCCTGATGGCCGACAAGGATCATTTCGAACTGTTGATGCGCGACGTCAACGCCTGGAACCAGTGGCGTGAAGAGAATCCCAAGGAGAAGCCGGATCTGTCTTTCGCCGTGATGCGCGGCGCGGACCTGATGCTTGCCGATCTGTCCGGCGCCGTGCTGTGCGAGGCCGACCTGGTGCTCGCCAACTTGCGCGGAGCGGATCTGCGGCACGCCGACCTGCACGGCGCGAATCTGGTGGGCGCGCGGCTAATGGGAGTGGACCTGGCGCACGCGAATATCTGCGGCGCGGATCTGTCTACCGCGGAGGATCTTACCGAGGAGCAACTGCGGCACGCGCGCGGCGACGCCCAGACCAAGCTGCCGGACGATGTGCATGCCCCGGAAAGCTGGCCGAAAAAGGGCCGCTCCGCCGCGCGGTAGAGGCCCCTTCTCCAACAGTGGGACGGCAACCCAGCCCGCCTAGAACACGTACTCAATCTGCATGTACGGGTACGTATAGGCGACGCCCTGAGTGGTCTTCTTCAGGAATTCCGCCGGGATCACGTGGCCTAATCCGAAATCAATCTGCGTCTGGCGCGTCGGCGTGTAGATGGCCTGAATATCTAACTCCTCGGCCACGTGGGTGCCATCTACGCCCGTAGGACTCTGTGCGATGACCGATCCACGCGTCGGATACAAGGCGTCGTGCGCATTGGCCAGCCATAAATCGTGGAAGCTGGTCGCGGCCGTCCATTTGCGGGCGATGTGCCAATCCTGGCCAAAGCGGAAGTCCTGAATGTTCCGCCACCCGAACTGGTCCGCCAGACCCAGCTTGTCATGCGTGCTGGGATAGATCGGATCGAAGGTGTTGTCGTATCCCGCCTTGTCGTTGGGACTGCCCGAGCCGTAGTCGTATTCGAAGAAGAGGCGCGGCCGAAGAGGCGCCTCGCGCAAGGAGTAGCCAAGCACCCAGTGGCCCATCCACGCGCGGATCTTGTCCACCGCCAGCGTTCCGAGCTGGTAGGCCATCTCGGTGCGGTAGTCGAAGTTCATAGGCAGCGCGCCTACCCAGCGGAAGCCCGTAGTCCACTCGTCCAGATGGCCGGCCTTAAGACCTTGCAGCGCGAAGCTGGGCCGCAGATTCCAGAACTCGTAAACGTCGAACGTGGCATGCGGAATGACGTCCTTGGCGCTGGCGTACACGCCATACAGGTCGTTCCCGGCGAGCGAGTGATCGATCACTCCCTGGCGCATGATGACGACCGCGGTAGCAAAAGCGTCCACCCGGAACCGGCCCTGCTGGTAGGCGGCGCGGAAGCCATCGAAGCTGCGCGATACGTTGGTCCACCAGGAATCGCCGATCAGCCGGTTGTTGCCATACGTCATATCGAAGCGGCCGCCCTGCAAGCTGAAGCCATTTCCTTCCGTGGGACCGAACTGGATGTAGGCCTGCCGGGGCTGCATGGTGTCCTGATAAGGCGGCAACGCCGGGGTGATGCCAAAGACCCGCGCATCCTGCATCTCGATATAGAATTTCACCCAGTTCGTGGGCTTGATTTCCATGCCCAGCCGGATGCGCTGCAGGTCGTCGTCGTTCGTGGAGTTGCGCTTGAAGCCGCCGCCGCTATACCCCTCGAAACGCTCGCGGAGCTCGCCCGAGAATCGCAGCCACTTCGGCAGCAACTGGTTGAACTTCTCGGAGAGCGAGGGGGACGGGTTCGTCCCTTTCCAGATTCCGGTCAACCTCGGGTACACCAGCGGAACCGTGGATATGGGACTGGGCGGTACACCGCTTTGGTCTACGGCGTAGCCGCCGCCGGCCGATTGCACATCGGGCTTAGTCGCCGCCGGGTTGCCCGCCGCAGCCGCTTGCTGCGCGTAAGCCCCCGTTGCCAGTGCGCCAAGCGCCGCCAGAACCGCCAGCATCCTGGTTCCGGCCGTCACAGAATTCCGCATTGCACTTTCCTCCATGGTTTCTCTTAAATTCGGTCCAGAGCCTGTCCGCGCGACCGAGCAAACATACCATTTACAATCTGAATGCTCGACTGAATGGCAAAGCAGCTCCGCCAGCGATTGAGGCGCATGGCCTCTCTAACCCCTCTTATCGGTAAATCGGTAAATATCTGTAATTCACCGAGTTCTTCTCTCGGCCTATTCCAGATAGAATTACTCAACTAGGCACACCTTGTCAAGCTTTATCTAGCGATTCGATAGAAATTTTTCTTTTAGATACACCGCTTTTGTACTGGCGGGCTGATACTACCCTAAGAGCACTACACAGAACGCCAGTAATCGCCTTTAATCCAACGGGTTATGGGTATGCTATGAGCGCGGATGACGCACCTTCCCAAGCATGGGCAATTACGCCTCCGGCAGCACTACGGTGAACCTGGAGCCCTTATTTAACTGACTTTCCACTGAAACAGAGCCGGCCATCTGCTCGATGACGTGCTTGACGATCGATAGTCCCAATCCGGTTCCTCCGACTTCGCGCGAGCGGGCCTTATCTACTCTATAGAAACGCTCGAAAATACGCGGTAGATCCTCGGAGGGAATTCCGATTCCGCTATCGGCAATGCTCACGGCCACCTTTCCGCCCGCCAGACGGCTGGCCTCAACCCAGACTTCCCCGCCCCCGCGGTTGAACTTCACCGCATTGTCCAGGAGGTTGACAAATGCCTGCTCCAGTTTAATTTTGTTGCCCATCACCTGCAGATCCTCGACGGTGCCCCAGCCGAGGTGTACCTTCCGCATGGCTGCCTCGGATTCCACCGTCCGCATGGCAGCCTCCAGCGTGGCCAGCACGGAGAGCTTGCCGGGGGCCAAAGGCGGGCGGCCGGACTCCAGTTCCGACAGCGTCAGCAGGTCCGAAGCGATATTGTTCAGCCGGATGGCATGCGACTGAATGATCTCAACAAACCGGAGCCGGTTGTCGGGATCGTCCAGGGCGCCGTCGAGCAGCGTTTCCGCATAGCCGCGGATGGCCGTGAGCGGAGTGCGCAACTCGTGCGATACATTGGCCACGAAGTCCTTGCGCACGCGCTCCAGCCGCTCCAGGTCTGTAATGTCGTGCAGGATGGCCATCGCGCCGCTGCTGGATTCGCCGGCCAGTGGGGCCGCCTGCACTTCGAAAGAGCGGCCGTCCGCGCCGGTCAAATGCATGCGACGCTTCAACGACTCGCCCGACGCCACCACCGTGCGCAGCATTTCGAGGAAATCCGGATCCCGCACCAGGCGCAGCACCGGTAAACCGGCGGGAACCGGACCCTGGCCACCGAACGCGCCGGCAAATGCAGCATTGCAAAATGTCACGCGCAGCTCTTTGTCCACCGCGAGCACGCCTTCCACCATGCCGGTCAGGATGGCATCCCGGCGCGCGCCCTCCAACCGCACCTTGTCCACCAGTTCGTTGACTTGTGCCGCTACCCGGCCCAACGCCTCGGCCAGGCTGCCCACCTCGTCCGCCGATTCCGGCAGCAGGGGCGGCATCGATCCGGTGACCAGCCCCTCGACGAAGATCCGCAGACGTCCAATACGCCCCCGCAGACGACGCGAGAAAAGGAACGCATAGCCAAAGCCGGCCGCGGCCGTAGCGGCAGTAGCCAGAACCATCCGCCAACGCAACGCCGGCGCGGCGGCCAGATCCAGGTCCCAGATCGAGATGTTGAGGAGCGCCAGTTCGATCGCCGCCAGCAGCAGCACGCCCCACAGAAGTTTTTGCAATAGCGACGTCCGCATGCGAACGCTTACAATCGTAGCAGTGCACTCAGCCGAAACCCAAGAGCCGTACGAAATCGTGCGCGAGCGCCTCTCTCCCCACCTGCCGGCGTTGGCGGCGTGCCGGAATAGCGCCGAGCTATGGGGACTGGATCTTTACCGCGCCCTGGAACCCGATATTCGGCGCGTCCTGGACACCCTGGAAACCGGCGACTTCACCGATCGCACGGTCGCCGCACCCGCTCGCCCGTCTTACCGTTTCGTCGCCTGGAACGTGGAGCGCGGCACCCAGTTTGAAGGACAAGTGGAGGCTCTGCGCACGCATCCGTCCCTGCGCCAGGCCGATGTTCTGCTGCTGACCGAGACCGATTCGGGAATGGCGCGCTCCGGCAACCGCAATGTGGCGCGCGACCTGGCGCAGGCGCTGCGCATGCATTATAGCTTCGTGCCCTGCTATCTGAACCTGACCAAGGGCTCCGGTATCGAGCAGGATCTGCCTGGCGCGAACGACCTGGGCCTGCATGGCAACGCGCTGTTGAGCCGCTACCCGATCGTCAACCCGCGGCCCGTGTTTTTGGAGAACGGCGTGGACATCATGGCATCGCGCGAGAAACGGATTGGCCGGCAGGCGGCCCTGGCGGCCGACATCCTCTTCCCGAACGGTACGATGACGGCGGTCTCGGTGCATCTGGACGCGCAATCGACACAGCGCCACCGTTACCTGCAATTGCGCGGCGTGCTGGATGCCGTCGACTCCAATTTCGGCGGCCGGCCGGTGGTTGTTGGCGGCGACTGGAATACCAGCACTTATAATTCATCCCGCGCTTTGCACGCCATCCTGGGATTCTGGCTGCGCGTCCTGATGGGTGTGGACAACGTGATCCGCAACCACTACCTGCATCCTTACCGGCGGTTCGAGCGCGATCTGTTCGGGCTGCTCGAAGAACGCGGCTTCGATTACCGGGAATGCAACCGGCTGGGGGAACACACGGTTTCCTACGATGTGGAGGATTTGCGCGCGACCAAAGCGCTGCGCGATTGGGTGCCTGGGTGGTGTTTCCACTTCATTCGCTGGGCTTTGCGCAACCACGGCGGCCGCTGCCCGGTGAAGCTGGATTGGTTTGCCACACGCGGCGTGCGCTGCCGCAACCCGGCGGTGATTCACGACGTGCGGGAGGGCCGTGCCGTGCCATTATCGGACCACGATGCCATCGTGGTCGACGTGGCGCCCATGTAGCCGGTCCCTATGCGCCGGCTGCGTGCGTCAGCGCCCGCTCGATTTTGCACGGCTGCAGGCGGTACCCCAGCCCGAATACCGTCTCGATATGCTGCCGGCTGTACGATCCCAACTTCACGCGCAGGCGCCGCAGATGCACATCCATGGTGCGCGAATGAATCTCCGGCCCGTATCCCCAAACGTTCAACATCACCGTCTCGCGCGCCACGATCTCGCCGGCGTTCCGTGCGAGCTGGGCTAGCAACCCAAATTCCATCTTCGTCAAGTGGATGAGGGCGCCATCGACAAGGGCCGCCTGCGTATGAAAATCCAATTCCAGGCGGGCATCCCGGTACCGGTCCATGCGATTCGACTCCATCTGAATGACTTCCATTGAGCGTCTCCTTTTCAAATCAGCCTGCTGGTCTAGCCCTGTTGCTGCTTTAGCCGCCGCACGGCAGCTTTCCTTAGTGCCCAACGGAAGCGTCGCCGCAAATTCAATCCAAAGTGGTGCCGGTTGCGCATGGTATTCTCTCCTGGGCTATAGTGACGCGATCCCGGCAGCCTATGCAATATATTCCTCATGTAATCGATATTCACAATTAAGTACTTGAATATATTGAGGATAGCTAATCACCTGTCCAGCCTGGCACAGCTCACCAAGGCAAAACGCCAAAACCTCGGGGTCTGGGCACGCTGCACGCCCGGCGCGCGTGCGAGCCTTCCACCGAAAATGCGGGTGTAATCCGCCTGTACAGCTAAGCAACTGTAATTGCTTGGGATATCGTGCCATCTGTACCGCGATCGCGGCCCGCGATGGTAAACTCGCTGGGAGGGATAGGAAGGGGAAATCCACCTTCGTGGCACCCAGAGAATCTCCACAACGGGTCCGGTTCGGCGCCTTCGAAGTCGACTTACGCGCGGGCGAACTACGGAAACAGGGCCGCAAGATCAAATTGCAGGACCGGCCATTCCAATTCCTGGCATTGCTGCTGGAGCGTCCCGGCCAGTTGGTCCCCCGCGAAGAACTGGTGCGGAGGCTATGGTCCGAGAATGCCCTCATCGATGTCGACAACGGACTGAACACCGCGGCGAAGAAACTGCGCCAGGCTTTGGGAGACGACGCCGAAACGCCGCGATTTATCGAAACCCTGCCCCGCCGCGGTTATCGCTTCATCGCTCCGGTGCAGGAGGCGCCCGCGGCTGAAACAGAGGTCGTAACGGAAGAAGCCCCAGACATGGGCGATACTTTGGCGCCCCCCACTCTGCCCGCCGTCCACCCCGTATCCGATGCATCCGGACCGGCCCCAGCCCGTCCCGCGCGCCGTCGGGGAATCGCCCTAGCCGTTCTAGGCGTGATTGGCTTGACCGGCCTTCGGCTGCTATTTCTCCCACATGCTCCCAGCGTGCTTCGGACGGTCAGGCTGACCCACTCCGGCCGCGTGGAGCCATCCGCGGCAATCCTTACCGACGGACCCCGGATCTACTTCAGCGAGCGCTCCGGCGGCCAATGGTCCCTCGCCCAGATGTCGGTCGAAGGCGGTGCGCCATCGCGCATTGATGCTCCACCCGGACTTCCCACGCTTTGCTCGATATCACCCAACGGCACCGAGCTACTGGTAAACATCGCCGCCAGGAATGAGGAAGAAACGCCCATCTGGATCATCCCCACCGTGGCTGGATCCCCGCGCAGGCTGGGCAGCATCCTGGCGCACTACGCCGCCTGGTCGCGCGATGGGCGGAGTATTATTTACGGGTTCGGGCCGGCGCTCTACCGTATCAACAACGACGGCACGGGATCCCGTAAGCTGGCCGATACTCCGGGGAAACCCTACTTCATCCACTGGTCGCCCGCCGGGCGGCCCGACTTGCTGCGGTTCACCCTGCTGAACACGGTCGCGTCGATTTGGGAATGTTCGCCCGATGGCTCCGGAGTTCGCCCCTACCGGCCGGCCTCAAGGCCATGGGCCGCCAGCCCGCGGTGGGAACTGGGCGCCGGCTGGACGCCGGACGGCAAGTATTACCTGGTGCAATCCGGTTACGACACCAGCGAGGCCTTCTGGGCGCTCCGCGAGACGCCAGACCTGCTGCATCCGTTCGCGCGCCGTGTCTTCCAAATCTATACCACGCCCACTGGCCCGGGCGTTCTGGTCCCCAGCGTGGACGGCAAGCGGCTGTTCTTTGCGACGGGACAGGAAAGCCGCGAATTGGTCAGCTACGACGGCGCCCACAAGCAGTTCCTGCCCTTTCTGTCGGGCGCCGCCGTGCGCGGAGTGACTTTCTCGAAGGATGGCCAGTGGGTCGCATATGAAACGATTCCTGAGGCCACTCTCTGGCGCAGCCGCGCCGACGGCAGCGACCGCCTGCAACTGACCTCGCCGCCACTGCGGATTTCCGAGCCGCAATGGTCGCCGGACGGGCAGCGCATCGCCTTTACCGGGGGCCACGCCAATAGCGAATTCTTTGCCATTTATGTGGTACCGGCCAACGGCGGATCGGTAGAAGCCGCGCCCACGGAGCCACGCGACTCCGGCAGCCCATCCTGGTCGGCCGACAGCCAGTCGTTGATGTACAGTTGTTGGGAACGCGGCCGCCGATTGGAAACGGTAGCCGTTTGCACGCTGGATTGGAAAACCCGCAAGCCCACGGTCCTGCCTGGATCGCAGGGACTCTTGCGGCCGGCCTGGTCGCCCGACGGCCGGTATGTTGCGGCGCTGCGGCTGACCGGTACGCAGATGGTCCTGTACGATATGAACTCGCACCAGTGGGTCGCCCTAGCCGACGGCGCCAACTATGGAATCCCTTTCTGGACGCGCGACAGCCGCTCTTTCTATTTCCAGGAAGTGCTCGGCGATGCCAGCCAGCCAATATTCAGGGTGAATGTTGCCACGCGCGCGGTAGAGCGGATGATGAGCTCGCGCGAGATCCCGCAATCCGGTTTCAGCGGCTACACGCTGACCGGTTTGACTCCCGGCGGCGCACCGGTTGCCACCGTGCTGCGCAGCAACGGCGACCTGTACGCACTGGATGTCGATCTGCCGTAAGATTGGAGGCCCTAACCGGCCCGGAGGTCCGGACCGGTCAGGAGCGTTTAACAGCGCAGGTCAGCGGTTAGCGTGGCCCTACGATGCGCCACGTGTTGGACTTGCTGATGTCGGCGGTTGATAAGAGCGTGGTGCCCTCGGCGCCGGTCAGGAACCAGACCTGGGCGATACCGGTCACGGGATCCTGCCAGATCAGGTCCGGATGGCCGTCCTGATTGAAGTCGGCCACCGATGCCACCAGCCAGGTATTGTTCACCGTCAGATCCAGCGAACTGACCAGCACGTTGTTCTGCATGTACCAGATCTGCACCGAGCCGTGCACCGGGTCCTGCCAGACCAGGTCGGGATTGCCGTCGGCGTTGAAATCGCCGGCGCCGACTACAGTCCAGGGGTTGCTGGAAACCACGGAGGCCGAACTGATCACCGTGGCGCCTTGTATCCCGCCGAGATAGTAGATGGTTACGCTGCCCGATCCATCCTGCACGACGAGATCGGGATAGCCGTCGCGATTGAAGTCGGCTACGGCCGCGACGCGGCCGGTGATGCCGGCGACGCTGGCGGTCCCCAGAACCGTGGTTCCTCCGGGTCCCAGGAAGGTGATCTGGGTGCCCCCGGAAGATTGCGTCACAATATCCGGGTTCCCGTCGCCATTGAAATCGCCCACCCCCACGATGGGCGCGGTGATGCTGAGCGGCACCGTTCCAATTAACGTGGTCCCCTGCGTCATTAGCCAAACCTGGCTAGAGCCGGCGGTCGGGCTTTGCCAGACGATATCCGGCCATCCGTCGGCGTTGAAATCGCTGGGTACGACGCGGGTAAAGCTCGCGGTTTCATTCCCTGCCAGGTTAGTGAACGACTGGTGCTGCGGGATAAAGCTGTACTCGGACTGGTAAGGATTCACCACGTAGTTACCGCCCGGCGGGACCACGAAGCTGTAACTTCCGGAAGCGGTGGTAGTGGTGGACATTGTCTGGCTTCCGGTCAGTAGTACCGTGATATCGCCGAAGCTACCAGTCAGTCCGCTTAGCTGCCCGGAAATCGTCACGTCTCCCGGCGGCGTGACATTCAGGTTCACGGGCACGGCGAACGGGCTGTTACCCGCTGCGGCGGTGACCATCATGTTGCAGGTAAGGGCACCCGGCAGCGCCACATTTGCCGTGACAATCGACACGCTAAGCGGCGTGGGCGTGCTGCCGGCGGACAATGGCGAAACCGTCATCCAAGGTGCGCAGGAGCCGGTCGTGAAGCTCAATGGCGCGCCATTGGTTCCGATGGTCGTGGTCTGCGCTGGCGGCGCCGCGGTACCCTGCGCCCAAGAGAAGTTGAGCGATGGCGGAGTCGCCGTAAGCAGAATGGGCGCCACGGTGAGGTTGACCGTAACCGGCGGAGGATTGGTAGCTCCAGTCGCGCTGATGGTGATCGTGCCGTCGGTGTATTTGTTAGGCGCCAAACTGCCGATATTGGCACTCACCGAAAGTGTTTGAGGCGTATTCGCCGAGGTGGGCGAGACGGACAGCCAGCCTTCGGTGGAAGCAGCCTTGGCCGTAAAGCTTATTGGGCAACTGCTGGTCACGGTGACGGGCTGCGGCGGTGGATTTGCGCCGTCCTGTTGGCCGTTGAAGTTCAGGGTCAACGGACTCACTGTAAAGGCGGCCTGAGATACGATCAGGGTCGCCGTCACGGTGACGGGGCTGTTGGAGCAGGAATTCGACGGGTTGCAGGCCAGCACAACTGAGCCGGTATAGGTACCCGCCGTGAGAGCGCCGGCCACGCTGTTCACGATCGTCACCGTCTCGATTCCCGCCGTGGTGCCGCTCGACGGCGAAACCGATAACCAGGCACCGCCCGAAATCGGGGTGAACGACGCCGTATAGTTGAGCGCCGCTCCCGAACTGGTGACTTGCAGCGTCTGGGTGCTGGGGGTGACCGAACCGGAGCAGGAATTGAACGTCTGCAGCGATGTTGAAATCAGCGAGGGCTGCGCGGTCACATTCAACGTAACGTTGACGGTAGTAGTGGGGCTCGTACAGGAGCTGGTGGACGCGCAAGTGAACACGACCGATGCGGAATACGTATTCGGGGCCGTCGGTACGTTGCTCGTGTTAATTGAAAATGTCTCAACCTGTTGCGTCACGCCGCTGGTTGGCGAAACCTGCAGCCAGTTCGCGGAGGGCGTTCCG
>Ga0187871_10002180_pt1 | contig 16178 bp, 11 predicted proteins | sample June2016WEW_16_1_FD_132988 | JGI IMG/M metagenome (GOLD analysis project Ga0187871, IMG submission 132988) | Peatland microbial communities from SPRUCE experiment site at the Marcell Experimental Forest, Minnesota, USA - June2016WEW_16_10 | ecosystem: Environmental > Terrestrial > Soil >... | reverse complement strand
TGGGGCGGCTTGTGGGATTCGAACCCACGACTTTCGGAACCACAATCCGACGCTCTACCGACTGAGCTAAAGCCGCCGTGAGGGACCCCTCCAGTTTAGCAAAACGCCCGACGCAAGGCGTGAGCGTCGCTTGCGGGCTTGCTGGCGCGTCCCGGAGGACCCGCGCGGACCAGGACGCCGCCCAAGGGGACCGCCCCGCTGTTCTGGAATAAAGTCGCGCCCGGCCGCCTTATGTCACCATAGGAGTATTGTTTTCCAAGCCTCCGCAAACCGGTGAATTCGAAACAGCGGCACTGCCACACCTGCACGAGTTGTACCGGACGGCGGTCAGGCTGCTTGGGGACGACGCTAAAGCCGAGGACGCGGTGCAGGAAACCTATTTACAGGCCTGGAAGTCATTCGCTCGCTTCGCGCCCGGCACCAATTGCCGGGCATGGCTGTTCAAAATCCTGGTCAACACCATTCACCACCACCGGCGCAGTTGGTTCAACCTGCGCCGCGTGAAGGACAGCGAAGAAATCCTGGAACAAGCCGCGGTCCGCGCGGCGCCGGTGCCGGAGGGCCTCGCACGGGACGAAATCCTGCGCGCGTTGGACCGTCTGCCGGCCGATTACCGGGCCGCCGTGCTGCTGGCGGACGTCGACGAATTCTCCTACAAGGAAATCGCCGGATTGCTGGATGTGCCCATCGGGACGGTGATGAGCCGCTTGAGCCGCGGCCGGAAGCTGTTGCGCGAACAGTTGAGCGGGTTGGCGCGGTCTTATGGAATCGGCCCCGCGGGTAAGGAGGGCGGCGCATGAACGGCGGGCGGTCTCACGATTCCGCGTGCGAGCCGGTGCGCGAAAGTCTGGATGCCTATCTGAGCCGCGAACTGCCGGAAGAAACCAGGCGCGAGGTGCAACGGCATCTGGAGACCTGCGCGCATTGCGCGGCGGAGCTCGCGACGCGTACCCGCGTGCGCGCGCAGTTGCGGACCGCGGTACGCGCGACACACGTGCCGGCGGGCTTGGAAGCCAAGGTCCGGCGCGCAGTGATGGCTAAGACCGCACGCCCGCGCACCGGGCTGTGGGCCGTGGCGGCAGCGGCCGCGGTTATCCTTTGCGTCGCGGCCCTGGTGAATCTGTGGCGCGCGCGCAGCAGCCCGGAAGAAGCCATCCTGCGGAAGACCTCCGGGCGCCTGGCGGCGGTGCTCAACGTGGGATTGCGGGATCATTTGCAATGCGCCGTCTTCCGCAAGTATTCCAAACAGCCCATACCGGCTGCCCAAATCGCCGCCGATCTCGGTCCCGCCTTCGCCGGACTGGCGCCGCTGGTGCTGGCGAAGCTGCCGGGCGACTTCCGCGTCGTCCAGGGTCATCGCTGCGAGGCCGGCGGCCGCCAGTACACGCATCTGATCGTCTTCGGCGGCGCGGGCGGCGGCAAGCTGGTCTCGCTAATTCTGACTCGCAAGCAATCCGGCGAATCCTTGCGCGGCGGCATCTATCAGGTGGGCGTGGATCGTTTTCAGGTGGTGGGATTCGAGAGCCACGATTACCTGGCTTATGTGATCTCCGATCTGGATGCGCAGCAGAATCTGCAGTGGGCCGCGAACCTGGCGCCCGCGCTGCGCGAATACCTGGCGGCGCACGTGGGATGAGACACGCCGGGAGGCCTATGCTACGTACACTCCGCGCGCTTCGTCCTGCCCGGGCCCGCCTTGTACTGGCTGAAATCCGGAGATCGAGGTGCGCCCGCGGCTATATGTCACGGATGCCGAATTTTCAGACACAGACATACCGGAAATAGTACTTGACAGCGGAGCCCGGCGGGTGCATAGTGAATGTGGATGGGGAGCGAAGTGGCTTCCCTCGCAAGACTCCGCTCTTGCAGAAGTTTGCAAAACGGGGAGTAGTAATACCCCAATGGGGTAGCCTGCTTGAAAAAGGAGGTTACATAGAACCAGTCGACAAGATGGGCGGCTACCGGCTCCCTTCGCTGACCGGCCGTTGAGTGGTGACGCGCCAGACGCATCTTTTGCAACAGGCGCCGCGGTATTTGCACCGCAGTCAAACAGACTCCACCGGCCGGAAGAAGTCTTCCAGCAGGATTCGGCGGTCGCCCGTTCCTTTTTTTCGTCCGCTCTGCATTTTCCTCGCCACCCTCCCTGTTTCGCCCAAAAGTCCCCAGAACTGTTAGCTGCAGCACTTTGCTGCCTCTGACGTTGCAGTTGCCGGGAGATTTTCAGCCCCCAACCATATTGATCTGTCGATTTGCCGCCGATTAGAGAATCGGATGGCAAACTCATGAAATCGACATTTCTCCAATCGCGAAAACCCCGGGTTGTTTCCTCTCTATTTGCGGCGTTGGTGGTGGTGGCGTTGCTTCCACATAGCGCGGCGCGCGCACAATCGCCGGCGATTCCGCCGGTGTTCCAGGATCTTTACACTACGCTCAACACCGATCTCAACAGCTTCAACACGACGCTGAATGGCATGCCGGGGTCCCAAACTCCGACGCTGTTCACCGGAAACCTCAAAGATGCCGACTCCAACGCGGGCCCGCAATTGGCGAGCGGCTCCATGGTGTCGATACAGCTTCAATTGCAGGAGCTGAAGTCCATGGGAGTACAGGCGATCATGGTGGAGGTCGGTTTCCCCGTGCTGTACGAACCCTTCCTAACCAGCCAGGGCCAATCCTACGCGCAATGGGTAACCTTTTATCAACAGCTCGCCGCATTGGTGCGGGCCGCGGGTTTGAAACTAATCATTGAAAACGACACGTTGTTGACTAACGATGTGCAGGCGGGCTGGAACGCAGCTCCGTTTTACGCGACGCTGAACTGGACCGAGTACCAGCAGGCTCGCGCGCAGACCGCGTTGACCATCGCGCAGACCATGCAGCCGGACTATATCGTGGTGCTGGAAGAACCCAAGACGGAAGCCGACAACAGCGGGCAAACAGAGGCCAACACGGTCAGCGGATCCGTCTCCCTGTTGAGCCAGATACTGGCGAGCGTACAGCAGTCCGGCGTGCCGGGCATGCAGGTAGGCGCCGGAACCGGCACCGCGCAGGTGAACCCGGACGCGTTGTCATTCATCCAGCAATACGTGACCTTGCCGCTGAATTTCATCGATTTTCACGTTTACCCGATCAACGGCAATTACCTGGCCATCTCCTTGCAGATCGCGAGCACCGCGGCGGCAGCCGGGATGCCCGTGGCCATGACGGAATACTGGTTGTGGAAGGTACGGAACAACGAACTCGGGGTGCTGACCGACGACGAAATCCGGGCGCGGGACCCGTTCAGTTTTTGGGCGCCGCTGGATGCGTACTTCTTGCAGACCATGCAAAGCCTGGCGCGCCATACCCAGATGCTTTTCATGGATCCTTTCGGCTCTACGTACTTCGCCGCTTATCTGCCGTATGACAGTTCCACCGATAATCTGACGCCCACCGAGATTTTGAACGAGGAGGGATCGCAGGCGGCGCAAAACCTGCAGGGGGCCATCTACACCAGCACGGCGATGAGCTATTATGCCTCGTTGGTCTCGCCGCCCGATACCATTCCGCCTACGGTTCCTACGGGGGTGGCGGGCTCGTCCAATAACCCCGATACGGCGGCTCTGAGTTGGAATGCATCCACTGATAATGTAGGCACAGCCGGTTACTACGTTTTGCGCGGCGGCGCCATCGTCGGAACCACGGCCAATTTGTTTTATCAGGACTCCGGGTTGACCCAGTACACCACGTACACATACTCGATTGAAGCCTTCGATTTGGCCGGGAACGTCTCCGTGGCTTCGCGGAGCATCGACGTCACGACCAAGGACACGACTCCGCCCACCACGCCCGGCAACGTGGCGGCCTCCGCGGCTTCCTGCCAAAAGGTGACGGTGACCTGGTCGGCTTCCACGGATAACGCCGGAATCGGCAGCTATCTGGTCTTCTCGGGTCTCTCTCCGGCGGCTCTGACGCAGGCTGGCCGCACCCTCGGCACGACGACGGCGTATTCCAGTTCTTCCTTCGGGGCGGGGACCACATACTACTTCGGCGTGGAGGCTGTGGACACTTCCGGAAACGTCTCGGCGATGTCCGGGATCGCATCCGTCACCACACCCATGCCGCCCGCGGCGCCGGGGGGATTAACGGCAACCCCGGCATCCGCCGCCAAAATCGGCCTGACGTGGTTCGCCGCGGCCAGCGGAGGCCTGCCGGTCCAATATTATCACGTGTTCCGGGGCACAACGGCTTCCAACCTCAGCCAGGTTGCCATCGTCGCACAGACCTCCTTCACGGACAATTCCCTGAACCCGTCCACGACATACTACTACGGGGTCGAAGCGGCCGACACCGGGAATGACGTTTCGGCGATGTCCGTGGTGGTGTTCGCGACTACGCCGGCGCTGCCCGCGGCGCCCACCAACCTGGTGGCCACGCCCATCTCGACCAGCAAGATCGGCCTGACTTGGCTCCCTCCGGCGAGCGGCGGTCTGCCGATCCAGAACTATCATGTGTACCGCGGAACCACAACTTCGAATCTGAGCCAGGTGGCCATCGTCCTGCAGGCCTCTTATACCGACTCCACCGTGAGTGCGGGCGCCACATACTACTATGCAGTGGCGGCAAGCGATACCGGAGGGGACCTATCGCCGATGTCCGCTATCGTGCGGGCTACCGCGGGGGGTGGGCCATCGGCGCCAACCAACCTCGTGGCCGCCGCGGTCTCCACCACGAAGGTCGGCGTAAGTTGGTCCGCTCCGGCCAGCGGAGGGCTGCCGATCCGGGACTACGCCGTCTTTCGGGGCTCCAATCCCTCCAACCTGAGCCAGGTGGCGACCGTCGCGCAGACTTCGTATAATGACGCGTCGGGATCTCCGGCGACCACATACTACTACGCCGTCCAGGCAACCGACACCGGCGGGGATGTTTCGCCGATGTCCGCCACCGTCTCGGCAACCACTTTGGCCCTGCCCTCGGCGCCTACGAACCTGGTTGCTACCGCCCCAGGCAAGACCGAGGTCAGCCTCACATGGACGACCGCGCAAAGCGGCATGCCGCTGGCTTCGTACACCATCTTACGGGGGAATTCGCGTTCCAGCCTGACGTGGCTCAAGGTGGTCCCGGCCACGCAGACTTCGACAACCGACTATACCGTGGCGGCGGGCGCCACCTATTATTACGGCATCGAGGCGAGTGACACAGGCGGCAACGTCTCTCCCTTGTCGGCAGTCGTGTCCGTCACCACGCCGTAGCGGTCTTCAACGGCAATCTCGCGCCGGCCATGCCACCAGCTCGGCCGGCGCTTTTTTGTCTCGCCCCACCCTCCAGCCCAGTTCCGCTACACTGATTATTCCAGGCAAGTCCCAGGCCACCGAACGTGAACGCCGTCGAATTTCAGGGTGTCTCGAAGAGCTACTCGATCTATGACTCGCCGGGCGACCGGTTGAAGGAGTTGCTCTCGTTTAACCGGCTGAAGTGCCACAGGGATTTCTGGGCTCTGCACGATGTCAGCTTCGAGGCCCGGCGCGGCGAGACCTTCTGCCTGATCGGAGAAAACGGCTCCGGCAAGAGCACGTTGCTGCAAATGGTGGCCGGCATTCTGCAGCCCACCCGCGGTACCCTCACAGTGAGTGGCCGGGTATCCGCCCTTCTGGAACTCGGCGCCGGATTCAATCCCGAATTCACCGGCCACGACAATGTCTATCTGAACGGATCCATTCTGGGCCTAAGCACACGGCAAATCGACCGGCGCTATAAGGATATCGAGGATTTCGCCGAAATCGGCGAATTCATCGACCAGCCGGTGAAAACCTATTCGAGCGGCATGGTCGTCCGGCTGGCGTTCGCCGTGGCCATCAGCGTGGATCCGGAAATCCTGCTCGTGGATGAAGCCCTGGCGGTGGGCGACCTCTATTTCCGCCAGCGCTGCATGCGCAAGGTGCATGAGCTGCGCGCGCGGGGCGTCACGATTCTGTTCGTTTCCCACGCCATAGCCGATGTGAAAGCCATCGGCGACCGCGCCCTCTGGCTGGAACATGGCCGCATCCGGGAGATCGGCGAAACGGACCGTGTGGCGGCTAAATATCTGGCGGCCATGGTGGAGAAAGACTCGGCCTACCTGATGCTGAAAGGCTCGCCCGAGCGTGCGCATACAGGCCCGCAGGTGCGCGCTCCGGAAGTCGTCGAGCACATTCCGAATATCGACCACCGCTATGGCGACGGCCGCGCGGAAGTGTTGGGCATCGCCGTGCTTGACGCGCAAGGCGATCCCGTGCATCTTCTGGAGCCGTCGCAGCGCATCGTAGTCCGCATCAGCGTGCGCGCGCGCGCCGCCGTCTCCCAACCCATCGTGGGTTTCATGATGCGCAACCACCTCGGCATCGATTTCTCGGGCACCAATACCGCGCGCGAAAGTTACGACCTGCCTGCCATGCTGCCGGACGATGTCTATACCGTCGACTTTCATCTTGAAATGCCGGAGCTGTATCCCGCCTCGTTTTCTTTTTCGCCGGCCATCGCCGACGGCACGCTGCTGGGCTACCAGATGTGCGACTGGATCGACAATGCCATCGCACTGCAGATGGGTCACGCACCGGGCGAGATCTACGGATTCCTTCGTCTGCCATGCCGGGTGGAAGTGAATGCGCGGCTCGCGCACCAAGCGCCGGAGCTGACGGAGCACGGCGTTGGTTGAAACCATTGCTAAAGCCATGGGCGTCGAATTTACCGGCGAGCGCGTGATCCTCGGACAGGTGGATGCCGACCTGTTGAACGAACACCTGGCGCGCTACGCGTTCGCGGCCCGGCTGGCGCGCGGCAAACGCGTGTTGGACGCCGGCTGCGGCGCGGGCTACGGCGCCGCGGAACTGGCGAAAACGGCGCTCTCCGTGGTGGGCGCGGATATCGCCGCCGAGGCCGTGGCCTTCGCGCGCCAGCATTACCAAATGCCGGTTCTCGAATTCGAACGGGCATCCTGTACCGCGCTGCCACATCCGGATGCGGCCTTCGATCTGGTAGTGGCTTTCGAAGTCATCGAGCACCTGGCCGATTGGCGGGACTTCCTGGCGGAAGTGCGGCGAGTACTGGCGCCCACTGGACAGTTCATCGTCTCCACGCCCAACAAACTCTACTACGCGGAAACGCGCAGCCGCGCGGGAGCCAATCCGTTCCATGCGCACGAGTTCGAATTCGACGAGTTCCGGAGCGAGCTATCGGCTACTTTCCCGCACATTTCCCTGTTCCTGGAGAATCACGTGGAGGGCGTGGCATTTCGCCCCACACAGCCCGGAGGAGCCGGAGGGACGACTGAAGTGCGCGTGGATGGCGGGGAGACGCCGCCGGCGGAATCGCACTTCTTCGTGGCCGTCTGCGCGCACCGTCCGCAGACCGGCAATCCCACGTTCGTCTATGTCCCCAGTGCGGCGAACGTGCTGCGCGAGAGAGAAACGCACATCGCGCTGCTCGAAGGCGAGCTGCACCGCAAGGACGATTGGTTGGAAGAAGCCAAGCGCGATCTGGCGGATTTGGACCGCGCGCATCGCAAACTGACGGCGGAGCTGGAACAGAGCAACGAATGGGCGGGCCGGCTGGACCGGGAACTAGCTGCCGGCGGCGCGCGGATTCAAGAATTGCAGGAGGAACTGGCCACCGCGCAGGCCGCCGCGCAGGCCAAAATCGTGGAGCTGGACCGGGAAAACCGCACGAAGTCGGAATGGGCGCGGCAATTGAATGCGCAACTCGACGGCAAGTTGCAGGAGTTGGCGCGGTGTGTCGAGTATCTGCACCAGGCGGAGAAGACCGTGGATGAGCGCACGCGTTGGGCGCAAGGGCTCAACGCCGAAGTGGAGCAGCTTCGCCGCAAGCTGGCCCTGTTGGAGTCTTCACGCTGGGTGCGGCTGGGCCGCCGCGTCGGATTGGGACCCGGCGCCGGGTTGTGATGACGGTTTTCCTGCTGCTGGTCTCCCCACTGATGTTGTTGGCGGCGGTATTGTCTCTCGCGCTCACCGATCTGATTTACGCGGTGGCGGACGTACTCAAGGGTGTCGGCGCGCGTGCCTGCACCGCACGCGCGAGTGCGGGTGCTTCGTCCGTTGTCATTCCTAACTGGAACGGGCGCGACCTGCTCGCGCAGTATCTACCGTCGGTAATCGCCGCCTTGGCCGGCAATCGGGAAAACGAGATCATCGTGGTCGACAACGGCTCGGCGGATGGCAGCGCCGGGTTCGTGCGCAGCGCGTTTCCCGGCGTGAAAGTGTTGGCGCTCGACCGGAATCTCGGTTTCGGCGGCGGCTCGAATGCCGGGTTCCGCGCCGCCAAGAACGATATCGTGGTGCTGTTAAACAGCGATATGCAGGTGGCGCCGGATTTCCTGCCACCGCTGCTCGAAGGCTTTCGCGACGAACGGGTGTTCGCCGTGTCGTGTCAGATCTTTTTTCGCGACCCGGCTAAGCTGCGCGAAGAAACCGGCCTGACGCAAGGCTGGTGGCAGGATGGCGGATTGAAAGTGCGGCATCGCATCGATCCGGCCATCCAGGATTTGTTCCCGTGCTTCTACGGCGGCGGCGGGTCCTGCGCCTTCGACCGGCGGAAGTTCCTGGAGCTAGGCGGCTTCGACGAACTGTTGGCGCCTTTCTACCTGGAGGACACCGACCTCGGCTATCGGGCGTGGAAACGCGGCTGGACGGTGATGTATCAGCCGCGCAGCGTCGTGTATCACGAGCACCGCGGCACCATTGGCAAGCGCTTCACAGAGGCGCAGATCCAGGCCGTGCTCAAGAAGAATTACCTGCTGTTTTGCTGGAAGAATATCCACGATTGGCGGCGCCTGGCGGCGCACTTCTTCTTTAGTTATGGCGGAGCCCTGCTCAGCCTGGCATCCGGCGACGTGCCGGGACGGGCCAACCTGGACGGCTGGTGGCGCGCCTTCCGGCAGCTTCCGGGGGCGATTCGCTCGCGCTGGCGGGCGCGCAGCCTGGCCGCGATGGACGATACGGAAGCGTTCCGCAGACCATTGGGTGGATATTTTCGGGATCGGTTTGGGGAGCACCGCTCCCTTACGGTTGCGGCTCGGAAGGACGCCACCTTGAAGGTGCTGTTCGTTTCACCGTACCCCATCTGCCCGCCCGTACACGGCGGCGGTGTCTTTATGTATCAAACGTTGCGCGAACTGGCCAAGCTCGCGACAGTGCATGTGGTCGCCATGCTGGACGATCGATCGCAGGCTCCCGCGCAGGAAGAGTTGCGCGGCTTCTGCGCGTCGGCCGAGTTCTTGGTTCGCCCGCCCACTCCCGCCAGCCTGGGATCGATGCGGCCGCACGCGGTCGCCGAATTCGCCAACGCCGATCTGGACTGGCTTATCCACCGCCAGATCTACTTGCAGCGGATCGACGTGGTGCAGCTCGAATACACGCCGCTGGGTCAATACGCGCGGGGGTATCGCCGCATTCCGATGGTCCTGTTCGAGCACGATATCTATTTCCAATCCATCGCGCGCGGTCTGGCGCACATGGCCGGAACGCTGGCCCGCATCAAGGCGCGCTACGAATATCTGCGGGCGCTGCGCTACGAGCTGGGCATGCTGCCGCGCTGCGACCGGGTGCAGGTCTGTACGCTCGAAAACGGGGAATACCTGGCCGGTTTTCTGCCACGCAAGAGTCCGCTGCGGGGCCGTCTGCAGGCGGGGCTGCGGGCGGGCATCGACACCGCGCGCTATGATTTCGCGTGCAGCGGCCGGGAGCCGTTCACCATGCTTTTTCTGGGCAGTTTCCGGCACGAACCGAACATCGTGGCGCTCGATTGGTTCGTGCAAGAGGTGCTGCCGCGCATTGTGGGCCGCCGGCCGCAAGCGCGGCTGGTGGTGGTCGGATCGGATGCGCCGCCGCGGCATCCTTATGCGGAGCGCGCGCCGGCCGTCGAAATCCGCGGGTTTGTGGACGACGTGCGCGAGCCGCTGGCCCGCTATGCGGTATTTGTGTGCCCGGTGCGCAGCGGCTCGGGCGTGCGCGTCAAGCTGCTGGAGGCCTTCGCCAGCGGCATTCCGGTGGTTTCGACACGAGTTGGCGCCGAGGGTTTGGCGCGCCGGGACGGAGAGTTTTGTTTGCTTGCGGAGCAGCCGGAAGAATTTGCGGCGCAGGTTCTGCGGGTTTTCGACGACCCGCGCTTCGCCGCGGAAATGGCCGCGCGCGCGCGTGCCGAGGTAGTGGCAAACTGGGACATGGCCGCCATTACCGCGCGTTTGCTGGAGAGTTATTGGGACGCCGTGCGCGAAAAGAATCCTACTTCGTTTTCGGCGAGAGCTCCTCTTTGAGCTGCTTCACGACACGCTCGGCGGTGTGATCCAGTTCATTGGGACTGGAGTTCTTGGGGCGTTCAAAGGCCGACCACAACACCTGGCGGGACTTCACGTCCACCAGGAATACGGTTCCGCGGCCGCGGCTGGAGACACCCATGGCGCCGGCCTTTTCGGCCTTGTTGACGGTGTCCCCCAACAGGGACGGTGGGGCCTGGACCGTGGTCGACGCCGGCTTTTCGGCCTTTTCCCTGGCGGCGGCCTCTTTTGCCTTGGCCGCTTCTTTATCCTCCGGCGAGGGTGGCGGCGGATACAAGTCCTTTAACCGGTCCTCCAGCGACGCGCCCACCTGGTCGGTGAAAACGGTGTCGGCCTTGGCTGGATCGGTGACCACTTGCAGCACATGCATGCGCGTGAGACGGTTGGCTATAAATTGGTCGAGGCCGTGGCCCATGGGCATCAGGTACACCGTGCGGCCCCCGGTGAGTTCCGCGGCGGCAGCCCCGCCCAGGCAAAAGAGTAGCGTTACGACCCACTTCATGCTTTTCACCATCATAACAATAGACGCTGGTTAGCCCGTATAAAGACGACACAACAGACCCAAGGGAATGAGGCGGGTCTGGAGGACCCGCGCGGACCTGGAGGTCTGCGCCTGGAGATTCTACATTTTGTCCGCTGTAGTGGGGCGGGCTCGCAGCCTGCGAGGGCCTCGCAGGCCCGCTCTTCGGCGAGCGAAGCTCGCCAGCCACAGGCTGAAGCCTGTGCTCCACAGGCTGAAGCCTGTGCCACCAGCGGGGCTAAAGCCCGCGCGGGCTCAAGCCCGCCCCCCCACCGCAAGTAGAAACTCCAGCGCGCGAACCTGGAGGTCTGCCCCACTTCTCACTTCGCGCGCGCCCGCACGAAGCTCAATACGGCAGCGTCGTCCGCCTGGCGAAGGCCGGGGAACTGTTCGCGAACGAACCGCAGCATCTCCTGGCGATAGCGCCGGTCTCGTTCGAGGGCGTCCACGATGAAGGCGAAGCCGGCCGGACGGCCCGCGATCGACAGTTCGCGCGCGCAATTGGTGCGCACCCACGTAAATTCCGAACGGTCCAGCATCGTCTCGAGATAGGGCAGGGCTGCTCTCCGTAGGCGCGGTGCAATGCGTAGGGCAAGCTGGCCAGCGCGTAGTCCAGGTTGTGCCCGCCGGCCGGCTGCAGTGCGAGATCCGCTAGTTTCGGAAGGTCGGCCAGCGTCTTGCGCCAGGTCAGCGCGATCGCCGCCTGCTCCCGCGCGGCATGCCGGTCCACCAAATCCCACAACAGGCCGTGTGCCCGCTCGTTCGTCACCATGCTCAGGGCAACCGCATAGCTGCCGGCGATCTCCTCATCGCCAGCGCCGGCAATATGGGCGGCGGCGTCTAACAGGGCATTTTCCGCGCGCGCCCGCACAGCCGTGCCTACTGGCGAATCCTGCGCCTGCGCAATCCGATAAATCGCGGTGACCGCGCCCAGCAGGATAACGGCTGAGTTCGACTGCAGGTAAGGGATAGCGTTCTCTACAATGGAGTCCGCCTGCGCGGCGGTAAGCTTCGCCGCGCGGTTAAGGAACTCTACGGTCACATCGCTCGGTCCCCGCGTGCGCGTCGTTTGCATCACAGCCGCGTCGGCTTGCTCAGCCGGCCAGTAGGTTAGCCCGTACATGGCGAACCGGCGCACCAACGTGTCCGGGTGGTAAAGATACTGGCACACCAACTGAAGCGACGCCTCGTCGGGGATGCCCAGAATCGAGGGCAGGAAGTCGGTCAGCAGATCGACCGGATCGGTGGGAGCCTTCGCGGCCATCTCCTTCAGCCACCGGGCGCGCTCTGCCCGGCTGCCCGGCAGAATCTCAATGGGTGTCCAGGACGATTGAAACGCCGGGGACTGCTCCGGGATCCATCCATGCCGCAAGGTATAGCGGACTTCGTAGATTCCGGGCAGATCGAAGCGGTAGACGAGGTGCAGCGGGATTCTGCCGAGGCGATGCGACGTGCCGCGCAATGCCAGGGAACCGCAGGCGGGACCGGATCCCGACATTGGGCCGATCGCCTGGGTTGCCATCGAGGCGATGCGAGGCAGCAGCTTGCCGTTGCGCCGCACCTCGATATCCGTGCACCTGAAAAATGCCGGCAGAATGTCGAACGGATAGTGAATCGCGTCGCCGCCCACCGTCCCCGATACTTTCAGCCAGACAGGCATGCCCACCGCCGCCGGGGTTTCAAGTGACAGTGCCGCGAGCCCCACCGGCAAAACGACGGGCTGGCTCGCTTGTCCCCGATAGACCACGCGCACCTCCGCAGTGCCTGCGATGGGCGTCTCCTGCGGGACCTTGAAGTTAATCTGCCCCTCCTGCACGTAAAGCAGCCCGGCAGGGATGCCGCCGACTAGCACTTGCGCGCCGCAAAGGAATTTCGGGTAGATCAGCGTGCCGGCGTGCATCTGTACGGGGAGCAGAGGGCTGGGCGTCTCGCGGTACTGGGGATCCGCGTAGCCTTGGCAGCCAACCGCGGGGCCGAGACGGGTTCCATAGATGGAAATGAGGGCCCCGGGCGCCAATGGGATGGGGCGGTCGCCATTAGAGGGCAACACCCGGCCGGCATCGAAGTCTGGCGCGTCACCCTGAGGGGCGGCCTGGAGCAGCGCCACGGCGATCAACGACAGTGCGGCGGCTCGCATGGTGGTTCCAATATTCAGTGTACGCCCAGGCCGCGACCCAAACCACCGGCGGCGAGATAGGAGCTAGGATGAATTGCTTATGGCGCTGGCGATGGACAATGTATAAAGGCGACACGATCACGGTCATCATCCCTTGTCTCAACGAGGAGCAAGGCATCGAGCGGGTGCTGCGCAGCATGCCGGATTTCGTCGACCAGGTCATCGTAGTCGATAACGCCTCCACCGATCGCACTTCGCTGGTGGCGGCGTCGCTCGGCGCGCAGGTGATCCGCGAAGATGTGCGCGGCTACGGCCGCAGTTATAAGCGCGGGTTTGCCGACGCCACCGGCGACCTGATTGTGACGTTGGATGGCGACCATAGCTATCCGGTGGACGCTATTTCCTACCTGCTGGAGGCGTTCCGGCACCATGAGGTCGATTTCCTAAATGCTTCGCGGTTTCCCGTGCGCGACCGGCAGGCCATGAGCCTGAAGCACCATTTCGGCAACCTGATGCTCTCGCTGGCCATGTCGATCTTATACTTCCGCTGGGTACGTGACTCGCAATCCGGCATGTGGGTATTCCGGCGGTCCATCCTGAAGGACATGCAGCTTGAGGCGGATGGCATGGCATTTTCCGAGGAGATCAAGATCGAAGCGTTGAAGAACCCGCGCGTGCGCTTCGGCGAGATCTCCATCATGTATACGTCGCGGATCGGGGAAAAGAAGTTGAATCCGTGGCGGGACGGATTTCACAATCTGCTGTTTCTGGTGAAGAAGCGGCTCCCGCGGCGGAAGAAACGATTGTAAGTGGGTGTGAGTGTGGGGCGGCGCCATGCGCCGCCGCGGGGCTTAAGCCGCGCTGGGGCGAGCGAAGCTCAGAAGCGCCAGAACCATCGCCGGAGGTGGCGCAAAGCTCCGAGGCGGGCGGCCTGCGAGGCCGCCGCAGGCTGCGAGCCTGCCCCACAAGGTGCCGCGGGCGAGAAGCTCGCCTTAGCAGGCAGATGACAACCTCCTCGCCGATGCGGGTAAGCTATCCTGAACGTTCTTAATTCGCATGGAGTCTATAAGCGGCGGCGATGTCACCATCATTGTGCCGGTCTGGAACCGGCGCGAGTTGCTGGAGCGTTCGTTGTGCGGTTTGCGCGCGCAAACGCAGGCGGCCGCGGAAATCCTGGTGGTCGACGATGGGTCGCAGGATGGATCGGCCGAACTCGCCGAGTCTCTGGGCGCCAGGACTATCCGCATGGGCGTGCATGGCGGCTTCGCCAAAGCCGTGAATCGCGGGATTCGCGAGAGCCGCACGCCGCTGGTGGCCATCGTCAACAACGATGTGGAACTGGCGGCGGATTGGCTGGAGAAGCTGTTGGCTGGGCTGGAGCCGGGAGAAGAGCGGGGCCTGGAGGACCCGCGCGGACCTGGAGGTCCGCCCCACATCTGGTTTGCGACGGGCAGGATCCTGCAGGCCGACGACCGCGGCCGCATCGACGCTACGTACGACGCGGTTTGCCGAGGCGGGACTGCGTGGCGCGTGGGGCACGCATGCCCCGACGGGCCGCCGTTTCGCGTCGCGCGTGAGATCCGCTTCGCGCCTTTTACCGCGGCGCTGTTTCGCGCCGCATTGTTCGAGAAGGCCGGGCTGCTCGATGAGCGGTTCGAATCTTACCTGGAAGATGTGGACTTCGGACTGCGCTGTGCGCTCGCCGGCTGTGCGGGGCGGTACGTCCCGGAAGCCGTCGCGTGGCACGCAGGCAGCGCCACTCTGGGCCGCTGGCATCCGGAAACCACCCGCCGCGCGGCGCGCAATCAAGTCTTCCTCATCGCCAAGCATTATCCGGCGCGCCTGCTGCTGGGTTATGCCTGGCCCATATTTGTGGCGCACGGGTTGTGGGGGCTGGTGGCTTTACGCCACGGGAGGGGCTGGCCGTGGCTGCGCGGTAAGGTGGAGGGGTTGCGCCGGTTTAGAGAGCTTCGGGATACAGCCAAGCAGGCAGGCGAAACCGCCGGCCCCACCATGGCGCAAATTCTGTGCTTGGGCGAGCGGGAAATCCGCCGCGTGCAGCGGGAATCCGGCCGGGATCTCTACTGGACTCTGTACTTTCTGCTCACCGCGGGCGGCGCAAAGTGAGGCATTGTGACACACGGTGAGACTGGCATCGTGGTCGTGACACACGAATCGGAAACCGAGATCGGCGCCTGCCTGGACTCCGTGCAACCAACTGGAGCCGAAATCGTGGTTGTGGATAATGCTTCAACCGACCGAACCTGCCAGGAGGTCAGCCGCCGCCGCGTGCGGCTCATCGCGAATCCGGAGAATCGTGGATTTGCCGCCGCCGTGAACCAGGGCATACGCGCGCTGGACGCGCCATTCGTGCTGCTATTGAACCCGGACGCGCGCCTGGAGACTTCGCTCGATCAGCTCGTGGAGTGCTGCCGCCGGCCGGGAGTAGCGGGCGCGGGCGGCAAACTGTTGGATTCCGCGGGCCGTCCGCAGACCGGTTTTGCGGTGCGCAGCCTGCCCTCCGCGGCCGCCTTGATCTGTGAAGTGCTGCTCCTGAATCGCCTTTGGCCAGGCAACCCTGTGAATTGGCATTACCGTTGCTTAGACTTTGACTTCTCTACGCCCAGTGACGTGGAACAGCCGGCGGGCGCCTTCTTGATGATCCGCCGGGACGTGTGGCAGGAGTTGAACGGATTTGACGAGCGGTTCTACCCGCTGTGGTTCGAAGATGTGGATTTCTGCTGGAGATCGCGGCAAAAAGGCTACCGGATGTGCTACACCCCAGACGCTGTAGCTAAACACACGGGCGGGCATTCCCTCGCAAAGATTTCGCTGGAGAACCGGCAACTTTATTGGTATCGTAGTCTACTGGGGTTTGCGGCCAAGCATTATCGTTCCAGTACGGCTAGAATGGTGAGTGCGGCTGTTTTCCTCGGCTGCATACCCAGGATATTTTGGGGGATGGCGGCATTTCGAAGCCTGACGCCCATCGCAGTGTACGGCAAGGTGATGGCGCTGGCCGGCAGAGCATTCATCCGGCCAGCCGGGTGAGCACTTGTTTTTGTCTAGTTCCCGCGGGCACTACTTGCAGCATGGGTGAACGGATGTACCAGTGATCGGCGTTAATTCAGGTTCGAGTTCATGTCCCATAACGACTTCGTATCCGTCACGATCGTAACTTATAATAGCGGCCGTTTTATCAAGAGATGCCTGGAATCGGTGCTCGAGCAGCGGTA
>Ga0187871_10002179_pt1 | contig 16195 bp, 18 predicted proteins | sample June2016WEW_16_1_FD_132988 | JGI IMG/M metagenome (GOLD analysis project Ga0187871, IMG submission 132988) | Peatland microbial communities from SPRUCE experiment site at the Marcell Experimental Forest, Minnesota, USA - June2016WEW_16_10 | ecosystem: Environmental > Terrestrial > Soil >... | reverse complement strand
TGTCGCCGGGGAAGCGCTTGCGACGCTCGTCGTGAACAAACAACGGGGGACGCTTTCCTGTGTCGCGGTCAAGGCACCCGGCAGCGGCGACCAGCGAGCAGCCATCTTGCAGGATATTTCCATTCTGACTAGAGCTAAGGCATTCCTGGAGGAGACGGGTAGGCCGTTGGGAGAGATTGAGCTCAGCGAATTGGGTATGGCCCAAAAGGTTGTTGTGTCGAAAGACAGCACGACGCTGCTAGGCGGCGCTGGGCGGCCCGGCGAAGTCGTCGAGCGGATCAAGCAGCTCAGGGTGCAGCTGAGCGGGACGGTGAGTCCCTATGACGTCGAGAAGATTCGGGAACGCTTGGCGAAGCTGGCGGGCGCAATCGTAGTGCTCAGAGCTCCCGGTTTGACGGAGGAGGACTTGGCCGATTCCAGATACAAGCTGGAGAGCGCCGTGCAGTCGTGCATCTCGGCCGTTGAAAACGGGTACGTCATAGGGGGCGGTGTTTCCTATAGCAGGGCGAAAACGTTGGTTGAGAAATTGGTTGCGACAAATGACAGCCAGATAGCCGGGATCCAAGCGGTTTCAGCCGCGCTGGTCGCTCCCCTCAAACAGCTCCTAGAAAACTCGCAACATCCGAATCCCGAAGCCGTTCTCAAGGAAGTGCTGGAGAACTCGGAGGGGAGAACGGGATTTAACGCGGAATCAGGAAAGGTCGAGGACTTGGCCGCAGCTGGAGTGCTGGACTCAGCGAAGGCCTTAAGCGACACGCTCGCTCTGGCATTCGCCTATGCGGAGGGCATGCTGAAAACAGCTGCATGGGACACAACGCCGCTCGGGGGTGAAGATGTGAACCCTCGAGAGATCCGGTGACAAGTCGCGCCGTCCGGCTGTGATCATCTTCAAACTTTAGACTTTGCTGTAGTAGGTCGTTTCAGCGAAGGACGCTCGTGTCGAAAGAACTGGACGAATTGATCGAAATGGCGAGAACGATACGGATGACGCCGGAGAAGGCGGAACGGCAGCGGCGCAGCTTTGCCTACGGCAACGTCAAGATTGAGAACGATTCCATCCCTTGGGAGATGATTCACAGGGCGGCGGAGGGATTGGATGAGGGGTGAGCGGGCGATCTTCTTCTTGTCCGGTTGGGCGGGTTTACGGTGCCTGAATCTGTTTTTCTGGGCTTTATGGCACGACTGAAGTCGTGCCCTTTCCCACAACCCTAACGCGTCCCAAAACGGGAAACCCGCTTTACTCTCTCGCTTCTGCGCTTTACTTTGCCCACCCAATGCAGCTAATCTAATTGATTATCACTTAGCTCCTTGACAACCACAAAACCGCTAACTCCTTTGTCTGGAATATTTTGCGTGTAAGTCCTTATTCCTCAAAGATTTTGGAGGTAGTCCGCCCCTAACCCCATGATTCCAAAAGATCAGGGGGGAGGGGGTATACCCCGGAGACGAAGGCGTAGTTCCGAAGCGGGAAAAAGCGAAAGCAGATTCTTCGCTCCGCTCAGAATGACAAAGTAAAAGGGAATGACGAAGCGGGACCGCCTTCAGCCCTGCAGCAGGAGGTTGTCGATCAGGCGGGTGGTGCCTACGAGGGCGGCGACGGCTACTAGCGCGGGGCCGGTCAGCTTGGGCGCGGGGTCGAGGGTGGAGGGATCGACGATCTCGAAGTAGTCCAGACGGACGGTGGGTTCCTGCGCCAGGATTTTCTTGGCGGCCTTGATTAGTGCTGTTGCGCTGCGCTCGCCTTGATCGAATCGTTGTTTGACCTCGGTCAGGGAGCGGTTCAGGACAGTCGCGGATTTGCGGTCCTGCGGGCTTAGGTAGACGTTGCGCGAGCTCATGGCCAGGCCGTCGGGCTCGCGCACGATGGGGCAGACGACGATCTCGACGGGCAGATTCAGATCGCGCACCATGCGGCGAATGATGGTGGCTTGCGCGGCATCTTTTTGTCCGAAAAATGCCAGGTCGGGCTCGACGATGTGGAAGAGCTTGGCGACGACTGTGGCGACGCCGCGAAAATGTCCAGGACGGGATTTGCCGCAGAGCTTGTCGCTGAGGCCTTCGACGGTGACGTAGGTGACGGCGCCCGGGGTATACATTTCGGCGGGCGCTGGCGCGAAGAGAATGTCGACGGATTCTTTTTCAAGCAGCTGAACATCACGGTCGAGGGTGCGGGGATATTTTGCGAGATCCTCGGTGGGGCCGAATTGCAGAGGGTTTACGAAAATGGAAGCGGCGACGGCATCGCATTTCGATTTTGCAGCGCGCATCAGCGAGAGATGCCCGTCGTGCAACGCGCCCATGGTCGGGACCAATCCCAAACGCTTTCCTGCGTGACGCGCCGCACGCGAAGTGGCGCGCATTTCGTCGATCGTTTTGCAGATTTTCATGGCGCTCTTAGGAGGATGGAACCCAATTGATTTCCACTTTCATGCTTTCTAATGATCCGGCGACCAAGGCTCGATTCTTGCGAAGCGTGGCGTGGTCCTGATCAGAAGTGTTGGCGCTGATCTCCTGAATCGCAACTACGCGTCCGTAGGGCCACGCGGACGCGGGCAGCTTGGCAAGGGCGTCGGGCAATTTGTCGGGGTCGACGATCTGCTGTTCGCTGTTGCTGACGTCGAGGAGTCCAACGCCGTCGAGCCGGATGATCAAGTAAGGATTGCGCCAGGCTTTCATGTCCTTTAACGCGGCGTATTTTTGTGGATCGGCCGGAGGAATTTGCTGGATACGAGCCTCGGGGCTGACCGACGCTGATGTCTGTGCTGGCGCGCTTGGCGGCTTGGCGCAAGCCGCGAGCATGGTGAAACTCGCGGCCAGAACACTAAGATGCAAATATCTCATGCCATCAGTTTACTATCGGCGCATGCCTCGTTTGCGTTCGAGCACGGTTTCGAGCGCTTGCTGAGTTTCCTTGGACAGATGGTAAGACTCGCTGTCCGCGGGATACTGGTGCGCGATCACGTCCTCGCGAAAAGCGTGGGCGGCATCGGTGATGAGCGCGGCCGCGTCGCCATAGCGGCGAACGAACTTCGCCGGCGGAGTGAAAGTGAGATTCAGAATGTCGTGGAAGACGAGCACTTGGCCGTCGCAGTCCGGGCCGGCGCCGATGCCGATGGTTGGAGTGGCGACCTCCGCCGTGATCATGCTGGCGACCTCGCGGGGAATGCCTTCGAGAACTAAAAAGGCTACGCCTGCGCGATCGAGAGCCACCGCATCGCGCATGAGTTGTTCGATCTCGGCTAGCGACTTTCCCTGAACTTTGTATCCACCCATGACATTTACCGACTGCGGAGTGAGGCCGATGTGACCAGCCACGGGAATTTCGGCATCAATCACGCGGCGAATCAGGTCGGCGCGTTTCTCTCCGCCTTCGATCTTTACCACTTCGGCGCCAGCTTCTTTCATAAAGCGCGCTGCGTTGCGCACCGCATCGTCTGCGCCCACGTGATAGGAGCCGTAGGGCATGTCGGCGGCGAGCAGAGCATGTTTCACGCCACGCCGCACTGCTTTGGTGTGATGAAGCATTTCATCGACCGTGACCGAGAGCGTATCCGGATAGCCAAGCATGGTCATGGCCAAAGAATCGCCGACCAGGACGATGTCGATGGAAGCTTCGTCGACCAGGCGGGCGCTGGCGTAGTCGTAGGCGGTCAGGCAGGTGATGGGTTGATGTTGAAGTTTCTTTTCGCGAAGAGAGGCGACAGTAATCTTTTGGCGAGGTTCGCCAAGCGGTGCGATACTCACGATGTCCTCCAGTGCCCCTCCGCCTTGGCGGATAGAGCCCGTACACATCTTGGATGCTGCTGGAAGTATTGTAGACCCGGAGCGGGTGGTTCGTCGATGGGGGTTAGAGGTGTCGAAAAGAGTGTATTTCGGGTAGGTAAGATGTTTGCTATTCGTCTTACTTGATAGTAAGATCATAACATGAAAGCGTACCGTACAGTCATCAGTTCCAAGGGGCAAGTCGTGATTCCGGCCGAGTTGCGTGAGCAATTCGGGCTGGAGAAAGGCACTCCCGCCACGTGGAGTGAGGAGCAGGGCAAGCTGGTGCTGACCCCGATTACCAAACGCCGGCTGCGCGAAATCAGGGGATTTCTGAAGCCTGCGCCCGGCGCGCCATCCATGTTTGAAGACTCGTTCGCTGAGCGCGAACGAGAGCGCAAAAGAGAGAAGCAATGACGCCAGCATTCTCTCGTGAGAACGCACGGCGATATGTGCTCGACGCCAACGCGTTGATCGGCTTATTCGAGGACCGTGAGGGTACTGCGGGAAAGGTTGAACACTTGCTGGAGCAAGCCCTGCGACAGGATTTGCCACTCTTGATGTCCGCCGTGAATTGGGGCGAAGTTTTTTATATCGCATGGCGACGGCACGGCGAGGCGAAAGCTCTGGAAGCCGAAGCGCGGTTGCAGGAGATGCCGGTTGCCGTTATCAGTGTGGATCGGGAACGGGCATCTCGGGCTGGCGCGTTGAAGCAGAAACACAGCCTGGGTTATGCCGATGCCTTCGCCGCAGAACTGGCTATCGAACGCGGCGCCTGGCTGGTCACAGCAGATCCCGAGTTTGCGAAAGTTGGGAAGACGCTGGCAGTCTATGCGTTGCCGAGGCATGAGAAGTAAGAGAATCGATGGTGTCTACCCGAGCGGGGCGGGCAGGGACGCCCGTCGCTCCATTCATCAAGATAGGGGATTCTTAGGCGCTGGCGGCTTCCTGGTTTCCCAAGGGTAGGAAGTACTGGGTGCCTTTGATTGGGGCGGAAACTTTTCTCAGGAGCTCTTGCAGGTCGTCGTTGCGCTCGACGAAATCAATTTCGGAAGTGTTCACGATCAGCAGGTCGGATGAGGTGTAGTGAAAAAAGAAGTGTTCGTAGGCCTTGATCACTTCTTCGAGATACTCTTCGTTGATGGCTTTCTCTCCCGGCGCATTCCTTTTCTTTAAACGTTTCTTTAGAACTTCGGGACTGGCCTGTAGATAAATCACCAGATCGGGCGTGGGGAGCTGTTCGCGAAAATAGTTGTAGTAGCGATTGTAGGTTTCGAGTTCATGATCGTTGAGATTGAGGCAGGCGAAGAGTTTGTCTTTTTCAAACACAAAATCCGTGACCACCGATTTCTGCGACCGAGGCCCGAGGTCCAGCGCGCGGAGCTGTTCGAAGCGGCGGATCAGGAAAGCGAACTGGGCCTGGAATCCCGCGCCCCGTTCGCCGTCGTAAAAGGCGCGCAGAAAGGGGTTGTCCTCGGTTTCCATGACCCGCTGGGCATTGAGACGTTCTGCCAGAATCCGCGTCAGCGTGCTCTTACCGACGCGTATGGGACCTTCTACAGCAATGTAGCGGGGCAGTTCGAAAAGGTTGGCCATGGGATCGAGCTTCGAATGGCAGGATATCCCGACAAAGCTTCGAGCGCAATTGAGGGAAGAGTAACCCCTGTGCATCCCAGAGTCACGGAGGCAGAGAAACAATTTACAATCGCGACATTGTGAGTAGCCTCGTCATCGGCGCGGGTTTCGTAGCAGCAGCGGCCGTCGCGGCTGGCTACCAGTCTATGGCGCCGACCGGGCAGTGGTGTGGTCGGGCTTTTACCGGGCTGAAGCGGGGAACCAGGCAACTGGCGTTGACTTTCGACGATGGTCCCAACGACCCACACACGTTGCGTTTGTTGGAGGTTTTGGCTCGACACAACGTGAAGGCAACATTTTTTTTGATCGGGCGCTACGTGAAGCAAAGGCCGGATATCGCACGTGAGTTGGTTCAGGCAGGACACGTGGTTGGCAATCATACTTTCAGCCATCCGAATTTGATCTTTGCTTCGGCGCGCGAGACCACGATGCAACTGCGGGATTGCGAGCTGGCCCTGATGGATGCGGTGGGAGAGCATTCCCGGCTTTTTCGTCCTCCGTTTGGAGGACGCAGGCCTGGCACTTTGAAAATCGTACGCGCGCTTGGTCTGGAGCCGGTGATGTGGAACGTGACTGGTTGGGACTGGAAGGGAAAGCCGGCGGAATACGTAGAAAAAAAAGTCAGCCAGCAGATTCGCGGAGGCGATGTGATTCTGTTGCACGACGGCAGCCATGCGGCATCAGGAGCGGATCGTTCGCAGACTGTAGTCGCCACTGATCGGCTCATTGCCCGCTACAAGTCTGAAGGATACGAATTTGTAACAGTTCCGCAGATGATGGGAAAATCAGTTCTCAGTTCTCAGCCTGCAGTTCTCAGTTAAAAGCGTTGGTGCCACGCCCGGGTCAAGACCCCGTCCTACAGCAACAAGAAATTCTCCTACGCGTGCACCGACGAGAACGCCTGCTTGGCCACGTTGATCGTTTTCTGAATGTCCTCGTCGGTGTGCGCTGCGCCTAGAAATGCTGCTTCGAACTGGGACGGCGGTAAGTAAATGCCATTATCCAGCATGGCGCGGAAAAAGCGGCCGAAAGCTTCGGTGTCGGACTTCGCCGCCGAATCCCAATCCGTCACTGGGCCGGGAGTGAAGAACCAGGTGAACATGGAGCCCACGCGGTTATAGCAAAGGGACACGCCTGCATCTTTGGCCGCAGCCGCGACTCCTTCGACCAGTTCGCCGCTAAGCTTTTCGAGACGCGGATAAATCTCTTGTTTGTTCTCGCGCAAGTGACGCAACGTTGCTAAGCCCGCTGCCATGGCCAGCGGATTTCCCGAGAGCGTGCCCGCTTGATACATCGGACCAAGCGGCGCCACCAGGTTCATGATGTCGGAGGGACCACCGTAGGCTCCCACTGGAAGTCCGCCGCCAATAATTTTGCCCATCGTGGTTAAGTCCGGAGTCACTCCGTAAAGTTCCTGCGCGCCGCCGAAGGCCAGGCGAAATCCGGTCATGACTTCATCAAAGATGAGTACACTCTTTTCCCGCTGGGTGATCAAACGCAGGGCCGCGAGATATCCGCCGGGAGCCGGTACGCAACCCATATTGCCCACCACGGGTTCGACGATGACGCAGGCAATCTCGTGCTTGAACTTCTTGAATGCGTGTTCGAGCGCGTCGGTGTCATTGAAAGGCAAGGCCAGCGTGAACTGGATGAATTCCTCAGGAACGCCGGCCGAGCCCGGGATTCCGAGCGTGGCAATCCCCGAGCCAGCTTTTACAAGGAGCGCGTCGGCGTGTCCGTGGTAGCAACCCTCAAATTTCACAATGTATTTGCGCTTGGTGTAGGCGCGCGCGAGCCGGATCGCGGACATGGTCGCTTCCGTGCCTGAATTCACAAAACGGACTTTCTGCATGTGAGGGAACGCAGACAGCACAATTTCCGCCAGGTCGGCCTCGGATGGAGTGGAGGCGCCAAAGCTGGTGCCGTTGCAGGCGGCATCCATGATGGCTTCGATCACTTTTGAGGGAGCGTGCCCGAGAATGAGCGGACCCCACGAGCCGACGTAATCGATGTACTCGTTGCCATCGGCGTCGAAGATGTGGGAACCCTGCCCGCGCACGATGAAGGGCGCGTCGCCGCCCACGGAACCAAAAGCGCGAACCGGCGAATTCACGCCGCCGGGAATCATCTGCTCGGCGCGTTGCTGCAGTTTGCGGGATATCTCAGTTTTGCGGGCCATGGGCTCTCCGAAGAACTGGTCCTATATGGTAACAGCGAGGGGCCGCAAGACCGCGAAAAGCCAATACTGGAAAGTGCATCTTTACTTTCTACGCCTTGAGTTGAGCCTCAAAAGAGATACGGAATTCACCGGATATTTACAGTCTCGCAACAGTCCTGAAACACGTTCTGGGTACTCTCTGTTCAGTACACGCCCTTCTAACCGGGAGGGTTTCAAGGACAGCTTCGGGGGGCTCCGAGCTGTCCTCATTTCTTTGGCTCGTGCTTAATTACTTCAGGTACGCGCGAACCAAGCCGATTAAATCCTCGCCCAACTCCTCGGGCGAATCCACGGCGTGATCAGGATTCATCATGTGCAGGCGGATATGGTCTTCGAGGATCTCCGCCATCAAGCCGTTGACGCCGCCACGAATGGCGGCCAAAAGCATGAGGATGTCCGCGCATTCATCCCCGGCGGTGAGGGCGCGTTCGACGGCTGCGAACTGACCGCGGATTCGCTTGATGCGGAACAGTAGCTTTTGTTTCTCTTTTGAAATTTCGGGAATCTTATCTTGCATGTTTGCCTGCTTTCTTCAGCTTTCCCTTTTACAATACCGTAGGGGGGTATGATATAAGATTCTAGAAGGGAAATCCATCGCGGACCCAGAGGCCGCTAAATCCCTCAGGAGCGTAAATCGCATGGTAGCTGAAATCCAGAGAAAGGAGGGGAACGACGATGAACTGCATGACTCTATTCTTACAGCCAATGGCGATGGCGACGACGCAGCTCGCGAGCGCAATCCACCACGAAGATTCCACTTTGTGGCGGGTAGAACCGAAGGCGGAACACAAGTCTTTGCGCATGAGCTGGGTCGTGGTCACCGACGAATGCGGGCGGCGGCAGCTTCGCATGCACTGGGTCGCGGTCGCGGATCGCTGAGGGCATCGACCGTGACCTGTAACATTCCTTTAACCAATGCTGCGTAGGCTGGGTGGATTGGGCGCTGATCCAGGGTTGGAATGTTCGTCAACCACCCAGTCGAATGCCCGGCATTGTGGTTAACTATAGTTAACATCCCATGATATAGTCAGGTTAACAAGGTGACGAACATCACAAGGGAGGGTGATAACGCGCCTTGAGTGAGATTCTTTCGCTGGCTTACTCTGCAATTATGAAATTGAAATTCATTTTCAATATGGCGGGACCCCCGGCAAGGTTGCCTCTCGCTTTATGGTTGATGATTGCGCTGGCCGGCCCTTTTTGCGCGGTCGCGCAGCAAGCGCAGGATCAATCTGCGCCGCCGCAGGCGAACACGGTGCAGGTGGTTAGCGCGGCGTCGGGGGCAAATGAGGCTGATCCGCCCTCTGATCCGCCGGCAGATGACAGCGTGGAAACGATGTTCCCCCATTTCAAGGACACGCGTTTCTGGCTTTCGGGGCAAATGAACTTCATTTTTCAGACCCATCCTTCATTCCCCGCGCTCTACAGCGGGCCGCACAGCCTGAGCCCAAACTATGAGAAAGCCACGTCGCGGGTGCTGACGCTCTACACCGGAGTGCGGCTCAACAACTCCACTGAAATTTTGGTGGACATCGAAGAAGCAGGCGGAGCCGCTCTCAGTACAGGCCTCGGGCTCGCAGGCAATACTGATCTCGATATCGTGCGCAATCCCTCGCTGAGCAAAGCGCCTTATCTGGCGCGGGGCATGATTCACAAAGTGTTCGCGTTGAGCAAGGATAAAATTGAAAGCGATCGCAGTTTTCTTTCACTCTTTGACGAACTGCCGCGCCGACGGCTGGAAGTTCGCTTCGGAAAGTTCAGCATGCCGGATTTTTTCGATATCAATTCAGTGGGCTCGGATACCCACTTTCAGTTCACCAACTGGACTGTCGACAACAATGGCGCTTGGGACTACGCCGCTGATACGCGCGGCTATACTGTGGGCGCTACAGCCGATTATGAAGATCGCAATTGGGGCTTTCGCTTCGCCGAGGTGCTTATGCCCAGGGTCGCGAACGGAATTGATCTGGTATACAAGGTGTGGCAAGCCCACGCGGAAAACTTCGAATACGAGTTACGGCGCGGCGTCATCCCGAAAAAAGGGGGAGTGGTTCGTCTATTGGCTTATACGAATTATGCCAACATGGGAATCTATCGCCAGGCCATCGCCAATTTTGAAGAAGGCCTCACGCCGACTCCGGAAATCACCGACCATCCCTGGCACATTACCCGCAAGTACGGATTCGGAGTGAACCTGGAACAGAATCTCACGCGATATCTGACGGCGTTTGGCCGATTCGGCTGGGACAACGGCAAGACTGAATCTTTCGCCTACACCGAAGTCGATCAAACCTTCGATTTAGGAATCGGAGCCAAAGGCGCCTGGTGGCATCGCAAACAAGACCGGGCGGGAGTTGCCTTCGTCACCAATGCAATTTGCAAAGATCATCAAATTTACCTCGCCGACGGCGGCCTCGGCTTTCTGCTCGGCGATGGCAGGCTTAATTATGGTCGGGAGAATATCGTGGAGTCGTATTACACGGTCCACGTGTGGCGCGGCATTTATGTAGCCCCTGGTGTGCAGCACATCAACGATCCGGGATACAATCGCGATCGCGGCCCGGTGGTTGTGCCCTCGTTCCGCGCCCACATGGAGTTCTGAGGGATCCGCCGGATTCTTAATGATCCCCGAGCGCTTAGCCACTGGCTACGAGCACCTGCCGCGCATCAGAGAAGCCGATCTAGGATTGCTGTCTCGAACTCTCCAATTCGCGTGAAAACTGGGTCATTTGTGATGAACCCCGTCGCCTGCGCTCGGAGGGCGGCGGCTGCCTGCAGCGCATCCGGCGTCCGGAGGCGATACATGGCGCGCATTCGCGCTGCCAGGTCCGCCGTTTCCAGGTCAGGCGCCATCCATTGCAAGTTAGGATACGTGGAGAGCAAACCGTAAAATGCGTCACCTCTCTGCTCGTCGTTGTCGCGATACGATGGGACCAGGAGCTCCGTCATTGTGATCGTGGAGGTCACGGCCTCATGGCCTTCCCGCTCCACCCACGAAAAGACGGAATCTGTGAGGGCAAGGTACCGGGTATTCGCTTCCATCTGGTAAATGAAGATGCTGGTGTCGAGAGCGATCCGGCGGTGACGCCGGAGAAATAGCCGAAGGCGCTCTACTCCCAACTCTGACGCTCTTTATGGAGATGTCGAGATGGATAGGTGGCACCCGCCAAACCTCGAATTGCCGCCCTATGCGACTTGGGCTTTTCGAGCACCAGTACTCTCTTGCCGCGGACCACGACCAGCACCTTATCGCCGGCCCTTAAGCCGAGCGCCTCCCGGGCTTCCCGCGGAATTACGATCTGATTCTTGGAAGAAACCGTCGCCTCTACCATGACTTTACATTTTAGCACAAAGTAAAGCAGTAGGAGATTTGCACGGCCAATCGACCTCTCTACTTCTCGATCTTCACGCCCTTCCAGAAGGCAACGTACCCCTTGATCTGCTTGGCTGCCGGCTTGGGCTCGGGATAATACCACGCCGCGCCCAGATTCTTTTTGCCGTTCACATCGAGGTCGTAATAGCTGGCCGTGCCCTTCCATGGGCAAACGGTATGAGCATCGCTCGGTTTGAAATGTTCCAGTTTGATGGCATCAGGAGGAAAATACTGGTTGCCTTCCACCTCGACGCATTGATTGGATTCAGCGAGAACAGCGCCTTCCCATATTGCTTTTGCCATATCACCAGTTTAGATTTCCTTTATGGCTAGCGGCTTCGAAAAATTAGTCATGGACGGGATTACCTCGACGACCACGCCTCGTTTCAACGGCCATTCCATGGTGGGCGCATTGAAACGCGTGCTTGTCTGTTCGCCACGCACAGCCTGCTGGCATCAACCCGAGCGGGCAGCCAGGTGGCGGGAACTTGGTTTCGTGCATGCGCCGGATTTCGAGGTGGCTCAAGCGCAGCACGAAGCTTTATGTCGCGAACTGGAAGCGTGTGGCGTCGAAGTTGAGGATATTCCTCCGGCCATGGAACTTTCCCTCGATGCTGTTTATGCCCACGATGCATCGTTGCCGACGGACTTCGGATTGATCCTGATGCGTCCTGGCAAAACGAACCGTGTTCCTGAAGGCAAACATCATGGATCCTTCTGCCAGATTCTGGGCGTTCCCATGCTGGCCAAGATCACGGCTCCGGCCACCACGGAGGCTGGAGATATGGTATGGCTTGATGCCAAGACGCTGCTCGTCGGCCACGGTTATCGCACGAATGCGCCAGGCATTCAGCAGCTGCGAGCCCTGCTCAAACCCAAGGGAGTGGAGGTGCTCTCGGCACCATTGCCGCACGGACCGGGGCCTGCGGCTTGCCTGCACTTGATGTCGCTGATCAGTTTGCTCGATGAGAAAACTGTTCTCGTCGATTTGCCTTGGCTCGCGGTCGAAACCGTCGACCTGCTTCGCACGCGCGGGTACAACCTCGTCGAGATCGATTATTCCGAGCGAGATACGCTTGCCTGCAATGTACTTTCGTTGGGCGAAAAGCGCGTGCTCGCGTTGGAAGAAAACGCGAAGACGAATGAGAAACTGCGCGCTGCGGGATTCGATGTGCGAACCTTCCCTGGCTCTGAGCTGTGTATCAACGGCAGCGGCGGCCCCACCTGCCTGACCCGGCCGTTGCTGCGAGCGTGAGGCTGGCCTCTTTTAATTTCTTAATCATGAAAATGAAGAAGTGTTCCACGTGGAACATTCCGTGATGGCTACGAAATATGTACGAAATCGTACGTGCATTCTCTCTAACTGCAGCGGGGGGCACGAGTTAACGGCCGAGCGTCGAACCGGCCATCAGGGGGCTGCAAGCCTATTTTCAGCGAACTTGCAGGCTGTCCAGGTCGCGTTCGAACGTCGGTCGGGAAGCGGAGCTAGGATCGGGTTTCGAGTGTAACGGCTTGTTTACATCAACGGGGGAATCGCAATTTCGAGAACCGATCCTGGGGGTAAAGGAGTGCCCCACCACGGCATGAGGCCGGGTGGGGCACCTGAAAGACAAGCTAGTTTTTATTTTAACCGGCTTTAACGCACCTGTTCTGGGGTCGCATGCGTGTGCTGGGACTTCACTTTTTTAGCTTTGTCTGAGCTATTAATCAAAGTGGCCGTGAGTCCAGCATTGAACGCATAACTCCCGTTACTTCCCCCGGTGTAACACCACAACTGGACGGCGTCGCCGGCGCTGATGGAAAGCACGTCGCTAACACTTACCTGTGCGTAATTAATGGTTTGGCCAGACGCATACTGTCCGCCATACTGGCTCGCTATCCCGCTGCTGGCCAGGGTGTCGTAGCAAAAAATATACTCGTCGCCGGTCGCAACAGCCGGCAACACCGACCCAGAAATGAAGTAGGAGCCCGACGTAGCAATGGTGTCGGTTTGTAGGATCAGATTACCCGGAAGGAAGCTGTTTATCGGTATGTCTGACCCCGGTCCAGCTGTGGCGGAATAGCCCACAGAGATTCCCGGAGGTCCTTGTGGTCCTTGCGGTCCTTGGGGTCCTTGGGGTCCGGTAGCACCCTTCGGTCCCTGAGGTCCTCTAGGTCCTTGCGGCCCCTTCGGTCCCACCTGGTTCCAGTGAATCTTGTGCTCGGTCGACTTACAAGAAGTGAAGGACTGTACGATCCTGATTGCGCCGGTGGAATTGTTGACGCAACCATAAAACGTTGTTGCTGGCGGCACGATCTCACTAGCCGAGGCCGCCGGTGGCTGAACAGCCATCGACAGCACGCAGCAAGCAAGCAGAAAAAACGCACAAACAAAAACGCTGATACGCAACATAGATTCTCCTTTTATTGTTTCGGCTGACTAAGTGCTTAGGGGGAGGAAACGCCCTTTGTGTACGGCAAAGACAAGAATTTCAGAGTGCAAATCCAGTGCTTGGCCAATCACTCGAAGGGACGGCCTCAGGCTTCGCAACACCCGAGGCCGTACCGAGTTCGGGAGTTTCGGACCTCTCCCCCCGAGAAGTCTGTTCTCCCCGAAGCCCATCGCAACCGTTCGCCCAAGCATCGAGACTCGTGGGGGAAGCTCTAGTCCGGCGACGCCCCCTCTGCGACGCCCGGCATCATGCCGCCTGCCGACTGCGGCGGCAATAGCGGTGAATCTGTCGGAGTCTTATTTTTTATGTCCCTCCAATCGATTGAAAAATAAGTAGATGGCGCGAAATCGCGAAACCGGGGTAGAATGTCCTACTTTGTTTGGGGCGTTCCTGTGGCATCAGAGCCGATCAGAATTCCGGGTTTAATTAAATTTGGCGAGGATTTCGAGTTCGACTTCTCCGCATACGCACTGCGCCGCTCCGGTCGTTTGCTCAAACTGGAGCGCATTCCTTCAGAGGTTCTGGCGATCCTGGTTGAGCACAAGGGACAGATCGTCAGCCGGGAGCACATCGTCGAAAGAATCTGGGGCAAGGATGTCTTCCTCGACACGGATAACAGCATTAACGGAGCGATTCGCAAGATCCGGCAAGTTCTGAAGGATGATCCCGAACAGCCGCGTTTTATACAGACGGTCACGGGCAAGGGGTATCGCTTTATCGCCTCCGTAACCGATACTGACGTGGCAAGACCCGTTGTCGTTCCGAGTCCGCGGGTCCCAGTCACCGAGGTTCCGATGGACCGGCCGATCCGGTGGCGATGGCCCATCCTGCTGGGGATCGTTGTTGTAATCGCGGTCCTGGGTATTTATTTTCAGTGGTCCCGCTCCCAGGCTCGCGTCTCTGCACCGAGCGGGCGACTAATGCTGGCCGTTCTTCCTTTTCAGAATCTCACCGGCGATGCCAGTCAGGATTACTTCAGCGATGGCTTGACGGAAGAGATGATCTCGCAATTGGGGGACTTGGACCCTGAGCATGTCGGAGTAATTGCACGAACATCGGTTATGCACTACAAGCACAGCCAGGAGCCTCTGGATCAGATAGGCCGTGCTCTGGGCGCGCAATACGTTCTTGAAGGGAGCGTGCGGCGTGATTCTGGCAGGGTGCGCATCGCGGCGCAGCTCATTCAATTGAGGGACCAGACGCACCTTTGGACGCGGGAGTACGATCGCGAACTCAGCAGTGTGTTCGCTCTGCAAGGCGAAATTGCCCGCGAAATAGCCGACCAAATTCAGCTTACCCTGGGCCACATTCATGAAGCGGCGGGCCCTGTTTCTCAGTCTTCCACGTCTACAAAGGCATTCGAGGCATACGATCTGTATCTCAAGGGACGTTATTCGTGGAACAAGAGAACGCAGGAGGGTCTGCAGCAGGCGGTTGAATATTTTCAGCAGGCGATAAATAAAGACCCCGCTTACGCTCGCGCCTACGCAGGGCTGGCGGAGTCTTACGCCCTGATGGGCGGCTACACTGGTTTGCCCCCAAAGGAATTCATGGCGAAGGCGCGGGCGGCCGCCCGCCGTGCACTCGAGCTTGACGAACAATTGCCCGAGGCACATACGGCGCTGGCAATCATTGCCCAGAATTACGATTGGGATTGGCAAACTGCGGAGAAAGAATACCGGAGGGCGATCCAGTTAGACCCGAACTACGCGACTGGTCATCATTGGTACGCCGAGTGCTTGGCATTGCAGGGCCGTTTCGATGAAGCGTTTTCGGAGATCGGAATCGCACGAAAACTCGATCCACTGTCGCTCATCATCACCACCGACTACGGAGCAATTTTGTATTTCTCTCGTCAGTACGACCGTGCCATCGAGCAGTTTCGCAGCGTGCTTGAAATAGAGCCGGACTTCCCGCGCGCTCACATGCTGGCCTGGGCGTATGCACAAAAAGGATTATTCGCCGACGCGCTGGCTGACGCCGAGGCGCAGGGTGGTCGTCAAGAGGATAATCCCTGGAGTTGGGCCATGATCGCTTACATCTCCAGCCGTTCGGGCGACCGGGCGAGGGCCAACGCTGCTTTGGAGCGATTGCAAAACATAAAACAGCACCGGGCGGTGGATTCTTTATGCTTTACCGTCGCCTACATCGGCTTGGGCAACAATGACGAGGCTTTGCTATGGTTGGAAAAGGCCTACCAGGAACATTCCAATAGTTTGACTGCTCTCAAGGTCGATCCAACGTACGATCAGCTCCGCGGTGTCCCACGTTTCCAAGAGTTCGTTCGCCGGGTGGGGTTGACGCCGTAGATTTCAAGCGATTGATGCTCTGCAGCGGCGTCCCTAGAATGCCGAACGAGAAGCGAAAAATGCAGCTCGCGGTGCCACGCCGTGGCTGTGGAGTTGGCGGTATCTAAAGAGGATTGTTGGCGATAAATCCATAGGACTCATTGACGGGCGACTTTTGGTTTGACTGAATGGTAAAGCACTGCAGATCCCTCGCTGCGCTGGGGATGACAACGACTCACTCCGGATCACAAGAAGTCGCTCGAGATGACAACAACCCGCTCGGATTCGCTGGAGCCTGTCGGGCTTCATTGGTTGACGGGCGGGGACGCCGTCCTCCATCATTCGTCTGCTGTTAGAATTGAATGGCGATGGTCTTGCCTTTCGTCCGTGATCTGTTCGCGGACGTGGAAAAGTTGCCTGCCTTTTTGCGTGTAGCCTCCCACCTGCGGGAGGGCACGGGGAGAATACGTGTCTCCGGACTCACGCC
>Ga0187871_10002174_pt1 | contig 16206 bp, 12 predicted proteins | sample June2016WEW_16_1_FD_132988 | JGI IMG/M metagenome (GOLD analysis project Ga0187871, IMG submission 132988) | Peatland microbial communities from SPRUCE experiment site at the Marcell Experimental Forest, Minnesota, USA - June2016WEW_16_10 | ecosystem: Environmental > Terrestrial > Soil >... | reverse complement strand
CCTGCCCCACAAAAGCCGATGACGCGCCGCGAACTGCTCGCCCTGATCCCCACCGGCGCATTCGGCCAGATGGCCAGCCGCGGCGTGAAACCCCAACCGCGCGGCAAGCCGTCGGGACTGCCCTTTCACGCGCGATTTACCGACGTGGCCGCCCACGCGGGCCTGCGGGAGACGGTGATTTACGGCGCGCTCGACGGCAATCTGTACATCATCGAGCCAATGGGCAGCGGCATCGCCTTTTTCGATTACGATAACGACGGCTGGCTGGATATCTTCGTGCTCAGCGGCTCGCGCCTGGAAGGGCCGCCGCCGGGGGCCACTAACCGGCTCTACAAGAACAACCGGGATGGCACCTTCACCGACGTCACCGCGCAGGCCGGACTGTCGCGCACGGGTTGGGCTTACGGGGTCACCATCGCCGATTACAATAACGACGGCTTCGATGACATCTTCATCACTTACTGGGGGCAGAACGTTCTCTACCGCAATAATGGAAACGGCACCTTTACCGATGTCACCAAGGAAGCGGGCTTGCTGGCGCCGGGCGTGCGATGGGGCTCGGGCTGCACCTTCGTGGATTACGACCGCGACGGCCACCTGGACCTGTTCGTCTCCAATTACCTGAAGTTCGACTTCAAGACCGTTCCGCCGGCGGGCCAACTTGCCAGTTGCAACTGGAAAGGCATTCCGGTGAACTGCGGGCCGCGGGGCCTGCCGCCGGAGACGCATCTGCTGTACCACAACAACGGCGATGGAACGTTCAAAGACGTATCGGAACGCTCCGGCATCGCCGCCGCAAAAGGCAGCTATGGGCTGACCGCGGTGGCCGCGGATTTCGACAACGACGGATGGCCCGACATCTACGTGGCGTGCGATTCCACGCCCAGCCTGCTGTTTCGCAACAACCACAACGGCACCTTCACCGAAGAGGGCCTGGAACGCGGCGTGGCCTTGAACGAAGACGGGCTGGAGCAAGCCGGCATGGGATTGGGCATCGGCGATTACGCCTGCGAGGGCAACCTGGACGTTTTCAAAACGCACTTCACCGAAGACACTCCGGCGCTCTATCACAACGATGGCAAGGGCAATTTCACGGATGTGACCCTGCGCGCGGGCCTGGGCGTGGAGACGCGCTTCATCAGTTGGGGCGCGGGCATCGTGGACCTGGATAACGACGGCATGCCGGATCTGTTCTGGGTGACGGGCAGCGTGTATCCGGAAGTGGAGAAGAAGTACCCGGAGTTCCCGCATCGCACGCCGCGGGTGATTTTCCGCAATCTGGGCGGGGGCAAGTTCGAGGAACTGATCGGTGAAGGGGGACCGGGAATCGAGGAAGCGCACGCCAGCCGGGGCGTGGCCTTCGGGGATTTCGATAACGACGGCGACATCGATATCCTGATCATGAACCAGAACGAGCCGCCATCGCTGCTGCGCAACGATGTCAGCGGCGGTTATCACTGGCTGAAGGTGAAGCTGGTGGGCACGAAATCGAACCGCAGCGCCATTGGTGCGACGGTGGTCGCCAGCTACGGCGGCAAGAAGCAGGCGCAGGCGGTGATGGCGCAGTCGTCGTACCTTTCGGTGCATGACCGGCGTTTGCATTTTGGCTTGGGCGCGGCGGCTGCGGCGGATCTGGAAATCCGGTGGCCGAATGGCGCGCGCGAGACGATTCCGCAGGTGGCGGTGGGGCAACTGGTTACTGTGCAGGAAGGCGCGGGGGTGGTGAAGCGGGAGCGGTGGAAATAGCAGCTTCGCGGCAAAGCCGATCCGCGGTAGGCCTAGCAGGATGCTGAAAAAGGCTCTCACAGGCTGAAGCCTGTGCCACCAACTGCCGCTAAGTCATTGATAACTGGTGTGGGAGGGTGACCGGGCGCAATCCCCCTTCACTCGACCCGATCCACGAGCCTGCCCCCAGCGTTTCCCGGTAATGGGCTATGCGTGGTAGGTTGTTGAGAGCGCACGCCATGACCGACCCACAACCCTCTCCGGGCGTCATCGTCCAAATCAACGTCTCGCACGGCGGCATTCCCAAGCGGCCGATCGCGGCGGGTATGATCACTCCGCTGGGTCTTGAGGGCGATGCCTGCGCGCACCCGCAGATTCACGGGGGCCCGCGCCAGGCGGTGCTGCTCATCACCGCGGAGACCATCGACGAATTGAAAGCCCGCGGGTATCCGGTTTTTTATGGCGCGCTCGGCGAGAACCTCACCACGCGCGGGTTGGACCGCCGTCAATTGCGCATCGGCCACCAGGTACGCGCGGGCGCGGCCGTGCTGGAGATCACCAGAGTCCGCGGCCCGTGCGCGGCGCTGGACGTCTACGGCCCGGCAATCAAGGAGGAGATTTACGACCGGCAGGTGAAGGCCGGCGACGCAACTTCAGCGCGCTGGGGAATGAGCGGTTTTTATGCGCGCGTGATCGAACCGGGCCCGGTGCATCCGGACGATGCGGTCGTGATCCTTTCGGCGCTGTGTTGAAATGGCCATTTATTCTGGCTATACTGAAGCCGATGGATGTCAGTATTGCGGATGCCAAGAATCGCCTGACTCAGCTTGTGCGCGCCGTCGAGGAAGGTGAATCCATAGTCATTACGCGCAACGGCAAACCCGTCGCGCAACTTGTTCCGCCGCCGCCCAAGCGGCGAAAGGTGCGCTTTGGCAGTATGCGGGACCGCATTAAGCTCTTGCCGGGATGGGATGCTCCGGTGGATCTCGATCGCTTCCTTGAGGGCGAAATCTGAACGGCTACCTGCTTGACACCAATATCGTTCTCCTGTCCATGAACGCGCCGGAGCGCCTTTCGCGAGGCGTCCGGGCCGCGATCCAGTCGGGACCGAACGTGCTCAGTGTAATCTCGTATTGGGAAGTAATACTCAAGTCTGCCAAGGGCAAACTCGAGGTGGGCGATCCGCGGGTTTGGTGGGTGATCGCCGTCGGCGATTTCGCCGCGACCGTAATGCCGTTGCGCCCAATTCACGTTGCCGAAATCCACAGCTTACCCCCCTTCCATCAGGATCCTTTCGACCGGGCGCTGATCGCGCAGGCCACCGCGGAGGACCTTGTATTGGTGACTACCGATGAGGAGATCGCGCATTACGCCTCTCACCGCTTGCGCGTAATCCGGTGATCGCCATGGGTCCAACAGCTATAATCTGGGTGGGGGCCCCGTCCGCCTGATTGCATGCAGCACTTGCTGGAAGCTGTCGAATTTCGCAATCCATCCCGCGCGCGCGAAGATATTGCGCGCTTGGGCGGCGGCATTCCCGAACGCATCATGGCGCGGATTCAGTCGCTGCTGGCGTCGGTCCCCGATCCCGACGAGGCGCTGCACTTCCTGGAGCGGCTGCGCCAGGATTGCTCCGCTGCGTTCAACCGCATCGCCAGTTCTCCGGCCGTGTTGCGCTCCCTGATCACCGCATTCTCCTACAGCAGATTCCTGTCCGAAGCCGTGCTGCAGCACCCCGAATGGCTGTTGCAGGCGGCCGATCCGGGCGATCTGCACCGCATGCTGGCGGCCGAGGAATTCGCGGAACGCTTGCAGCAGTTCCGCGCCGCCGAAGGCGCCGATGAGCCAGCGGTGACCCTGGCGCGTTTCCGGCGGCGGCAGTCTTTACGCATTCTGCTGCGCGACGTGCTGGGACTCGCCGCGCTGGCGGATATTACCGGCGAGTTGTCCAACCTGGCTGACGCCATCCTGGACTTCGCCTATCGCCAGATTCGCGGGCAACTGACGGCGCGTTATGGCGAGCCGCTGTTCGACGCGCCGGACGGCCAGAGCCGCGCCTGCGGTTTTGCGGTGATCGCGCTGGGCAAACTCGGCGGCCAGGAGCTGAACTACAGTTCGGATGTCGACCTGATGTTTGTGTATTCGGCCAACGGCGAGACGCCCGGACCCGGCGCCATCAGCAACAAGGAATTCTTCAAGAAGGTAGCCAATCAGTACACCGAGTTGCTTTCGACGTACACGGCGGACGGCTCGTGCTACCGCGTGGATCTGCGCCTGCGGCCCGACGGCCGCCTCGGCGAGGTTTGTATTTCGCTCGATGGTGCCAAACGCTATTACCAGGAGCGCGCGCGCGACTGGGAAAAGCAGATGCTGATCAAGGCGCGGGTGTGCGCCGGGGACTTGGCTTTGGGCCGCGAACTTTTGGAATTCGTTGAGCCGCTGATCTATTCGACGACGCTGGATTTCCGGGCGGTCGAAGCGGTTTCCGAAGCGCGCGAGCGCATCAGCGAGAAACTGGCCGCCAAGCGCGCACACGCCGGATTGGATATCAAGCTGACGCCGGGCGGCATCCGCGATATCGAGTTCCTGGTGCAATGCCTGCAACGCCTGCACGGCGGGCGCGAGACTTGGGTGCGGCACGGCGGCACGCTTTTTGCGCTCTCGCGCGTACACGACAAGGGGCTGCTCTCCGCCAGCGAGTACGCGCGGCTGGCTTCGGCCTACGAGTTCCTGCGGCACCTCGAGCACCGGCTGCAGTTCTACGACGACCGGCAGACCCACACCTTGCCTACCAACACCGACGAACTGGAGGTGCTGGCGCGCAAGATGCCCGCCGAATCGGGCGAGGCGCTCACCGCGGAATCGCTCCAGGTGCGGCTGGAGGAGCACCTGGGCAACGTGCGGGAGATGTACGCCCGCGTCATCCAGGCGCGCAAGCCCATGTATTACATTCCGCTGGATGGCGACGCGGACGACCGCTGGCAGCCGCTCGATCTGGACCTCCAGCCGCCGGCTCCGAGCAACCTCACGCGCTATTTGGAGCAGCGCGCCCCGCAACTGGCCGCCGCTCTGGCGCGCGCGAAACTGAATCGCGGCCGGGAGCGCTTTGAAGTTTTTCTGGAAAAAATGTGCGACGATTCCGAATGGCTCGCAGGCCTGGAAGGGAATTCCAAGCTGGTGGAGCGCGTGGCGGATATCTTCGAACACAGCCAGTACTTCGGCGATCAGCTTCTGCGGCATCCGGAGATGCTGGCCGGCCTGGATTCGGCCGCTGCGCCGCGGGAGGAAGCCGCGCAGGAAGCGATCGCCGACAGCGCCGCGCTGCGCAGCTATTTCCGCCGCCACATGTTTCGCATCCAGAGCGATAGCATGCTGGGCCCTGCCCCCATCTTCGAAACCCTGGAGCGCACCTCGGATCTGGCCGACGACGCCATCGCTGCGGCGTACCGCATCGCGCTGCAGGAGGCGCCCCAACCGGCCAATCCGCAGTATGTACCCGCGCGGCAGATGATGGTGGTCTCGTTGGGACGGCTGGGCATGCGCGAGTTCGACCTGGCTTCCGACGCCGACCTGGTCTTCGTGATTCCCGACGAGGACGCCGCCGAACTGGTGTTCTGGACCTCCGTGGCGGAGCGCATGATCACCGTCATCAGCGCGTATACGGGCGATGGCGTGATGTTCACCGTGGACACGCGCCTGCGTCCCGATGGCCGCGAGGGAGCGCTGGTGCAACCCGAAGGGACCTATCGCGAGTACTTCGCGAAACACGCGGAGGCCTGGGAGGGAATAGCGTACATGAAGTCGCGCGCGGTGGCCGGGAACCTGGAGCACGCCACGGAATTTCTGCACAAATTGCAGGAGATCGATTGGCGGCGCTACGGACAAAGCGGCCGGTCGCGCAAAGAACTGGCGCAAATGCGGGCGCGGCTGGAAAAAGAGCAGGGATCGCGCAATCCGCTGAAGGCGGCCGTGGGCGGCTTCTACGATATCGACTTCGCCTTGATGTATCTCCGGCTGCGCGGCGCCGGGATATTCTATAAGGTGCTGAATACGCCCGCGCGCATCGACGTCGTCGAGCAAATGGGACACCTGGAGCGCGAGGATGCGGACTTTTTGCGCGACGCCGCGGTGTTCTACCGCGCCATCGATCACGGGCTGCGCGTTTCGAGCGGCTACGCGGGAGGCCATCTGCCCACGTCGCCGTCCCAGTCGGAAATGCTGGCGGAACTGGTGCGACGGTGGACTCCCGATCAATTGCACGATCAGCGGCTGGATCTGAAGCTGGGCGAGATCCGGCAGAAGACGCGGGAATTCTTCAACCGCGTCTTCGGGGTCTGAGGTATCCTCAAGTGGGGCAGACGATCTTGGCCGCAGCCGCCTTTTAGGCGGCCAGAGCCGGCTGAAAGCCGGCTGCGGGCAGGATTGCCCGCCCCACACTGCCATGACTCACCCCCGCATCCGCCGCGCCTTCCATTTGATCGCCGCGCCCGCCATCGTCGCGCTGGTCATCGCGTTCTACTTCCGTGTGGTCTCGGTAAACAACACCACCGTAGCCTTGACGCTGCTGCTCGTCATTTTCGGGATTTCGGCTGGTTGGGGGCTGCTGGAGGCCACCATCGCGTCACTGGCCGCCGTGCTCGGATTCAATTACTACTTTCTTCCACCGGTCGGATCGTTCGAGGTCGACGACCCCCAGAATTGGGTAGCGCTCACCGCGTTCCTGGTTACCTCCGTGATGGCCAACCAACTCTCGGCCCGGGCCAAGCGCCGCACTCAGGAGGCGGTCGAACGCCGCCGCGAAATCGAAGGGCTGTATGCGCTGAGCCAAAGCCTGCTGCTCAGCGGCAGTGCGCGCACTGCCAGCCAGGATCTGGTCAGCCGGGTGGTGAGAATCCTCGGTGTGAGCACCGCCGCCTTCCACGCCAAGTCGACTCACGAAACGTTTCGCTGGGGGCCGGACGATCCGCTGATTTCCGACGAGCAACTGCAAGTGGACCGCGACGAAGCGCTCATCGATCGCGGCCGGGGATTGGCCCTCGTGCCCGTCCGCCTGGGTGGCCAGGCGCTGGGCAATCTGGGGCTGACCGGAGCCTTGCCCTCCGACGCGGTGCTGAATGCGGTCGCCTACCTGGTGGCTATTGGAATCGAGCGGGCGCGCACGCTGGAGGAAGCCAGCCGTGCAGAAGCGGCGCGCCAGAGCGAGGTGCTCAAATCCGCGCTGCTGGACGCGCTGGCGCACGATTTCAAGACGCCCCTGACTTCCATTAAGGCCGCCGTCACCAGCCTGCTGGGCCAACCCCGTCCGGATGCAGAGCACGAGCTAATGACCATCATCAATGAAGAGGCCGACCGGCTGAACCACCTGGTAGCCGAAGTGCTGGAGATGGTGCGCATTGAAGCGGGCAAGCTGCATCTGGAGAAGCGCGCGCAGGATGTCAGCGAGATCATCGGCGCCACGCTGGCCGAGCTCAAATCCGTACTGCACGACCGGCCCGTGGACATCCGGATGCAGGACGCGCTGCCCGCGGCGGACGCCGATTTCGATTTCGTGCAGCAGGTTCTGAAACAGCTTCTGGACAACGCGCTGAAGTACTCCCCGCCCGGATCGCCGCTGACGATATCGGCGCGGGCAGGCGAGGGCCGCATTGTGGTCAGCGTGGCCGATCGCGGCAGCGGCATCGCCGAGGAGGAGCAGATTCGCGTCTTCGACAAATTCTTCCGCGCCCGCGAGCACCGCTTCCGTGTGCCGGGCACCGGCATGGGCCTGGCCATCGCCAAAGGCATCGTGGAAGCGCACGGCGGCAGGATCTGGGTGACCAGCGAGCCGGGGCAAGGCTCGGTGTTCAGTTTCTCGCTGCCCGTGCATCGTGGTGAAATGGTTTCGTGAGCGCAGGAAAAATTCTGGTGGTGGACGACGACCCGCAGATCCGCCGTGTGATGCGGGCGACGCTGGTTGGGCACAAATACGAAGTCATCGAAGCGCGCAACGGCGAGGATGCCCTGACCCGGATCTCCGCCGAGATGCCGGACCTGGTGCTGCTGGACATGAACATGCCCGGCATGGGCGGATTGGAAACATGCCAGCACCTGCGTTCCGGATCGGAAGTGCCGGTGATCATTCTTTCCGTGCGCAACAGCGAGAAGGACAAGGTGGCTGCGCTCGATGCGGGCGCCGACGATTACATCACCAAGCCTTTTGGCATGGAAGAGCTGCTGGCGCGCATCCGGGCGGCGCTGCGGCGCGCGCCTACGTCGCCGGAAAGCGGGCCGCATTCGGTGGCCACCTCGGACCTGGAAATCGACTTCGATACGCGGCGTATCCACGTCAAGGGGAAAGAGACGCGACTCACGCCCAAGGAGTTCGACCTGCTGCGCTATCTTGTTTCGCAGGCCGGCAAGCCCGTGCCACACCGCGAGTTGCTGCAAGCCGTGTGGGGACCGGATTATGGCGATGAGCCGGAGTATCTGCGCGTGTTTATCAATCAGTTGCGCAAGAAGATCGAGCCGAACCCCGCTAAGCCGAAGTACATCCTGACGGAGCCGTGGGTAGGCTATCGTTTCGCGGCAGGCGGCAACTAGTATAGTGCGTCCGAAATCCCGGAAAAGTATTCAGACGCCTGTGTGGGGCGGCCAATCCTGGCCGCAGCCGCCTTTTCAGGCGGCTGGACCCGCTAGAGAGCGGGTCCGCGGGCTAAATAGCCCGCCCCACGGTGGGCACATAATCGTCGATCTGCGCGACGGCTAAACTAGTCCGGATTCCGATCCCGTTTACGACTTCCTTACTGCTGGCTTATGCCTTATTTATAGGCGGCCGACTAACATGGTTCCAGGCCTTCATGTCAAGATGGTTGCCCCTGGTGCTCTTTCTTATCGGTGCCCCGCACAAGGCTAGCGGCCAGATTCGGGCAGACTCACGCCTGGTGCTGGTACCGGTCTCGGTTACCGATCGCAGGGGCGCCACCGTGAACGGCCTCGACCGCTCTAACTTCACCGTCTTCGAAGATAAAGCGCCGCAGCCTATCGCCGCCTTCTCCGCCGAGGATGCGCCTGCTTCGGTTGGACTCATCTTCGACACCAGCGGAAGCATGCGAGACAAACTAGGCGTCGCCAAGACTGCGCTCCGCACGTTTGCCGACAACGCCAACTCCGCGGACGAAGCCTTCCTGTTTACGGTTTCCACCCGGCCGGACGTTTCTTCCGCTTTTACTTCGGATCTGGGCGCGCTTGTCGAAAGGGCTCACCTGCTCACCGCCAGTGGCGATACGGCGTTGATCGATACCATTTATGCCGGCCTCGAACGGATGCGATCCGCCGCCAACCCGCGCCGGGCGCTTTTGATCCTGTCCGATGGAATGGACAACCACAGCCGCAGGTCCAGGGGCGAACTGATGCGGCTGGCTATGGAAGCCGATGTGCAGATTTACGCAATCCGCGTCGACTCTCGCGTGCGCACTAAGAAGGCCATTGAGCAGCAGGAAGAACAGCGCGGCCTCGCCTTCCTACAGGACCTGGCGGAAAATACGGGCGGCCTGCACTTTACCATCTCCGATTGGGAAGATGCCGATAGGGTCATCGCCAAGGCGGTCCTGTCGATGCGTAACCAATACCTGCTGGCCTACTATCCCGCGCAGCAGGTTCAGCCTGGAAAGTGGCACAGAATCAGTGTGAAACTGAATGTGACTCACACTAATGTGTATGCCAGGAGCGGGTACTCGGAGTAACTATCCGCCAGGCCGGAAGAGTTGCCGGATTCCCCAGACGAAGCGGGCCGCAAACGCCAACAGGCCCAAGCCAAGCAGCCGCAGAAACAGCTTCTTGCCCCAGTCACTCGCGCGCACAGGCGGAAAAACTCCGAAACTCTCGTTCACCAGGTTGCCGAAGCGAGCCGGCGCGATCAGGATAAACAGTCCCACGGCCACCCAGGCGCCCAGCATCACGAGATAGACCAGTACGGCGCCCAACGCACGAATCATGGCCTACGGCCGATCCTGCAAGATCTCGATGCTTCCGCGGCCCATGCGCAGGTAGACGCGCCGCTTGGGGGTCTGACTGGTGTAATCGAAGTGCGAGCCCACCAGGAATTGGCTCAGACGGCTCAGAGTTTTGCCCGTAACATCCGAAGAAACGCTGCCCATTCTGGTCCTGGCGTCGATCGAGTAGGGGCCCGCATCAGGCAGCATCACGATCATATCTCCAGTGTGGCTGCGCACATCGAGGTCTCCAGTCACGTCACTTATCCATACGTAGCCATTGTCATGGTGGACTACCAGCCGCGAGTCGCGCGGTACATGGATCCTGTACTCAACCGCGACGCCGCGCGGGAGTTTCGGCAGGAAGCGATGGCGGGCGGGAGAGACGGTGGAAATCGTCAGCTCTTTATCGGAGCGCCGTTCGGCGGCCACGCGAACCTGCGCGAAGGGCTGCTCCGCGCTCTGCTGCTGGCTGGGTTGATAGAAGCTATCGGTTGACTTGATGACAGTGATCTCAACCTGTGGTTCATCCCATCCTTCCACCGTCAAGTATCCGTACGACTTGTTGAGACGAATGGTTCCGCCCGGCGCGAAGGGCACCCGCTCCGTATGGATCACTTCAAACGATTGCTTGGGCCCCTTCTCGTAGACTTCCTGCGCCGCCGGCAACGGGTATATCGCACCAAGCGCGCTCAGCCCGAAAACCACCGCCAGTCTGTTTGTCATGTTAGTCACACTCCGTCCCTTTGCGCGCGAGCAGTCTTCACGATTCCCAAATATCTACGCGCCAGTTCCCGAATCTGTTCTTCTTTCATTAGGGGGAGCCTTTCCGGGTTGATCAATTCCGCTCCGATGCCCAGAGCGGTAGCGCCATTCAGGATGAAATCGCCGGCGGTTCCTTGATTTACGCCGCCGGTGGCAATCAACGGCACCTGTGGAAAGGGCAACTTCAAAGCGCGGATGTAACTGGGGCCGCCCAATGATCCGCACGGGTAGATCTTGACGAAGTCGGCGCCCATCTTCCATCCCGCAATCAGGTCGGTCGGGGTCATGGCGCCTGGAAAAACGGCGATATCGTTCTTCAGGGCGAATTCCACAACCTCCGGGACGAGACCCGTGCTGGTTAAGAACATGGCCCCAGCATCCAGGCAGCGGCGCGCCGTCTCGATATCCAGAACGGTTCCAGCGCCTACCACCATTTCCGGGAGGCTCTTGGCCAGATGCGCAATCACATCTAGTGCACGGGGCACCGTCATGGTGATTTCCGCGATGGGAATACCGGAACGGTTGACCGCTTCCGCGGCGAAACGCGCGTGCGCGGCCGTGGCTACGCGAATGCCTGGAATGATGCCGATTTCTTGAATGCGGGCGCGAACCTCTGCCTTTTTCATCGTTGTGCGAGCTCCGTGATCAGGGCAGGTCCCTGGTTCCCACCGCTTGGCGAAGCTGTTCCACGGCGGTCAAGTAAGCCGCTACCGCTTGACGGTAGGCGAGTTGGGTGGCGCGATAGCTGCGCTCGGCGTCGAGAAAGTCGAGCAGAGCCACGGCCCCGCGGCGATAGGCGTACTCGCTGATGTCACGGCTCTTTTGCGCGACTTCGAGATACGTGGATTTATAGAGCTGCGCCACGCGTGCGCTCTCCTGCATCCCCTCGTAGGCGTCTTTTACGTCGGTCAGTACCTGCCCGCCGGCGGCTTTCTGCTGCTCGTCGGCTTGCCGGATGGCAATGCGCGTTTGCGCGATATTACCCTGGTTCCGGTCGAAAATCGCGAGCGGAATGCTGAACGACCAGGTAATGCCGCTGATGCCATTGGCGTGCGAGTAGTTGCCGGAGATAGTGGGATCCTGCTTGCCATTCGCCTTCGCCAGCGAGTACTGGCTGTTAGCGGCTGTCACACCCAACACCGCCGCGCGCAGGTCGGGCCGGTTCTGCAGGGCTTTGGCTTGCAGTTCGTCGATAGTGACCGCCAGCGGCCGGTATTCGAAGTTGCCCACCACGTCGTAATCCGCGGGCACCGATTCATAACCTAATTGTTGCCGGAGGTCGGACAGCGCCTGCAGCTTGTTCACCAGCGCTTGTTCGACGTCAGTCTGGAATTGTACTAACTGGATCTTGATCTTCAGGTAATCATTCTCACTGATGCCGCCACGTTTGTACTGAATCTCGCTGATGTCGACAGTCTTCTGAAAACTCTTCACATCCGTCTCGGCAAGCTCCAGCGTCGACTCCGCAAGCTGGGCATTGACGAAGAGAGAACCCACCTGAAAGGCAACGCCGCGCTCATTATCCGTCACCTGCGCGCGCGATACGGCGGTGGCCGCCTTGGCTGCTTCCAGGCGGCGCGCCCGTTTATGGCCGCGTTCGATAAGATAGCTCAACCCCAGGTCGCCCTCGGTCGAGGCTTGCAAGTACGTGGAAAAAGACTCGCCTGGCGGGGGGGACAGGGGCAGGTATTCCCAATCCGTGAACAATGTCGGGTTCGGTCGCAGGTTGGCGGTGATCTCCGCGGCCTGGTTTTGTTGGATGGTGGTGCGGGCTGCCAGCAGGGTGTGATTATGCGCCAGCGCAAGCCGGATGGCATCGTCGAGCGTGATTTTGGCAGGTGGCGGCGCCGCCTGTCCCAATGCCGAACCCGCACACGATATCGAAGCCAGCACGGCGCAAACCGCCCAAGTTGCGCGTTTAGTGTTCAAAGGAATCCTCCGGTGTGGGTAGCACATCCTTATCGCCAGCGATCCAGACATAGAACGTGGGCAAAAGGACGATACTCAGCAGCAGATCGGAAATCAGGCCACCCACAATTACGATCGCGAAGGGCCTTTGCGAATCCGATCCAATGTCATGCGATAGCGCCGCGGGCAGAAGTCCAAGAGTTGCTACGAGCATGGTCATCATAATGGGACGAAGCCTCAGGACCGCGCCATCGACTGCGGCATCCACGATCGAGTGGCCTCGCGCGCGGAGTTGGTTGATGTACTCGAGCATGATGACTCCGGTTTGCACCGATACGCCGAAGAGCGCCAACATACCGACGCCAGAGGAAACGCTGAGGTATGTTCCAGTAAGTACCAGCGCCAGGAAGCCACCAACGCGCGCCAGACCTACGTTTAATAGGATGAGCATCGCCCACTTAAAGGACCGAAACATGGTGTAGAGAATGATGAAGATCACCAGAATAGTCAGTGGTACGATGACGGTCAGCCTCGCTTCAGCACGCTTTTCGCTCTCGTATTCACCAGACCAACCGATGGTGTAGCCCGGCGGCATCTTCACTTTTGCAGTGATTTGTTTGATCGCATCTTCAACCGTGGTCCCCAAGTCGCGGCCTCTCACGCTGAAGGTCACCGCCACATAACGGCTGTTGCCTTCCCGATAGATGTCGTAGGCGCCGTCCTTGACCTCGACCTTACATAACTGCGCCAGGGATACTCGCTCTCCGCTAGGAGACAGCAGGCGAACGTTCTCAATGGTTCTCGCCGAGTTGCGGTATGGCGCCTGGTAGCGCACCACCACGTCGTAGCGCTGCTCGCCGATCAGCACCTGACTCACGGCGTTGCCGCCCACGGCAGTTTGGACGGCGTCCTGTATGTCTGTTACGTTGATTCCAAAACGGGCCGCCTGGCGCCGATCGATGGTCAAGTCGAGATTGGGCTGGCCGAAGTCGCGTAACAGTTTCACGTCGCGCATACCGGCGATTCCCGACATGACGGTAGTGACTTCTTCGCCCTTCTTTTCGAGAAGTTTCAAGTCGTCCCCGAAGATCTTGAGCGCCAGCGAGCCTTTAGTGCCGGTGAGCGTTTCGCCGACGTTGTCTTCGATGGGCTGCGAGAAGTTCCAAATTGCGCCCGGATATTTTTCTACGGCGCGATTCATGGCGGCGATCAGTTCCTCCTTGCTTTTGTGAAATACCGGGCGCCACTTCTCGTGCGGCTTCAAGTCGACGAAATACTCGGTGTTGCCGAATCCCCCAGTGTCGGTTCCGTCATCGGGCCGGCCGACCTGCGACACGACCTTGCTCACTTCCGGGAACGACGCGAAAACATAGCGCTCGTTAACGGTGAATTTTTCGGCCTCCGAAAGACTGGTGCTATTCGCTAGAGTGCCGCGCGCCCAGATAGCGCCTTCGTCCAGATGCGGCAGGAACTCCGCCCCGATCACGCCGCCAAATCCCATATAGATGGTCCCAGCCAGGGCGGCTATGCCGATCGCAGCCACAAACCACCGATGCTGAACGGCCCATCGCAGACGCAGGCGGTACTGCTCCGTGAGGAATTCCATGACGAGATTGCGCCGTTCCCGGACTCCCTTGCGGAAGAATGTGGCCGCTAGGACGGGCGCGATGAGAATCGAGAACGTCATGGCGCCAAGAAGCGCGAAAACCACCGTCCAAGCCATGGGCCGGAATAACCGCCCCTCTACGCGTTGCAGCGTGAAGATCGGCATATAGGCGGTGATGATGATGGCGATGGCGTAGAAGACCGGCCGTTGCACCTCATGGCAAGCTTCACGGATCATGTCCGCCGTCGTTTTCGGAGTTCCCACGGCGGTCTGGCGGCTCCCTCGGCTCAGGTGGCGGATTATGTTCTCCACCATGACTACCGCTCCATCGACGACCATTCCGAAATCCAGCGCGCCCAGTGAGAGCAGATTAGCCGGGATGTGGCTCATATCCAGCCAGATCGATGCAAAGAGCAGAGAGAACGGAATGGTCAGAGCGACGATGATCGCGGCGCGCGCATTGAGGAGAAAAAGGAAGAGGATGACGCTGACCAGAATCATGCCTTCGGTCAGGTTATGCATCACTGTGTGCAAGGTGAAATGCAGAAGATCGCTGCGATCCAGCATGGGAACGACTTTCACGCCGGGAGGCAGGATTCCGTTATTGAGTTCTTCCACCTTCTTGTGAATGGCTTCGAGCGTAGGCTCCTCTTCCGCTCCTTTGCGTAAGAGCACTCCGCCCTGGATGACATCGGGTTCGTCGACGATGCGCCCATCCTCCATGTGGTTGGCTCTGGCCATGTGTCCCAAGCGGATCTTAGGACCCTGGGTCACTTCGGCGATGTCCTTCACCCGCAGGGCGGTTCCGGTCTGTGTCTTCAGGACAGTTTGTTCTATGTCGCGTACACCGCCGAAGAGTCCCAGCGCCCGAACGTTCATCTGCTGCATCCCGACTTCCACAAAGCTGCCGCCGGCATTGATGTTGTTATTGGAGATCTGCTGCTCCACCTGCCCGATGCTCAGACCGTAGGAGACCAGCTTGCTGGGATCGATGCGCACCTGATACTCGCGGACCGTGCCTCCGAAGTCGGAAACGTCCACCACATTGGGCACGGATTTGAATTGCTTGAGCAGCACCCAGTCTTCGATAGACCGCAGTTCCATCAGGTCATAGCGGGGATTGGTGCTTCGCAGCGTATACCAATAGATTTGGCCCGTGGTGCTCCAGTCCGTGCCGATTTGCGGTTGCAGATTCTGTCCGGCAGGGAGATTAACCTGGGTGAGTCTCTCCAGAACCTTCTGCCGGTTCCAATCGTTGACGGAGCTGTCGTCGAAGATCATAATGACGAAAGACAGGCCGAAGATCGATTCGGAACGCAGAAAGGTCATGTGGGGCATGCCGGCCATCTGGATTTCGATGGGAATGGTGACCTGCTGTTCCACCTCTTCCGCGGAGCGCCCCGCCCACTGGGTAATGACCGTCACATAGTTGTCGGCGATGTCGGGATAAGCCTCCACCGGCAAGTTATGAAACGAGATGGCGCCCCAACCCAGCAATAATAGGGCAGTGGCCAACACCACGAACTTGTTGTTTAGCGCAAAGTCTACGAGAGCGCGAATCATTGAAGTTTTCCCCGAGTCCGGACGTCCGGCTTACTGCGCGAGCACGTGGTCCAGTACGATCGCATTGGTGACCACCTGTTGGCCTGGTGCGACGCCGGACTTGATTTCCTGTAGGCTCAGGTTGTCCGGCACCAGGTCGCCACTGACCACCTCCACGCGGCGAAACTTGTGGTCTGGCGCCGGAACGAACACAAAATCGCGATCGTGCATCCGCAGTACGGCGGACGCCGGAATAATGGTGTGCATTTCCGTGGTCTGACCGCGGAAGGTGGCCTTCACGAACATGCCCAGCCGCATGAATCCGGGATTCTGGACCTCGATGCGAACCTTGGCCGTCCGAATATTCGGGTCGAGGATGGCACCGATGTTGCTGACTCTTCCCCTGAATATGCGATCGGGATATGCATTCAGGCTGATCTCCGCGATATCCCCGAGCCGGACAGTGGGCAGGTCGTTCTCATACACGTCGCAGACAATCCAGGTGGACGACAGGTCGGAGATGGTAAACGGGTACGGTGTGTTGTACGCCTGGACCAGCGATCCGGTGGTCACTTGCTGGTCGGTAATTATCCCCGCAGTGGGTGCGAAGATATCCACCATGAAAACCGGCTTGTCGGGGTCGTTGCCCAGTAAACGGAGGTGCTCCGCCGCCGTATCCACCGCTATCTT
>Ga0187871_10002168_pt1 | contig 16254 bp, 10 predicted proteins | sample June2016WEW_16_1_FD_132988 | JGI IMG/M metagenome (GOLD analysis project Ga0187871, IMG submission 132988) | Peatland microbial communities from SPRUCE experiment site at the Marcell Experimental Forest, Minnesota, USA - June2016WEW_16_10 | ecosystem: Environmental > Terrestrial > Soil >... | reverse complement strand
CCCTTCCACGGCGATCACGTACTCCGGGCGCACCTGCTCGGCTCTGCGGTGCGCGGCTTCATCGGCATCGGCGCGAATGGCAATCTGCGTGACGCCATCGCGGTCGCGTAGATGAATGAAGATCACACCGCCGAGATCGCGGTGGCGGTGGACCCAGCCCATCAACAAAGCGCGCGATCCGGCGTCCGCTGCGCGCAACTGCCCGCAGGTATGAGTACGCCGCAATCCGCCGAGAAAATCGAGTTGCGTTTCCATATAAGAAATGCGCCGACACTCGCGTCGACGCTCACCGGAGGGATGCAAACCATGCTAACACGGGGCGCTACAATTCGGTTATGCATCGAGCTTTTCTCGCGCTTCTGGCCGCCGCCGGACTATTCGCCCAGAAGCTTCCCTTCGACGCGCACGCACTGCTCGACTTGGCGCGCATTGGCGATCCGCAGGTCTCTCCGGATGGCCGGCTGGTGGCGTTCCAGGTCCAGACCATCGACGTTCCCAACAACAAGAAGATCACGCAGATCTATGTGACGCCGGTGGCGGGCGGCGCCGCCAAACAGATCACGCAAGCCGGGCAGGACAACGAGCGGCCGCGCTGGGCGCCCGATTCCCGGCGCATTGCGTTCGTCTCGGACCGCGGGGGCACATCGCAGATCTGGCTGATGGACGCGGACGGCGCGAACCCGCGGCAGGTGACGAATCTATCGACCGAGGCCGGCGGCGCGCTGTTCTCAGCCAATGGGAAGAACCTGGTTTTCACGAGCGACGTGTTCCCCGACTGTGGCGCTGACGATGCGTGCAACAAGAAAGCGTTGGAAGACGAGAAAAACAACAAAGTGAAAGCGCGCATCTATACCAACCTGTTGTATCGCCACTGGAACCACTGGCAGGGCGCGCGGCGCAGCCATCTGTTGGTGGTTCCGGTAACTGGAGGCCCGCCCAGAGACTTGACGCCCGGCGCGCTGGACGTGCCGCCATTTTCACTCGGTGGCGGCGACGATTACGCGATCTCGCCGGACGGCGCGGAGGTCTGTTATGCGGCGAATGCCGATCCGGTGACCGCGACCAGCACCAACACGGATCTCTTCGCCGTTTCGATCGGCGGCGGCACAACGCGCAAGATCACCAATAATCCCGGCGCGGACAGCGGGCCGCAATACTCGCCGGACGGCAAGTATCTGGCCTGGCGCGCGCAGGTCCGGCCGGGCTATGAAAGCGACCGCTGGCGGCTGTGGGTGATGGACCGGGCCACGGGCCGAGTCACGGACTTGACGGAAAACATGGACCGTTGGGTCGGCAGTTTTGTCTGGTCGCCGGATTCCGCCAGCCTGTTCTTCACTTCGGAGGACCGCGGGCGGCAGTCCATCCAGTTCAAGTCCGTGAAGGGCGGCGAGGCGCGCGTAGCGGTCAGCGGCGACAACCATCTCGACGACATGCAATTTACGCCGGACGGCAAGACGCTGATCTATACGCAGCAGAGCGGCGCGCAGCCGGCCGGGATTTACGGCGCGTCCTCCACGGGCGGCGCGGCCGTGGCGCTCACGCACATCAACGATGCCGTGCTGAGTTCCCACCAGATGACGGCGCTCGAGGAATTCTGGGTGGACAGCCCGGATGGCGCACGCGTGCAGAGCTTTGTGGTGAAGCCGTACGGATTTAGGGAAGACCAAAAGTATCCGGTGGTGATGCTGATTCACGGCGGGCCGCAAGGCGCGTGGGGACATAGCTGGACCTATCGCTGGAACGCGCAGGTATTCGCCGCCGCGGGATATGTGGTCGTGATGCCCAATCCGCGCGGGTCGACGGGATACGGCCAGAAGTTCATCGACGAGATCAATGGCGATTGGGGGGGCCGCGCCTTCGACGACATCATGGCCGTGGCCGATCACGTGGTGACCAGCTTGCCTTATGCCGATGGCAGCCGCATGGCCGCCGCCGGCGGCTCCTACGGCGGATACATGATCGATTGGATTCTCGGCCATACGCAGCGTTTCAAGGCGCTGATCACGCACGACGGCGTGTACGACCTGCGCAGCGAATTCGGCGAGACCGAAGAGCTGTGGTTTCCGCTTTGGGAATTCGGCGGCGCGCCATGGGACAATCCCGAGACTTACGGCCGCTGGTCGCCCAGCTTGTTCGTGAAGGAGTTCCACACCCCCACGCTGGTGATCCACGGCGAACTGGATTATCGCGTGCCGGTGGGGCAGGCTCTTCAACTATTCACCGCCCTGCAACTGGAGAAAGTGCCTTCGAAGCTGTTGCTGTTTCCCGACGAAGGGCACTGGGTGCTGAAGCCCCAAAACAGCCTGCTCTGGTACAAAACGTTCATCGATTGGATCGATTCCTGGACTAAAAAGTGAAACTTACCGTTGCGATTGTAGCTGTTTTGCTAGTCGCGGCCGTGGTGGTGCTGGCGGCTTTGTCCGCTACGCCTGCGATTACCATGGACCCGCTGGTGAAGGTGATCGGCGCCAGTACGCCAATCAAAGTGGAAGTGACTGGCCCGTATGGACTCCGGCAGTTCACCGCAACGCTGGAACAAAACGGCGCGCGGTACACCGTGTACGACCAGCGCAAGCCGGCCCACAGGCTGCTGTTCATGCGGCTGCGCGAGGCGCCGCACAAGGTCGATTTCCCGGCGGGCAAGCAGCAGGCGCAGGCGCTCAAGGCCGGGAAAGCCACGCTGATCGTGGAAGCTCAGTCGAACGACTTTCTGGGACGCACCACCAGCGCCAGCTTCGACCTGGATGTGGTGCTGGAACCGCCGCGGCTCGTGGTGGATGAAGCCCAGCATTACATCAACCAGGGCGGCAGCGAGTTGGTGACGTTCACCGTCTCCGGCGACTGGAGCGAGGCAGGCGTGAAAGTAGGGCCCAATACATTCCGCAGTTTTCCGATGCCAGGCCGGCCCAAGGACGAGCGCTTCTCGCTGTTCGGTTTTGCATGGGATCTGCCCATGGACACCGTGCCGCACGTCTATGCGCGCAACGCGGCGGGCACCGAAGTCACCGGCCGATTCTGGTTCAAAGTGTTTCCCAAACCGTTTCGCACGCGCGACCTGGAAATTACCGACGCGTTTCTGGACAAAGTGGTGAATCAGATCGACCCGGCGGGGAAGGGCGATCTGCTTACCCGCTTCCTCAGCATCAATCGCGATCTGCGCAAGCAGAACAACCAGGCGCTCGCGGATTTGCGGTTGAAGACCGAGGAGCGGGTATTGTGGAATGGCCCGTTCTCGCAGCTTGCGAACTCACAGGTGGAGGCGCACTTCGCCGACGTGCGCAGCTACATCTACAAAGGGAAAAAAGTCGACCAGCAGGTGCATCTGGGCTACGACCTCGCCGTGACGGCGCACGTCCCCGTGGTGGCGGCCAACGATGGGCGCGTGGTGTGGGCGTCGGACCTGGGCATTTACGGAAACTGCATCGTGGTCGACCATGGGTACGGGCTGCAGTCGATCTACGGGCATCTTAGCCGGATCGATGTGAAAGTGGGCGACATGGTGAAGAAGGGCCAAGCCATGGGCCACAGCGGGTCAACGGGGCTGGCCGGCGGCGACCACGTGCACTTCAGCATGCAGGTGGATGGCGTACAGGTGAATCCGGTGGAATGGTTCGATGCGCACTGGATTCACGACCGGATTTTGAGTAAATTGACGCCGGAAAAGTAGGTCGGCTTAATCTGCTGCGGGGGCGATGCGGCGCATCACCTCTTTCACCTTGCGGCCATAACCTTCGCTTCCATTGTAGGTCCTCAGAATCCCGTCGACGCTCTTGTTTCTATAGAGCGCGGAATGCGCCAGGGATGAGGCCACCGCGCGGATTCCGGCGGCCGCGGATGAAAATGCCGCGCGGCCCGAATCCCAGCCAAAGAGGTTGTTGTTTCGGCTTGCTTTGCCGCCCGACGTCTCCACAAACGAGAGGCTGGGCAGCAGGCGCCAGTCCAAAGCGTACATGTCGGCGGCTTCCAGGAATATCGGGGAGAGGCTGGCGGCGGGACTCTTGCTCCGCTCGAAGAAGGCGCGCAGAAAGGCGAGCCGGGGATCTTTGGCGGGTTCGTTGCGATGTTCGGCGGCGGCTGGCTTTGCGGACTCCGCTGGGGCTCCGCCCGCCGGCAGTGAAACCACCCCGGCAAAAACGGCCAAACCGTTCGAAAGCAGTCTTCGCATAAACGAAATTACCTCGTTTCTGAAATTTGGTTTCTTAAAAGAACCGGCCCAGCCAGCGGCCGAGGGAATACAGGGTTGAGGGCGCTACGACCCAGGATCAGCGGCGTGTGTTTGGTACAAGCATAAACTGCAATTGTAGCATTACGGGGATGGGGGGCGCTGGGCCGCCATGCTCCGCTCGGCGAACCGTATGAATCAGCCCGATCGTTACCAAGCTGCGATCGGCCACAAAGCGCGTTCCATGGCAAGATCGTCATTGGAGGCAACCATGTCGAAGATGCGCGCGGTGCAGGTTTCGAAGCCCGGCGGAGCCTTTGAGCTCGTGGAACGGGACATCCCGGATCCCGGCCCCGTGTCGGTACGAATCAAGGTGCAGGCTTGCGGGGTCTGTCATAGCGATTCGTTGACGAAGGAAGGACACTGGCCGGGTGTATCGTACCCACGGGTTCCCGGGCATGAGATCGTCGGGATTGTGGATGCGGCCGGCGCCGGCGTGGCGGGGTGGACGTCCGGCCAACGTGCCGGTCTAGGCTGGAATGGGGGATACTGCGGCTATTGCGATAATTGCCGGCGCGGGAACTTTTTCGCTTGCCTGACGGCCACCTACGTCACCGGTATCACCAGCGACGGGGGCTATGCCGATTACACCATCGCGCGCGCCGAGGCGCTGGCGCAGGTGCCCGATGAGTTGTCCGCGGTCGAAGCGGCGCCCCTGATGTGTGCCGGCGTCACCACCTTCAACTGTCTGCGCAACAGCTGCGCACGGCCCGGCGATCTGGTGGCGGTGCTCGGGTTGGGCGGATTGGGCCACCTGGGCGTCCAGTTTGCTTCCAAGATGGGTTTCCGGACCGTGGCCATCGCGCGCGGACAGGATAAAGAACCGCTGGCGAAATCGCTGGGCGCCTGGCGGTACATCGACAGCCGGGCGCAGGACCCTGCTGCGGAGCTTCAGAAATTGGGCGGCGCCAAGGTGGTCCTGGCCACCGTTACGGCGGGGGATGCCATGGCCGCGGTGCTGGGCGGATTAGGCGTGCATGGAACGCTGATGGTCATTGGCGCCGCGATGTCGATGGATCTGTCTCCAGCCCTGCTCATCGGCGGAAGCCACGCTATCAAGGGATGGTATTCGGGCATATCGATCGATTCCCAGGACACCCTTTCCTTCAGCGTGCTGGCGGGGGTACGGTCGATGAACGAGGTTTTTCCGCTGGAGCGCGCCGCCGAGGGTTATGAGCGCATGCTGAGCGGTAAGGCGCGGTTTCGGGCGGTCCTTACCACGGGGAACTAGCCGCGCTCAATCCGTTAACCCCAGAGCGTATCTTTTTAGAAGCCTTGCCAACTGTTGGGCGTCTTCCGCCGGAGAAAGATCTTGAGCGATCGCCAAACCGTCTCTTGCGCGGTCATACAAAGCGACGCACAGCGCCGAATCGTCATGACGGGGCCGGTAGAGGATTCCATCCGGCTCGGCAGCGTGCTCCCATACTGCACGAGACCAGGGGTGGGATCTTTCGTAGTTACTGCCGCTTGCCAGTTCCGCCGTCACGCCCAATCGGGCGAGACCCGGCCCGTGGAGCGGCACAAGCTGCAACTCGCGCTGCACTTCAAAGGTCGCGAGGGAGCACCGCGCCAGATCCTCGAGCGACAGAATTCTCACCGGCGGATTCCGCAGGAATGTCTCGGCGAAGCACACCTCGATAGTGGTTCCGAAGTAGCAGACACGAAATTGCCTTTTAGGATCGTCGAACCGATGTATCGGCAGTTGGCCCGAGCCGGGGCCGAACCACAGCGCATTCCTCGCGCGTGCGTGAATTCGCATCCAGCGGCTGCCGGCTCTCACACGGCTTAAGGGCAGGCGGTTTGGCAAGGCCGCATTCGGCGTCACGCGGCTACGCTGCCTGTTCTCCAAAAGATGCCGCCAAGGCGATCGCCCGTTCGGCATCGCCGGACTTCAGCGCGCCCAGGATGGTCTTTCCCCGCAGAGCCGGCGCGGGCGCCAGCAGCGCGGATAATTGGGTCCAGGGGCTCCGAATCCGAAACGCTCGCAGAACGTCCTCCACGCCGGGAATCACGCCATCCCGCGTGAACTGGCCGGCCGGATAGATGTACTCGCCGGAACCGGTCGGCAGTGCTAATAACGCGCGCCGGCTGCGGCGCTTGTCGACCGCTTGTCGCGTGATACCCAGCGCCTTCGCCACCTGGCTGGACGTCAGGCCTCCTCCGGCGCTCGTCAATAATTCCCGTTTCACGGCGGCTGCCCGCGCCATCGCTTCTACAAACGGATCCACCGCTGAGAGGCCGACATCCAAAGGCGCGAGGTTCGACAGGAGGGACGCCACGCCACCCGCATCGGTCGGGGAGGACAGCGCGGCTTGCAGGGCGTCGGACGACGCAGCGGAACTGACGCGCTCCAACATCTTCATGGATCGCTTCAGGAAGGTTTGTGCGAGCGCCAGCCGGACGCGGTTAATTGGCTCCGTGCGGGGTTTGGATCTCATGGATCGCTTCCAGTTTCAGTTTACCACGTCCATGAAGTGACTATAGAGACAGAAGCAATCATTAGCATTCCGTACGCTTCGCACCATAGCTATCCTGCACAACCTGTTAGCCTTGGGTGGTATGAATTCCGACGCGGGATTCAGCGCCGCCGTCATTAGCTCGGTAATGCTGCTTTCTCTGGCGGCGGCATGTGATGGCGCCGGCACAGCGAAACCTCTGGCGACAGACTTTTCCCTGGCCTCCACCAGCGGATTCTGTCCCGATGGCGCGTGGCCGCAGGCGCCCGGAAAGCCGGCTCGCCTCAGGACCTTTGGTTCGTATTGCGCGGCCGGGGACGGCACCGTTGGAACCGTCAAGACCATTTCCTTCACCGCGCCTGCTAACCTGACGCTCTACCTGGCGGGCTACCCGGATGGAAAGGATCTCAGCCTGTTCGTCGAAAACTCGGCCAGTGGCGAGAAGTTCGCCATCATCCCGCCGCATGTGCCGGCTGACAGTTGGCAGCTCTACACATTCGCGCTGCCCTCGCGATGGCGCGGGCAATCCATTGACGTGACTGCCGAGGACCGCTCCACGTCCCTTCGCGGCTGGCTGGCTTTCAGTGAACCCGTGCGGGAGTCTTCCGCGGATTGGGGAACCGCCGATGCATCGTGGCTGCTGATCGAGGCGATGGTGCACTTCGCGCTGCTCGCGCTCCCGGCCCTGGCGGCCTGCGCCTGGGCGGCGGCCAGGAACGTTCGAAATCCAGTTACATTGACCGCGATTGCCCTGGTCGCCGTAGCAACGGCGGGGTACCTGGGATTCTGGATCTATCTGGTTTCGCCCGAGCTTGGCTCTCATTTCGGAATCGATTTGGCGATCGGAGCAGCCATCCTCTTCGGCATTCAGTTTCGCAGGCTGGACGCCGAAGGAAGGCATGCTCTCCGGTCCCTCATCCTCCCGGCATCGCTCACCGGCGCGGCGGCTTTGCTCGTGCTCTCCACAGGCTTTCTTTATGAGGGCGTTTCCAGTCCGCTGGACACGCCGGCGCGGCGCTTCTCGCATCAATTGCCTCCCGACAACCAGATTCCTTTCATCTTTGCGGAGCACCTTCGCGAAGGCCGGATTCCCCGCCCGATGTTCGGGGATTGGTTATCGAGCGACCGCCCTCCGCTGCAGACCGGGATGGCCCTGTCGCAGTGGTCGTTCATGGTACGCAAGCCGCTGGGATACACCGTCGTTTCCGTAATTCTGCAGAGCCTGTGGGTGCTGGGGGCGTGGAGCGTCTTGCAGAGCTTCCAGGTCGACCGGCGCGCCGCCGCGCTGGCACTGGGAGTCACGCTGTTCTCAGGCTTCGTCTTTGTGAACACATTTTTTGTCTGGCCCAAACTCCTGGCTGCCGCGTTCCTCTTGGCCTTGACCGGTTATTTGCACGAGATCGAGCGCGGCCGCGTGAAGGCCGGGACGGGCGCAGCCTGGATGGCCGGCTCCTTGGGAGCCTTTGCGTTATTGGCGCACGGCGGTAGTACGTTCGGCCTGCTCGGCCTTGGACTGCTGGTCGTCCTGGCGGGAAGGCGCTGGTTCACCTGGCGCTCCCTGGCCCCATCGGCCCTGGCGCTGGTTTCTGTCTATCTACCGTGGACCCTCTACCAGAAACTGCTGGACCCGCCCGGCAATCGTTTGCTGAAGATGCATCTTGCGGGTGTGGACAAACCGGACCCGCGGCCGGTCGCTGAAGCCCTGGTGAGCGCATATCGAAACTTAGGATTCTCCGGAGTACTGCATTACAAGCTGGCCAATCTCAGGGTTCTGTACAGCCATCCCTTCGACTATTGGAGCGGCTGGGTGAAGCTGCTGAGCGGCTCCGGCCAGCCCGGTGTACTGGCCTCACAGTTGCGCGCCACGATGTTTTTCGAGTTCTTCCCGGCGCTTGGGTTAATCGGGCTGGGCATCGCGGCGCTGGTCATCGGTTTGAACCCCGGAAAAAGGACGGTGGAATGGCGAGCGGCGGTCCGCCTCTGGCTGCTAGCCGCCTGCACCAATGCGATCTGGATTCTGTTGATGTTCGGGCCAGGCGCCAGCGTCGTGCATCAAGGCTCGTACCTCACCGTGATTTTGGCGTTCGCAGGTGGCGTCTTGGCGCTCTGGGCCGTCTCACCATGGGCCGCGTGGACTGTGGGAGGAACCCAGATATTCCTCAGCCTGTGGCTGTACTTCATTCTGATGAGAGAGCCGGTCCCGAACCGGCCTTTGATGCAAGGCGCGGCGAAAGTCTCACTGGCCTTGCTGGCGGTGGTGGCGCTCGGCTCAGTAGTCGCAATTCTGGTCCGCATCGGGTACTCGCACTTCGCAGTTCCACGCCGGCCCGGAATTGTTTCGTAACAATGTTCACTATGCGTGTTTCTCCATTCGACTGTGCATCGGTTAAGCTGTCCTTGGAGGGTTTATGAAGATACTGATCGGGCTGTGGGCAGTCTCGTTGACGCTGGCTCTCCCTGTTTTCGCGCAGCAAAAACACGAGGGCGGCAAACCTGAAGTAGGTGGCGGATACATTCCCAAGCGTGGACCTGCTCCGGTTAAGGCGGGGCACGCCGCGCCTGCGCCCGAGCATCCCACCGCCGACAAGGCCGGGCATCCGGAAGCTCCGCATGTCCACACCAACGGTACATGGGTGGGACACGATACGGGCAAGGACGACGCGCATTACCATCTCGACCATCCCTGGGAACACGGACACTTCACCGGTGGCATCGGCAAAGGCCATGTCTGGCACCTGGCGGGCGGCGCCCCAGGACGCTTCTGGTTCGGCGGATTCTATTTCAGCGTGGCTCCCTACGATGTTGGCTTCTGCAATGGCTGGCTCTGGGATAGCGACCAGATCGTGATCTATGACGATCCGGATCATGTGGGTTGGTACCTGGCGTATAACGTCCGGCTGGGCACCTACGTCCACGTCGAGTTTCTGGGGAACAGCTAGCGTCTGACTCTCGGTGTGGCTGCGATGGTGGTGGGTCATTTTGACCCATACCGTTGGCACAAGCATACGGGCAGAGGGCCGTGTTGCGCGCCCAAGCTGATGATAGGATGGCAGTGATGTAAGATACGGTTTGGCACGGCGATTGCTTCCTGGCATTTCGCCCTGACCGCTCCACGACCGCGTCCGCAATAGCTATCTTAAAGGCTAGATCAACCAGCATGCCCACACTATCGCTACGTCACCTTCACGTCATTCGCATTCTCTACGCTGCCGGCGCACTGGCCTGCGCCACCGCGGCGTTCGGACAGGCAATCGTCACCACCGCGGCGGGCGGCGGCTTCATCGGCAACGAACCGGCACTGGAAACCTATCTCGCCAATCCCCAGGGAGTAGCCGTGGACGCTGCGGGGAATGTGTACATTGCCGACGCAACCTCCGGGCACATTCTGCGCGTCGATCATGCCAGCCAAATCCTTTCGGTGGTGGCCGGGGGCGGGCCGACGATCTTCAACGTCCAGGACGGTCCGGCGCTGACAGTGCGCATTTCGCCCACCTATCTGGCATTCAACGCCAGCGGCAATCTGCTGTTCCTGGATAGTTCCATGCTGCGCCAACTCAACCTGCAGCAGTCGGCCATTACCACCCTCGCCGGACAGGATGCCAAGAATGGCTCGACCGGAGACGGCGGACCGGCGTCGGCTGCTTTGCTGAACATGCCACAGCAGTTTTGCCTGGATACGGCCGGCAACATCTATATCGTCGAACTGGCCGGATACGTGCGCCGGATGGATGCCCATACCGGTGTGATCACCACGATCGCCGGCAATGGCGGCCGCGCCTTCGCGGGCGACGGCGGTCCCGCGACGGCAGCCACTCTGCGCAACCCGTCGGGCATCGCGGTGGATTCGAACGGCAACCTGTATATCGCGGATGCGGGCGATGCCCGGATCCGCATGGTCACCACCGCCACCGGGATTATCGACACCATTGCGGGCAACGGAGCCATGCTCGAAGGTGGCGATGGGGGCAGCGCCGCGAAGGCTACCTTCGCCGCCCTGGGCGAGTTGGCCATGGACACCCACAACAACCTGTCATTGATTGACGGCGACCGCGTGCGGCGGATCACGGCGTCGAGCGGCACGATCGCGACCGTGGCGGGCAACGGCACGGCGGCGCTGGCAGGCGATGGAGGACCAGCCACGCAGGCGGAGATCAACCTGCCGGGGGGCCTGGTGCTGAATAGCGCGGGCAACCTATATATTGCCGATACCGGAAACCGGCGTATCCGCCTGGTGACCGCGGCCACCGGCACAATCTCCACCATCGCGGGCACCTCCCAGAATGGCGACGGGGGTTTGGCGGCCGGCGCAGTCCTGAGCAATCCGCAAGGCGTAGCCGTGGACGCCGCCGGCAATTTATTTATAGCCGACGGGAGCGTAATCCGTGAAGTGAACGCGGCCACCGGCATGATCTCCACGTTCGCCGGAGGAGGAGCCGGTACACAGGATGGGGTTGGCTTGCTGCAGGCCAAACTGAACCCGCTCAGCCTGATTTTCGATTCCTCCGGCGACCTGATCGTGGGGGAAGCGGGTCTGATTCGCCGTCTGGATAAGGGCGGCACAGTCACCACCATCGCCGGCACGGGTGTGGTGGGTTTCTCGGGCGATGGGGGTCCCGCCACACAAGCGCAAATCGGTTCCGCCACCGCCCTGGCGATCGATGCGGCGGGCGGAGTGCTGTTCGCCGATGCCGGCAATAAGCGGCTGCGCCGGGTGGACACTGGAACCGCCGTAATCGCCACCGTCGCGGGCAATGGGCAGGTGAACTTTACCGGCACGGGCCAGCCCGCGACCGCCACCGGCATCGGCGATATCGCGGGTGTGGCCGTCGATTCCACCGGCAACATCTATATTGGCGGCGTCAATACCTACTTCATTCTGAAGATTTCGCCGGCGGGCGCGGTTTCCGTCGTGGCCGGAGCCGGCGGGTGCGGATACATCGGCGATGGCGGGCCTGCCACCTCGGCGTTCGTCTGCCAGGTGTCCACCTTTGCGGTGGATGCGAACGACAACCTCTACGTGGGCGATCCGATCTGCTATTGTGTTCGCAGAATCGCGGCGGATACGGGCATCATCCAGACCGTCGTGGGCAACGGGACCGCCGGCTACACCGGCGATAACGGGCCGGCGATCCAGGCGGAGCTGAAGTGGGTTTCGTCGATTGCGTTATTCGGAACGACGCTGTATGTCGCCGACACAAGCAGTTACGCCGTACGCAGCGTGACTCCGGATACGCCGCCCGCATTGCCCGCGGCGCCGATTCTGCTGGCGTTGGGGAACGCCGCCAGCTATCAGGTAGGCCCGGTCGCTCCGGGCGAGCTGATCACCCTTTTCGGACACTACCTGGGCCCCGCCGCGCCCGGCGATTGGACGATTGGCTCCGACGGCAAGCTCATCATCCCAAATTCAACGGTGCAGATCTTCTTCGACGATGTGCCGGCGCCCATGATCTACACCTCCGCGGGCCAGATCAACGCCATTGCGCCCTATGAGGTGGCCAACGGCTTTTCCACCGTGCGTATCCAGACGGCGGGAGGCTCGATTTCCATCACCGGCGTCGGCGCTACCGCGACCTCGCCCGCAATCTTCCCCTACGCGATCGTCAATGAGGATGGCTCTTTGAATAGCCCTGCGCATCCCGCTCCTGCGCTGTCATACGTGACCATGTACGGGACCGGCCTGGGGCAGACCACCCCGGCCGGCGTGGATGACATTTTGACGCCGCTCTCCAACTTTCCCACACAGGTATACCCTGTAACGCTCTCGATCAGCCAGAACCCGCTGTTTACCGCGCCCCTGTCCATGTACGTGTACTACGCCGGGCCGGCTCCGGGGCTGGTCGAGGGCGTTAGCCAGATCGATGCGAAGGTGCCCGCGGGCCTCCCATCGGGTGAGAACTTCATGCAGATCCTGGCTGGGCCGAACGGCAGCCCATCCATTACGCTGTACGTGCAGTAGGCACGAACTGCCGCTGGCCTGAAGCGACCAGGGCCGGTCAAACGGCCGGCTCGCAGTACCGCCTTGGATGGCGGCGCGCCCAGGTCGAACGACCGCGCCTGAATCCCGTACAGCGTCAACCGCCGGCGGCCGCAACCGGCACGAGCGCGGCCTGGTGCTTGCCCGCGTGGTTGGTGAAGGCCGCCAGATACGTGTACACCACCGGGGTGAGGTACAGCGTGATCAACTGCGAGAACAGTAGGCCGCCAACCACCGCCATCCCCAACGGCTGCCGCGCTTCACCGCCGGCGCCATATCCCAGAGCGATCGGCACGGCGCCCAGCAGCGCCGCCATGGTGGTCATCATGATCGGGCGAAAGCGGATCAGGCAGCCTTCGTAGATGGCATCTCGCGGGCTCTTGCCTTCGTGCCGTTCGGCCGCCAGTGCGAAGTCGATCTGCATGATGGCGTTCTTCTTCACGATCCCGATCAGCATGATCAAGCCCACGAACGCATAAATGCTGAGCTCGATGTGAAAAAGGTAGAGCGTCAGCAGGGCGCCGAAGCCGGCCGACGGCAAGCCCGAGAGAATCGTCAGCGGGTGGATGTAGCTTTCGTACAGGATGCCGAGCACGATGTACACGACCAATATGGCAACCACGAGCAATAGCCAGAGGTTGCCCAGCGAACTCTGGAACGCCTTGGCGGTTCCCTGAAACGTGGCGCTGATGTCCGCCGGCAGGCGGCCAATTAAGCCTTGAATTCCAGAGACCGCGTCACCCAAGGAAGCGCCCGGTTTCAGATTGAAGGAAAGGGTCACGGCGGGCAACTGGCCGAAGTGATTGATGGTCTGCGGCCCGGTGTCGCGGGTCATACGCGTGACTGTGTCGATAGGCACCAGCTTGCCGTCGCTGGAACGTACGTAGAGCAGTGAGATGGCATCCGCGGTGGACTGATACTTGGGCATCAGCTCGATCAACACTTTGTACTGGTTGATGGGCGCGTAGATGGTGGAGATCCAACGCGGGCCGTAAGAGTCATAAAGCGCGTTTTCGATCTGCTGGGCGCTGACGTTCACCGCGGCGGCCTTGTCGCGATCGATTTCGATATCGACCTGGGGGTTCTTGATTTGCAGATCGCTGTTCACGTCTTGCAACCCCGGCAGCCGCGCGATTTCCCGCTCCAGAGCCTGCGCTTCCCGGTACAGCTCGACCGTGTCCGGACCTTGCATGGTCACCTGGTAAAGGCTCTTGGTAAGCTGGCCGCCGATCCGGATGGTGGGAGGATTCTGCATGAAGACGCGCATTCCCGGAAAGCCCGCCAGCTTGGGACGCAACTCCCGCATGATCTGGTTGACGTCCAGCGCCCGTGTGGCGCGCGGCGTGAGGTGGAAGAACATGCGCCCGAAGTTCTGCCCGCCCAGGCTGGCGGCGGAAGTGCCGCCCACGCTGGACATGAATTCCTCCACATAGGGATCGTGAATGCCAACCTCCGCCACCAGCTTCTGGTACTCTTTCATCTGGTCGAAGGAGGTGCCTTGGGCGGCTTCGGTGACCACGAAAATCTGGTCGTTGTCCGGGGCCGGAATGAAGCCTTTGGGGATCTTCACGAACAGCCATCCAGTGGCCGCCAGGATGGCGAAGAAGACCACCATGGTAGCGGGGCGGTGGCGCAGCACGCCTTGCAAGGTGCGGTCGTAGAACTTCAACATGCCGTCGAAGAACCGCTCGGTCAGGCGATACAGCGCGCCATGCTCGCTCGCGTGCCGCACGCGCAGGAAGCGCGAGCACAGCATGGGGGTCAGCGTCACGGAAACGAAACCGGAAATCAGGATCGCCGCGCAGATGCTGACCGCGAACTCCTTGAAGAGCCGGCCGAGAATGCCGCCCATGAACAGCACCGGAATGAAAACGGCAGCCAGAGAGAGGGTCATGGAGATGATTGTGAAACCGATCTCACGGGAGCCTTCGAAGGCCGCTTGCATGGGCGGGGAGCCCATCTCCATATGGCGCACGATGTTTTCGAGCATCACGATGGCGTCATCCACCACGAAGCCGACGCACAGGATCAGCGCCATCATGGACAGGTTGTCGAGGCTGAAGTCCAGGACATACATCACGGCGAATGTTCCGATGATCGAGAATGGCAGCGCCAGGCTCGGAATGGCCGTCGCGGAGAGGTTCCGCAGGAACAGGAAGATCACCATGACCACCAGGCCGAGGGTGAGCAGCAAGGTGAACTGCACGTCCTGAAAGGACTCGCGGATGCTGATGGACCGGTCGTAGAGGATGTGCAACTCGACGGACGGCGGAATCTGGACCTTAAACACCGGAAGCAATTGCTTGATGGAGTCGGTGACTTCCACGGTATTGGTGCCGGGTTGCCGCTGGATCGCCAGGATCATGGAACGGCGGCCGGCTACCTTTTTGCTGTAAAACCACGAAGCGGTCTTGTCGTCTTCCACGCTGTCGATCACGCGGCCCAGTTCTTCCAGGCGCACCGGCGCTCCGTTGCGGTAGGCGACCACCAGGGGGCGGTATTGCTCCGCGCTCATGAGCTGTCCGTTGGCCAGCACGGTGTAGGAGTTGTGCGCGCCGAACAGCGTTCCGGTGGGGAGATTCACGTTCCATTTCTCAATGGCGCTCTCCACCTCGTCGATCCCGATCTGCTTGGCGGCCAGCAGATGCGGATCCAACTGGGCGTGCACCGCGTATTTCTGCGCGCCGAAGACGGCCACCTGCGCCACTCCGTTGATCATCGAGATGCGCTGGGCGATGGTGGTCTCGGCATACTCGTCCAGAGTGTATAGCGGGAGCGTGGGTGAGGTCAGCGCCAGATACAGGATGGGCTGGTCGGCAGGGTTGACCTTGCGGAATGTCGGGGGGGTGGGCATGCCCGGCGGCAGGTAGGGCGACGCCTGTGTAATGCCGGTCTGCACGTCCACGGCCGCGCCATCCAGATTCCGGCTCAGGTCGAACTGCAGCGTGATCTGGGTGACCCCCAGCGAGCTGGTGGAGCTCATGGTGTCGAGACCCGCAATGACCGAGAACTGGCGCTCCAGCGGGGTGGCCACGGCCGAGGCCATGGTGTCGGGATTCGCGCCGGGCAGGCTGGCCGAGACCACCAGCGTAGGAAAGTCCACGTTGGGCAGATCGCTGACCGGCAGGGCCCGGTAGGCCACCAGTCCAAACAGGGTGATCGCCAGCATCAGCAGGCTGGTGGCGATAGGCCGGCGGATGAAGATGTCGGAGAAATTCATGGCTGCGTTCTCCGGACTATCCCGGCGTGCGCCGGCTCTCGACCTTCACGCGAACGCCGGGCGCCAGGCGAAGCTGCCCTTCGGTGACCACGGTCTCGCCCGCGCGCAGGCCCTGCTCGATGACCTGTTCCCGCTCGATCCTGGCGCCGGCAACCACCGGACGGGCATCCACGGTCATATCGCGCTTGACCACGAAAACGAACTGACCGTCCTGCCCGCTCTGGATCGCTTCGATGGGAATGAGCAGAGCGTCGCGCGCGGAGCCCAGACGGAGGGTGACGCGCACGTACTGCCCGGGCCACAGCTTGCGATCCGCGTTGGGGAAGGTGCCCTTGAGCTTGATGGCGCCGGTGGTCGAATCCACCGCGTTGTCGATGAAACT
>Ga0187871_10002167_pt1 | contig 16260 bp, 16 predicted proteins | sample June2016WEW_16_1_FD_132988 | JGI IMG/M metagenome (GOLD analysis project Ga0187871, IMG submission 132988) | Peatland microbial communities from SPRUCE experiment site at the Marcell Experimental Forest, Minnesota, USA - June2016WEW_16_10 | ecosystem: Environmental > Terrestrial > Soil >... | reverse complement strand
TTGCCTTCGTAATCCTGTTCGATGCATTCGACGATGGCGATCTGGCCAGCGAGGGCGATATCCATTATGTCGCCGCCTTTACGGGGGCGCAGGCGCACGCGGCTTCCGGGCTTTACCTCGACTCCGGAGATATCCAGATGATCGAGTGGAGTTTTTTCTTCGAGGAGCTGCCATTCCCACTCGTTCATCGGGTTTCCTCCTGGGTTAAACGAGCATGGGTTGAACGAGCTTCGATTGAACGAGCATCGACCGAACGAGGATCGACTGGGCGCAGGTTGCGGAGGACGCCGTGGAGTTTCATCAACTGTTCGACTGGCATGGTTTCGGTGCGTTCAAGCATCAGGCGGGCGCGTTCGTCGGACTGGCTCATCTCACGCTTTTCGTCGTCGGTGAGCGTCATGATGCGCAGAGAGAGAATCTCGTCGATCTCGGTGCCGTCGAACAAGTCGCCGGCGCTTTCCGGAGCGATCTGGGGATAGTCGTAGAGAATGATGGGCGAGGAAAGAACGGTGTCGCATTGTCCTTCTTCGCCGACGAGGACGGGCCAAGCGCCTACGTTCCTGCAGTTCGCCGCGGATTCACTGAGGCGTTCGGGAGGCGCGGTGAGCGAAATAAGCTTGCCATCCTGCACGCCGAGGACGGTATGGGTTGAAGCCATTGAACTGAGCAGAGCTTCGTCGCGGGTGGAATCCTGGGCGGCTTCAAAAGGTGTGGTATTGCGAATCAGCACACTTACGCGGAATACTCCGTGCTCAACTCGTTGGGCGGCGACTTCGATCACGCCGCGGATTGTTCTCCGTTCGCGCACGATCACGCCGGCGATTTGTGCATCGCCTTCGAGCAAATATTCGAAGTGCTTCTCCGCGGAGAAACTGAAGGCTTCGTGACGAGGTCTACCGCTCAATGCTTCGAGGTTGTACGGTGGCAGGCACAATTCCCGCTCGATGGCTTCCTGCCAGGGCTGGTAGATGCGGCCGTTCAGGGCAAGCCTTTCCACTGGTCGAAACTCTGGGGTTTCGCCGGGCGGCAACTCGCCGACGGGCTTAGTCAGTTCACCGACTGAGCGCGCCACCAACTGAAGAAACCGCACGCGGATTTCGACGATGGTCTGCGGGCCGGCCTCGACCAGGCATTCTGTCTGCATGGTCCACGCCTCGCTGCCTTTCTGCGCTTCGCTGTAAGACTGCGGGCAGAGCACGCCGAAATTCCAGCGCTGCTGATTTTTCACCGACGACGGGCGGTAAGGATAGAGCATGTATCCCTCGTAGAGCACGGCTTTCGCGATCTTGTCGACCGTCGCGAGGTTCATCACATGACCCTCTCCGGGATTTCTTCCACCGGAATAATGTCTTCGAGCACTTCTTCCCAGGTGGGAATGCCGTGCCGGACTTTGTATTGCAGCAAGCGGTCGAAAGCATCCTTGTGCAGGCAGAGCCAGGCGCTGTTGGGATAATAGGAATCCATCATGTCGCGCCAGACTTTTACCGGCAGCTTGAAACGAGTTTCCTTGTCCCAGGAAATGGGCGCGACTTGCAATCCGCCTTCCGCGTTGGCGTAGAAAACGGTGCCGCTGAATTGAAGACAGATGGGGACCTCGCCGTCAGTGAGGCCATCGAAATATTTTGTGGCGGCGACATTAAAGTCGAACGTGCAAGGCACGGGGACGTCGGTAACAGTGGTTCCTTTGAACGAGGGCACGACGATGCTGGCGTGGGTCCACAGCATATTCTTCAGGGTTTGGCCCCAGCGGCTGGGGTCGTCGAAGAGGTCGCGAAGGCGCGTCTGATCCTCCGGAGTGTATTTGCGGCGGGTAACTTCGATCTGAATCTGACAACGCAGAGCGACGGTGTGGATGGTCTCCTCTGGATTGGAGTTCGTCAGGCGAAGCTTAAAGGCAAGCAGCGGCGACACGGCGTTCGTGACCACCTCGACGCGCTCAACCTGAAAACTCAAATCAGGCATGAGACTCCTCTTCCACCTGAGACTGCTTGATCTCGACCGATCGTGTTTTCAGACTCGAGAAGAACTCGCCGAGTTCCTTCCACACTTCCGTGCCGCCGGAGAGACCCTTCCAGTGCATACGGATCAGTCCAACCAGCTTGTAACATTCGTCGATGGGAAGCAGGTAATACTCCGCGTCGGAGTATCCCCGGGAGTAGCCGAGGCGGTTGACCAGCAGGCCTTCCACGTCGGATTCCATCTGGTTCAGGATGGGGTTGCGGTGGACAATGTCGTTCCAGGAGTCGAGCGCGAGCAGCGATTCGGTGGCGCCGGCGGGGCTGGGATAGAGCGCGACGATGCGGTTCTCCAGACTGCTTCTGAAGAAGAACGCCATGTTGATGGGGACCATCAAGCCGTTCCACTCGGCGTCCGTGAGATTGAAGCCGGGGAGAGAGAGCACACGTCGGGGCACGCGCTTGAACTTCACTCCTGCCTGGCCGCTGAACATAATCGCGCAAGCCTCACAGGTGCAGACGAGTTTGCGTTGCGCCAGTTCGATCAGGTGGGGATGGTCGGAACGCAGGCCCATGCTGCACAGTTCGCAGCGCTCGAGCGGTCGCTCGCGGCGGGCTAACTGACGCAGCGTTCCGAAGCCGCCGGGGGATTCTGTGAATTGTCCTGCGCTCATGATTGCAAAATTCCTAACCTATCTCTTGTCTTACGAACCGAGGGCGAGACGCCGGCGCCACTTTTCTACTTTTCAATCCGTACCTTGCGGCGTTTGAACCAGCGGTGCGTTGCTGCTCATCAACTTGTCCAAAGCGACAAAACCAGAGACCGGCTTCTCTTCGAACCCTTCGATTACCAGCGAGGTCAAATCGGGCGCCGCGTCGTACATAGCCGCTTCGAGCGTGGCTTGCAGCGTTTTGGCGGTTGAGCCGCAGGTATGGGAGCCGGTTTCTACTCGCAGACGAATCGCACCGTCGTTCACACCGAGCAGCTCGACTTCACATCCCTGTTTGCGTAACTGTGGCCGCACCTTGTCGACTGCCTTTAATACACGGGTTTCGAGATCTTCAGGGTGGAGGCCGTAGAGAATCAGGACGCTGCTCACCAGCGAATCGCGGCCCAGCCGGTCGATGATGTTCATTCCAGGCTCTCCGGCTTCGGCGACAATGTCGAGAGCTTTTTCGAGGGCCGCGCCGTGCAGATCCATCAGCGACTGAACGAGGTTCTTGGTTGCGGCGCGGACGGCGGGATCGGCTATGGATTCGATCTCTTGAACCAGCCCGCCGATGCGCTGGATGTCTTCCCGAAAATCTCTGGTGTCGGCCACTGTGCTCCTTATGAGCCTCTGAAAAATTTGGAGTGAGGACGGATCCAGTGCAACTACCGTCCTCACTCCTCAGTTGCGCATGCTACGGGTTCAGGGCTGAAGTCCGAACATCGGAGAATGGTGCGTCTCCAGGACTTTCCCGTTGCCCAAATACATATGAACGCCGCACGGCAAGCAAGGATCAAAGCTGCGTACGGCCCGCATTATATCGATCCCTTTGAACTTATCGGGACCGTTTTCTTCGAAGATCGGCGTGTTCTGCACCGCGTCCTCGTAGGGACCTGGCGTACCGTAAATGTCGCGCGGATTGGCATTCCAGGGCGTTGGAGGATAGGGATGGTAGTTCGCGATCTTACCTTCTTTGATCACGACGTGATGCGAGAGCACGCCGCGAACCGCTTCGTGGAAGCCGCAGCCGATGGCTTCTTCGGGCACCTTGAAGTCTGTCCAGGTCTTGGTGTGGCCGGCGTGCAGTTCGGCCAGCGCCTTTTCCATAAAGTGCAGAGCTGCGCAGGCGGCATACACCTGGAAATAAGTACGGGCGCGGTCGCGTTCGATGGCGTTGCTCCACTTGGGAATCTTCCACTCGAACTCGACTTCGGGCAGCGAGGTAGTCTTCGGCAGATACATTTTTACGCTGTGGCCTGTGGCTTTGATGTAGCCGATATCGACCAGGCCAGCCAACGCTGTTGCCCAGAGGCGAGCGATGGGACCGCCTCCGGTATCCATGGCCAGATGGTCGCCCGTTCGCATGTCGAACCAGCGCGGCGACATGACCCATGTGTACTTGCCGCCGAAGTCGCGCTTTTGCGGGCGCGGAATCGTAGTCTGATTCCAGGGATGGTTCTTATCGACTGGATTCCCGAGGGGATCGGTCTTTACGAACGTTTGTGAATTCTTCCACTCGTCGTAATAAGAGCTGCCGAGCAGAATGCGGATGTTCAGGTTGATATCCACCAGATCGGTTGTGACGAGCTTGCCGTCGACCACGATGCCCGGAGTGACGAACATTCCGCGGCCCCAGTTCGTCATGTTCTTGTAGGTGTAGTCGCAGACATCGGGATCGTTGAATGATCCCCAGCAGGCGAGGAGCACACGGCGGCGGCCGACCTCCTCGTAGCCGGGAAGCGCCTGGTAAAAGAAGTCGAAGAGGTCGTCGTGCAAGGGCAGGACTTTCTTCATGAATTCGACGTACTTCATGAGGCGGACCAGGTAATCGGTGAAGAGCTGGATAGTGGGTACGGTACCGACGCCGCCGGGATAAAGAGTGGAAGGATGAACGTGGCGGCCTTCCATCAGGCAGAACATTTCCCGAGTCATGCGGCTCATCACCAGAGCTTCGCGATAGAAAGATCCGGTGAATGGATTGAGCGCGGTCATGATGTCGGAGATGTTCTTGTATCCGTGCAGGTTGGAGTGCGGCGCCGGAGTTGATTGTGCCTTGGCCCAGACTTTGGGGTTCGTCTCCTTGACCATCTGCTCGCAGAAGTCGACGCCGACCAGATTGTCCTGGAAGATATTGTGATCGAACATGTACTCGGCGGCTTCGCCTAGGTTCACGATCCATTCAGCGATGGGAGGCGGCTTGATGCCGAACGCCATGTTTTGCGCGTAGGTGGCGCAGGTGGCGTGGTTGTCGCCGCAGATGCCGCAGATGCGGCTGGTGATGAAGTGGGCGTCGCGCGGGTCTTTGCCCTTCATGAAAATGCTATACCCGCGAAAGATGGACGAGGTGCTGTGACACTCGACCACATGGCGATTCTCAAAATCTATTTTGGTAAAGATGCCCAGGCTGCCTACGATCCTGGTGATCGGGTCCCAGTTCATTTCCACCAGATTCTTCGACTTGCTGGGAACGTCCTTCGTCGGTGCGGTAATAGTGCTCATTCGATCGCTCCTTTGTCGTCTCAGTAGATCTGTCGGTCCGACGGCCTCTCGGTTTTTCCTAATAAGATCGTGGGTGGTATCCAGTGGTTAGTTCCGCGCCCGGATGCCGCCACTTGGGTTCTTTGTTGACGGTCGACTGGGTCAGGGACCGCAACGCGCGAATGGCGCGTCCGTAGGCCCCGACCGCGGCGCTAGAAACTTTCCCGCCGGGAGGTTCATCCATGAAGGGCATGAATTTATCCGGGAAGCCAGGCATGGTGCAGCCGATGCAGATGCCGCCGACGTTAGGGCAGCCGCCAATTCCGGCCATCCAGCCACGCTTGGGCACGTTGCAGTTCACCACTGGACCCCAGCAACCGAGCTTCACGATGCACTTCGGAGAACCGTAGACTTCGGCGAAGTCGCCCTGCTCGTAATAGCCGGCGCGATCGCAACCCTCGTGGACAGTCTTGCCGAACAGCCACGTGGGACGCAGTTGATCGTCGAGCGGAATCATGGGGGCGAGTCCCGCCACCTGGTAAAGGAGGTAGAGCACGGTTTCCATGAAGTTGTCGGGTTGCACCGGGCATCCGGGAACGTTGACGACGGGCAGTCCGGCTTTCGACTTCCAGTCCCAACCGAGGTAATCCGCGAGGCCCATGGCTCCGGTGGGATTGCCTTCCATGGCGTGAATGCCGCCGTAAGTTGCGCAGGTGCCGCAGGCTACGACTGCCAGCGCCTTGGGAGCCAGACGGTCGATCCACTCGTTGGTGGTGATGGGCTGATTGGTTTTTGGATCAGTTCCGAGACCGGCCCAGTATCCTTCTTTCTTGATCTTTTCGTTCGGAATGGAGCCTTCCACCACTAAAACGAATGGTTCGAGCTGGCCCTTCTCGGCCATGTACCAGAATTTCAGGAAGTCGTCGCCGTTCTCATAGGCAAGGACAGGATTGTGCAAGTGCACCTTGGGAAGTCCGGGGATCGCTCCCAGGAGAACGTCCTCGATGCTGGGTTGAGTGGCGGCGGTGACTGAAACCGAGTCTCCATCACAGCCCAGACCGGCGGTGATCCAGAGTATGTGCACCTCGGCAACCGGGGATGGTTTCTGAGTAACCCGACCGTAGGGAACTGTTTCCGCTGTCATAACTGCGTTCTCCTTTCCCGCATGAACTTAAGAACGGAGGCCTAATTTCTTGTTTACACCACACTTTGAGCACACGCCTAGATCGGTCTGCTCTTTTCTAGATGGCGATTCCTGTATCGGAACCAGAAGTGTGCCCGGTTAGAATCAACAATGTTCGGGGCCGCACACAAGCGGGAGGGCCACATTTTCAGTTCCGTGGTATCGCTATTTTTTATATCGGGGATTCCCTGATAACTGGGATGTATATGGAAGAGGGAAACTCCTACGTGGTCTTTTCGTTCATGCTCCACTGAATGGCGTGCTGCATGAGTTCGCGGGCGCTGCGCAGCGACAACTTTTCCTTGATGTGGGCCTGGTAGGATTCGACGGTTTTTATGCTCAGGTGCAGTTCTTCGGCAATCTGCCGGGTGCCGTGGCCTTCGCCGATCAAGCGGAAGACTTCGAGTTCGCGGTCGCTGAGATCGGCGATGGAGGAGTTTCGAAGAGTACCGGCGCCGGTGATGTAGTGCTTGAGCATCTTGTTGGCAATGCGGTCGCTCACATAAATCTCTCCGCTCAGAATGCGGCGCACTGCGACCAGCACTTTTTCCGTGGCTTCCTGTTTCATGATGTAGCCGTTGGCACCGGCGCGGAGAGCGCGTTCGGCGTAGATTGACTCATCGTGCATGGAGAGAATCAACACGGGCAAGGTGGGATGAGTGGTGCGAATGGTTTTCAGCAGGTCGAGGCCATCGGGGCCGTTCAGCGAGATGTCGACGATCAGCACATCGGGCCGGGATGAAGACAGCACGTGCAGCGCGCCCTGGGCTTCTTCGGCTTCGCCGCAAACCACGAGGTCGGGTTCGCGATTGATGAGCAGCGCCAAACCCTGACGCACGATGGGATGGTCATCGACCACCAGGATTCTTCTCTTGGTTACGGGCTGGTTCTGCGAAGTATGGCTCTGCGAAGTCTGGTTCTGCGCGGGATGGTTCTGCGATTTGGAAATCACGCTCATGGTTTGCTCATTCCTTCATCCCCACGCGGGGACGAGACCGGAAATAGACAGGTAACCAAGGTTCCACCGGTGGGGACGCGTTGCACTTCGAGAGAGCCCCCGACCATCCTGGCGCGGTAGTTCATTAGATGAAGACCCATTCCTTTGGTGCTGGGGGCGCTGTGACCGATTCCGTAGCCGTCATCCTGAATTGTAAGTGCTGCCTGATTTTGGAGGACGCCGAGGCGAATGACGATCTGGCGGGCATGACCGTGCTTGATTGCATTGTTCACCGCCTCGCGAGCAATGTAGTAAAGATGCGTCGCAACGGCGTCGTCATGGATAAGGACGGGAGTAAGACACTGGAAGCGGCAGTTGACCGCGAATAAATCTTCCACTTCGCCGGCCCACTGCTGCAGGGCCGACATCAAACCCTCTGCGTCAGAGACAACCGGAAGTAGTCCTCGCGCCAGTTCGCGCGTCTTGTGGATCGCCTCGTTGACCAAGTTCACGATTTTCGCTGCGTCAGCGGCTTCGGGCAAGTGCTTTTCCATCAACTTCTGTTCCTGCACTTTGCTCATGAACGCTATGCCGGTGAGGTGCTGGCCGAGACCGTCGTGCAGGTCCTGTCCAATACGGCGCTGCTCGCGCGCGCTGATCTCGAGGATGGTTTTCTCCAGGTGTTTGCGCTCGGTGATGTCGCGAATCGCACTTGAAACCAGCACGCCTTCTTCGGTCTCCAGGGGACTAAGGCTGATTTCGACGGGGAATTCGTGACCGTCCTTATGCAAACCGAAAAGTTCGTTGCCGGTTCCCATGGGACGCACGCGCGGTTCACCGAAGAAGCGCTTGCGGTGTTCGGGGTGTTTGTAGCGCAGGCGCGCTGGCACCAGCAATTCGAGTTCTTGTCCCAGCAACTCTTCGCGCCGATAGCCAAACAACTTCTCGACCTGGGCGTTGACCAGAACAATTTTGCCTTCGCGATTGACGACCACAACTGCGTCGGGGGCGGCTTCCAGCAGCCCCCGGAACTTGGCTTCTGCCCGCTTGCCGACGTTGCGCTCTTCCTGCAAGGCTTCTTCGGTCCGCTTCAGATCAGTGATGTCAAAGCCCACGCCGTGAATGAACCAGGGCTCGCCGTTCTCCTTTCGGATCATCTTGGCTTCGCAATGAAACCAGACGACGCGTCCGTCGAGCGCCACCACGCGATAGGCAGAACGCAAGGGATTGCCGGTCAGAAACATCTCAGCCGCTTCCGCGCTCCATCGCTGTTTGTCGTCGGGATGGATGTGCCGGTACCAGCGGACGGGATCTTCCAGCCACTCTTCCTGGGAAAAGCCGAGCGCAGCTTCGATCTGGGGGCTGACGTAGGCCTCGCCGATGCCGCGATCAAGATAAGCCATGAACACTACGGCGGGAATCTGCTCGACCAGCGCGCGATATCTGGCCTCAAGATTCGGAAGCTGCGCTTCGGCTGACCATCCCTGGTCTGGGCTTTCCGGCGGATAGACGACGCGCTTTGCCTTGGCGGGGGAGTGGTTGTGGCTAAAAACTCCGGCCAAGCTCTGAAGAATTTCCTCGGCCTGCGCGGGAGTCATGTCGGGCTCGGCCACCGCAGGCTCATGACCGTCGGTTGTGCCGTTTTTTTGATTCGGCCACGAAAACGAAACCATGGTTACTCCATACTAACGAGTCCGCTTGCGCCAGGTCGGTTCTTTATTCAACGAGGACTGCGTGAAGCGGCGCAAGGCGTGAATCGCGCGTCCATACGTTTGCACCGCAGCTGAGGACAAAAGAGAACCCGGCGGCTGATTCATAAAAGGCATGAACTTATCAGGGAAGCCAGGCATGGTGCATCCAATGCAGATGCCGCCGACGTTGGGACATCCGCCGATGCCGCCCATCCATCCCCGCTTGCCAACGTTACACTGTACTACCGGCCCCCAGCATCCCAGCTTCACAATGCAGAGCGGTGACCCGTATTCATCGGCGAACTGAGCCTGCTCGTAGAATCCGCCGCGATCGCAGCCTTCATGCACGGTATTGCCAAAAAGCCAGGTCGGCCGCAGCGCTTCATCAAGCGGAATCATAGGCGCGCGTCCAGTTGCCATGTAAAGTAAATACAGGAGTGTTTCCATGAAATTATCGGGCTGCACCGGACAGCCGGGCACGCACACGATGGGAATCTGCGCTTTCGATTTCCACTTCCAGCCCAGGTAGTCGGGAAGCCCCATGCATCCCGTGGGATTGCCTTCCATGGCGTGAATGCCGCCATAGGTGGCGCAGGTTCCCGCTGCTACCACCGCCCACGCGTAGGGGGCGAGACGGTCAATCCATTCACACGTGGTGATGGGCTGACCGGTCTTTGGGTCCGTGCCGAGAGATGCCCAGTAGCCTTCTTCCTTATTGTGTTCGTTCGGGACGGAGCCTTCGACTACGAGAATGAAGTTTTCGATCTTACCTTCTGCAGCTTCATGGAAGGGCTTTAGAAAGTCGTCGCCGTTGGCGAGCGCCAGGAAGGGGTTGTGCAGATTTACTTTCGGAGTCCACGGCAATGCGCCGAGAACAACTTCTTCGATGCTGGGTTGGGTGGCCGCGGTCATGGCGATGGTATCGCCGTCGCACCCGAGGCCGGCGGTGATCCAGAGCACGTCGATTTCTTTGATCGTGCCCTCGTTGATGGCCCCGCTCGACTTCTCACTGGACATGGTCACGGCGGCTATTCTATCCCGAATCAGGGTTCATGATCTGAAGGGACGGCGTGTGTGGGTAAAGGCTAGGCCGCCCGGTCATCCCGAGATCTTGCTTGAGTAGAGCGCCATGCCGACGACGGCATCCATCCCCAGCGCGTCGAGGCGGTCGATTTCCTGCTCTGTCGTGATGCCGCCGGCGACGACCAGTCGCCGCGCCGTGGCTTGCCGGATCGCAAGCACCGTCTCCATGGGGATTCCGCCCATCAAACCTTCCGTATCGATGTGAGTGTAAAGAAAAGTTTCGCAGAACGGTTCGAGCGCGCGAATCATGTCGAACGCCGTAACGGTAGTTTCCTTACGCCAGCCATCGATCGCAACCCGGCCGCCCCGGGAGTCGAGCGCGAAGACAAGCGCCGCGGTGCCGAGCGTATCCGCCAGCGTCGCGGCGAACTGCGTGTTGATTTTGGTGTCTTTTATTAAGGAGGAGCCGAGAATCACCCTGCGCGCACCAGTCTGCAGAATCTCCCGCGCTGTATCGACGTTGCGAATCCCGCCGCCCACCTGGCAAGGAAGCTGCTTCACAATCTGATTCACGATTTGCCGGTTATCCCCGGCGCCGCGCGCTGCGTCGAGGTCGATCACCTGCACGACGGGATACTTGGAGAAGCGGTCGACCCAATAATCGAAGTTGTCGAACTCGAGCGCTTTCTTCTCGCCCTGCACCAACTGCACAATCTTTCCGCCCATAAGGTCAATCGCTGGAATCAGCATGGCCACCTCACGGGTATGCTGGCATCGCGCAGTTCGCGCTTCAGTTCTGCTATGTTCTCCAACCCGAAGTGAAAGATGGAAGCCGCCAGAGCAGCGTCGGCACGGCCATCGCGAAACACTTCGATGAAATCGCGCGCCGAGCCTGCACCTCCGGAAGCAATCACGGGAATCGAAACCGCCTCTGCCACAGCGCGCACCAGTTCACAGTCAAAACCGGATTGAGTTCCGTCGCGATCCATCGAAGTCAGTAAAATCTCTCCCGCTCCGCAGGCGGCCGCTTCTTGCGCCCACTCGATCGCATCGCGGCCTGTGGGTACGCGTCCTCCTGAAACGTACACTTCAAAACTTCCTTGGGCAGAGCGGTCAGTTTTTCTGGCATCGATCGCCACCACGACTGCCTGCGAGCCGAAGCGTGCCGCGATCTTGCCGATCAATGCGGGATCGTGCACGGCCGCCGAGTTGATGGCGATCTTATCCGCGCCCGCATCGAAGACCGCGGCCGCATCTTCGAGCTGACGAATCCCTCCGCCCACGGTAAAGGGAACGAACAGCGAGCGCGCGGTGCCGCGCACCGCTTCCAGCAAGGTATTCCGGTTTCCGCTGGTCGCGGTAATGTCGAGCAGGACGATCTCGTCGGCGCCGCTTCGGGCGTGGGCCGTGGCGCACTCCGCAGGATCGCCGGCGTCGCGCAGATTCTTGAATCGCACGCCCTTCACGACTCGGCCACCATCCATGTCGAGGCAGGCAATGATGCGTTTGGTCAGCACGTCAGACCTCGCAGAAATTCTTCAGGATCGCGAGCCCCACATCTCCTGATTTCTCGGGATGGAACTGCACTCCGAAAATGTTGCCGCGCTCAACCGCGCCAGCAAACTGCAATCCGTATTCAGTGGCCGCGGTAGTCGCGACGGTCAGCGGAGCATGAAACGAGTGCGTGTAGTAAACAAACGAGTCCTGCGCGATGCCCCGCAGCAAGCGCGAGCCTTCTTTAACCGTCAAAGAATTCCAGCCTACGTGTGGCGACTTCACCGACGAGGGAAACTGCCGGCATTTGCCGGGGAAGATTCCCGCTCCTGCAATCTCGGCACACTCCTCACTGCCTTCGAACAACCACTGCATCCCTAGACAGATTCCGAGCAACGGCTTGCCCATGGATACGGCGTGTAGCAGAGCTTTGCGCAAACCCGTATCCAGAGCCCGCAGCGAGGAAAAATGTCCTACACCCGGGAACACGATCTTGTTCGCCGCCGCCAAGGTTCCAGGCTCGTTCGTCACCATGATTTCAGCGCCGAGGTAGTCGAAAGCTTTCTTCACCGAATTCAGATTGCCCGCGCCGTAATCTACGATGGCGATCATAAGAGTCCTTTGGTGCTTGGCAGCATGCGGCCGAGGCGGCGGTCGCGGGAGCACGCCACGCGCAACGCGCGCGCAAAGGCCTTGAAGAGCGCCTCGATCTTGTGGTGGCTGGAGCGTCCGTAAAGCACGCGGGCGTGAACGTTGGCGCGAGCGCCGCGAGCGAAGCCCTCGAAAAAATCGGCCACCAATTCCACCTGCAGATCTCCCACCCGCGCCGCGCGGACTTTCGTATCGACGACTGCGGCCGCGCGTCCGCCGAAATCAACTGCCGCCAAACCGAGCGTTTCGTCCATGGGCATGACAAAATAACCGGCGCGCAGAATGCCGCGGCGATCTCCTAACGCGCGGTCGAAGACTTCGCCCAAAGCTATTCCAATGTCTTCCACGGTGTGGTGCTGGTCCACATCCAGGTCGCCGACGGCGGCAAGTTTCAGATCGAATGCGCCGTGCCGGGTAAAAAGCTCCAGCATGTGGTCAAGGAATCGGATTCCAGTCGAGACCTCGTATTTCCCGCGACCCTCAATCGTGAGCGCGACCCGGATCTCGGTTTCCGCGGTCTTGCGATGCAGCTTCGCTTTTCTCACGCCTTCACCTCATGGTGTACTTTGAGTTGTGCGACCACCTCGCGCAGCGCCGCAATCAGAGTTCGGGTGTGTTCCTGTGATCCCACGGTCAGGCGCACGCAGCCTTCACATCCGGGATCGGTGTTCCGGTCGCGCACCAGAATTCCACGCGCGCGCAACGCTTGAATGAATTCCGCGTGAGCGCGGCCGATGCGGACCAGCACAAAATTCGCGCGGCTTGGCCAATAGCGGAGTCCGAGAGTTCCAAGTTCCTGCTCCAACATAGCGCGGCCTCGCTGCACCTCTGCAACATAGTGTTGCACGTACGCCTGATCTCCGAGCGCCTCCGGCAACACCGCGAGCGCGGCTGCATTCACGTTGTAGGGCGACGCGACGCGGCGCACCATCTCGATTTGTTCCGCAACTCCGGCCAGAATGCCGATGCGCAGACCCGCCAGCCCATAGGCCTTCGAGAACGTTCGTGCCACGAAAAGATTTGCCTGCCGCGAAATATGATCGAGAATCGTCTCTCCGTGGAATTCGAAATAGGCTTCGTCGACCAGGACTGCCGCGTGGGGCGCAGCCTGTGCGACCTGAAGCAGAAGATCGCAGGCCACCGCCGTTCCTGTGGGATTATTCGGATTCGCGACCGCGATGAGTCGCGTCCTCGGGCTGATTCGCGAGAGCACCTCTTCCAAAGGAAAGGAGAAGTTCTCGCCGGCGGGAACCTGGACCATGCGCGCGCCTTCAGCCTGGGCGAAGAGGGCATACATGGCGAACGTGGGCACGACGATGATAGCTTCGTCGCCGGGATCGAGATACGTCGCGCACAACAGATGGATGGCCTCATCCACTCCGTTGGTGAGCAGGACCTGGGCCGGATCGAGTCCAAGAAAAGTTGCAACCTTGTGTTCGACGGGCTCGCGTTCGGGATAGCGAGCCAGTGTTTCAGCGTCGAGCAGGCGTAACCGTGCCAGCACGCGGGGAGAACAACCAATTGTGCTCTCGTTGAAATCAAGGCGCAGTCCCTTACGGCCCGCCAGCGGCGGGCGATAAGCGTGCAAACTCTTAACAGCGGCGCGGGCCTCAAGCATGCGAACACCTCACGCGCAACGATTCCGCGTGCCCGTGCAACCCTTCGGCTTCAGCGAGCGTGATGGCCTGTGGTCCGATTCGCCGCATTCCTTCGCGGGAAACCTCCTGACAGGCGATGACGCGGACGTAATCCAGTACGCTCAGCCCGCCGCGCACGCGGGCTATCGCTCCCGTTGGCAACACGTGATTCGGACCGGAGATATAATCGCCCGCGGCTTGAGGAGTGAACTCATTCAGAAAAATCGAGCCGGCATTTGTCACCGCATGCACCAGTGCTGCTGGCAGCGTGAGATGTTCGGGAGCGATGCGGTTCGCGGTCTCGACCGCCTGATCAAGAGATGCAACCAAAAGAATGGCGCCGCGACGAGAAAGCGATTTCGCGGCAATTGGATTTGGCCGGGAACGCCGCTGCACTTCCGCTTGTACAGCTTTAGCCAATGCGTTCGAGTTCGTAATGAACACGCAGAGCGCGTGGGGATCATGCTCCCCCTGTGCCACCATGTCACTTGCAATGAAAGCTGGTTCGCCATCTTCGCTGATGATCACGGATTCAGTCGGACCGGCTAGAAACTCAATGGCGCAATCGAATGCAACCAGTTTCTTGGCAGCAGTTACGTACCGGTTGCCGGGACCGACGATCTTGTCCACGCGCGGAATGCTCTCCGTTCCATAGGCAAGAGCTGCGACTGCCTGCGCTCCGCCGACGCGGTAGAATTCGCGCACGCCTAGAAATGCGGCCGCCGCCAAAGTTGCCTGCGCCGGCCGCGGCGACGCTACGCGAATCTGCCGCACGCCTGCAACCTGCGCCGGAATCACCGTCATCAGCAACGTCGAAGGCAACGGATAGCGGCCGCCGGGAACATAGCAGCCCACGGATTCCAAAGGACGCACGAACTGGCCTACGGAAACACCGGGATGAATTTCGCGCCGCCACTCCTCCGGCTTCTGCCACTCGCAGTAGCGTCGAATGTTTTCCGCGGCCTGCGTGATCGCGTCTCGGAGTTCCGCGGACGTCTGTTGCCAGGCTTCACGCAATTCAGCCTCGCGTACGCGCAGCGCTTCGTCTTTGCGCAGCCCGTCCCACTTCGACGCATAACGCCGTGTAGCACGATCACCGTTTCGCCGCACATTGCTTACGATGCGCCGCACCACAGGCTCAACCTCGGCCAGATCGGTCGTACCGCGTTGTTCAAGCGCGCGCACGAAGCTGTCTTTCTTGAGGCCCGCAAGAATCCGCATCACATCACCACCTTGTTCAGCGGATATTCGACGATCCCCTGCGCATTCGCTTCTTTAAGCTTAGGAATCAGCGTCCACGCAGTCTGTTCTTCGATGATGGTGTTGACAGCGACCCATTCGCCATCAGCCAGAGGCGCAACGGTGGGATTCTTCAACGCCGGCAGAAGAGCAAGCACGCCGGCCAAGTCTGGTTTGCGAACATTCAGCATCAGCCCGACCCGGCCCTGAGCGGCCATTGCTCCGCAGAGCATGACCGCTAGATTTTCAATCTTGCGCCGCCGCGCGGGATCGGCCCAGGCCGCCTTGTTCGCGACCAGTTGCGGGTTCGACTCCAAAATGGTTTCGATGATTCTCAAATGATTGGCGCGCAGGGAACTGCCAGTCTCTGTGACTTCGACGATCGCGTCGGCCAGCAACGGCGGCTTCACTTCGGTTGCACCCCAGGAAAATTCAACCCGCACCGCGACATTCCGGCTGGCAAAATAGTTCTTCGTGAAACTCACCAACTCGGTAGCAACGATGCGACCTTCAAGGTCTTCAGGCTTCTCGAAGGTGGAATCTTCGGGCACGGCCAACACCCACCGTACTTTGCCCATACTTTGTTTCGAATAGATCAGGTCGGTAACGCTGACCACTTCAAGGCCGCTCTCGAGCACCCAGTCCAGACCAGTCAGTCCGGCATCGAGCGCGCCGTGTTCGACGTAGCGAGCCATCTCCTGCGCACGAATGAGCATGCACTCGATTTCAGGATCGTCGGTCGATGCAAAATAAGAGCGCGCATTGGTATAGACGCGGAGCCCGGCGCGGGTGAACAGGCTAAGTGTTGCCTCCTGCAAGCTTCCCTTGGGAATACCCAGACGAAGTTTCATCGTTGCTCCTCTTCTTTTGCAGCAGGGGCCGCAACCCGTGGGGCCGCGCCCACCGGCAACTCTTCTGTGAAGCAGGACCTCGACCCGGTATGGCAAACCTTGCCTTCGCCCAAGACGCGGACGCGCAGCAGGATCGTGTCGCGGTCGCAGTCCGTCCATGCGGCGACGACCTCCAGGCGATTGCCGGATGTTTCCCCTTTGGTCCACAGCTTCTGCCGCGTGCGGCTGTAGAACGTGACGAAGCCCGTCCGCAAAGTTGCCTGCAAGGCTTCGTGGTTCATGAAGCCCAGCATGAGTAACTCCGCGGTGGCGGCATCCTGAACCACGGCGGGGACCAGGCCTTGCATCTTGTCGAAGTCGATCTCCACGGAAAAGTCCTCCTGTTTCATCGTCTCCATTCCGCTCTCGACT
>Ga0187871_10002164_pt1 | contig 16263 bp, 15 predicted proteins | sample June2016WEW_16_1_FD_132988 | JGI IMG/M metagenome (GOLD analysis project Ga0187871, IMG submission 132988) | Peatland microbial communities from SPRUCE experiment site at the Marcell Experimental Forest, Minnesota, USA - June2016WEW_16_10 | ecosystem: Environmental > Terrestrial > Soil >... | reverse complement strand
GCGCTGGCCGTGCTGCCGTTCTTCCTCTTCGTGGCGGTGGTGATCGTGGGCTCGTCGAATGGCGTGAACCTCACCGATGGTCTGGATGGCCTGGCGATCGGCTTGATGGTGGTCGCCTCGGGCGCGCTGACCGTGCTGACCTACGCCGGCGGCCACGCCACCCTGGCCGAGTATCTGCAGATCGCCCGCAACGCCCGCACCTCGGAGCTGACCATCTTCTGCGGCTCTATGACCGGCGCCAGCCTGGGCTTTCTCTGGTACAACGCCCACCCGGCGGAAATCTTCATGGGCGATGTCGGCTCGCTGGGACTGGGCGCCGCGCTGGCCATCGTGGCCATCCTGATCAAGCAGGAGATTCTGCTGCTGTTCATCGGCGGCATTTTCGTGCTGGAGACGCTCTCGGTGATCCTGCAAGTGGGCAGCTTCAAGCTGCGCGGTAAGCGTATTTTCAAGATGGCCCCGCTGCATCATCACTTCGAGGCGCTGGGCTGGACGGAATCGAAGATCATAGCCCGGTTCTGGATCGCGGGGCTGGTGCTGGCGCTGTTTGCGCTGACGACGCTGAAACTAAGGTGATGGGGCTAGGGACTGGGGACTAGGGTATGGCGACTGACGTAATTCGTAGCTATCGGGATCTTCGAGTCTGGCAGCGGGGAATGGATCTCGTCGAATCGATCTATGTCATCACGCAATCCTTTCCCAAGCACGAGATCTACGGACTGACAAGTCAGATGCGCAGGGCAGCCGTGTCCATACCGGCCAACGTTGCGGAAGGGCACAGCCGCGAACACACCAAGGAGTTTCGTAACTTTCTCTCAGTGGGGCAGGGGTCGATCTCCGAGCTGGAGACTGAAGTTGAGATCGCCACGCGGCTGGGTTACCTGACTGCCGAGCAATTCAGGCGGCTCATGGACCACATCGCTGGACTCGCGAAGCAAGTCCGCGCGCTACGCGAAGCTCTGGCCAAGAAGCTCGCCGTCCAAGCCAAGACGGTTAGGAACTGACATGTCGGAATTTAGCCGGACGAAGCTCCCCAGACCCAGCCTCTCCGGCGTGCGTACCCTTGTCGTCGGCATAGAGAAGTCGGGGCTGGCCTCGATACAACTGCTCCTCCGCCACGGTGCCATAGTACGCGCTACTGATCTGAAGCCCCTGATTGAACTCCCGGAGGCCGCGGCAACGTTGGATCGGTTGGACGTCCCTTTCATCCAACAGACCCACGCCCCAGCCCCTAGCCCCCAGCCCCAAGCCCCCGCCTTCGAGAACTGCGATCTGATCGTCATCTCTCCAGGAGTGCCCGCGGATCTGGCTGCCCTGAATGCGGCGCGGGCACGCGGAGTGCGCGTCATCGGCGAGGTGGAACTGGCCGCGCCTTCCCTGCTCGGCCGCACCATCGGCATCACCGGCTCGAATGGCAAGACCACCACTACCGCCCTCGTCGGACACATCCTGCACGAATCAGGCATCGCCGCACAGGTCGGAGGCAATATCGGCACGCCGGTCGCCGCCATGGTCGAAACCTCCCGGCCGGACCGGTGGAATGTGCTGGAACTGTCCAGTTTCCAGCTTGAAACCATCGACCAGTTTCACGCCGATATCGCGGTGGCCCTCAACGTCACCCAAAACCACCTCGACCGTCATCACACCTTCGCCAACTACGCCGCCGCCAAGGGACGCCTGTTCGAAACGCAGCGGCCCGGCGCGTTCGCCATCCTCAACGCGGACGACCCCACTTGCGTAGGCTATGCTGCGCTTACCCCCGCATCGCCGCTCTGGTTCAGTTCCACGCGCGCGGTAACGCCGGGCCTTTGGCTGGCCGATGGCAAAATCTGGTTCGACGGCGACCTTCTGATGGACGCGCGCGAAATCCCCATCCGTGGCCGCCACAATATCGAAGACACCATGGCCGCCGCCGCCGCTGCCCGTCTGGCCGGCGCGCCGCTCGCATCCATCGCCGCCGCCGTACGCACCTTCAAAGCGGTCGAGCACCGCCTCGAGTTTGTGCGCAATCTCGATGGCGTCGACTTCTATAACGATTCCAAAGCCACCAGTGTGGACGCCACCCTCAAAGCCCTGGACGCCTTCTCCGGCGGCCTTTGGGTGATCCTGGGCGGCAAGGACAAAGGCTTGGACTACACCGCCCTACGCGCGCCGCTCGCCGCCAAAGCGCACGCCGCCCTGCTGATCGGCTCGGCCGCCCCCAAGATTGCGGCAGAGCTTCGCGGCGCGGCGCCGCTGGAGCGTTCCGAAACGCTGGAGAACGCCGTGCGTTTCGCTCATGCGCACGCCCAGCCCGGCGATACAGTCCTGCTGGCGCCGGCCTGCGCCAGCTTCGATCAATTCAACAGCTACGAGCACCGCGGCCAGGTTTTCAAAAGCCTCGTACAGCAACTGGAGCCCGCACACTAACATGGCGCAAAGACTCAAAACCGATTGGACCCTCTTTGGAACCACCATTGGCATGGTGGCCTTTGGCGCGGTGATCCTTTATAGCGCGTCTTCCGTGGTCGCCGAAATGAAGTTCGGCTCCTCCTGGCACTTCGTCGTGCGGCAAGGAATGTGGCTGGTGCCTTCGCTCCTGCTGATGATGTTCCTCAAGCGCACGCACTACCAGAAGCTGCGGAGCCCCATGGTGGCGTTCGCCCCCATCGGACTGGTCCTGATGCTGCTCGGCCTGGTGTTTTTCGTGGATTCGGCGCACCATCGCTGGCTGCGCATGGGTCCTCTCGGTTTGCAGCCCTCGGAACTGGCCAAGCCTGCGCTGGTTATCTTCCTGGCGTACTTCGTCGCCTGGCGCGCGCCGGCCATCAACACGCGCTACACGCTGTACCCGGCCGCGCTGGCCAGCGGTCTGGTGATTCTCGCGGTGGTCGTGGCGGACCTCGGCACCGCGGCGGTACTGGGTGTCACGGCCACCGTCGTCTTCTTTGTGGCTGGTTTGCGCTGGCGCTTCTGCGCCATCGCCGCTGGGTGCGCGCTGCTAGGCCTGATCGTTTTCACCGCCCTCAAGCCCTACCGGATCGCGCGCGTCGCCGGGTTTCTTGACCTGAACCCCGAGATCGTCTCGCGGATCGACCCCGGCGGTCACCTCGAGCAATACATGCACGAGTCGCTCACCTCGCGCGATACCAAATATCAATTGGGACAATCCAAGATCGCGGTGGGGACGGGCGGCGTGGTAGGCGCGGGGCTCATGCAGGGCAAGCAGAAGCTGCTCTATCTGCCCGAGGCGCATACCGATTTCATCTATGCGGTGGTCAGCGAGGAGCTGGGTCTGGTGGGATCGGTGGGCCTGCTGCTTGCTTTCGGTGTGATTCTCTGGCGCGGCCTGCGCGCCGCCCTGCGCACGCCCGACGATTTCGGCCGCTACCTGGCTCTGGGCATCACCACCGTCGTGGTTGTCCAGGGCTTGATGAATATCAGCGTGGTGCTGGGCATGATGCCGACCAAAGGAATCCCGCTCCCGCTCATCAGCTCGGGAGGCAGCTCGCTGCTGTCCACGCTGGCCTCGCTAGGAATCCTGATGAACGTGTCGGAGCACGCGGGATGAGGCGCCTTCGGCGCCGTGGCTCGTGGTTAGTGGCTGGTGGCTGGTGGTTGTGACGGAAACGGTTCGGAACTATAAAGAGCTTCGCGTCTGGCAAGGGGCCATGGATTTGGTCGAGAAGTTGTATGGGTTGTCTGCGTCATTTCCTCCGGAAGAGAACTATGGGTTGAGGTCGCAGATACGACGGGCTGCCGTCTCAATTCCGTCAAACATCGCGGAAGGCCAGTCCCGCGCATCCACGAAAGAATTCCTAAACCACCTATCGATCGCACAGGCTTCCCTGGCCGAGGTCGAGACCCAACTCGAAATCTCGGTGCGGCTGAAGTACCTCTCCGTGGAACAAGTGACCGCCGCGGTCCAGGCCATCCAAAAACTCGGCAAGCAACTCCATGCACTGCGCACCGCCCTGGAGGCGCGAAAATGACCGAGCGCAGCGAGCTAAACACCAGCCACCAGCCACCAACCACCAGCCACGCCCCCCAAGGCGCCCGAGCCTTCCTCTTCGCCGGCGGCGGTACCGGCGGCCACATCATCCCTGCCCTCGCCGTAGCGCACGAACTCCGCCGCCGCGGACACAGCGCCTTCTTCGTAGGCACCGAGCGCGGCCTCGAAAGCCACCTGGTGCCCCGCGCAGGCTTCCCCCTGGAACTGATCCAGATCGGCGGCCTCAAGCGCGTCGGTTTTCGTCAACGGCTCGCGACCCTGATGCAACTGCCGATCAGCACCCTTTACGCCGGGCGGCTCTTGAAAAGCCGGCGCGTGGCCGCGGTCTTCAGCATGGGCGGCTACGTCGCCGGACCCCCAGTGCTCGCCGCGCTGGTCCGCAGGGTGCCGGTGGTCGTCATGGAGCCCAACGCCGTGCCCGGGTTCACCAATCGCCGTATCGCCAGGTATGTGCGCCGTGCGCTCATCAGCTTCCCCGAGACGGCCCGCTACTTCCCGCGCGGCCGTACCGAACTCACCGGACTGCCGGTGCGCGAGGAGTTCTTTGCCATCCCGCCCAAGCCGCGCGGCGAGCGCTTCACCGTGCTGATCACCGGCGGCAGCCAGGGATCGCGCACGCTGAACCAAGCCGCGCGCCAAAGCTGGCCGCTGTTTCGTGCGGCGCCGCTGCTGGTGCGCATCGTCCATCAGACCGGCCCCGCCGCTTGCGACGAGTTGCGCGCGGCCTTCTCGGAATCCGGCCTCGAGGGCGAAGTGCTGCCGTTCATCGCGGACATGCCCGCCGCTTTCGCGCAGGCCGACCTGGTGGTGTGCCGGTCGGGCGCGGGAGCGGTCGCCGAACTGGCGGCCGCGGGTAAACCGTCGATTCTTTCGCCCTTCCCGTTTGCCGCCGACCAGCACCAGTTGCGCAACGCGGAAGCCTTCGTCCGCGCGGGCGCGGCGCGCCTGGTGGAGGATCGCGAAATGACCGCCGAAAAACTCTTTGCAACGGTCGCCGAACTGGCCGCCGATCCCGACGGCATGGCCCGCATGGGAGCCGCCGCACGCGTCCTGGCCCATCCCGGAGCCGCGCACCGCGCCGCCGACGTTCTGGAAGAGGTGGCGCGTGCCTAGGGTGCGGCAGGTTGGCAACCTGCAGGCCGATTGTCAATCGGCCTTCTGTATTTTTTCATTGACACAAGCCCCAACAACCCGAAACAATATGAGGAGATAATGTTTTTTAGACGGCAGCACCTGCACTTCACGGGGATCGGCGGCATCGGCATGAGCGGTATCGCCGAGGTGCTCCTCAATCTCGGCTACACCATCAGCGGATCGGACCTCAAGCTGACCCCCATCACCGAGCGTCTGTCCGCCATGGGCGCCGCCATCCACGAAGGCCATGCCGCGGCCAACGTCGCCGGAGCGCGTGCCCTGGTAGTCAGTTCCGCGATCGACGAACAGAACCCCGAAGTGCAGGAAGCCCGCCGCCTGCAAATCCCGGTGATCCCGCGCGGCGAACTGCTGGCCGAGCTGATGCGCCTCAAGTACGGCATCGCCATCGCCGGCAGCCACGGCAAAACCACCACCACCTCCCTCACCGCCACCATCCTGAATCATGCCGGCCTGGACCCCACCGTCATGGTGGGCGGCCGCGTCGCCACCATGGGCGGCTCCAACGCGCGCGTCGGCCACAGCGATTTTCTGGTGGTCGAATCCGACGAAAGCGACGGCTCTTTCCTGAAGCTCGCGCCCATCCTCGCCATCGTCACCAACATCGATCGCGAACACCTGGATCACTACGCCTCGCTCGAAGAAATCCGCGCCGCGTTCATCGAGTTCGTCAACAAGGTTCCCTTTTACGGCGCTGCCATCGTCTGCGTGGACGACGATAACGTGAAGACTATCCTGCCCTCCATCCGCCGCCGCACCATCACCTACGGCGCCAGCACTCAGGCCGATCTGGAAGCCGGCGAAATCTGCTGCGGCCCGTTCGCCAGCGATTTCAGCCTGCGCTACCGGCAGACCGAACTGGGCCGCTTCCATTTGCGCATTCCCGGCCGGCACAACGTGCTGAATGCCACCGCCGCGGCGGCCGTGGCTCTGGAACTGGAGGTCGCGCCCGATAAGATTCGCGAAGCTCTGGCCAGCTTCAGCGGCGTGGACCGCCGTTTTCAGACGCGCGGCCAGGAGCGTGGTATCACCGTCATCGACGACTACGGACACCACCCCACCGAGATCCGCGCCACCCTCGCCGCGGCACGCCTGTGCGGCTTCCGGCGTATCCACGCCCTGTTCCAGCCGCACCGCTACACGCGCACCTTCCACCTGCTGGATGAATTTGGCAGCGCGTTCCATGACGCGGACACCGTGCTGATTCTGGACATTTACGCCGCCTCCGAGCGCCCCATCGAAGGAGTGAATGCCGAAGCCGTGGCGGAGCGTATCCGGCAGTTTGGACATCGCGGCGTGGAATACGTGGGTACCATCGAACGCGGCGTCGAAGCCCTGCTGCGGGTGGCCGAGGAAGGCGACCTGGTAATGACTCTGGGCGCGGGCAACGTCTGGCAGGCCGGCGATCTGTTGCTGGCACGCTTGAAACAAGCCGAAACAGCAGAAGCGGTAAGGGGGCCAAACTGATGCCGCGCGAGAAAGCGCGTCCCCCCTTTCGCTGGCGCTTTTGGCTCACCGCCTGCGCCTGGTGCGCCGTCTTCGTCTCCAGCGCGCTGGCCGCCCGCCAGGCCCATCGTTACGTGCTCCGCGATCCGCAATTCATCTTCTCCAGCGAAGATCGCAGCGCGCTGACCCTCCAGGGCGTCACCTATGCCGCGCGCGCCAAACTGCTGCGCGTCTTCGCCGGCGATTATGGCCGCAGCATCTTCGCCGTGCCGCTCGACGAGCGCCGCCGCCGCCTCCTGGCGGTCGACTGGGTGGAAGACGCCGCCGTCTCGCGCGTCTGGCCGAACCGCCTCCTGGTGCGCATCACCGAGCGCCAGCCGGTGGCCTTCGTCAGCCTGCCGCTGCATCGCAGCTCCGGCTCGGCCGCGCGGTTCCTGCTGGTGGATGCGCAGGGCGTGCTGCTCGATCCGCCCCTGCGCGCACAGTTCGCTTTCCCCGTAATGACCGGCCTGAGCGACGATCAAACCGATGCCGAGCGCCGCGTCCGCGTGCGCGCCATGCAGACCCTTATGGACGACCTCGGCCCTGCCGGACAAAACGTTTCCGAAGTCAACGCCGCCGTTCCCGACGACCTCACGGTAGTGGCCCAGGTGGAGGGCCGCCCGCTCGAACTCAATCTCGGCGACGGGAATTACGCAAAACGTCTGCAGAATTTCCTGCTCCACTATCCGGAAATCCGCAAGCACGCGGCCAATGTCACGACCTTCGATTTGCGTCTGGACGACCGCATTACCGCCAAGGAGCAGTCCAAATAATGAGCACGCCCAAAACATGCAACGCCGTGGGGCTGGACGCCGGGAGCGCCTGGACCCGCTGCGTCATTTGCCTCCTAGAAGATAACTGCATGCGCTTCCTGGGGTGCGGATCGGTCCCCTCCCGGGGCTGGGCGAAGGGACTGATCGCCGACCAGTCCGCGGTCTCGGAATGCATGCTGGCCGCGCTGCAACAGGCCGAGGCCGACGCCCAGGTCTCCGTGGAGAGCGCTGTGGTGGGAGTCGGCGCGACAGTCCGCGGAGCCAATTGCCGCGGCCTGCACGATCTCGGGCGTTCGCGTAGCGTCGAACAGCGCGACGTCAACCGCGCTGTCCAACGCGCCACGCGTGTGCGCCTGCCGGAAGGCGCCATGATCCTGCAGATGTTCCCGCAGGATTTCCTGGTGGACGGCCATCCCGGCCACCGCGATCCCCGCAAAATGATCGCCGACCAGATTGAAGCCAACGTCCACCTGGTGATGACCACGCAAAGGGAGCACGAATCGCTGGTCACCGCGGTGAACCTCGCGCATCTGGCCGTGGAGGACACCGTTTGCGAAGGCCTGGCCGCCTGCTACGCCGCGGTGCTGCCGGAGGACCGCCGCGAAGGCGCCGCCGTGCTCAACATCGGCGCGCAATCCTGCGAGTTGGTGGTTTACCGCGGGGATGCCCTTCAATTGGCTGAGAGCCTGCCCATCTCCGGCGACCACTTCACGCGCGATGTGGCGCGCGGGGTGTGCATCGGCTTCGAGGATGCCGTAACCATCAAGCACGAATTCGGCTGCGCGAGGGCCGATGTCACGGCCGAAAACACTTTCGTCGAAGTGGCCTCCCGCGAGGATCGCGATGTGCCGCGGCGCACGTTGAATTGTATCCTGGAATCCCGCGCCCTGGATCTGTTCCAGATGGTGCAGCGGGAACTGGCCCGCGTGAGCATGGAAGGCGCGCTGATGGGCGGCATGTTCTTGTGCGGCGGCGGCGCCCGCCTGGAAGGCCTCTGCGAAGTCGCCGAAGAGGTGCTCCAATGCCAGGTCTCCAATGCGCTGCCCGTAGGTATCCGGGATTGGCCGGACGAACTCTCGGATCCGGCCTGGACCACCGCGGCCGGGCTAGCCATGTACTCGGCCAAACTGAAATCGCAGCACGAGTTGCAAAGGCAGTCCTATGGGCTGCTGGGAAAAATCTTGAAATGAAAAGGCAGAAGACAGAAGTCAGAAGTCAGAAGTCAGAAGGCAGAAGTCAGAAGGCGCAGGGTGGAGATTCTGACTTCTGACTTCTGTCTTCTGTCTTCTTTTTGAAGGAGGCTTTATGGCATTGATGGACTCCGAAAACGATTTGAAATACGAGATTCAAGAAGAAGCCGCCGGTGGGGCGCGCATTAAGGTCATCGGCGTGGGTGGCGGCGGGTGCAACGCCGTGGCGCGTCTGTATCGCGAAGGCATGCCCGGCGTGGAGTTCTGCGCCATGAATACCGACGCCCAGGCCTTGGCTGCATGCGAGGTGCCCAGTAAGCTGCAGCTTGGCGCCAAGATCACCAACGGGCTCGGCGCGGGCTGCAACCCGGAGATCGGCCGCCAGGCCGCACTCGAAAATACCGACAAAATCGTCGAATTGCTGCAAGGTGCCGACATGGTCTTCGTCAGTGCCGGGCTGGGCGGCGGCACCGGCACCGGCGCGGCGCCCGTCATCGCCTCGCTGGCCAAGGAACTGGAGGCGCTCACCATCGCGGTGGTCACCAAGCCGTTCTCTTTCGAAGGCGGCCGCCGCATGCGCCTGGCCGACCATGGCCTGGCGAAGCTCGCCTCCACGGTGGACACCGTCATCGCTATTCCCAACGACCGGCTGCTGAAACTGGTCCCCCGCGGTACCAGCTTCTTCGAAGCCTTCAAACTGGCCGACGATCTGCTGCGACAGGCCGTGCAAGGCATCAGCGACATCATCAATACGCCCGGCATCATCAATCGCGATTTCGCCGACGTCAAGTCCACCATGCTCGGCATGGGCTACGCCATGATGGGCACCGCCGTCGGACGCGGCGAAAATGCCGCCGTGGACGCCGCCCGCCAGGCCATCAATTCGCCGCTGCTCGAAGACTCGCGCATCAGCGGCGCGCGCGGTGTGCTGATCAATATTACGGGGTCCAGCCGCCTGGGCCTGCACGAGGTCAATGAAGCCTGCTCCATCATTCGCGAAGCCGCCGATTGCGAGGACGGCCAGATCAACTTCGGCGTGACTATGAATGAGTCCATGGCCGACGCCGTGAAGATCACCGTGATCGCCACCGGCTTCCAGCCGCAGTACGCGCCCGCCCAGGAAGAGCCGCCCAAGGCTCCGGTGGAGACGGCCGCGCAGCCGTTTTGGACCGAGCCCGTTGCGGCCGCCCCACCCGAAGCTGCGCCGGAGCCGCTGGTGAATGGCGAACCGGAGCCGGCCTTCGACCCGGACGACCTCGACACGCCGGCCTATCTGCGCCAGGGCCGCCTGCTCAATTAGGTGGGGCAGGCTCTCAGCCGGGGTGCCCTCTGGGCCGGGACTCTCAGTGTGTGCCCTAAAGGGGCAGATTACCAGTGGGGGAAGGACCCACTCGAATCCAGTGGGGGAAGGTCGTGTGCGGAACTTTCTGAGACGGGGGCACCAGGTGACCTCGCAAGGCACTCGCCAGTTCCCCGCGGAACGGGTGTATGGGACCTTGGGGTACTTCGAGTCCAAGGACCACGGGCCGCGTGTAGGTGGGTCTACGATGAAGCCAGTCGGAAAGCCGGATGCCCGAAATGGGCACGTCCGGTTTGATGAGCGGGGATGGGAAACGGGGCCGGCCCATTGCGTCAGTACCCGCGCCCATCCTCGACTCTACCCCGCTCCAACGCGACTCCAGCTAATGCTTTTCCTCCGGCAGTCCGGTCCCGTTGCCGTAACGGGGACTTGAAATCGTTGTACAATCTTAAAAGTACTTTTACGAGCAAAGGGCGAAGGAGCCTTCGTGATCGAGTCCCCAATCGATGGAACGCCCTCACAGCTTAAGGGCGCCTGGCCCGAGAGCGGACGCCTTAGCCTCCTTCGCGCAACAGCCCTGATCGCGGTGCTGGCTGGGGCCGTGGGATCGGCCGGTTTGACGCTCTACGCAGGCCGTCATAATCATTCCCGAATCCTGCCGGCACTTTTCACGCTCTGGGTGCTCTCCCCATTCATGGTCCTGCTGGTGGCCAGCGTCGTTTCCAAGCGCTGGTCGTTTCCTACCCGAGCGGCGCTTTATATTGTGATGCTGGTTCTCACGCTGGGCTCTTTGGCCCTATACGCGGATGTTGCCTTGGGGCCTCCCAGGTCGAAGCCCGCTTTCGTGTTCGTTGTGGTCGCCCCAGCGTCATGGCTGCTGATTGCAATCGTTGTCCCGATAGCCGCTCGAATATCTGCCAGGCGGTCGCGTCGGGGTGGCATAAATAGATCTTGACTGGCCCGTCCCCGATCCTGCCACCCTCAGTCACACACATCGGCAAGAAAAACAGTGCCCCTGAATGCAGAAGAACGCAGCCGTTCCGAATCCGGATGTATTCCAAAATAAATCTCCAAAGTAGTTAGCCGTTTCCACGCCCTTCCGCGCCTGTACGGGTAGCGGCGTGCGCCGCGAACGATTAGAAGGGACCAACGACGATGAGAATGAAGAGTGGGAAAAGGATTGTCTTCCTGGCAGCCTGCATCATGGCTGGCGGGGTGTCCGCCTGGGGCCAAGACCTCTACAGGATGAACGCCGACGGGAGCATCTGGGAATACACGGGACAGCCTTGCAATGCCAACGGCTGCGGCGGCTGGATGGAACTCGATTCCAATCCAGGTACGTATATGATTGCATCGAGTGGAATCAACCTTTACCAAATGCACACTGACGGCTCGATCTGGGAATATACGGGCACGCCCTGTATCGCCAACGATTGCGCCGGCTGGGTGATGCTGGACGACAACCCTCAGGGCGCGGCGATCGGAACCGGCCCGGGAGGCACTCTCTATCAAATCCATTGGGATTCGTCCATCTGGCAGTATACCGGCCAAATCTGCATTAGTGGTTATTGTCCTGGTTGGGCGCTGCTCAACGTCTCGTTGCCGGGCGTCCTGACGGCGGGGGCCAGCTTGTATTTCGGAGAAACCGGCAACGCATATATATATGAGTATCCGGGGACGCCTTGCAGCGGCGGAATTTGTCCTGCATGGCCTAGCACCAACAACCCGTATTACGACGGCACGCTGGCTGCCGGGCCAAGCTATCTGTACATAATCGGCTCGGGCAACTCCCTTTGGCAGTTAACACCCAAGGGGCCGTGCCTCCCGCACAAATATTGTTTCAGCGGTTGGCTGCAAGTCGACAACAACCCGGACACGGGCTATATTTTCGCCGGCGACGCCGGCTTCTACCAGATGCACTACAGCGATAGGTCGATATGGTATTACACCGGACCTACCTGCATCGGCAACAATTGCGGCGGCTGGATAAAGATCGACAGCAACCCGTTTTCAGTTTCTGTGGTCGTCGGATCGAATACCGTCTATCAGTATCGCGGAGATGGCACGGCCTGGCAGTATACCGGAACGCCCTGCAACACCAACGGTTGCCCGGGCTGGCAGCAAATCGACGGCCCCGCGGACTGGCTTGTCCCTATGTACTACGTGGCCGGTCCTATCCCGTTCAATCCCGGATTCCAGATTCCGAGATAATCGATCGTCCCCGCTGGGCAACGTCATAATCGGCGCGCCAGAACACACAAGGTAAGCGGCCGCGTGCCAGGCTCGATCACTTGAAAGCCGGCCGCTTGCACGTGTTCGGTCCACCAGGGGCGTATCAGGGCCTGGAGGTGCGTTGTCATTCGGCGGTGGGGACGACGCACGCGCAATCGCCGTCACGATGCGCGACGTTCGCCGGATCCCAGGATCTCGCCGCCGTTGTAACTGACGTGGGTCTCGCCGAAGGGGTAGCTCGGCCGAAGACCTGCAAACATAAACCGGCCCCATACGGTGCGCGAACCAACATTAAACGCCCGCAAGGCGACTACCAGCGCATCAATACCCGGATTGAAAGGATCGCCGCGTCGCCCCATCGCCCCATCGCCCGCTCCTGACATCGACGCTTTTTGTCGATGTCGGCGAGCGCAGTTCGCCCTATTGGCTCCGTTGGTTCAGAAAGAGGTAGCTACATGGCAACAAAGAGACAAATCGCGGCAAATCGCCGCAACGCACGGCATTCTACCGGTCCGAAAACTCTCCAGGGAAAGGCCGCCTCCATGAACGCGCTGCGCCACGGCCTGCGCGCCCGTACCATGGTCGTGCCCGGCGAGCATCAGGAAGACTTTGACCAGATCCACGCCGGCCTCCAGGGCCTTTACCAGCCTGAGAATCCCGCCGAGCAGTACTTGGTTTCGACCAGGCCGCCATCGCCCAGTGGAAACTGGTGCGCGCCGGAGCTTTCGAAGCCAGGTGCTATGCCGATGAACCGTCCGCCCAAGCCCAGGCCGCCATCTTGGGCCGCATGACCCAAATTCAATGCCGCCTGGAGCGTACCTACTTCAAGGCTTACAAGGAGTTGGAGCGCATCAAGGCCGCCCGCTAGAAACAGCCGGAACAACCTAAGGCAAACCACGAAGCCGACCACCTGGCGCCCAGGTTCCAGGTAGCCTGGGTGAATCCCGAGACCGGCGAGCGCGACGTCATCTACCGCGCCGAGTACGGCAAGTCGGTGGAGCAATTCAGCGATGCTTCACCCTCGCCCGCCAAACCAAATGGAAAGGAGGGCGGACTTTAGTCCGCGCGGGGCTTGAGCCCCGCTTGTTTTCCAGCACCCCGATGCCCAAGAATAGTAAGAGTTATGACCCAAGATCAATCTCTGCGGGAACACCTGATCTACCTGCTGGACGGCGGCGGCGCGCACCTGGATTTCGACGCGGCGGTCGCCGGTCTGCCCGTTGCGCTGCGCGGTGTCCGGCCCAGCGGATTGCCGCACACGCCGTGGGAGCTGCTGGAGCACATGTGCATCGCCCAGTCGGACATCCTGGAGTTCACGCGCAAACCGAAACATGTTTCGCCAGTGTGGCCCGCGGGCTACTGGCCGGCCACCCAAGCGCCCCCCGACGATGCCGCGTGGGACAAAAGCGTCAAAGCCTTCCGTGCCGATCTGGCGTCCCTACGGCGCATCGTGAAGAATCCGAAAATCAATCTGCATGCGCGCCTTCCGCACGGGACCGGCCAGACGGTTCTGCGCGAGGTGCTGCTGGTGGCGGACCATAACGCCTATCATCTGGGTCAATTGGTGTTGGTGCGGCGCCTCCTAGGCGCATGGAAGTAGCCCGAGCTCCCGACCCACGCTACCGAGCCACGACCCTCCGCGCGACGACATTCCGAGCCACGACCGTAAGGGAGTGGTCCGCATGCGGCTATAATTATATTCCCTGCCGCCCATGCCACTCGACTGGTCCCCGCTCTGGCTCAGCCTGCGCTACGCCGGCTTGGCCACGTTGCTTGCCACGCTACTCGCGCTGCCCCTGGCGTGGCTTCTCGCGCACCGCCGCTTCCCCGGCTGCGAGTTGCTGGACGCCGCCGCCAGCCTCCCGCTGGTCTTCCCGCCGGCCGTGCTGGCCTACTATCTGCTGGCCGCACTGGGGCGCTGGCCGCTGAAATTCAACTGGCATGCGGCCGTAGGCGTGTCCGCGATCTACACGCTGCCGCTGTTGGTCCGTATGACGCGCGCGGGCCTCCAAGCCATGGACCACAGCGTCGAGAACGCCGCCCGTAGCTTGGGTGCCGGCGAGTGGCGGATCTTCTGGCGCGTCACGTTACCGCTCGCGTGGCGTGCGCTGTTCGGAGCCCTCCTGGCTGGCTTCGTGCGCGCGCTTACCGATTTCGGCGCAACCGTCATCGTTGCGAGCGGCGCCGCAACCGCCTGGCTGCTGCCTCTCGCAGCCGTAGCGCTGGCTGCCCTCTACATTGGAAATCGGGTGCGGCGCGCCCAGGTGTTGGCATGATCCAGGTGCGCCTCGCGGCCCACGGCGTGGATGTCGAGTTCCAAGCCGCGCCCGGCATCACCGCGCTGTTCGGACCCGCCGCCGCGGGCAAGACCCTCATCCTGGATGCCATCGCCGGCTTCGCGACCCCCGCCAGCGGCCGCATCATCCTGGACGATGAGATCCTTTTCGACGGCGCATCGCGCGTGAACCTGCCGCCCCGCCGCAGGCATTGCGGATATGTCGCGCGCCACTGGGCGTTGTTCCCGCACATGAGCCTGCGCGACAACCTGCTGTTTCCGCTGGCCGGTTTGCCGCGCCTGGAACGGCACCGCCGCGTCAACGAGATGCTGGACAGGTTCGCGCTCGAGGAAGCCGCGCCGCGCCGCCCGCACGCGGTCTCGCCCGCCCAGCGCCTGCGCGCCACGGTGGCCCGCGCGCTCATCGGCGAGCCCCGGTTGCTGCTGGTGGACGAGCCCTCCGCCGGTCTGGACATAGCGATGCGCGCCGAGTGGCACACCGTCCTGCGCATGGTCCGCGATGAAACCAGCTTGCCGGTGCTGCTGGCCGCGCGCGATCTGGAGACCTGCTTCGAGCTGGCCGGCAATATGTTGCTGCTGGATGCCGGACGCATCCTGCAATCGGGGCCGCCGCGCAAAGTCCTGGATCAGCCTGCCGGCGTGGAAGCCGCGCGCCTGCTCGGCATCCGCAATCTGTTTTCCGCCGAAATCGTCGCGCTCGATCCGGGCCGCAACACCAGCCGCCTCCGCCTGGAGAACTTCGAATTGACCGGCCCATACCTGCCCGGCTGCCTGCGTGGCGATCGCGTGTGGCTGTGCGTCGAGCCAGGCCAGTTGCTTGCCGCGCCGCACGATGGATCGAAACCGGCGATGAACCAGGTTACCGCGCGCCTGGAACGCGCCTCGGAGACGCCCCTGGCCGTGCGGCTGGAATTTGCCGGCGGCATTGTGGCCGAAATTGCCCGCCGCGAGTTCGAGGCCTACAAGGATAATGCGGATAATAAGGAGTGGCTGGTGGAGTTTCCGCCGTACGCCTTGCGAGTGCTGGGATGCCTCTGAAAACCTTCGACGAATATGTGGCGCTGGCCGAGCAGGCCCACGGCCACATCTGCGCCGGGCAGATCCTGGGACTGCGCATGGCCATCTACGGCCTCAAGCTGCTCGAACTGGACGACCCGCTGGGCCAGCACCGCAAGCGCCTGGTGACCTTCATCGAAATCGATCGCTGCGCCACCGATGCCATCCCGGTCGTCACCGGATGCCGGCTGGGCAAGCGCGCGCTCAAGTTCCGCGATTTCGGCAAGGTGGCCGCCACGTTCTGCGACCTGCAAGCGGATCGCGCGGTGCGCCTGGTGGCACGCGAAGACTCCAAACAGCGCGCCCGCGAAATGTTTCCGGAAATTGCGGACAAAAACGCGCAGCAGATGCGCGCGTATCGCGAGATGCCGGATGCGGCGCTGTTCGCGGCCGAATGGGTGCGCGTGAAGCTCGGCCCCGAAGAATTCCCCGGTTACAAGGCGCCGCGCGTGGCGTGCGCGCAATGCGGCGAGGGCATCAATTTCAAGCGCGAAGTGGTGCGCGACGGGCGCGTCCTCTGCAAAGCGTGCGCGGGCGACCGCTACTACGAGCCCCTTGCTCGTGGGGCAGGCTCTCAGCCTGCGGCGGCCTCTCAGGCCGCCCGGTCAATAATGCTGCGCTACTACATCACGGACCGTCATCCGCTGGGCGGCAGCGACGCACTCCTCGAATCCATCGCCCGCGCCATGGCTGATGGAGTAGACCGCATCCAGATCCGAGAAAAAGACCTCACCGCCCGCGAACTCACCGACCTGGTGCGCCGTGCCATCCGCCTGCCGAATCCG
>Ga0187871_10002162_pt1 | contig 16271 bp, 15 predicted proteins | sample June2016WEW_16_1_FD_132988 | JGI IMG/M metagenome (GOLD analysis project Ga0187871, IMG submission 132988) | Peatland microbial communities from SPRUCE experiment site at the Marcell Experimental Forest, Minnesota, USA - June2016WEW_16_10 | ecosystem: Environmental > Terrestrial > Soil >... | reverse complement strand
GCACCTTCCATCACCCGTGGCGCACCGTTGAAAACCCAATTGGGGGGCGGGCAATCATGCCCGCAGCCGCCTTTCAGGCGGCTAAGCCGGCTGGAGAGCCGGCTGCGGCCAGGATTGGCCGCCCTACATCTCCCGCTTGCGCACGGCACGTTTCACTTTGCCACAATTGTGAAGGGGATCAAAATGACCGCTGCTTTCGACGCCGTCGTCATCGGCACCGGACAGGCCGGGCCTTCGCTTGCGGCGCGATTGGCCAAGGCCGGGATGAAAGTCGCCATCGTCGAGCGCAAGTTGTTCGGCGGCACCTGCATCAATACAGGCTGCATTCCCACGAAGGCGATGGTCGCCAGCGCCTATGCGGCCCACATGGTCCGGCGCGCGGCCGAATTCGGAGTGAATGCCGGCGCAGGCAGCGTGGACATGGGGCGTGTGTCGGCCAGGAAAGAGGCTATCTCGGCGAAATCGCGGACCGCGGTGGAGTCCTGGCTGAAAAACATGGACAACTGCACGGTCTACGAGGGCCACGCGCGCTTTGAGTCGCCGACGGAGGTCAGCGTCGGACCGCAACGGCTCACGGCCAAGCGGTTCTTCATCAACGTCGGCGAGCGCGCGGTCGTGCCGGAGATGCCGGGACTGGAGCAGATCGCGTATCTCACCAATAGCTCCATGATGAAGGTGGACTATCTTCCCGAGCACTTGATCGTTGTGGGCGGGAGCTATGTCGGGTTGGAGTTCGGCCAGATGTTCCGGCGTTTTGGAAGCCGCGTCACGATTCTTGAAATGGGGCCGCGCTTGGTGCATCGGGAAGACGAAGATGTGTCCGCGGCGATCCTGGAGATCCTGGCGGGCGAGCAGATTGACGTTCGCCTGAACGCGAAGTGCATCGGCTTCGCGAAGCGGGGAGAGGGGATCGCGGCGCACGCCGACTGCGCGGCCGGCGCGCCGCAAATCGGGGGTTCGCACCTGCTGCTGGCGGTGGGCAGGCAACCGAACACCGGCGATCTGGGGCTGGAAGCGGCCGGGGTTGCGGTGGACGCCCGCGGTTATATCGCGGTGGACGATCAATTGCGCACCAGCGCGCCGGGCATCTGGGCACTGGGCGATTGCAACGGCCATGGCGGGTTCACGCACACGGCGTATAACGATTTTGAGATCGTGGCGGCGAATCTGCTGGACAACGATCCGCGCAGGGTGAGCGACCGCATAACCGCTTACGCGTTGTATATCGATCCCCCGCTGGGTCGAGTGGGTTTGACCGAAGCCGAGGTCCGGAAGAGCGGACGGAAGGCATTGGTGGGCAGGCGTCCCATGACCAAGGTGGGACGGGCCGTGGAGAAGGGCGAGTCGCAGGGATTCATGAAGATCATAGTGGATGCGGAGTCGAAGAGAATCTTGGGGGCGGCAATTCTGGGTACGGGCGGCGACGAGGCGATTCACTCGATTCTGGATATCATGTATGCTAAAGCGCCCTACACAACTATTCAGAGGGCGGTACACATTCACCCCACAGTTTCGGAACTAATTCCAACTATGCTGGGGGAATTGCAGCCGTTACAGTAGAACCGGGAGGGCTATGTCGATCTACGCTCTGGCATTTCTAATCGGTGTGGCGTCCGGCCTGCGGGCGCTGACGCCGCTGGCCGCGGTGAGTTGGGCGGCGCGCCTCGGATGGCTGCACCTGGAGAACACCTGGCTGGCGTTTCTTGGCTTTCGAGCAGCGCCGTATATCGTCAGCGTGTTGGCCATTGGGGAATTGATCAACGACAAACTCCCCAACGCGCCGAGCCGGAAAGCGCCGCCAGGCTTCATCGCCCGCATCGTGACCGGCGCATTGTGTGGCGCGGCGCTGGGCGCGGGCAGCCAGGCATTGGCCGGCGGTTTGGTGGCGGGCGCGATCGGCGCGGTCGCCGGCACGCTCGGCGGCTACGAGTTTCGATCGCGGTTGGTGAAGGCCATCGGCGGGCGGGATCTTCCGATCGCGTTGCTGGAGGACGTCATCGCGATCGGCGGCGCGTTCCTGATCGTCTCGAGATTTGCATGACTTGGGCCTTGCGACAGATTCTCGCTTTATGCATGTGTGCCGGCGCGGCGATAGGCCCGCCGCGCCCGCCGCGAATCCACTTTGCCGCACTTACCTCCAAGGTCGATCCGGTTTGTCCGGCGGCCGCCCGGAAGCAGGGGATGCGGGCGGCGGTGCTGTTGGACGCCATCATCGGGAAAGACGGCCACACGGCGCGCGTCGAGTCGATCAGGGGCAATCCGATTCTGGCGGACGCCGCCGGCTAAAACACCCGGCGTTTGAGCCTTTCCACGGTGAATTTGGCCGTATCGGCGACCGCCATGACTGCCATCACGCCCGCCTGGACGGGATCGCCCACCACCAGGTCGGCGGCGTCCGGGACGCTGCCGGCCATGTTCAGACTAATCACCAGCAAGCCTTCCTGGCGCACTTCACGCACGGCCTGCTCGATTTCGCCGCCCATCAACGATCCGGCCAGCACCAGCGCCTTGGCCCTGGGAAGCCGGGCCACCGCCCGCACCGCGTCGGCCAGCGCCTGCTCTCCCACCAGCGGGATGGTATCCACCGAGATGTGCTCGCCGCGGATATTGTGCCGATCCGCTTCCGACACCGCGCCGATCGCCACTTGCCCCACTTGCGCGCCGCCGCCCATGATGATGATGCGCTTGCCGTAGATCTTCTGGAGGGTCTCGACCACCTCGACTCTGCGCACAATGGGCAACGCCCGCAGATCGGCCGCCAGATCGGCGATCTGGGCGGGGAGCGCGATCTCAAAGTAAATGCGCGCTTCGGCGGACACCTGCTCGATGATCTCGACCGAGGTGATGTCGCCGCGATGGCGGGCGATCACGCCGGTCAATTCGTGCAGAACTCCCAGGCCGGGATCGGCGTGGATCAGGAGGCCTATATTGTCGTTAGCCATGGCGTATAAGTCATCTTATCGCCATCGGCGTTAACACTAATGGAGGGCGGCCAATCTTGGCCGCAGCCGCCTTTTAGGCGGCCAGAGCCGGCTGAAAGCCGGCTGCGGGCAGAATTGCCCGCCCCACAAAACCAAGCTGACCCCACTACCAAACTAGAAGAGGCGCTCCTGGCGCTTCAGCGTACCGAAGGAGCCCAGGTTGGCGACGGCGAAGGCGAAGCGATACTGAGTTTCGTCGCGGGTGCCGAAATCGAAGCGCACGAGTTGCACGCTGAAGCCGCAGCAGTCGGTGTTGTAAGTGGTCTGGACAATGGCATAATCCAGGATGCCCACCTTATAGTCGTAAACGGCCACAAACGCGGCGTTCCATCCGCGCCGGGTGGAGTTGCCGATGCCGAAGCTGCCGCGCAACTGGTTCTCACTCGGCAACAGGGTGGTGTCGCTGTGTACTTCAGTCTGCCCCACGGAAATGAAGAACGCGCCTTTGCGCCAATCGGCGCTGGCGGTGGAAGCCACAAAGCCACGGCGAACCGGATCGTAATCCGTGCGCCAATCGAAGGCGATGTTCCATTTGGGCTGGATGCGTAGGGCGGACACCACCGGCGAATAGGTGCGCGGACCATCCAAAAACGTGAAGGGCGTCAACTCGAGCTGGCTCAGGAGCACGTTGCGCACCTGCGTACCGGGCAGAATCACGCCGCCGAAAGTCGGGTCGAAATAACGCGCCTGGGATACTTCCCAGCTAAAAACTTCCACATCCTCATCGCCCCGCTTGGCATACAGACGGTTGGTCAGCGAGAAAGTAACCTGATTCGTATTCGACAGAAGATCGTTCTCGTCGAAACGGATGATCTTATTGAAGTCCTGGCCGATTCCCGTGACGTATTCGTAGGTGGCCCGCGGCTCGATCACATGCTTCAACTTGTCTCCGAGCCAGCTCTTGCGATTGAAAACGCGTTCGAAGGAAGGGGCCACCAGGTCCATTTTGAACTCGCGGGCGCTGCGCAGGAAGGCGGTGGGCACCACGCGCATAAAGTCGTCGACGGTATTGCCATTCAGTTGATATTGAGCGGGCCCTTGCGTCTCGCCATAGAAAGTCTCATCGGCGATAAAGCTGGGGACCAGGTGAAAGTCGCCGAGGTGCAGCACCGAGGTGATCTGGGGCGCAAAATCCATGCGGGTATTGAGCAGGTTGGTGGTATAGCGGCTCAGCAGGGTCGGGGTGGTGGCGTACGTGGGGGGGCAAGCGGTAGTGGTGCCCTGCTGCCCGGGCTCGACACCGGGGCAATAGAAATCCGGCTCGCTGCGCGAGAGCAGACCGGCGCTGGAATCGAAGGAATACCAGACCGGTATGCCCGGCGCCACCTGGTGGTCGCGGCTGGAAAGGTCCAACTCCGGCAGTTTCTTGATGACTACGGCGTTGGTGTCGGTGCTCTGCTTATTGGTGGTCGGGTTGGTTTCGTTAATCTCGAGGGTGGTGAAGTCCTGTTTGCGTTCGATAACCGTATCGAACGTGAACGTGGACCAGTCCTTGTTCAGGAACGCCACCGAGTTCACTTCGCTAAAGACGGCTTCGTTAAACGAGTCGGAAAACGCTTCGCGGAAGGTAAAGGAACTGAGGTAGTTGATGAAACCGCGGGCCGTCCAGCCGTCGCCCAGGTCGGCCTTGCCCTGCACCGAAAACGTCACGCCGCCCTGCTTGATGGGGGGACCGTAGGGATTGGGCAACCCGCGATCCTGCACGCCGAAGAGGATGGCGTCGAAGTCCGCTTTGTCGGTCGGCTTGCCGCGCAATTCCAGGTGATGCGCGAACCCGCGCTCGGAATAGTCCTGAACATGGTAAGTCGCGTCGTAGCTACGGTTAATGGCCCAGAAGGCGCCGCCGCCCAACATAAAGCCGCGCGTGGAACTATGACCGATGTTAGGCATCAGGATTCCCGTGCGGCGGGGCACTTTTTCGAGCGATTTATAAAAGAAGGGCGTGAAAAAGAGCGGAAACTTGCGCAAAAGGAAGACCGAGCGGTAAGCCCTGGCGGACTCCTGGGGCACCACGTTGAAGCGCGGTCCTTTCAGGCGCCACCAGGGGTTGGGGACCCGGCAGTTGGTGAGAAAGCCGTCGTAGAGAATGTAGTGTCCGTCCACGCGCTCCGCCCACTTACCCTGGAAAAAGTAGGGGTTGGTGCTGGTGAGCATGCCCGGGCGCGTGTCTATGCGCGGGGCGGTGGTGCCCCGCACATCGTAGAACTTACCTTTCTCCGTCTCGGTGTTGTATTCCACGCGCTCGGCCCAGATCTTCTCGTTGCGCTCGAACTGCTCGAAGTAGACGTTCCCGCGGGCCTCGACGTCGCCGGTCTCTTCGTTGAAGTCGATCTCGTCGGCGCGGAAGAGCATATTGATGTTCTCCATCTCCGCGTGACCGCGCAGGTGGCGAACCTTTCCCTCGGTGGTCTGTTCGCCCGCGCGGATGTCCCACCAGCCGACGGCGGGCGCGTTGGCCCGCGGCTTATAGATGCGTTTATTGGGTTGCGCGACGGGGGCGCCGGTGGGCGGCGGCACGAGCACCGTATTGGGCAGTGCCTGGGAGAACGCCGTGTGGGCGAAGACGAGTGCTGCCAACACCCCAAGAGTGGAACTATACGTAATACTCGAAGAAAGTTCGTGACAAATTTCGCCGATTATGTTACCAACAGTGTGAGGGCGTGTGCACGGCTGAGGGCTCAATCGGCAAACGTACCATATCGGGGCCTTGCTTTGCACCATAGACGCATCCACCATGACTTGCAGCTACTGCCGTTACCTGAATTCAGACGACGATCACCGCTGCCGCCGATGCGGCCGCCCGCAGAATGATATGTATGCCACGGCTACGGCCGGCGCTCTGGCCGCCGTGCCAAAACCGGCGCGGGAAGAGCAGGTGCGCGCGCCCGAGCCAGCGCCGCCCACGCGGCTGGCCGCCGTTCCGCGCCAGGCCAGGCTATTCACAGACGAGCCTGCCGCCAGGGCCTCGTTCACCACGGTATTAGCGCCGCCGGCGCCGCCCAAGACAGCCCGCCCGGCATCCCGCAATCGCCGCGCGCCGAACGACTCACAGCCTTCTCTCGAATTTCTGCAGGCCGCCCCGCATACGGTGCGTAAGTTGGGTACCACGGTGGAGGCCTCCATCGTTTGCGACGCCACGGTCGCCGCGCCAATGCACCGGGCTTGCGCCGCGGCCATCGACGGCAGCATGATCCTGATCGGCTGCGGCATCTTCCTGGCGATGTTCCAGCTTCTGGGCGGATCGTTCGCCGCTACCAAGCCGGTGATTCTGGTTATGGGCGCCGCCGCTCTATTGATCGCCATGTTTTACGGGTTCGTGTGGGTTTGGGCCGGCGTACAGACGCCGGGAATGCGGGCCCTCAGCTTGACCCTGATCAATTTCGACGGCTATCCTCCGGACCGCACCACGCGCTGGCTGCGCTTTGTGGGCGCCTGCCTCGGCTATTGCGCGGTCGGGTTGGGCTTGCTGTGGGCTCTCCTGGATGAGGAGAGTCTCGCGTGGCACGATCACATCTCCAAAACCTTCCCGACCTTTCACGGACCGGAAACCAGTTTTGTACGCCGGCGGTAGCTGGCTCGAGTTCTCCATAAGCAAAGCGCTGCGGATGCGCAGCGATGCTAGCATTCGCCGTTCCACACAAGAACCATCGGCAGAAACAGGAAGTTGAGCCGGCTTCATGCGTGATCCTTGGGATACGGTGTCGCCGGTAAGGGCCGGTGGATGCGCTTGGGTGCGTAACCTTCATCACCGGCACTGCGCCCTCCGAGTTGTGAAGTTCCTGTTGCGGGCCGCCGCGGTATCAGCCTTCATCTGGATGGCGGGGACCGGGAGCGCCCGCGCGCAATCGTCCGACGGCCTCAACCATGACCGCATTCTCGGCGTCATCCCCAACTATCAGACGGTGAACGATGCCACGCCGGCGACACCTCCCCTGACGCCTAAACAGAAGTGGCTCTTCTTCCTGGACGAAACGCGCGATCCCTTCAACATTGCCGCGGCGGCGCTCAGCGCCGGACTCTCGCAGGCGGACAACCAAACACCCAAATATGGCGAGGGCTGGGGCGCGTATGCCGAGCGATTCGGCGCCGCGGAAGGCGATTTCACCTCGCAGAACCTCTTCAGCGACGCGATCCTCGCCTGTGTGCTGCATCAGGATCCCCGATATTTCCGCAAGGGACCCCAGGCCCGCTTTGTGCCGCGCGTCCTGTATTCGTTGAGCCGCATAGCCGTGGCGCGGCAGGATAGCGGCCGGCCGGCTTTCAACGCCTCGGGCGTCTTCGGCATGGCACTGGGCATCGGCGCCTCGAATCTGTATTACCCGTCGGCGAGCCGGACCGGGACCGTGATGGCCACCCGCGTGGGCACCAGCCTAGGCGGTTGGGCGCTGGGCAACGTGGCGGCAGAATTCTGGCCGGACATTCACCAGAAGTTCTTCCCGAACGGATTCCCGCACCGCAAGCCGCCGCCACCGCCCGTGCCTCACCGGTAGGTCTTTAAGCCACGGTCAACAACATCGGTGCGCCCTTTGTAATCACGATAGTGTGTTCGTAGTGAGCGGCAAGACTGTGATCGGCCGTGCAGATCGTCCACTTGTCGGGTCGTAAATGGGCAGAGCCGTTCCCCGCCGAAATGATTGGCTCAATCGTAATGACAAGACCTTCTGTCAGCTTCGTGCGAAAGCGAGAATCAAAGTGATTGGGCACGCACGGCTCTTCATGGATCGTTCGGCCCACGCCATGCCCACAGAACTGTTTAATGACACTGAATCCGCAGCGCCGCACCTCTCGTTCAACGGAGCGTCCGATCTCGTAAACACGATTACCGGCTGTCGCCACCTTAAGCGCTTGCCGAAATGCGCTCTCGGCACATCGGGTCAAAGCGTCTGCTGTGGCGGAAACCACTCCGACCCTGACTGTGACTGCTGCATCGGCAACGAAACCGTCTTTTTCAGCCGTGAGATCCAGCTTTACTAAATCGCCCTCCGCAATCGTACGGCCCCCCGGTATCCCATGTATCGCCTCATCGTTGACGCTAATACATGCCGTGCCCGGAAATCCGTAGACTTTGGGCGGCGACGATTCAGCGCCGTACTTTGCCAGCGCCGCAGCGCCAACAGAGTCGATTTCAGCAGTCGTGGTGCCGGGTCGAACCACTCCCGACATTTCATCCAAAGTCATTCTTACTATCCTTCCGATGGCTTGCAGCTTCTTTAGTTCGGCTTGTGATCTAATTGACATTCATCGTTCCTCTGACTTTGTATCTATAACTGTTTACAAGCATTGCGTCATCCATGTCCCGGCGGTTGAGCCGGAACGTCTGCTCGTCAACGTATCCGTTTCAAGTGGCTCCAAGAGTTCTCCAGTTTGGTTCTTGGAGGGCGGCCAATCTTGGCCGCAGCCGCCTTTTAGGCGGCCCGAGCCGGCTGAAAGCCGGCTGCGGGCAGAATTGCCCGCCCTCCAAAAACCAAATTGACCCACTACCCGGGCGGCGAACATACTCAGCGTCAGTCCTCCATACGACTTAAGCGCATCAACCAGAGTTTTCGGTTCGAATTGCGCAGCTGTCTCAGCCACAATCCGATTCTACTGCCCGAATCGCTGGTGAGTCGAGTATGCCTAGCGAGAGGGTCCTTGTTTCGACTCGCATGTCCGCTGGGCGGCCTATGGGAAACTGAAGACTGCGCATGCCCGTCTCCTCGCCCGGCGTGTTATTCCGCCACGCCAATTTCCGCTATTATCTGATGGTCCGCGTGCTGACGGCTACCGCGTCGGAGATGCAGGCCGTGGCTGTCGCCTGGCAGATATACGGGCTGACGCATCGCCCGCTCGACCTTGGCCTGGTGGGATTGGCACAGTTCCTTCCGGGCATCCTCCTCTTTCTGGTCACGGGGCAGACGGCGGACCGTTTTCCGCGGCGGCGCATTCTGCAGGCCTGCTGCGCGGGGTTCGCGCTGTGCTCGCTGCTGCTGCTGGGCCTGACCCTGCACGGCCTATCCGCGATCCTCCCGATCTATGCCGTGCTGTTGTTCAACGGGACGGTGCGCGCTTTCAACGGACCCGCGGGCCAGGCATTCCTGCCGCTGCTGGTGCAGGAGGAGCATTTTCCCCAAGCGGTGGCCTGGAACTCGTCGATTTTTCAGGCAGCCACCATTGCGGGGCCCGTGGTGGGCGGCTTGCTCTATGGATGGACCGGAAGCCCCGTGCCCGTCTATGGCTGCGCGGCGATCGAATATGTGGGGGCGCTGCTGGTGCTGGCGGGCATCCGGATCGTCGCCGCGGCAGGCCCGCGCCCGGCAGCCTCGTACAAAATGGCCTTGGAAGGCTTGCGATACATACGCCGCAACAAGCTGATACTGGGCGCGATCTCCCTGGACCTGTTCGCGGTGCTGCTGGGGGGAGCGGTGGCGCTGCTGCCGGTCTATGCGCGCGAAATTCTGAAAGTCGGCGCCTGGGGGTTGGGCATTCTGCGTAGCGCGCCGGGACTGGGCGCCGTCCTCATGGCACTGGTGGTGGCGCGCTGGCCCTTAGAGCGGCATGCGGGCGCGATCATGCTGTGGTGCGTTTGCGGATTCGGGATCTTCACCGTTGTTTTCGGACTCTCGCGCAACCTGGCGCTTTCGCTGGCGGCCCTGACGATGATCGGCGCCTGCGACATGGTCAGCGTGATCGTGCGCCATACGCTGGTGCAGCTTTCCACTCCGGACGTTATGCGCGGCAGGGTGAGCGCGGTGAACGTGGTGTTTATCGGAGCCTCGAACGAGGTCGGGCAATTCGAATCGGGCATTACCGCGCAATGGTTCGGCACGGTACCGGCGGTGGTGCTGGGGGGATTAGGAACGATCGCAATTGTGGCGCTGTGGGCGTGGCGCTTCCCCCCGCTGCGGCGCGTGGATGCGCTGGTCGAGCACCCACCCCGCCCGTAGGGCAGGCGGAACTCTTAAGTCCCTATTGCCGCTCAATAAATTAGCGGTTTCGGAGCCGCAAAGATGATGAAAACCAGGAGTGGTGGGGCGGCCAATCCTGGCCGCAGCCGGCTTTCCAGCCGGCTTAGCCGCCTGAAAAGGCGGCTGCGGGCATGATTGCCCACCCACGGTGAGGACTTAAAGTCCCGCCGGCACGCCTGCGTGCGCCACGGGCTGCGGCCAGTCATCGCGATGGGTGGCCATAAGCCGGCTGCGGGCAGTGTTCCTACGCCGCCCGCACATCCACGATGCACGACGTCATAATCGTGCGATGCTCGGGATGCCGGAATTCCAAATGCATGCCACGCCCGATGAATGATGCCTTCAGCATCGAGCCGCCCCAGTTGGAGCCTTCGATATGCACCAGCACCGGTTCCGGGCAAAAAGTGGGATGTCCGGAGATGAGCGCCTGGCCGTTGCCGCGATTCACCAGCGTGTAAGCGCGGTTCTGCGTTTCCACGTGCAGCACGGCGCCTTCCGGCAACCGGTCGAGGAAGACGCCGCCGTCGACTTCCGACGCGATGAAGTTGTGGTTCACGGTATCGCCCAGATTCGGGTGGGGCCGGAACAAATTCGGCATCGGCATGCCGATTTCGGTGTCCATAGCAGCGTCCGTTTCTATTTTAATGCATAAAACCGGCGGATGCGGCACACCCTGTTAAACTTGGTTAGGAGCGATTATGGCAAATCCCGATGGTACGCAAGCAGGTGTGCGTCCCCGCACCGCGGTATTGACGGCCGGTTTCGATCCGCACCTCTCATTCGGATCGGCCAGGCCGGCTGTATTCAGAAGTTCCACTTATGTCTTCCCCAGCCCGGAGGAGGCCGAACACGCATTTTCCGTCCTCGCCGGCCGCGTGCAAGCCGAGGAAGGCGAGCGCGCCGACCTGATCTATTCGCGCTTCTCTCATCCGAACGCCGAAATCCTGGAAGACCAGATCGTTCCCCTTGAGCCGGGTGCGCAAGCCGCCGGGGTCTTTAATTCCGGAATGGCAGCCATCATGACGGCCTTCCTGACCGTGGCCCGGCCGGGAACCACGATCGTGTATACCACGCCGCTCTACGGCGGCACCACGGGCTTGATTCACAGCTTTCTGGAGCCCTTCGGCGTGCAGGGCATCCCGGTGCCCGGCGGCGACAGCGAAGCCATAAGCCGCGCTATCGCATCGGCCCAAAATGTCAGTATCGTGTGCCTGGAGACGCCCGCCAACCCCACCATGGTGATGACGGATATCCGGCGCGTGTCGGATGCCGCCAAGAGTCATCCGAACCGGCCGGTGGTGATGGTGGACAATACGTTTCTGGGTCCCACCTTCCAGCATCCGTTGTTGCTGGGCGCGGACCTGGTGCTCTATTCGGGGACGAAATACCTTTCCGGCATGAGCGACATGGTGGCCGGCGTGGCGCTGGCGGCCGACCCGCAACTGATGCGCAGAATTCTGAGCCGGCGCAGCATGTTCGGCAATATTTTGCAGCCCGACGAATGCTGGATGCTGGATGGCCGCCTGCCCACGGTGGCCTTGCGTATGAACCGGCAGAGCAAGAACGCGCAGCGGCTGGCGGAAGCCCTGCAGGGACATGCCAAGATCCGGAAGGTGCTGTATCCCACGCTTTTTGACGACGCGGAGCAGCGCCGGATTTATGAAGAGCAATGCGCCTATCCGGGCGGAATTTTTTCCCTCGATTTCGCGGGCGGCCGTGCGGCGGCCTTCGATTTTCTGCGCAGCCTGCGCATCGGGCGCAACGCCGTGTCGCTGGGCGGCGTGGAGACCTTGGTTTGCCATCCGAAATCCACCACGCATTCCGGGATGTCGGCGCAGGAACTCGACGAAGCCGGCATCGGCGACGGGCTGGTGCGCGTATCGGTAGGCATCGAGGATTGGCGGGATGTGCTGGCTGACTTCGAACAGGCGCTCGAGCGCGTGAAATAGCTGTGCTCTCCGCTCACGGCGCCGTGCCCAGCCGGCGGATTTGCGGCGCGCCCGCGCCCTCCCAGCGATATTCGAAGTGTCCGCCGGTCCGCACGTTCGCTACCAGAGGGGGACGAAAACAGGCCACGCATTCCGCTCCCGCGTAGCGCACGCTGCGATAAATCAGGCCGTTCGAACCGTCCGCCAGAAGCCGGCGCGCCAGCGCCTGCGAGGCGGCATAACTCGTGGGATCGTGGTACGGAACATTCTCCGCCGTCTTGGCGCGTACATCGTGGAACGCCGCATGGAAATCCGCCAGGTAAAGGCGCATCTGCAGACGGGTTTCGTACACGCCGACTTCAGTCAGCTCAGCCGTACGGTGATAGACCACTTCGGCATGTGCGGCGTCCAAACCGCTGGCGGCGTACCAGGCTCCGCGGTCCGGGCTGTTAAAGCGGCCGCCGGTGGGCCGCGGATGACAGAACGCCGCCATGATCACGCTCGCCATGGGCCGGCCCGCAACCCACTCCTCGGCCGGGATCCGATGCAATGCGCCTAGTTCCGAGGAAACACGGTCGTTGGTCCATGTCTCCAACTCCAGGATAGAAGGCAAGTCTGCTGGGCTGGCTATCTCGTCGAGGATGCCGCGCGAGGGGTACAGGCTGGGAACCAGGCGGCAGGTGTCCGTGCGGCGCAATCTGCGGACGGGCGGTGTCAGTTCCACCCGCCGCGTCTCCCGTCGAGCAGGCGGCGGACTTGGTAGAGACCATCCATTCCGCTTTCGATCATGAGGCTCAACGCGGGCTCGCCGCCAAACAACGGATTGGTGTTGGGCAGCCGGACCCACCGGTCGGCCAGCACCGGTTCCGGATACAGGATGTGCAGGTCCTTGTAAATCCCCAGGAGCAGGGAAATCCGCATCAGCATGTCGTACGGCAGCATCGAAACTCGTCCGGATTTGTACTTGAAAAATGTCGACGGCGCCGGCCATCCGAGCAGCGCGCGCTGTTCCTCGGCGCGCAGTTGCCAGGCCGCACCGATGTTAAAGAACGCGCGCAAGGCCGCGCCCGACAGGCGCCGCCGGACTTCCGGATGCCGCCGGTCCCCCGGTGGCACGGGATCGAGATGTGTCTCCTTGCGCCGGTTTCGTAACTCCATATCTAGAGTATGTACTCTATTTCAGGAGTTATCAAGAGGAAAGGGTAGTGGGTCAGTTTGGTTTTGTGGGACGGGCAATTCTGCCCACGGCCGGCTTCCGGTCGGCTCCTGGAGTTTGGACTTCTCGTGATGACAGGACGCTTGCCCGTGGCGCACGCTTCAGCGTGCCGGCGGGACTTTTAAGTCCCGCTTCAGCCGGCTCTGGCCGCCTAACTAAAAGGCGGCTGCGGCCGAGATCGGCCGCCCTCCAAGACCAAACCGACCCGCTACCGAGAAAAACGCCCCAATTCTATCGCGGCACGGGATCGGACGCGATATCCGCATCCAGCGCCGTCCAGCCGCCGCGCTGCACATAATCGGAGCTGACTGCGGGCAGATACAGTGAGCCGTGCCCCTCGCAGCACATCAACTCCGTGCCCGCGTGATCGAATAGCACCGCTCCCCGCGAGCCGATGCGCACGGGATACTGCAACGTGCGCAGGCACGCGCGGCAACGCGCCCGCTGATCCGCCAGGCACCACCAGACGATGGCGCCGCAAGCCAGAATCACCAGCCAGACGAAAAAGGGTTCCGCTACGAAAGTGGCGCCGCCCGTCAGGGTGAAGGACGTGGCGCGGCTGAATTCCCAGATCACCAGCGCCAGCGCCAGCGGGAGAGACAACGATTTCGCGCAAAAGTAGGCCCAGTAGCGGCCCCGGATGCGGCCCAGGCGGCGGCGGTCCGCGCGCATCCCCAAGCCGGCGGCGGCCAGCAGGAGAGCCGACGTCACGATACAAATGACCGCATAAGCATAGAGCGGTTTGCGGATGCGCGCCAGCAGCGGAACCACCTGTACCTGCTGGGACGGGGAGGGAGGCTGGTCCAGGTAGCGGAACGCCAGATCGCGCAGTTCACTCTGGGCCCCGGCCGGAGTCACGCCGGGCTTCAGGCGGCCCAGCACAGCGAATTCCCCTTGGCCGCTCGAAGGCAGCCACCGGTCGATGCGCCGCAGCAGGAAGCTGTGGGGCCGCGCCCCGAGAACCTCGAAGAAATCCGGCGTGACCCGCGCCGTACCGCGGGATACCCATTGGTATCCGGCCACCCCGGCCAGCGTCGCGCTGTTCCTTTTCCAGAAGTCCAGCAGCGGCCGCGGAACGGCGCGCCGCTCGCTCAGCAGGACGCCTTCCGAGATCAACACCAGCCGTCTCGCGTACGGGTAGCCCGGGAACATCATGGCTCGCGTGACGGCCAGACCGTGGCTGGCGGCCGTGATGACGGCCAGACCCAGCGCGATCAGGCCGAGGCAAAAGCCGGGTGTGTGCACAGCGGCGCGCACGCGGAGGATGCGGGGCGTGTTGAAAAAAATCTGCCCCGCATCCCGCATCGCGCCAATGAAATGATGCCAGACACGCGCTCGCACGTACCGCCCCTGCATCCCACGCCCCCTGAGCAGGGCGGCATAGTGGCACAGTTTCGAGCACCAACCGTGTCGCCATTCCGCGCGGAACTCTCGGGGGACTACGCAGGATGCGGCGAGAATAGCGATTCGGGAAACTGCCAGAATCATTACGACATCCCGTTACCAGCATACTACGGCACCGGTGCGCCTTTAGACGAAGTACCAGTACCGTCATTTCTGGAAACGGCCATTTTAACTTGCGTTACGGGGATTTGCCGATTTAGACTCGCTTCTAAGTGGGATGCGGCGCAGTCGGCCGGCAATTAAAGAATTAGGAGACAAGGAATGCCAGAGATGCCTGAATCGGAGATTTTTGATCGGTTTGCTCAGATTGTAGCGCACAGCTTGCGCATCGAGGCGGCCCAGGTCACCCCGGAGATCGAGTTGACCGATCTGGGCGCCGAATCGCTCGATCTGATTGAAATCTCCATGGAGACCGAGTCTCAGTTCCACATCTTCCTGCCGGATAAATCCATCCTGGAGACCGCCGTGGAGGTCTTCGGCTCAGGCATTCTGGAGAAGGAAGGCTATCTCACCGACGAAGGGAAAAGGCTCCTGCTGCGGCGCTTGCCCGACGCCGACGCGCAGGATTTCGAAGGCGCGGTGTCCGTGAAGGACCTCCAGCGCTACTTTCTGAAGGTGAACACCTGGGTGCGCATGATTCAGGGCCTGGTGCGCTACACCCCGGCTAAGTGCGCGGATTGCGCGAGCCCGATGGCCGCCTCGATGGGTTTCCGCATGAAATGTACCCATTGCGGTGCGGAAATTACGCTTCGCTCCGGAGAAGAATTGAACCGCGAATGGGTCCGCGAGTATTACGATCACGAGTACCTGCCGCACGCCGGAGCCGCTGTCTCGGCCTGACATGCCTCCGTGGCGCGCGCTTGAGCGTGCCGGCGGGACTTTTGAGTCCCGCGCTTTTGCGAATTTCCCTTACAAAGGATGCTACGGTAACAATTCGGTAATCTTCGGTTGATAGGCTGATTTCAGCGAGGCGCGGAAAGCGCCCGCGAAAGGAGAGCCAGTCATGAGATTACGGTATCTTGCCACCGTCGCGTTGGGCGCGGCACTCAGCGCGCTGCCGCTGCCGGCCCAGTCCGCAGGCGAACAGTTGCAGAAAGGAATCTACGCCCAGGAAACGGCGGGAGACCTGGATGGCGCCATCCGCATTTACCGGCAGGTGATCGCGTCCAACCCGGCGCAGAGAGTCTTTGCCGCGCAAGCCCAGATGCACCTGGCGCAGGCGCTGCTGCAAAAGGGCGACCTGCCGGGAGCGGCGCAGGAGTTCAACACACTGGCCGCAACTTACCCGGAATTCCACGATTTGATCGCCGATATGGCGGGCCGTATGCAGGCATCGGGGCGGGCCCGCGTATTTTCTCTCGGCACCGCGTACCTGTCCCAGGGAGACCCCGACCATTACCGGCACAACCGGACGGGAGTCGAACTCACCGCGCCCGAGGAATGGTCGCTCGAAGGGGACAACGAATCTTCCGGCGGGGGCGAGATGGTCAGGTTCTCGAGCTCAAACATTCAGACGGATGCTCTGGCGGTCTGGATGAGGCCTGCGAACGTCCCGGTTGCGGAGATCCCGGGCATGCTGCGGGACGGCCTGGCGCGCAAAGCGCAGGACCGGACCGGCTTCGCGGGCTGGAAGGTCAGACCGGAAAGTATCCAAGTACGAGTGGTGGGTGGACAGCAGGCCTTGAGCGCCATTGCAGACTACAACGAAACCGCGGTCAGTGCCGGATCTCTCACGCTCAACGGCAATGTCCTAACGATCGGGAAAGATGCGTCCATCTCCTCCGAAAAGATGGTCGAG
>Ga0187871_10002161_pt1 | contig 16283 bp, 5 predicted proteins | sample June2016WEW_16_1_FD_132988 | JGI IMG/M metagenome (GOLD analysis project Ga0187871, IMG submission 132988) | Peatland microbial communities from SPRUCE experiment site at the Marcell Experimental Forest, Minnesota, USA - June2016WEW_16_10 | ecosystem: Environmental > Terrestrial > Soil >... | reverse complement strand
GACCTTCACTAATTTCTCGAGTTACAACTACCTGGGCCTGGCTGGGCATCCCGAGGTCAATGAGGCCGCGAAGGCTGCGATTGATCGCTATGGCACCTCGGCCTCCGCGAGTCGGCTGGTCTCCGGAGAGCGTCCGATCCACCGCGAACTCGAACAGGCGCTCGCCGCTGCCCATGGCGTGGACGATTGCGTCGTCTTCGTCAGTGGCCACGCGACCAACGTGTCGACGATCGGACACCTGTTCGGGCCGAAGGATTTGATTGTGCATGACGCGCTGATCCACAACAGCGCACTGATCGGCAGCGAGCTATCGGGCGCGCGACGCATGCCGTTCGCGCACAACGATTGGGAAGCGCTGGATCGGCTGCTGGCGCAGTGCCGCTTGCAATACGAGCGCGTGCTGATCGTGCTCGAAGGGCTGTACAGCATGGACGGCGACATTCCGGATCTTCCCCACTTCGTACAGATCAAGCGGCGCCATCGCGCTTTCCTCATGGTCGACGAAGCACACTCGCTCGGCGTGCTCGGCCGTGGTGGCGGAGGCATCCAGGAACATTTTGACCTCCGCGGGAGCGATGTGGACATTTGGATGGGCACGCTCAGCAAGGCGCTCGCGAGCTGCGGCGGCTATATTGCGGGAGAACGTGCACTCGTCGAGCATCTCAAATGCGCAGCGCCGGGCTTCGTCTACAGCGTCGGTATGCCGCCGCCGGCCGCCGCTGCCGCGTTGACGGCGCTACGGCTGCTGCAGGCCGAACCGCAGCGCTCGCAGACTTTGCGGGCGCGCGGCCGGCAATTCCTCGAAGCGGCGCGCGCACGCGGCATCGACACCGGTCTTAGTATCGGTCTATCGGTGATTCCAGCCATCACCCATGGCTCGCTCAAGGCGGCTCGTCTGTCCGAAGCGCTGTTCCGGCGCAAGATCAATGTGCAACCCATCGTCTACCCCGCCGTGCAGGAGCGCTCTGCCCGACTCCGTTTCTTCATCAGCAGCGAGCACACCGAAGCGCAGATCCACATGGCCGTAGAGGCGCTCGCGGAAGAGTTGCGGCGGCTATGAGCGAATTCACCCAGAGTCCGGCGGGGCCGCCATCGGCCGCGCCGGCGCGGATGCGCACGGTGTTGTGCACCTGCGGCGGTCTCTATGGCGCCTTGGTGCTGCGCCGCTTGCGCGCCTGCGATCGGCTGGAGATCTGCGCGGTGGTCCGCTCGACGCGGGTACTCGATCCTCGATTCGGTTTTTTGCGCGGTGCTGTGGCCCAGGTCCGTCGCAGCGGCATCGCCTACGCACTCTATTTGTGGTGCACTACCACCCTCGCTGACTGGCTGTGCGTCCTTGGCGGCGTGGGAGCCGTCCCCACGCGCGGCGCCACGCCGGGACCATGCGTCTTGGCGACGCGCGATATCAACGATGCCGAAGGAATGCGCTTTGTCGCGGCGTGCGCTCCTGATTTGCTGGTCAGCGCCTTTTTCAACCAACGCTTGTACACGCCCATTCTTGCACTGCCGAGGCGCGGCTGTCTGAACATCCATCCCTCGCTGCTGCCCGAGGCCAAGGGTGTCGATCCTGTGTTCCAATCGCTTTTGCATGGCGACCCGCCGCTCGGGGTCACGGTGCACTTCATGAGTCCGGAGCTCGACGCTGGTCGGATCGTGGCGCAGCGCTCATTCGAGGGGCATGCGACAACGAGTGTATTCTCGACGACGGCACTGTTATTTCGCGAAGGCGCCGAGCTTCTTGCGGCCGCGATCGAATCCATCGCACGCGGCGCGACCGGTAAGCCGCAGAGTGGCGCCGGCAGTTATCAGAGCTGGCCGACACGTCGGGAGTTGCGAACCTTGCGGGCACGCGGCAGCGCACTGCTGCGGTTTGCCGATCTCGCGCGGCTGGTTCGCGGTAGGCTGCCGCGAGTCTCGGCAGGCGAGCGGGATCGTTGCAGCGAAGCGTCGCCGCCGCGCTCAGTCTGACGCCCGAGAACCGATCGGGCGAAGTACCGGTCACATAAACGATCCACACTGCGCCCTGCGCGAGCTCCTTCTGTCGACTTCACTATTTGTCGGCCAAACATTTCACCAAATTGTCACTCGATTCAACTCGCGGATGGCAATGTAAGCTGATGATATAATTATCGATGTAGGCTTGTTCCGAGCGAGCGTCACTGCTGCGGTGTGACATGAAATATTTCAGCAATCTGTGGCACGATCACGTCCCGCAATAGCAATTCGTGGCCACATCAAGCAGGAAGGAATCTTCCGTCGTGGAACGAGTGAGTTCGGCAGTCCGACTCGAGTTGCGACCCGGTGAATGGGTCCTCTGGAAAGCGCGTCCCTTTCGTTTTATCTCCCTGCACGGCAGCACAGCGAGTATTCGCGACTCGGTCAACGCAGAGCTGCATGAGGTGGCGGTGGCGGATTTGCGTGGCATGCCGTCGCTCCCGCTCGAAGACTTTGACCAGCGAGTAGACCAACTACGAACCGCCTCCGACCAGAACTGGTCTATGGCACAGCAACGTGAGTCGATCATCCAAGGGTTGTTAAACCGCGACGGCTCCATGGCAGAGCGTCTCACGGCGGCCGCCAACGTGCTGGGTGTCAGCCCACGAACGATGCGGCGTCTTGTAAAGCAATACCGCGTCTCATCGCAAACAACCAGTCTGGTCGCAAAGCTGCCGGGGCCGCATCAGAAACGACGACGCTTAGGCCCCGCTCGAGAACGAGTCATTGACGAGGCGATCGAGACTCATTACTTAATTCGGCCCAAGCCCCCGATGGAGGAGGCCTATCGCCGGGTAGTCCAACGATGTCGTGAACTCGCACTTCCGCCACCGGCACGCAACAGCGTGCTGAAGCGCATCCGTGCCCTCGATGCGCGTTTCGCCGCGCGCAAGCGCTTAGGGCCAAAAGCCTCACAAGCCATCGCGCAGTCCACGCCCGGCACGCTCGAAGCCCGAGAGGCGCTCGAACTCATACAGATGGACCACACGCTCGCCGATGTCATTATCGTGGACTCGCGCCATCGGCGGCCAATATGTCGACCGTGGCTCAGCCTTGCCATCGATGTGGCCACGCGCTGCGTTCTCGGTGCCCACGTGGCAATCGAAGCCCCTTCCGCACTCGCGGTGGCCCTGTGCATGGAACACGCCTGCCGACCCAAGGAGCGGCCGCACAGCCTTTTGCATTCCGATGCACCCTGGCCGATGTTCGGCATTCCCAAGCAGGTGTTGGTCGACAATGGTCCTGAATTTCACGGTGCAGCACTTGAGCGCGGTTGCCGCGAATATGGCATCACCCTCTTCCACCGCCCCGTCGCCCGGCCACATTACGGCGGCCATATCGAGCGGCTCATCGGCACGATGATGGGCAAAGTGCATTTGCTTCCCGGCACCACGGACGCCTCGCCCACTGCCCGGGGCGGCTACGACTCCGAGGCGACCGCCGTGCTCACCTTACCGGAGTTTGCCCGCTGGCTATCGCTCGAGATCGGTCAATACCACCATCATGACCATCGGATGCTCGGTACGACGCCCGCCACCGCCTGGAGCGACAGCCTGGCGACGGGCGTCACGCCGGTTATGCCCGCTCATCCGGAAGCGTTCTTAATCAGTTTCCTGCCGGTAACGCGGCGACGACTGCAGCGAGACGGATTGCATTTTGAGCGGATCCGTTATTGGTCGGACGTCCTGCCGGCGATCGCCCAGCCACGCGAGCCGTTGATCGTGCGATACGATCCGCGGGATATCTCTCGGCTGCATGTGATCGGCAAAGATTACCACTACCACACGATCGCCTACGCCAACATCACGCGGCCGCCGATATCGCTCGAGGAAGTGCGCCACGCTTACGCAACGTTACGCTCGCAAGGGGATAGGAGCATCAACGAAGCGCGGATCTTTGAATTCCGTGCGCAGCAGCGTGAGCTGGTCGCCTCCGCCACTGTAGCCACCAAAGCGATGCGACGAAAGGCCGAGCGACTACACGCGGTGCCGGCGGTGAAGTCCATCGGAGGAACCATTGATTACAGTCAAGAGGCAGTCCCCTCCCCTGGCGAAACTTGGACCAGTTCCCTATGACACTGGATCTGTCCCACCTTGCGTCGAGCGTCAAGGAGGAAGCATTTCACGACGCGCCGACTCGGATTCGGTTAGTGCAAACGGCGCGCTGGGTGGAATTTGCTCGCGGGCGACTCGCGCTCGAGGAACTGGAGCGGCGCTATCAATATCCGAGTTGCGCGCGCATGCCCTGCATGCTGCTCTACGGCGATAGTGGCATGGGCAAGACCATGCTGATTGAAAAAATGGAACGCCAGCACCCGAATTCCCACCATGAACGGCGAGGACTGACCCTGCGCCCGGTTCTTCGAGTGCAAATGCCGTCTAGTCCCGACGAGCGGCGCTTCTATACTCGGCTTCTGGAAATCCTCGGCGCGCCGTACACGAGTCACGATCAGATTGGTGCGCTCGAGGGCCGAGTGCTGCATATCCTGGCGGAAATCGGTACCAAGCTCTTATGCATTGACGAGGTTCATCATTTACTGGCGGGAAGTCAGCGCGAGCAGCGGCGCGCGCTGAATCTGCTCAAATTCGTCGCGAACGAACTCAAAATCGCCGTCGTCGCGGTTGGTACGCACGATGCGTTTCACGCCATGCAAATCGATGCCCAAGTGGCAAGCCGCTTCGAACCGTTGCTATTGCCCCGCTGGACAGAAATCGACGGCTTTCGTGGCTTCGTCACCGGCTACGGTCGCCTTCTGCCCTTGCGTAAGCCCTCGCCCTTTGGTGAGGCGGCGATGATCCGAACGCTCCTCGAACTCAGCGGCGGCATCACCGGCAAGGTCACGGCACTGCTGGCGCGCGCCGCCGAAGCCGCCATCCTCGATGGCAGCGAGCACATTGATCCCGTGGCGCTCGTCAGACACCACGAACGGTTACGATCGGCGGCCGCGTGAGTGCCACCCTTGCGCCCTGGCCGGTGTGTCCACCACCACACGATGGCGAATCCTCGCACTCTTGGTTTGAGCGCGTCGCGGCGTGTTACGGCCTTTCCGCACATCGGATGTTGAGCAGCGTCGCACGCGGACTGCCCAAACCGCAGCGCTGGAGCGATACCTTCAAAGTAGGCATCGCCCTCGCCGGTAACCGCAAGGTTGCACGCGGCCTCATCGCCTTGAGCGGCCTGTCGCCATCGACACTTTCCTCCTTGCGGCCAGCGCGCACGGGATGGGAGCTTCCGCGGCAGGAATTTCGTGCCTATTGCCCGCTATGCTGTCTTGAGGATCTTCATCTCGGCGAGACGCCGTACGGACGCCTGGTATGGCAGCAGGCGTGGTACACCGTTTGTCGTGTTCACCGGATGCCGCTGCTGTTGCGACGGACTACCTCGGGCACCTCTTGGACAAGACTTCAGCTTCAGCAAGACGCGAGTCTGGCAGCGGCCTTGGGCTATCAACATGCCACTAGTCCGCAACGCGAACGATTCTACATTCAGTACGCACTCCTGGAAATTCAAGAGGCCATAGAGAACGCACTCGCCGGCGTCCGGCCGCGGCGGCGACAATGGGGCGTCGTGAGTGCCAGGTATTTCCTTCACATACTTGAAGATGTGACGACCTGGAGTCTTACGCATTTTGAGACAGTGAGAAGCTGGTCCTTGGCCGAGGACCTGACCTCAATCGAGATCGCTAACGGGCTCAAGCTCATCGGCCGGCATCGTCGAATGACGCCCGACGATTATGCGGACGATCGCGCGACGCGCTCGCTCGTCGATATCGAGGATCCCGCCGTGCGGGGAAGTGCGCTTTGGTTCGCACACTCCGTAATGGCATCTTTTCATCAGGATGCCTCGGACCGTCAAACCGCGTATCGGCGCACCTCGAGACAGGCAATAAAATACGCCGCTTCGTCCCCGGCGGCGGCGGTTTGGCTCGCATCCCGGATGAGCACTTGGCCGGAACGCTACCGCCGCAAATGCTGGTTAAATCTACAGTCTTAGCAGGTCAACACCGGCCTTACGCGGATCAGTGGCCATAGATTGCTGAAATTTTGGCCAAAGAATACTGAAATCGACACGTACTGTGGACATCGACAGCCGCGCTGACCCTAAATTCCAAAGCTTTTTCGTAAGTTCGCCAGCTGATTCAAAACCTGTGCCGGTGTATAGGCCGGGTTTTTCTGGAAGAACAGATCCCAAGCCAGGTTCCACAAACCTCCTCCGGGAGCGCCGCCATGAACATCGCTCAGATGAGTTTTTGGATTGAGCCAAATTTTGAATTTCTCGATATTGAGCCCGACAGCCTCAAAGAACTGCTTGAACTCTCTCGGCAACATGTGGTGTTCATGCGGACTCGGATCGAAATGTTCGATCTCTCCGCCGCCTTTTTGGAACTCCTCCATCTTTTTCGGCAGGTCTTCCCTATGCTGCTCTTTCGGCGACTTCGTTTTGTTCTCTTTGTAATCAAAGTTCTTTCTCCGATCGGCTCCCGCACTACCGGACGATAGACCTGCATCGCCGCCTTTCGAAGAGGCGGCATTGGACGCCATCATGGAGAGCGCGGGCGCAGCCCGGCCGACATCGACCGCACCACCGGCTAAGGCGTAGCTGGCAGTCGCGACGGGGCTCAGCGACGGCGTGGGCGGCAGGCTTGGCGGCTTTATTCCCCCGATTGCATCCGCTATCAGATAGAGTTCAGTTGCCGTTTGGGCGATTGTCGAGGTCAAGCCAAAGAAATCCCGCTGTTTCCAGCTATTGACGATCGCGTCGCCTCGTTGGCTCACATAGGATTCTATGGCGGACACCGGGTGACTCACGGTATTCCCCAATCCGGTAACCCCTTTCTTGTACGTCTCCGCTTGATCCTTCCAAATATCGCTCCCGGTGATCTCATACAACAGATAGCTCGTTGAATAGTACGTTGCCTCACCAGGAGCGACTATCACGCTGAGGAGTGCTTTACCTATTCCGTACTCCAAGCCAACTGTGGCTTCAACAGGCGCAACGACGTCCTGGACGATTTCCCGCGCTCCTTCCAGTTCCGAATCGGGTACGAAACGACCCGTGGTGTCGTCGGCCTCGCGCGCGGCGCTCGGTATCCATATTCCCGCATCAACCGGCTGGTGGCCAGTTTTGTCGAGCGACCCGAGCGGATTAGAACTCGCGTACGCATATAAATTAATTCCTCCCTGAATTCCGATCGGATCGCAACTGATCCACCTGCCTATCCAGGGCGCGTAGTACCTCGCGCCGTGGTAACTGAGGCCGCTCTCCTCATCCCGCTCCATTGCGATATATCGATAGCGCTTTGCTGCTGCCCTGATCCCTCGGTCTACCGCCTGGTATGAGGTGCTGCCATACGGATAATATTCCTCGTAGGAAATAATCTGCGCTCGTTGATCCAGCTCCAAGGTCGCCGACCCGAGGTGATTTGCGAATTGATAGCGGGTGAGTTGTGACGCCGAGGAATCACTCTCGACCGCGCCGATGGTACGCGTTTCCACCAATGCAATTCGTTGCCGGTTGTCCATTACGTGCAGCGTCTCGCGCTCTGCCCTCACATCGACGCCGTCGACTCCGTATTCTCGGTAGACCTCGAACCCACCGAGGTAGATCCGCTCTTTCATTCGTGTGGGCGACGTATGTCCTGTAGTCGCGTGACGATCCGTCACCTTACGCACACGCTCTCCATGGAAATCGTAAACGTAGTACGTGCGCTCGCCCTGATGCTCCACGCCGTCCCGGGCCGAGGAGTTCACTATCTGCCGCTGGCTCATTTGCAACCGGTCTGCGTAGTCCCACTGCATCGTGTGCAACTGCTGCATGTCCAGCATGTTACCGTGGACATCGTAAGCGTAGCGTTCGGTGCTGCGCCCCACCGTCGTGCGGCTCAGCCGGTTAGACGGCAACATGGGCTCAATGAGGCTCGGGTCATCGTACGCGTAGCCGCGGGTCCAATCGCCGCTTGCCGCCCGGTGGACAAGCTGCAAACAATTGCCGACCGCGTCATAGGAGTATTGCTCTTGATAACGCCTCATCGCGTGGCCGTCCCCAGGCTGGGGCAGGTGAACTCTGAATTGATCGTCCCAGTTAGTTTGCGGCTGTGACAGTTGGCCGATATGCTCGCGACCTGTGGCGTTCGTCAGCCGGTATAGCGGATCGTAGACATAGCCATTACCCGGCGTCACCACCTTGTTGTCGAAGTAAACGGTCTGTTGCGCGTCGTCGGAGATTTGCGTGATGTTCCCTACTGGGTCATAGGCATAATGCATATCCTGCAGCAGCGTATGGTCGGCGGACCGTCTCGTCTTGAGCGTCATCAACCTAAGAGTTAGCGGATCGTGTATGTAGTCGGTGCTGGTGTGGTTTCCGTAGTCGATTCGTTCTCGTTGACCTTTGGCGTCGTAATCAATGTTTTCGACAACAGATGTGAGGATCGGGCCTCCTTGCAGATTGACCTCGACCTTCTTGAGAAGATTTGATGCGTTGAAGCCAGGTCGATAAATGCTCGAGTCGGGTGCAGTCACCGATATCGCTCGGTTGAGAGCGTCGAATACGCTACTGATTGTAAATAATTCCCTCTCCATCGTTGGATTCGCCGACCAATCCGGTATGGTCTTGTAGTCTGCGGCTAATTGCCGTGTCGACTGAAGCAGGTTGCCCTTGAAATCGAAGCGTTCGTTCGTCGCCACGCCCGCGCTATCGAATCGACGGAATCGTCTGGTGCGCAGGTTTAGCTCCACATCGTTGGCCTGGCCCTCCCCGTACTCGGTCTTGCCGAAGAGAATTTCTGCGCTAGGGTCGTTCGAGGAGATGCACTGAACGAAACTGCGCAGCGGCCGGCGCAACGCATCGTACTCAGCGCGGATGCGATGACCGCGGCTGTCCCAGCTGCGCAATGGCATTCCCATCGCGTCGTGCAGCATCCATCGACTCCCCGCCTCCATGCTCGTAAGGTGAATCGTATTGCTGAGCAAATCGAAGTCATGTGTGACGGCGCGGCGACCTAGAGCGTCGATCACCTCGCGCTGATTACCTCTGATATCCAGTTTCACGCGAGTACCGTAGGTGCCGTCCGCGCCGTTGTCCGCAAAACCAAGGAAGGTTCTTCCTAGAGCGTCGAAGTAGGCGGTACTCGGTGTGCCGGCGTGAGCTGCCGCTTTGATTGCTGCATCGGCCTCGGCGGCGCGGCGCACTGAATCGGGCCAAAGTGCTTCCGCCAGCGCCGCATTCCTCGGATCGGTTCGCAGGGCGAACCAGGTCGGCGTGTACTCAGCGGGATCAAGGCGATGGAACCATGCGGCAACGTCTTTGTCCATCGCGGGATCCATCTTCACAGTGTCATTCACGTCCCAGCTCTGATTCCACCAGGGGTCGAACAATACTTTTTCGTAAGTATGATTCGGGTGCAAAGTGGCAATGACTCTGACGACAGGATCGTAGAAAAGCGTCGGGCTCACGCCGCGCCGCACGGCGAACTCGAATGCGTGCGTCGCCGTGAAGAAGGGCTCGTACTGACGCACCGGTTTGCCCTTATTGTTGAATATGGTCCAGCCACTGCCGATCCAACGCGGGTTGACGCTGGCCCCGCCGGGATCGATCGGGCCGGCTTCAGCCGGAATCTTCTTCTGAATTTCTCGGCCGAATCCATCCGAGTGCGAGAAGCTCACTTGCATTTTGCTCGTTTGTCCCGGTGCGAGGTCGGCTACATGGGTCTCGCGAACCAGGGTTGCCGCAAAACTAGGTTGGCCAGTGCGCACAAATCGGCTTACATCGTAGACGGTTCGGCTAGTGGCATCGCCCAAAAGCTTCGCGGCGTGGCCACGCGGGTCTGCGAAGAAGGCGTCGATCAGCTCATCGTTAAGATCCGGGACTACTCCCTGCAACGAATCGCCCTTGGGCAAGCCGTCGGGTTCGTGTTGCTTTCCCATGATCGCAGTCGCCACGAGCAGGCCAAGCGTGTCGAAGGCGGCGGCCGTTCGATTGCCGTTGGGGTCCGTGACGAGACTCGGCAGCAGCACACGATAGTCGAACTCGGCAGAGACCGTGTTGCCGAGTGCATCGATCGTGCGTGCGACGACCAGTTCATGGCCGTCGTAGGACACGCGGGACAAGTTACCGAAGGGATTTTGCGCCCCTTGCGGCTGGAAGCGATGGGCCCGAGCATACGTCGGGTCGGGATGCGTGGGATCCAGCGAAAAGAAGATGCGCCCCGACGGTATCCACAGCCGGCCGTCCCCGTCAAGGTCCCGGTATCCGCCATCGGGTCCGGTCATAAGCGCCGTTGACTCGTTCGCGGAAATCTTGGCGGAAAATACGGCCAGCAGCCCAGGAGTGAAGGCGAGCTTGTAGCTCTCGAACGGCAGCGCCATGGGCTCGATAATTCCCAGCGGCAGAGCGCCGCCGAGATCGTCGCGGCGATACAATGTGCGCGACTGTTCGATCAATCGCCGATAGGGGCCCGAGCCCGCTGCGCTCTGTGCGTTGATATCTTCGTAGGGAATTTCGTGGCGGCTGCCGCTGGCAGCCTGCACCAGTGCCCGCATTTCCTCGAAGCGAAATAAGTTGGTCGTTTCCGCCAGTTTGGCGCGAGGAGCGGCCTTGAGCAGTTCATAGGTACGGACTTGCGTCGGCAGAGGCGATCTGTACGTTTCCGGGCCCAGAATGGCGTTGGTGTATTGACTCTCGATCACCGTGGCGAGCGTTTGACGCTGTTTGGCGACGTCGGCGGCAGTGAGCAGCGGGTCCACGGCGTCGTATCGGCGGCCGTAGCCGATCGCAACTGTTTTCAGAGGGTTGCCGTAGCCATCCACCGCCAATGTGATCGCATGACTGACGCGAGGATCCGCCAGTTGTCGGCCGTGGATGCAGTAAAGCTTGCGCTCGTAATGGTAGTCCACCGTCTCGCGCGCGTGGGAAAAAAGCACCGCGTATACGTTTGGGCCCCGGGGCTGGAGCAGCTGAATCGTATAATTGCGCTCAGAAACACTGTACGGCTGAAATTCACGCTCGGTGCCGTCGAGTGCGTATGTCTCCTGCCGCAGAATCGCGCCCTTGAGCGCGCGGCATGCCTCGCGCTCTTCGTCATAAGACAGCGTCCAAGGATGCTCACTGCCGTCGGCGCGCGTTACAGCAGTCGGTAGAATGGTGTCCGTCAAAAGCATGGCGTCCAGTTGTGCCTGGCCGAGTCCCGGTTCGCGGTAGTATTCCTCCTTGTACAACAAGCTGATGCGCGCACCCTCCAAGTAAGCACCGGTGTGATACCAGGTTCGCGTCAGGACCGGCGGCAGTGCGTTGGCTTGATCGAGATTGACGGCTGCATCCTCGGTGAACGCGGCAAAGGCCTCGCTGTCCCATTGTTCCACCAATCCGAAGCCGCGGAATTCGCGCTCGACGCCGTCGAAGTAGCCATGATGATAGGCGTAACTTGTGCTGAATTGCGTCCTGCTGAGCGCGTCATAGACCTCGACCTTGTCGACGACGTGCACTGGAAACGGAAGACGCGTGATCCACGGCCTGCCGGCTAGACGATCCTGCAAATAGAAGGTTGTGGACGCGACGTAGTGAATTCGGGTTTCTGCGCCGAGATTGTTCTTCACGCCGAGAAGCAGGTGCGGCTTCTGGCCGCCCATAAGATCAATATATCGCAGCTGGCGGCCGCCGGCGCCGGGAAGCGGCGACGACCAGACCAAACAAGCGGTGCCATTGCCAAGAAGGTCGGTGGCCGTGACCGCGGAGACAGAGTCGATGCGCGGAAAGCACTCGAGGCGACGCGGCTCACTCAGCCGATTGCCGGACTCATTGAAATACAGCTGCGCACCGTCGCGGCCGAGATAGATGATGTCGACGGTGCCGGAGCCGTCGATATCGGCCAGCCGGATGCGTCGCTGATCGAACTCTTCCGGATGATCGAATCGCGGCGAATTGTCGAGTGTGACCTTGGGACCGAACCGCCCGTACCCGAGATTGGGCCAATAGCAGACCTCGCCATTGCGAATGCGCACCAGATCGGTAAGTCCGTCACCGCTCATATCGGCGAGATGCACCGACTGCGTCCCGTCGGCGAAGACCAGGCGCGGGCCGTGTTCCTCGTCCCAGGGCTGCGCCGCGCGGCGCGACGCATCGAAACCGGCCTCGCCGAGCGACCGATACCAGGTGAAGGCGTCCTGCTCGGTAATCAATACATCGGCCAATCCGTCGCCGCTCAAATCGACGAAACGCAGATTCGGCTGATTCCAGGCCACCCCCGGAATTTCCCGGAACGCATGGAAGGGTTCCCAAGATTGCTGCTGGGTTCGTTCATAAAAGCCCGGAGCAATACCGGCGAAGTCCACGACATCGAGCTGTCCGTCGCCCGTGAGATCCATGAGTTGCCGCCGGCCGCCGGAGATGCCGTCGCCGGCGGGCTTCGACGGTAAGGTCTGCAGTGGACCGAATTGGCCGTCGCCGAGATTCGACTTGTAGTACCAGGCGCCGCCCTGTTCGCTGAGGATTCCCGACAGCCCCTCGCCGTCGATGTCGACCCAACGATAGGCATCGCCGTCGAGGCCTACAGGTAGATTTTCGAGACTGTGCGCATCGATCTCACGCACCTGATCGCGGATCATCACTTTGCTGTACGCGAACTCCAGACGCGGCAGCGATTTCCTTACGTAGGTCGCGAATTCGACGCCGTCGCATGTGACCTGTCCGGCATCCTCTTTAACAAAGCCCGATTGTGTGGCCGCTTGAAGAAACGAGGCGAGTCGCGTGCTCCCCTGATGCGCCAGCTCCGATTCGATCGTCACGCGGCCACAGTAATCCAAATCTGCATAATCGAACGAAGTGGATCGCACCAAACCCTGGTAACCCTTCTCGCCCGAGGGCAGGCCCGGAATGTGGTGGAACATCAGGACGCGGCGGCAACGCCGGTAGGTGCGCACCTCGAACGCACTCCGGTAGGCGGAAAACGGATCCGGCCGCAGGCTCCACGGGCGAGTCGCCGCGGTCGATGCGCGGCAGCGTTGCAGTTGATCCGACTCGGCTCGCGTCGGGTCTAGCGGCAGGTCCTCGTAGTGCCCCTCGTCGTAGTCGAACAGCACCTCGAACATCCACGTGTTCTGCGGCAACTGCGCCGGATCGATGGGTTGCCAGGAATCGACGTTTCGATTTGCGGTACGGTTGCCGTATTTAATCCGTTTGATGTAACGATTGGCGCTTCGTACGCGGTTGCGCTCATTGGCGCGCGCCAAATCCACGTTGTCGTCGTTCTCCGCGGCGTATTCGTAAACAATCGCATTGCCTTTGTCGTCGTAACTCGCGCAAATCAGCCAGCGAAATGTTCGCGGCGCGGCGCCCGGCGGCACGAGCGGATCGGATATGCGGGACTCGGCGGTCTTGCCATACCAGCTCGTGACATTGTCTTTCGAGATCGAGCGCCACAGAATTTCTCCGGTCGCGGCATGAGTCCAGCGCTCGAGGCGCGCGAATGAACTCTCAACCCGGGGTCGGTACCGGTGGATCAGGTATCCCGAAAATGTCGTGTCATCGAAAAAACGGGAGCCGTCCGCACACAGCACCGGCACCAAGTCTTCGGCGCCAGATAGAATATAAACGTCGGACTCGTCCGCGTCCAAGTACCGCGGCAAGCCCTTGTCGGTCTTGCGGGTAATCGACACGATCCCGAGCGACCAGCCGAATCCGAACGGCCCATTGCCGGCGCCCGAATCGTAGGACAGCGAAAGTGCCGGGCCGAAGCCCGCTGGTCCGGGACTCGTCGCAATGGGGATGGTGACCGCGCCCGTGCCCGACACGGGGTTCACGCCAAACTTTTCACCGATACCGCGAATCGCGCCGCCGCCCTTCGGCACGGTGATAAATGGTATCGCACTCGACATCGAATCGGTCGCGCCTTCGGACCTGTCGGGCGCACTCGATGGTGTCGAGTCCAATCCGCCATTCATGGCCGCCGACACGGATCCTCCGATACCAATCGTAGTGGATGCTCCGGCATGCTCAAAGGCTTCGGCCCGTTGGTACCGTTGTGGTCGAGGTCACCGGCGGCGGCGCTTGCAGACAATCGAGTTTAACCGGCGGCTGTGGTCGCGGCCGACGATCGACCGTATAGCGGCACAATAGATACACCCGCGGCAAGTCGCAAATCTCCTCAGGGAATCTCAGCCAGGCTTCGCACTCGTCCACCCGATATCCGACACGCCGCGCGCGCGTATCCAGCGCACCATGGTAGTACTCCGGCCAGTCAATGCTCCGCTCGCAGCGCAGCTCGCTTGCCTCCTCGTCCTTGACCCGGTCCTTGGCACCCTCGCGACAGGTCCATGCGAGTTCCACACGGTGGCGGGCCCGCCGATCGACCGGTGGGCATGCACAGGAATCACCCGGGCAGTACTCCTCGTCGTGCAGTTGCGGCGCCTCGAACACCAGTGCAAGCTTGGCGATCGCCAATTCTCGCGCGCCCGGAACGAACGGAAACAGGCGTCGGTCGAATCCCACGCGAAGCTCCCGGTGCAGCGGCCGTTCACCGCGATGATTTCTCTGCAGCGCCGCCCAGGCATCGGGGAAATCATGCCGGACGTCGAACAGGCACCAACCCCGGTTGGGCAGTCGGTCCCACGCGGCGTTCTCGGCGGCCCGCCGCAGCAGGCTGCCGCCTTCCCGCGCGGTGTAGTTCACATGCAGAATGACTTCGCTCAAGCTATCCATATCGAAATAATTCGATTCCTGCGGCAGCTCGACGCGCCAGCGGCTGACGGCACCGGAATATTCGAACGGCAAATGCCGTTCGTCGCGAAAGTTGAGTTCGAATAGGCCCGGATCGTTTTGCGCGCGTGACGTGGCGATCGCCTCGCGAGCCCCGAACTGGCGCACGACCCGCGGGTCGTGGGGACAGGCTTCGTAGGCGTTGCTCGGATGACATCGATCGCAGCAGCGAGGCGCCGGGGTGGCGAGCGACGGATCAATTCGCGTCTGACTACCGAGCAGCGTCAGCCGGCAGTGAACGCCTGTGTATGGGCCGACAACGCAGGGAATCGTGAGGCTCATGCTCTTGATCCGGCGCATATAGTGTCCGGGGTATTCCAAATCGAACATCCACTCCGGGATCTCGATCTCGCAGCGCCCGGTCAGTTTGAGGCGAAGAAATGCCATCGGAAAATCGCGACGCAATGCAAAATCAGTCGACAGTTCGAGTTCGCGCACGTTTCGATCGAGGTATTCCTTTTCCATCGATGAGAGCGCGAGCTGCAGCCGTTCGCCCGCAAGCAGGCCGTCGCGCAGATCGCTCCAGCAGGAATCCGGCAGAAAACGTCGGGTCGTGTGGCCGCACTCCAAATTGAATGCGCGCTCGGCCTGCCGCGCCGTATGTAGAGCGAGCTCGTACGTCTGGTAATGCAGCCGAGCACTCTCTTTCTGCAGCCACAGGTAACACGAATGGCTCGTGAACTTGTCGCGCAGAAAATCCAATACCTCCTTCGAGTTCTCGATCTCTCGTTCCTGGTTGTTGAGTTCGCGGATCGCTTGGTCGCGCCGCCGTTCGGCCCCCAGGATCTGCAGCTCCGCCTGCTCAATGTTGATGTCGAGCACCTCGACTTGATGTACCCAATCCTGCAGGCGCCGATCCCAGCCGGCATGAGTCAGGTCTTGGGACGCGCTGGTTCCTGCGATGTCGGCCAGCGAATTCGCGACCCGGGCCAGCGTCTTGAACAGCCCGGCGAGCTTTGAGCCGGCCGGCACCTGAGTCTCATTGCAGGGGAAGCCGACAAAGACGTCGGGAGTGACTTCCAACGACTCCGCCACCCCTTCGAGGGCATTACCGGCGATGCGCTCTTCTAGCGCCAATGCGCTCTGCATGTCGTAGCCGAACTCGTTTGGAATTTCTCCGTCGCTGATGAGGTTCGAGTAGTAGCGACGGCTCGATTGATCGCTTTCCTTGGCCTTCTGCAGCGCCTGCACCTGCCAATCGGAGTCGCGCCACTGGTCTTCGCGAACTCTTCGGCCGAGCGTCAACAATTCATGTTCCTGGCGCTGGCGCATGGCGGCGAGATATTCCGCATCGCCCTTCTCGATGGCCGCCAACAGCGCCGCGCCGAGCTCATGAACTCGACCCGCCAGTTCCTGCGCCTTCTGCACCAAAAATGCGAAGCGGTAGGGACTCACGGGATAGCACCATTCGCCACCTTCGGCACAGGGTTCCATGCGGGTGCGCCAGCCATGACGCACCGGATCATCGCCCCAATAGCCGGCCTCGCCGCGCAAGGGGTCCAGCGTCAGCCGTCGCGCCGTGAGGCAGGCATGTACCACGT
>Ga0187871_10002160_pt1 | contig 16283 bp, 15 predicted proteins | sample June2016WEW_16_1_FD_132988 | JGI IMG/M metagenome (GOLD analysis project Ga0187871, IMG submission 132988) | Peatland microbial communities from SPRUCE experiment site at the Marcell Experimental Forest, Minnesota, USA - June2016WEW_16_10 | ecosystem: Environmental > Terrestrial > Soil >... | reverse complement strand
CTGATCGACCGCGATCCGGCGATTCGAGGCGGGCGGCCCAAGATTGCCGGCACGGGAGTGACCGTCATGCGGGTTGCGGCTTGGTACAAGATGGGCGCGGGAAGAAAAGGTGGAAGCAGCGTGACGAATTTGCAGTTATACTTGTCCATCGGCGTACCGATGCTGTTTAATGCGGTTCTCATCGGGGTGCTGATGGTGCATATGGATAAGCGTTTCGACGACATGCGCGAGCTCTGGAGGGCCGAGCTACGCCGGGTCGAAGAAGTCCTGGACGCGCGCCTGAAGCATTTGGAAGAGCACTGAGGCAGAGCGTCTATGTGAATCGGTCGCAGGGCCAGCCCGGTCGGCCCCGATTGCGGCATCGCCCTTCGGGAGGTGAGCCGTGCGTCGCGCCAATGCGGCGAAAGAAGACTCAAAAGTCCTAAAATATCTGTATCACGCTGAACCTAAACGTGTTACTTGAAGGTTGGCTTCGTTGGGCCAAATGCGTGCCCTGCCCTCAGGCAGCCGCCCGGTGTAAAATAGACCAAGATGACCGATATCGATACCGACCCCCGCGAACCGCAGGAAGGACGTCCCTTCCCGCTTCCGCCGGCTTCCTTCGAATTCCTGGCCGAATCCCTTCGCCTGCAGGCCGAAATGCAACTAGGCTTGATGCGTCTCGGCGTCGAAGAAGAGCCGCCCGCCGACCTGGAACTGGCGCGCCATACCATCGATCTGATGGCCATGCTGCAGGAAAAAACGCGCGGCAATCTGTCGCTCGAAGAACAACGGCTGCTGGAAAACTCGCTTACCTTGCTGCGGTTCCGCTACGTGCAGGCCGTCGACGAAGCCAAGAAGAAGACAGCCTGAATGGCGGAGTGCGCCGTCAAGATCACCGTACTTGGCTCTGGCACCAGTACCGGTGTGCCCACCATCGGCTGCCATTGCGACGTGTGTACTTCCACCGATCCGCGCGACAAGCGCTTGCGCCCATCCATCCTGGTGTCCTACGGCGGCCACAACGTGCTGATCGACGCCACGCCGGACTTCCGCGCACAGGCGTTGCGCACGGGCGTCGAGCGCCTGGACGCCATCCTCTTCACGCACGAGCATGCCGACCACATCATGGGACTGGACGACGTGCGGCCTTTCAATTTCCGCCAGCGCGCCCGCATTCCCATCTACGCGTCCGCGCGCACCATGTCCGCCATCCATGGCGCGTTCCGCTACATCTTCGATGGCGCGGAAAAGGTCACGGCCGTTCCGCAACTGGATTCGCACACGCTGAACGGCGCTTCTTTCGACCTGTTCGGCGTGGAGTTCACGCCCATTCCGATCCTGCACGGCGACGCCGCGATCTACGGCTTCCGCTTCGGCAATGCCGCGTATCTCACCGATCACAGCGAGATCCCCGAGGCGTCGCTCGATCGATTGCGCGGCCTGGATGTGCTCTTCCTCGACGCACTGCGCTACAAGCCGCACCCCACGCACTCCACCGTGGATCGTTCCATCGCGACGGCCGAAAGCGTGGCGGCCAAGCGGGTCTACTTCACGCACATCTGCCACGATCTGGCGCACGCGCGCACCGAGGAGCGCCTGCCGCCGCACATCCGCCTGGCTTATGACGGGCTCGAAATCGAAGTGGGAGGCGCGGGTGTATAAGCGGCTTTGGTGGTGGACGGCCAATCTTGGCCGCAGCCGCCTTTTTAGGCGGCCAGAGCCGGCTGAAAGCCGGCTGCGGGCAGGATTGCCCGCCTTCCAATTCGATATGGGAGGTACGACTTAGACTCCCATGCGCGTCTTTCGCACTCTCGACGAAGTGCCTGCGGATTTCGGCCCCTCCGCCCTCACCATCGGCAATTTCGATGGCGTGCATGCCGGACATCGACGAATTCTGCGCCGCGTCAAGGAATTGGCAGCCGAACGCGGCCTCAAACCCTCCGCGCTCACCTTCGACCCGCATCCCAGCAAAGTGGTTGCACCGGCGCGCGCCCCCCGCCTGATGACCTCGCCCATGGAGCGCTGCGCCCTGATGCAGGAGGAAGGCATTGAGCAGGTGCTCATCATGCCGTTCGACCGGCATGTGGCGCATCTGTCTCCCGAACAGTTCGTGGGGCAGGTGCTGGTGCGCAAGCTAGGTGTGCGCGCCGTCGTGTTGGGTCACGATTTCTGTTTCGGATACAAGCAGTCCGGCAACGTGCGCGTGCTGGAACAACTGGGCCACAAATACGGCTTCACCACTGAAGAGGTCAAGGCCGTCACCGTGCGCGGACGCCTGGTCAGCAGCACGGCGCTGCGGCGGTTGGTCGAAGCCGGCCGCGTCGCGCAGGCGGCGCGTCTGCTGGAGCGGCCTTACGCGCTGGAGGGTGAAGTCGTCGCCGGGCGCGGCGTCGGATCCAAGCAGACGGTACCCACGCTGAATCTGGCGGCCAACACCGAGGTGCTGCCCGCCACCGGCGTCTATGTCACGCGCACGCGCGATTTGGACGCCCCGCGCGTTTGGCCATCGGTTAGCAACGTGGGATATCGGCCGACGTTTGGCGACAGCCCGGAAATTTCTATCGAGACCTTTCTCCTCGATGCGCTGGCGGGAGAAACCCCGCGCCGCATCCGCGTGGAACTGCTGTGGCGCGTACGGAACGAGCGCCAATTCCCCGACGCACAGGCGCTGAAGCAGCAGATTCTGCGCGATGCCGGAGTAGCCCAAGCCTACTTCCGGCGCGTGCAGAAATGGACATGCCGGTCGGATTCTCCGCTCGATTCGCGCCGCAATACGTTATAATGAGGTCTAATCGATTCATTAATTGCCCGGTAAGGCAACCATCGCATTACCACTTTGTTCCCAGATTGAAGGAGATCGTAAATGAAAATGTCCGAAGGTAAGATGAAACACCTGAAGGCGCTCTCGAATCATGCCGGCATCATCGCCGCGGCGGCCATGGATCAGCGCGGCAGCTTGCAGAAGTCCCTAGCGGCAGGACGCGGCGTGGACAAGAAAGAGATCACGCATGAAATGATGAGCGAGTTCAAAACTGCCGTCACCAAAGTGCTGACACCGCATGCCAGCGCCATCCTGCTCGACCCGGAATTCGGCCTGGAAGCGCGCCTGGCGCGCAGCCGCAATGCCGGCCTGTTGCTGGCCTATGAGCTGAGCGGATACGACAACACCCAGCCCGGCCGCCTGCCCGACCTGCTGCCGCACGTTTCGGTGAAGCGCATCGTGGATTGGGGCGCGGATGCCGTCAAGATCCTGATCTATTACACGCCCTTCGAGGACGCCAAGATCAACGACATCAAGCACGCCTTCATCGAGCGCATCGGCGCGGAGTGCGAGACTCACGACATCCCGTTCTTCCTGGAATTCGTGGGTTACGATCCCAAGGGTGGCGACGAGAAAGGGTTCGAGTACGCCAAGTCGAAGCCGGAAATCGTCAAGAAGAGCATGGAGGAGTTTTCCAAGCCGCAATATTTCGTGGACGTATTGAAAGTGGAAGTGCCCATCAACGCCGAGTTCGTGGAGGGCAGCGCTGTATACAAAGGCCAGGCCGCCTATACGAAGAAGGAAGCGCTGGCCCACTTCCGGCAAGCCGCCGAGATCGCCAAAAAGCCCTTCATCTATCTGAGCGCCGGCGTCAGCAACGCGCAATTCGTGGAATCGCTGCACATGGCCACCGAAGCCGGCACGGATTTCTCGGGCGTGCTGTGCGGCCGCGCGACTTGGAAAGAGGGCATTCCGGTGTACGCCAAGAGCGGCGTGAAGGCGCTGGAAGACTGGCTGTCGAAGGAAGGCGTAAAGAACATCAACGCCGTGAACGACGCCATCAAGTCCGCCACGCCGTGGTACGCCAAGCTAGGAACTCCGGTAACGGCATAAAATTGGAGGGCCGGCAATCTTGCCCGCAGCCGGCTTTCAGCCGGCTCTTGCCGTCCGATGTTGCTCTGGCAGAACATCCGCTACGCTCTGCGCACCTCGGTGCGCAGTCCCGGATTCGCCGCTGTCACTGCGATCAGCCTTGCGCTGGGCATCGGCGCCAATACGGCGATTTTCAGCATTCTCGACGCAGTTCTATTCCGCGAGCTTCCGGTGCCCCAGGCCCGCCAGCTCGTGGAACTGTCCCCCATCTATCGCAACGGCGGCCGTGTACCATTCTCGTTTCCGATGTTCCAGGCGCTGGACCGGTCGCAGCGCGTGTTTTCCGGCGTCTACGGGTGGACCCGCGCCGCAACGTTCGATGTGGAAGCCGGTGGAACACTCTTCCTGGGCTCCGTCCGCGCGGTCACCGGCAATTACTTCAACGGACTGGGCGCCGCGCCGCTGCTCGGCAGGCTGATCGCGCCCGCCGATTTCACCGGCGGCAATGCCCATATCGCCGTCCTGGGTTTTGAATGCTGGCAGGGCCGCTTCGGCCGCGACCCCGCCGTAATCGGTAAGACCATTCGCATCGAAGGAAAGGCCTTCACCGTAATCGGGGTCACCCGCCAGTGGTTCACGGGAATGACCCCAGGCGAGCCGCCCGACGTCACTATTCCCATTCTGGCCGCGCCTTTCGACCGCGAAAGCCGCTCGCTATTATGGGTCTCCGCCACCGCCCGGCTGCGGCCCGGCGTGACCATTGAGCAGGCGCGCACGCAGCTCGCGTCGTTTTGGCCCGCTCTGCTGCTGGCCACCGTGCCCACCGAGAAGCCCGGGCAGCGGCGGCAGTCGTTCCTGGCCATGCGGCTGGCCGTGGAGCCGGCCGCCGCCGGCGCCAACACCGATCTTCGCGACCGGGTCTCGCGGCCCCTATATCTGCTGATGGGCGTGGTGGCGCTGATCCTGCTCATCGCCTGCGTCAACCTCGCGAATCTCACCCTGGCCCGGGCCGCCGCGCGCGGCCATGAAATGAGCACGCGGGCCGCTTTGGGAGCCAGCCGCCGCCAGATCGTGCTGCAGTTGCTCACCGAAAGCCTGCTGTTGTCTGCCACCGGAGCGGCGCTGGCGCTGGCAGTCGCCCATTGGGGCAGCCCGCTCCTACTGAGCCTGGTCACCCGCGGAACTGTCGATCCCGTCATTCTCGACTTGCGGCCCGATTGGCGTGTTTTCGCCTTTACCGCAGCCGCGGCGGTTCTCACCGGAGCCTTGATCGGGTTGGTCCCAGCATGGCAAATGTCCAGGCAAGAGCCGGCGCTAGTGCTGCGGCAGCGGGGCGTGAGCCGCGGACAGGCGACGTCCGGCAAGGCCCTCATCGTGGCCCAGATTGCGTTGTCGCTGGTCCTGCTATTCGGCGCCGGGCTGCTGCTGCAAACATTCCAAAAATTGCGTTCATCCGATCCCGGCTTTCAGAAGACCGGCATCCTCGAAGCCAGCCTGCATCCCTTGCCCGGCGCTTATGGCAAGGCCGGCGAAAACGCGGTCATGAATCGGTACCGGCGGCAACTCGCGGAGCGCGCGGCAGGCTTGCCTGGAGCATACTCGGCCGCCTTCGCGGATTTGTCCGTGCCGGCGGGCGCAGGGTGGCGGGAAACGGTCTCGCCCGCGGAAACACGGGCCAACCCGGAACTGAATGTACTGGCCACCCTGGCCACCGTGTCGCCGGGCTTCTTCAAGACCCTCGCGATACCACTGATTTCCGGCAGGGATTTCGACTGGAGCGACGACCAGCAGCACCCTCCCGTCGCCATCGTCGATAGCCAGATGGCCCGCCGCTTGTTTCCATCCGGTGGCGCGGTCGGCAAGCGTGTCCGCTTTGGCGTGCAGCCGATGTTTCAGGATCTCGAGATCGTGGGAGTGGTTCGCGCCGCGCGCCTGATCGATTTGAGGGATCCCAGCCAGTACGTGATCTATGTGCCTTGCCCGCAATACGGCGGGGTGGATAATCTGTTCGTGCGCGCAAACCACGCCGCGGCGCTGGCGCGGTCGCTGGACAACCAGGTCAGGTCACTCGGCCACGAATATATCACCGGGACGAAGACGATCGAGCAAATGAGCGATCGAACCCTAGTCGCGGAACGCGCCACCGCGATCCTATCCACCGCTTTCGCGGCGGCTGCGCTGTTGCTGGCCGGCATCGGACTGTTCGGACTGATGTCGTATACCGTTACGCGCCGCACCCGCGAGATCGGCATACGCATGGCGCTCGGGTCGCAGCCGAAAGCTATCCTGCGTATGATCTTGCGCGAGACGCTGGTGTTGACCCTGGCCGGCATCGCGATCGGAGCGCCCTGCGCGCTGGCGGCCACGCGGTTTATCGCGCGCGCTTTATTTGGACTCTCGCCGCTCGACCCCCTGACGCTGGCCGCGGCCTCAGGCGCGCTCTTCGTGGTAGGAGCGATCGCCGGCTATTTACCCGCGCGCCGGGCCCTCGAGTCCGATCCCATGACTGCCTTGCGCTGCGATTAGCCCGCGTTTCTCACAAGGTGTCGAAACGAGTACGCCACTACCCGATGGTGGTGGCGCCGAGAGACTTCGCAGTGTTTCGATTCTTGCTGCCCGGCGGGCGACCGCGCCGTTTGGCCGTAATCTCGGCCATCCAGGATGGCGGCCTGCCGCGTCTCCGTCCGCGGCCCCTGGCCAGGCGTTCCAGGCTCAAGATCGCTTCTTCAATTTGTTCTCGTTCTTGACGCAATTCCACAAGAACCTTGGCGACGTCCATTCTATTCTCCCCACTACCTCGTACTCGTGTAATCAGGATCGCTCCCAGCGTGCGAAACGATCCTACAACATTCGCTTCACATCTTTTTTAGCGTAATGTGGGAAAAATTGCAAGTAGGCAATGGTTCAGTTTTGGAGTAACAGAGCTGGAATACAGTTTTAGCACCAATAGAACCGGCGGACACTTCAAGCCCGCCGTTTTTTCCAGTAGAAATAGAATGGTAATCCGAGGAAAATGAAACCTAATCCAAGCAGAGATTCGCGCGGAGAGTCGAATAGAGTCGAAAGTACTAGTGAGATTGCGACTATGACAAAAAGTACCGGAAGTACGGGATAGGCTAGTGTTTTGTAAGGTCTAGGCAGATCGGGCTTCTTGTGTCGCAGCACGATAACGCCCGCCGTGGTCATGCCATACAGAATCCAACTGGCGAAGATCACATAGGTGTAGAGTTGTTCGTAACGTCCGGACAGGACCAGCAGAGCGGACCACGAACTGAGCGCCAATATGGAAACTCCCGGCGTGTGATATGCGGCATTGACATGCGCCACGGGCGCGAAAAAAAGCCCGTCCCGCGCCATGGCGTAGGGCACGCGCGCGCCAGTGAGAATGGAACCATTCAGCGCGGCGAAAATACTGATCATCGCGGCAATAGAGACCGCATGCGCGCCCCAATTCCCCACCACCCGCCGCAGCATGTCCGCGGCGACCCGTTCGCTGGAGCCGACCTGCTGGGCGGAAAGCACATGAAAATACGCGGCGTTCGCTGCCAGATAAATCGCGATGACCACCAAAGTGCCTCCGATGAGCGCCAACGGCAGGCTGCGCTGCGGCTGGCGGATCTCGGAGGATACCATGCTCACGTTGTTCCAACCATCGTAGGCCCACAGGGCCGCCACCAGCGCGGCGAAGAATCCGGCGATGGTCAGCGGATGCGGCGGAACCGGCGCCGCCGGCCCGTGCGCTTTTCCGAAGGCCAGACCGGCCGCCACGATAAAAGCAATTAACAAAACCTTTACAATCGTGACTGCAATCTGAACCTCGCCCCCGATTTTGACTCCGAAATAATTGACACCGGCAAGAAACAGAATCAGCGCCATGGCCAGCAATTGTCCATAGCGCAGATCGAGTGGCGCGCCATGTGCGCCAAGAGGAAGCGGCACGGCATAGAAAATTCCATCGAGTGTGGGAAAGAAATTTGTCAAGTAATAAAAAAAAGCGGTGGCCAGAGTTGCAATAGATCCGCTCTTAGCCACCCACATCTGTGTCCAGCCATACAGAAAGCCCCAGAGCGGGCCGTACGCTTCGCTCAGGTAGACATACTCTCCACCGGCTTCCGGCATCGCAGCGGCCAGTTCGGCGTAACTCAATGCGCCACAGAGTGACAATAATCCGCCAAAAACCCAGACCACAAAAACCATCGAGGGCGATCCCACCCGCAGTACCATGGCGCGGGGTACCAGAAATATTCCGCTTCCAATGACAGTCCCGACCACGATGGAGATGGCGCCCCACAGCCCCAGATCCCGGCGCAGTGCTATTACTTTTGATTCATGCATTAGGAAACCTCGGGAGTACTTTTTTGGAAGAACGACGCAGCATATCCGCCGGCGAAAGTGACTGTTGAGCCGATTAATACCCACCACGTCCAAGCGATAGGCGTGACAAAGCGTACATAGAGGACGGCGCCGAGTCCGGCTACCACGCCGGCCATGGCGGCCCACTCGCGCACACGCCGGGTGAGCACACCCAAAAGAAACACCCCGAGCAACAGACCCAAGGTCACAGAAGCGATCGACAGGCCCGACTCCAGCACCGATCCCCAACGGCGGGCAACCCATCCGATGGCCACCAGGACAATGCCCCAAACCACGGTCATGCCGCGCGCCAGTTTGAGCGACCCAGACTCGCTGCCCCGCCCTCCGCCCGGCCTTCGGCGCGCGAAATCGATGACGGTAGTGGATGCCAGCGCATTCAGCGCGGCGCTCAGGTTGGCCATCGCCGCGGCCAGAATCGCGGCGGTCACCAAGCCGGCCACGCCCACCGGCAGATGGCGCCACACGAACTCCGGGTAGATGCGGTCCAAGTCGCGGGGCGCAACCAGGTGGGCCTCCCGGTAGTAAACGAACAGCGCCACGCCGATGGCCAGAAACAGGCTGAATTGGAAGAAAATCACCAGCCAGCTCGCCAACAGCGCGCGGCGGCTCTGCGCCTCATTACGGGCGCTCAACAGGCGCTGCACCATGAGCTGATCGGTGCCGTGGCTGGCCATGGTGAGGAAGCAGCCGCCCACCAGGCCGGCCCAGAACGAATACTTTTGGGAGAAGAACTGCATGGTGGGCGAGAATCTGAAATCGAAGACCTGTAGCTTGCCGGCCTCGCCGGCCACCATGGCGACGTGCGTCCATCCCCCGGGGATGCGGGCCAGAATCACAAACAGGCTGACGGCTGCGCCGAGCACGTACAGACACATTTGGGCTACGTCGGTCCATATCACGGCGGTCATGCCGCCTTCAAATGTGTAGAACAATGTCAGGGCGACGATCAGAAGGATGGAAGCCACTTCGCCGGTCCCCAGCACGATGGAGACGACCAGAGAAATGGCGAACACCCGCACGCCTTCCGCCAAGGCGCGGGTGACCAGAAAAATCGCCGCGGTCAGGCGGCGGATGCGTTCGCCAAAACGGCGCCGCATGACTTCATAGGCAGTGAACATCTCGCCGCGAAAGTAATGCGGCAGAAACAGCAGGGAGACGGCCACGCGGCCGAGCAGATATCCGGCCACGAGTTGCAGGAAACCCAGATTCCCGGCGAAGGAAAGGCCGGGTGTGCCCACGATCGTCAAGGTGCTGGTCTCCGCGGAGACAATGGACAGAGCGATGGCCCACCAGGGAGCGTGCCGGCCACCCAGGAAATAATCGCCCAGGCTGGTCCGGCCTTTCCGGAAGTGCGCCCCAAACCAGGTGATGGCGATCAGATAGGCGAGGATGATCGCCAGATCCAGGAAGCGCATGGAATGGCGCAATTCTATCACAGCGGAATATCGCCGGCGCAAAACGGTTGAAGACCCAGCGCCGGGGGCCGCACGATCTGCTATGATTCTGGATTCGGAACTCGGGAGATACGAGCGGCGTCGAATATGTTGCGGTGCGCATGTCGTTCGGTTATACTCCGCAAATACCCGCCGATACGGACAAGGCGGCGGGGGCACCGGTTCGGCGAATGTCGGCGGGTCAGCAGGCCCACAGGTCGAAACTCATTACCAACATCGGCAGGAGGAAGCAAGTGCAGCATTTCTTACGAAGGCTAACGCGGATTACGGCCATCGCGATGGCGGGCGTCATACTTGGCTCGGCGCAGGACAGCCAACCGGCGCAAAGCAGCCCGGCGGCGGCGGCTGAGAAGAAGAAGCAATACAAGGATCAACAGGAATACACGCTCTACGACTCCGCCACCAAGGAAACCGACGGAAACAAGAAGCTGACATTGCTGAACACGTGGAAGGAAAAATATGCGGACTCCGACTTCAAAAAGGAGCGGTTGCAGCTCTTCCTGACGACCTACCAACAGCTCGGGCAACCAGCCAAGATGGTCGACACAGCCAAAGAAATATTAGCCATCGATCCCAAGGACATCCAAGCCCTTTACTGGATCACCTTCCTCACCCCAACTTTGGGCACTGCCAGTGCGGACGCGCTGGACACCGCCGACAAGGCGGCCAATGGCCTGCTGAATGCCGAGAAGCCCGCTAACGTCAAGGACGAGGATTGGACCAAGGCAAAGTCCCAGACCGACGCGGTCGCCTACACGACCCTGGGCTGGACCGCCATGCAGCGCAAGAACGCCGACGTGGCGGAGCAGAATTTCAAAAAGAGCCTGACCGTCAATCCCAGCGCCGCCCAGGTATCCTATTGGCTGGGTATGGTGATTCTGTCCGAAAAGAAGCCGGAGAAACAGTCCGAAGCGATATTCGACTTCGCCAGAGCGGCGGCCTACGACGGGCAGGGCGCCCTGACTCCGGACGGGCGGCAGAAGATCGACACATACCTGACCAAGGTTTATAACGCGCTGCACGGGGACAGCTCGGGCTTGGCCGAGTTGAAGGCTTTGGCCAAGGCCAGCCCCACTCCACCCGCCGACTTCAAGATCAAGACGGCCGCCGAGATCGCCGCGGAGAAGGAAGAGGAACTAAAAAAGACCAACCCCGAATTGGCGCTTTGGTTGAACGTCAAGGGGCAACTGCTCTCGCCGGACGGGCAGACGTACTTCGACAGCTCCATGAAAGGCGCGGCGGTGCCCAAGCTGAGGGGCTGGCTGATCTCCGCCAAGCCCCCGGTGAAGTCGAAGGAACTGCTGATCAGCATGGACGGCAAGGATCAGACGCCAAACGTGACGCTCAAACTGGTGGGTGCGGATGGCACGACCGCCGCTCCCCTCACGGGCAAACCGGTAGTGGGTGGGCAGATCGAGTTTGAAGGCATTGGCGATTCCTTCGCGAAGGACCCCGCTCTCATGGTGACGTTCGCCGTCGAGAAAGCCAAAATCACCGCGTGCAGCGGAGACCCCCTGGTCTGCTCGGGCCCCTTAAAGGAAGAAAAGGTAGCGGCGCCGGTGCACCACACGGCAAAGAAGAAGTCGTAAACCGAAGTTGTGGGCTTATGAATGCAGGCGCGGCCGACAGTTTTCCTGCGCCCTTGTGTTCGTCAGCACTAGGCTGAGTACGATACGCTCCACCGGATTCAGACGTTCCTGCCGCAGCGCCTGAAAATACTGGCCGAAGGCGTGCGCCGAGCGCCCTATTGCCGTGGCGCAGATGTGCCGGCTTTCCGAAGCGCCCAACCCTGCAACCATCAGCACCGTGATGAATATCGCTCGCATCCGCATACTAGTAAGACGCCGCGCGGGGCCAGAGGTTAGCGGTCTACTTCGTGGCGGCCGGATCTGCTACAATAGTACTCAGATTTAGTACTTGGGACCCGATTGCTATGCCGTTGTATGAGTACAAGTGCGCCAAATGTGGTGAAGTTTTCGAGCTGATCCAGAAGTTTTCCGACGAGCCTTTGCACGAACATCCGGGATGTGGCGGCGCCGTCGAGAAACTGCTGTCCGCGGCAGCCCTACAATTCAAAGGCTCCGGGTGGTACGTGAACGATTACGGCCGGAATGGTTCGGGCGGGAAAGAGAAGCCCAAGACCGAAGCGTCTAACGGCAAGAAGAGCGACAAGGCTGAAAGCTCCAAACCGGCTGCCGCTCCGGCGACCGACACCTCCAGCAGCACCAAATCCGACTCCCCCAAACACCGCGAATCCAGCTAGGCGCGGGCGACGGCTTCCGCCCAACGGCGCAGCTTCTGGTCGCTCCGCAAGGACCAGGCGCTTTCGGGTACGACCCGCGCCAGGGTGCGGAATTCGTACTGTTCGAGAGTGCAGGCGACCGTGCCGCACGCGCTTCTGAGCACCCTCCCGAAGCCAATCAGTTGCAGAGGACAACGGTTTTCCAGCAGCGCCGGCCAGGCTATCGACACCTCGATAAATGAACCTACCGGCAAGTCACCCTCGGTGACGAATGCAACGCCGTTGCTGCTCAAGTTGGTGGTTTTGCCGCTTCCGACGGCAATGATCTTATCCTGCTCCAATACCCGGTAGCGGATCTCACGCTCCATCACGAAGCGTTTTTTGGCCCGCCTTTCGACCGGTAACTCCGATTTTTCGAGTCCCATTTTTTTGGTGTCCATTACGAACTTGTCGCGCTTCTCCTGAACGCCAGGCTTGGATTTGCCGGCGCAGCGGTTGTTGGCGATCAACTGAAGGCCTCGCAACTTGGGAGGCGAGAGCGCCCGTCTCTCGACATCCTTATTGTCGATTGTCTTCAATAGGATACCACCTGCAGACCGTAACCCGGGTTAAATTTTCGTTAGAAAAGTCCCAGAAGTCCCACTCAGCCGTGGGTCACACCCGCCAAACCGGGCAGGCCGGTCATGGTGGGCGCGTTCTTTACGGCTCGCACCACGGCCTGGGCCACGGCCTCGGCTGCCGCCACGCCCAGGACGTTCACATCCGCGTGGCCGTCGCCAATGGAGAGCGCAAAGGTCGCATCTCCATCGAACATAGTGTTGACCGGGTAGATGGTGCGGACCATCCCCAGGCCCGCGAATTCCGCCAGTTTAGTGGCCTCCACCTTGGAGAGGCGCGCATTGGTGGCGACCACGGCCAGTGTGGTATTGCGCCGCTGGCCGGCTCCGGAGCCCTCCGTCCGCAAGTCGCCTGCCTTCATTACCCCTTCGGTATCAGCCAGTTCCAGGCTATCCGGAGCGCGGCGCGCGCCGGCTATCAGGCGGCCGGAGGCAGTGTCGCGCACATCGCCAAGAGCGTTCACCACCACCAGCGCCGCCACGAGCACGCCACCTTTCAACTCCACGAGTCCCGAACCGATCCCCGATTTCATGGCCTGCCGGATACCGAAGATCTTGCCCACGGTAGCTCCGGTGCCCGCCCCCACAGCGCCCTCCTTCACGGCCTCGGCAGTGGCTGCGGCCGCCGCACTCTCGCCCATTTCGCGGCTGGGGCGAATGCCGGGTTTGCCGATATCCAGGTCGAAGAGTACGGCGCAGGGAACAATTGGCACCACGCCCCGGCCAAACCGAAAACCAGCGCCGCGCTGTTCCAAGTAGTGCCGCACTCCGGAAGCCGTCTCCAGGCCGAAGGCGCTGCCGCCCGACAGGACGATGCCGTGCACTTGTGCGGCGATGTGGCCGGGCTGCAGGGTGTCGATTGAAGAAGTCTCGCTGGCGGAGCCGCGGATATCCACGCCGCCCACCGCGCCCGATTCGCACAGAATCGCCGTGCAGCCGGTCAGCGCATCGAAATTCGAGGCGTGCCCCACGCGAATACCCGCGATAGCGGTAAGTCCTTGCATGGCGGATTTTTTATAGGTGTATGGTAGCATCGAATTTCGGGGGCCAGGCGGCTTGCTCGACTTCCTCAAGGAACCATTCATCGCCATACAGGAGTTCTATCTGCTGACCGGGCGCGCGCTCCGGAACGTGGCCGCGCGTCCGCATTACGGCGACGACATCGTGGCGCAGATGGATTTGATCGGGGTTGGCAGCCTGCCTATCGTGATCCTGACAGGCCTTTTCGCCGGCGCGGTGATGGCCCTGCAGATGTCCCGCGCGCTGGCGCAATACGGCCAGCAGGACCAGACCGGGACGCTGGTCTCGATTTCGCTGGTGCGCGAACTGGGGCCGGTATTGACCGCCCTCATGATGGCGGGCCGCAATTCCTCGGGCATCGCCAGCGAAATCGGCTCCATGAAGGTGACCGAGCAGATCGACGCCATGCGCGCGCTGGGCACCGATCCCATCCAGAAGCTGGTCACCCCGCGCATGGTGGCCACCGCGGTGATGCTGCCGCTGCTCACCATCCTGGCGGATTTCATCGGCATGTTCGGCGGCTGGTTCGTCTCGCGATTCTTCTTGGACCTGCCCAGCCAGCAGTATTGGTCCAGTGTATGGCGGGCGCTGGAGTGGAACGACATCACCCAGGGGCTGCTGAGGCCGTTTGTGTTCGCGTTCATCATCTCATTGGTGGGTTGCTATTACGGTTTACGCGCGTCGGGAGGCACGCAAGGGGTGGGCCGCGCCACCACGCAGTCCATGGTGGCCGCCTCGGTGCTGATTCTGATATTCGACTTTTTCCTGGGCAAGATATTTGTCAGCCAAATCGCATCCTGATGCCAACGGATACCCAAACTCCGGTCCTGAGGTTCGATCGCGTGAGCGTCGCGTTTGACGATGTGACCGCGCTGGCGGATGTCTCCTTCCAGGCATACGAGGGGGAATCGCGGGTGATCATGGGCGCCGCCGGCAGCGGCAAGACGGTGCTGCTGAAGACGGCGCTGGGTTTACAGCGGCCGGATTCGGGGACCGTCTATGTCTTTGGCAAGGACATCAGCCGGATGCGGGAGCGGGAACTGTTCGACATCCGGAGCAAGATCGGCATGCTGTTCCAGGAGAGCGCGCTGTTCGACTCGCTGAACATCGAAGAAAACGTGAGCTACCCGCTGCTGAACCAGTTGTCGATTCACTGCCCTCCGGAGGAGGTGCTGCCGCGGGTGGAAGAGGCCTTGAAATTCGTGGAGCTGGCGGGCACCCTGGAGAAATTTCCGAGTGAGCTTTCGGGCGGTATGCGGCGCCGCGCCGCCATCGCGCGGGCCGTAGTCACGCAGCCTCCCCTGCTGCTCTACGATTCGCCCACGGCCGGCCTGGACCCCATCACGGCGAACACCATTGTCGCGCTGATCGTGAAGGAACGGGATCTGAACAAAACCACCACGCTGATCGTGACCTACCGCTATCAGGACGGTAACCTGGTGGCGAATTTCCGCTACAATCCGGAGAATGGCGGTTTGGAGAAGGCCGGGGACCATTCAGGCAGCCCGGGCGGCGCCGCGCCCCGCACTCTCTTCATGGTTCTGCGCGAGGGCCGTCTGGTCTTTGAAGGACCGCAGGCGGAGTTGGAGGCGTCCGAGGATCCGTATATTTCGAAGTTCGTAAAGCATCGGGAATAGAGCATGCCGCAGCCTACCAAAGTCCGTTGGTCGCAGTTGAAGGTCGGGGTAGTGGCGTTCGCCGCCATGGTGATCCTGGGGGTGCTGATCTTCCTGTTGACCGGAAACCGCAGCATTTTCGAGCGGGACGAAACCGTGCGCACCTACATGGCGGACGGCGCGGGCATGACCGAGAGCACTCCGGTGCGGCTCAATGGCATCCTGGTCGGCGCCGTACAGGGGATCAAGCTATCGGGATCCAAAGACCCCAAACGAGCCGTGGAGTTTGAACTCATGATCCAGCAAAAGTACATGCGGGACATTCCGGAGGATTCCACCGCCGCCGTGACCGCCGCAAATCTGCTGGGCAGCAAGTTCATCGACATCACCAAAGGGCAAAGCCCGACGCCGGTCAAGCCGGGGGGCGAGTTGCGCAGCCTGCAAACGCAGGACATTCCCGAACTGATGGCGCAGAGCGCGAATTTGATCCAGACGCTACAGGATATTTCGAAGCGCGCCGACAACATGCTGGCGGATATCGACGCGGGCAAAGGCAATCTGGGCAAGCTGCTGCGGGACGACGAGCTATACAAGCGGTTGAACGCGATCGCCGCCGAAGGCCAACAACTGCTGGCCGACGTGCGCGACGGCAAAGGCACTTTGAGCAAGCTGATCTACGACGACAGCCTGTATCAGGAAGTGCGCGCGCCGTTGAAACGCATCGACGCCATGCTGGACGATTTGCAGCAAGGCCGCGGCACCGCGGGCAAATTGATGAAGGACCCGCAAGTCTACGACGAAGCGCAGCAGACGCTCGCGGAAATGCGCCGCCTGACCCAGGATCTCAACGCCGGAAAAGGCACGGCCGGCAAACTGCTGAAGGACGATCAACTTTACAAGCAATTCACGGAGCTGACCGCCAAGCTGGATGCGACTATCGACCGCATCAATTCGGGACAGGGCACGGTGGGTCAATTGCTGGTGAATCCGCAGATGTATGAAGCCATGAACGGCGCCATGCGCGAGTTTCAGGCGCTGGCGAAGGATATACGCGCCAATCCCAAGAAGTTCCTGCGCATCAAGCTGGCAATCTTTTGATCTCCCGCAAACGACTGATCGTTAACG
>Ga0187871_10002158_pt1 | contig 16288 bp, 15 predicted proteins | sample June2016WEW_16_1_FD_132988 | JGI IMG/M metagenome (GOLD analysis project Ga0187871, IMG submission 132988) | Peatland microbial communities from SPRUCE experiment site at the Marcell Experimental Forest, Minnesota, USA - June2016WEW_16_10 | ecosystem: Environmental > Terrestrial > Soil >... | reverse complement strand
CAAGGACATCGAGGGGGCGGTGCAGCGTCTCGCGCAAATGGCGCGCGCGGCCGGCCTGCACGTCATCCTGGCGACGCAGCGGCCTTCGGTCGACGTCATCACCGGCACGATCAAGGCCAACTTTCCGACCCGCATCTCCTTTCAGGTCACCTCGAAGATCGACAGCCGCACCATCCTCGGCGAGCAGGGCGCCGAGCAGCTGCTCGGCCAGGGCGACATGCTCTACATGGTCGGCGGAGGCCGCATCAGCCGCGTGCACGGACCGTTCGTTTCCGACGAAGAGGTCGAAAAAGTCGTGCGGCACCTGAAATCGCAAGGTGTTCCGCAATACCTCGAGGCGGTTACCGCCGAAGAACTCGACGACGGCAACGACGCCGCGGTGTTCGACGGCACTGCCATGGGCGGCGCCGAAGGCGGCGATCTCTATCAGCAGGCGGTGCAGGTCGTGGTGCGCGACCGCAAAGCCTCGACCAGCTACATCCAGCGCCGGCTGCAGATCGGCTACAACCGCGCGGCTTCGCTGATGGAGCGCATGGAACAAGAAGGCATCGTCGGACAACCCAACCACGCCGGCAAACGGGAAATCCTCGTCGAAGGCGCCGAGGACGATCCCTATTGAGAATCAAGTGTCGGCGCTTTAAGCCGGCATGCAGCCGCGAATTCGCCATAACGCGTCCGTAACGATGGTCTGGTTGCGAGCGCGCGCGCCGACGTGCGGGGGAGTGACATGATGGGACGGGGTGCGAGGATCGTTCTCGTGGCGATGGCGTGCAGCATGCTGGCAGCCGGCTTCGCTGGCGCCGACGACAGCGTGCCGTTGCCGACGCCGGCGCCGCGGCCCAAATCGACGGCGGCGCCGCCGGCCGCCGCAACCCCTGCATCGCCCGATACTGCTGCTGCGGCCGCAGCCGCCGCCGCGGCCGCCGATCCGGGAGCAAAGGGCCTCTTTCCCTTCTCGTTTTCCTTGGGCAAGAGCGCGGTACCGAGCCAGGCGACCGCCTTCGACGCCCATCAGCGCGCGTTGCTCGACAAGATCAGCAACTATCTGTCCGGCGTGCAGACCTTGGTAGGAAATTTCGTGCAGATCGGTCCAGACGGCAGGCGCGTCGAGGGGGCGTTCTACATACAAAAGCCGGGGAAAGTCCGCTTCGCCTATAACCCGCCGAGCCCAATCGACATCATCGCCGACGGCTCCGCGGTCGTAGTGCGCGACCGCTCGCTGGAAACGTCGGATTACTATCCGCTGTCACAGACGCCGCTGCGCTACCTGCTTGCCGACCACATCGATCTGCTGCGCGATACCGACGTGGTCAGCGTTTCGGCCGACGACACCTTCATCACCGGGGTCATCGAGGAAACGCGGCTCCTGACCGGCACCAGCCGGCTGATGATCATGTTCGACGCCAAAAATCTTCAGCTCAAGCAGTGGACGGTCACCGATCCGCAAGGGCTCGATACCACCGTCGCCGTCTATAATCTCGACACCACCAAGAAGCCCGATCCGAATCTGTTCGTCATCAATTACCAGAACCAGAACGACGTGTCGGGACGGGGATGGTCGGGACCAGCCCGGCCATAAAGCGGGCCCGCTCAACGCGGTGCAATTCCGATCAGCCGTGCGCCGCGCTGGAACGTCATGTAGATCCACAGCCAGTTCAGCGCGACCGCGAAGCGGTTGCGCAATCCGATCAAAAAATAGATGTGGACGGCGCTCCAGAACAGCCAACCCAAAAATCCGGTGAGCTGCAGCGGGCCAAGCTTCACTACCGCCGCCCTGCGGCCGATCGTGGCGAGTTCGCCCATATGACGATAGACGAACGGCGGCGGCGCCGGCAGGCCTCGCACGCGGGCGGCGATGACCTCGCCGACATAGCGGCCCATCTGCTGGGCCGCCGGCGCGATGCCGGGAACTGGGCGGCCGTCGCGGTTGCTGACGCTCGCGGTGTCGCCGACGGCGAAGATCTCCGGTCGTCCGGGAACGCTGAGGTCGGCGTTCACCTTGATGCGGCCGGCGCGATCGTGCTCGGCGCCGATCCACCGTGCCGCCGGCGACGCGACGATGCCCGCCGCCCAGACTACCGTTGCCGCCTCGATGCGGCCGCCGTCTACGGTGACCCCGTGAGCGTCGCAGCCGGTGACCTTGCGGTTAAGCTCGACCTCCACGCCCATCCTTTGCAGCGAGCGGGCGGTGTAATTCGACAACGCCTCGGGAAAGGTCGGCAACAGCCGCGGCCCGGCCTCGATCAGAACGATGCGCGAGGTGCGCGGGTCGATGCGGCGGAAGTCGTGCTGCAATGTCCGCCGCGCCACCTCGGCGAACGCGCCGGCCATTTCCACGCCGGTGGCGCCGCCGCCGACGATGACGAAAGTGAGCAGCCGCGCCCGCTCGACCGCGTCCTCCACCAGTTCCGCCCGTTCGAAGGCGAGCAGGAACCGCCGCCTGATCTCGGTCGCATCCGCGACCTGCTTGAGCCCGGGCGCGAACGGCGCCCAATCGTCATGGCCGAAATAGGAGTGCGTCGCTCCGGTGGCGAGGATCAGATAGTCGTAGGCAAGATCGAGCTCACTGGTGTGGACGCGGCGCGCTTGCACGTCGATCCCGGTCACTCGTGCCATGATCACCCGGACGTTCTTCTGCTCGCGCAAAATGGCGCGGATCGGCCACGCGACATCGGCGGGCGACAGCGCCGCGGTGGCAACCTCGTAAAGCAGCGGCTGAAAGCAATGGTGGTTCTGCGCGTCGATCAGCGCCACGTCGACATCGACTTTGGCTAGAGCCTTGCTCGCTTCGAGCCCGGCGAAGCCGGCGCCGGCAATCACCACGCGCCGCCGCTGCGATGTGCTGTCCATCCCCGCCTCCCAGGCGGCATCATAGGCTAAGGCGAGGCTGGCGACGAGTTCCGCTGCGCGCTCCGGCAACGCCGTCAGATTGGCCTTGTGCCTGCGGTCGTCGCGCCGCATATAATCTGCCGGTCCCTCCAGCAACGCTCCGCATGCGATTAACGGTCACCACCTGGAACATCAATTCGGTGCGGCTGCGCATCGATCTCGTCGCCAAGTTCATCAAGGCGGTCCGTCCGGACATCCTGTGTCTGCAGGAGACCAAATGCCCGGACGACAGATTTCCGCGCAAGCGCTTCAAGCGGCTCGGCTACGAGCACATCGCACTCAACGGTCAGAAGGGCTATCACGGCGTCGTCGTGCTCTCGCGGCTGCCGTTCGAGCGCTTCGACATTCAGAGCTTCTGCGGCAAGACCGATTGCCGTCACGTGTCCGCGGTGTTCGGCGAACGCGCCGGGCTGCGCGACCCGATCACCATCCATAATTTCTATGTGCCCGCCGGCGGCGATACTCCCGATCCCGAGATCAATGCGAAATTCGCCCATAAGCTCGCCTTCCTCGACGAGATGCGCGACTGCGCGACGCTGCGCCCGGGCCGCTGCGAACGCGCGATCCTGCTCGGCGACCTCAACGTGGCGCCGCTCGAACACGACGTCTGGAGCCACAAGCAGATGCTGCGCGTGGTGTCGCACACGCCGGTCGAGTGCGAGAAGTTCACTCATGTGCTGAGCGCCGGCAGCTGGGTCGACAGTATGCGCGTGCTCACGCCGGAGCCGGAAAAACTCTACACCTGGTGGAGCTACCGCTCGCCCGATTGGGCGGCCGCGGACAAGGGACGCCGCCTCGACCATATCTGGACTTCGCCCGTGCTGGCCGATCGCGTCGCCGGCATCGAAATCGCCAAGGCCTACCGCGGCGCGGCGCGCCCTTCCGATCATGTGCCGGTGACGGCGACGATTGAGCTTTAGGCCGGCTCCGATTTCCCGCCCTGCGGGGACTACTGCGGCTTGCCGCCGGGCAGCAGCGTGGCGCGGACGTTCTCCATCTCGCGCGCCCACTGATCGGCGCGCGACGCTATCATCTCGCGCAGCCGGTGCGCGGCGTCCGGATAGCCTTCGAGCATTCGCAGAAACATCGCGCGCGAAATGCGCATGACGGTTGCGCTCTCGCGCGCGGTGGCGGTTGCCGGTCGCCGCGTTTCTGCCAGCAGGGCCGATTCGCCCAGCAAGGTGCCAGGGCCGGCAATGACTTCAGGTTCGCCGCTGCGTTCCGGCTTGAGGCTGACGGAACCGCGCTGGATGATGTAAGCGCCGTCGGCAGAATCGCCGGCCGCGAACAGGATTTGGCCGGGTTGCAGGTCGTAGCTTTCGACCCCGATGGCGACGATGCGCAGCGCGCCTGAGCCGAGTCGGCGCAGCAGCGGGATCCGCTCCAGGTATGCGATGTCGTCCTCGATCGTCATGACGGGCCGCGCTTAGGGCACGAGTTTATATCCCCCGGCCTCGGTGACCAGGATGGCAGGGGCGGCGGCATCTTTCTCGATCTTCTGCCGTAACCGATAGATGTGGGTTTCCAGCGTGTGCGTCGTCACTCCCGAATTGTAACCCCAGACTTCCTGCAACAACGTCTCCCGCGATACCGGGCGCTGGCCGGCGCGATAGAGGTAGCGCAGGATCGAGGTCTCCTTCTCGGTCAGCCGGACTTTGTTGCCCTTGGGGTTGAGCAGAAGCTTGGAGCTTGGCCGGAAAGTGTACGGTCCGATGGTGAAAATCGCGTCTTCGCTCGCTTCGTGCTGGCGCAATTGCGCGCGAATGCGCGCCAGCAGCACGGCAAAGCGGAACGGCTTGCTGACGTAATCGTTGGCGCCCGATTCAAGGCCGAGGATGGTATCGGAATCGGTATCGTGTCCGGTGAGCATGATGATGGGCGCTTTGAAGCCGTTCTTGCGCAGGATGCGCACGGCTTCGCGGCCGTCGATGTCGGGCAGCCCGACGTCCATGATCACGAGATCGATCTGTCCCGCCTTGGCGGCCTGCACGCCCTTGCTGCCGTTCTCTACGGCGACGGCTTCAAACTCCTCGTGCAGCGACAATTGCTCGGTCAGCGCATCGCGCAGCTCGGGATCGTCGTCGACGATGAGAATCTTACGCGTGTTCGGCATCAATCCGGACCCCCGCCGCCGCTCGCCCGCCGGTCAATGACGCGGCCCCAATGCCTCTGTTGCGCTTTTGCCGCGCCCTCGCGAACTTCGGAATCGCGGCACTAGCGCGAAGTAGAGCATTCAAGGATACAAGAGCAAGTGTGAGTTGGGAATTCGCCTGCGCGCGAGTAAGAGGGGATGCGACGGGTTTCTTTCGGCATGATCGAGGTGCGCCCGCGACCGGGGCGGCGGTCGCAGGGCTGGCTGCGTGGCGGTGCTTTGCTGGTCCCCGTCGCGCTCGGCCGCTCCGGCGTCAGGGCCAATAAGCGCGAAGGCGACGGGGGTACCCCCTGCGGCCGGTTTCGCGCGGTACGGCTATGGTGGCGGGCCGATCGCCTTCCGCGCCCGCGGACATCGCTGCCCCTTCGCCGGATCGGCCCCGCCGACGCCTGGTGTGAAGATCCGACCGATCGGCGCTATAACCGCCCGTTTCGGCGGTCGGCCAATGAACCAGGCGACCGCCTCTGGCGCGACGACGCCCTCTACGACATTTTTCTCGAACTCGATCACAACACGCGGCCCCGGGTTGCCGGTCGCGGCAGCGCCGTGTTCGTCCACATCGCCCGCCCAGGCCTGGCGCCGACCGCCGGCTGTATCGCCTTGCACCGTCACGACCTTTTGGCATTGGTCGGCAGGATCACGCGAAAGACGAGAATCATTGTTCATTTCTAGCGGAGGGACGTTCGCTCTCCAAAGATCGCCGTGCCGACCCGCACATGGGTCGCGCCGAACGCGATCGCCGTCGCGAAGTCGGCGCTCATGCCCATGGAGAGGAGCGGCAAGCCGTTGCGGCGGGCGATCTGGGCGGTCAACGCGAAATGCGGCGCCGGGGCCTCGTCCAGCGGCGGGATGCACATGAGGCCTGAAATGGCGAGGTCGTAGCGGTCGCGACAGGCGGCGAGAAACGCATCGGCATCCTGCGGCTGCACGCCGGCCTTTTGCGGCTCCGCGCCGGTATTGATCTCGACGAAAAGGAGGGGACGGCGCGCCTGCGCCGCGATCTCCTTGGCCAACGCCGCCGCGAGGCTCGCCCGGTCGACCGAATGGATGGAATAGAATAGCGCCACCGCCTCTCGCGCCTTGTTCGATTGCAGCGAGCCGACCAGATGCAGTTCGAGATGGCCGTGGCGGGCGCGCAGCGCCGGCCACTTGGCCTTGGCTTCCTGCACCCGGTTTTCCCCGAACACGCGCTGGCCGGCGGCAATCACCGGCTCGATCGCATCGGCGCCGAAGGTCTTTGCAACCGCGATCAATGTCACGCTCGCCGGATCGCGTCCGGCGTCGCGGCAGGCGCGGGCGATTTCGGCGCGAACTGCCGCAAGCCGATCCGCTCGATTTATGCTTTCCATTTCGTCAATACCCGGAACGGCTCAAATTTTAACGGCGGTCCGAAGATCGTCTTTACGCATTTCTCCTATGTAGTGGAACACCGGGGGTGGGGATCGACGATGTCCGACGTTCCAGCAGAGTCTGCCAAGGCATCGCGGCCTAACAAGCCGATCCTTAGCATTCGTGCGCGACTGATCGTTGTCGCCCTTTTGGCGCTCGCTCCGCTGATGCTCGAACGCATGCGCGGCCTCGAGCAAGCCCGCGCCGAGCACGCCGAACTGGCCCGCGGCCAGGTCATCGATCTGGCGCAGAGCGGGGTCGAGGCACAACGCGAGATCGTCAATTCCATGCGCGCCCTGCTCCAGGTCGTGGCGCGCGTCTACACGCGGATGGCGCCCGATCAGTCCGATTGCAATCAAACACTCGCCGACCTGACAAGCAATATTCCGTGGCTTACCGGGGTGGCCGTCGCTGGACGCGATGGCCGGATCAAATGCGAGACTGACCCGCGCGCCGTGGGATTGAACGTGTCGGACCGCCCTTATTTCCAGAATACGCTGCGCTCGCATGATTTCGCGCTCAGCGACTATCTTATCAATCGTTTCCGGCAGGCCCCCGCGCTGTTTGCCACCTTCCCCGTGGTGAAGGACGACGGCGCACTCACAGACGTCGTTTTCGCCTCGATCAATCTAAATTGGATCGGCAAGCTTGCAGCGACCGCCGCACGGCGGGAAGGCACCTCGATGCTGCTGGTCGATGGCAGTGGCACGCTCATTGCCGCCTCGACCGACGAGGGCGAGATCGTCGGCAAGAACTTCGCTGACAATGCCCTGGTGCGGGAGATGCTGGCCAAGGACGAAGGCACGATGACGATTGCCGGGCTCGACGGCATCCGCCGCATCTTCTCCTATGTCCGCGTGCCTTGGACGCAAGCGCGGCTTGCCGTCGGCCTCGACGAGCGCGTCGTTCACAGTCGTGTCGACCGCGACCTGCGCATCGCCTACCTGCAGCTGGCGCTGGTCGCCCTGCTAGTTCTGCTTACGGCTTGGTTCGGCGGCGAGCGGCTCATCCTGCGCCCGATCCGGACACTGGTGCGCACGGCCGCGCGTTTCGGCCGCGGCGATCTGCACGTGGACGCCAGGGAGAAGCCCTGGATTGCCGAATTCGAACCGCTTGCCGCCGCGCTCGACGACATGGCGCGCAAGCTTGCGGCGCGCGAAGAGGAATTGCAGATCGCCAATCAACACCTGGAGGAGCTGGCGAGCCTCGACGGCCTTACCGGCTTGGCCAACCGGCGCGGCTTTGACCGCCAGCTCGAGCGCGAGTGGCGTCGAGCGGCCGAGCGCCGCCAACCGCTCGCGCTGATGATGATCGATATCGATCATTTCAAGCTGTTCAACGACCGATACGGCCATGTCAGGGGCGACGCCTGCCTGCGCGCGGTCGGCGAGACATTGTCGCTGGTCACCCTGGAGGAGGCTGTGCTCGTCGCCCGTTACGGCGGCGAGGAATTCGCCCTGCTGCTGCCGGGCCTCGACCTCGAGCGCACGGCCGCGCTTGCCGAGGAGGCGCGCAAGGCCATCGAAGACCTCCTCATCAACCACGTCGAAGCGCCCTGCGGCCTAGTGACCATCAGCATCGGCGTCGAATCGCTGGTGCCGGATCACAACCAACCGGCCTCCGATCTGGTCGAGGCCGCGGACCGTGCGCTCTACACCGCCAAGCGGCGCGGTCGCAACATGGTGGTCGCGCATATTCCGATGCGGCTGAGCGCCGCGTCCTGAGGTCAAATAACGCCGGACTAGCTTCGGAATTTCCGCGCCTGGGGTTTCTTGCGCGCGGCTTGTTTGCGCTTCGGCTTCTTGAGCTTCTTGGGCGGCGCCCAGATCATGCCCTCAAGCTTCATGCCGTCGGGATCGGCGAAATACACGGCGTAGTAGTTGCGGCCGTAATACTCACCCGGCGGGTCGAGCACGGTCATTCCGTTCTTTTCCAGAAAGGCGCCGAGCTCGTCGACGTCGTCGCGGCTCGCAAGCTCGAAGGCATAGTGATGAAAGCCGATATCGCCCTTGCGGTACTGCCGCTTTCGGCCTTGAGCGTCGGCAGCGGCGAGCCAGAACAACGTCTTGCCGTTGCTCCAGCCCGCCATGTCGGCGTAGTCGTATTTGAGCTTGAAGCCGAGAAAGCCGAGCACTTTGCCGTAGAATTCTTTCGAGCGCGCAAAATTGCCGACGCTGAGAACGAGATGGTCGATACCGACGACGCGAGGCATGAGAACCTCCGAACCGTCCGAAGGGTAGCCGGCTCCAGCCGGAACCGGATTTGCTCCGCCGAGCCTAGGGCATTTACGCACTGATCGTCTGGAAGTTCTTTGGCAAAAATGAAGCGGCTCAAAGCGGCTCACGGCCCGATGGATTGATACGTCATCGCGGTATGCAAGGCAGGCTAAAGGGAGCCAATGCGCAATGCTCAAAAAAAAGGGGCCGGTCCAATGACCGGCCCTCCCCCCGACTCCCCATTCAAGCAGTTACCCCTTCATACAGGCAGCCGGCTCAGTCCTCTAGTGCGGGAAAGCCACACTCACGAGCTAATTTTAGCGCCGCGGAATCGGTATTAGGATGCGCAAGAGCATCGTGCCGTGAGGGTTGCTAAAGTACCGCAAATACTGGCAATTATGAGAGATCCTTTCTCAGGCCCCCGTCCGGAACAAGCGTTGCAAATATGCCGCATTCGGCAAAATCTGCATCGCATGCCACACAAACATCCGCCCAACGTTGCTATCCTCCGGGCCCGCGTCACAAATGGCGGGAGCGACACCCATCCACCGGGATGCTCGCCGCCGATTGTTGCCTGTTGGTCACATCGAGACTGATGATGCAAAGCAAGCTCAGGCGCGAGTCACGACCGCCCGATCTGAAAATCAAGCGCGGGTTGATTGTTGCATTGGCCGCCGGCCTGGCGCTCGGGGCTTGTGCGACCTCGTTGCCATCTCCATCGCCGCCGCCTTCGGCTTCGTCGTCGCCAGATATGCCCAAACTGGACGACGCGCCGCCGCCCACCGGGCTTGGCCAGCGCGAGCTCACGCCGGCAGAAAAAAAGATCATCGCCAACGCCATCGCTCCCTCGCTCCGCGACGCGGCGATGGCGCAGTACCGATGGCCGAAGATTCAGAACGTGCCGGACGGTCCAGTCAATTATTGCGGGATGGTCAACGCCAAGAGCCCGTACGCCCCCTATAACGGCCGGCAGGCTTTTATCGTCTCCGCCACGGTCTCGAGCGGCAAGATTTCGTCCGCCGTGGTCGGTCTCGTCGCCGGCGGCAAGGACTTCGAGATCGTCCGCAACATGTGCAAGAAATACGATCTCGACCCCGACGCGAGCTGAGTAGGCATACGCCTGTTCGGCCCGAGCGGCGTGCGATGGGTTCATCGTCCCGGCTGCGCGGCGACGAGCGCAAACTTAAATTTCACGAACTCGACTGCGGCGTCCATTCCTCGACGCTGGCGCCGGCCAGCGACTGGACCCGCGCGTCGTCGGCGGCAAGCTCGCGCGCCGGACCGGAATAGACCACATGGCCGTCGTCGAGCACATAGGCGTGGTCGGCGATCTCGAGACTCATGCGTACGTTCTGCTCGACCAGCAGCACGGAGATGCCTTCGCTGCGCATCTGCGCCACGATGCGAAAAACTTCGCGCGTGACCAGCGGCGCCAGCCCTTGCGAGGGCTCGTCGAGAATGAGGAGCTTGGGATTGAGCAGCAGCGCGCGGGCGATCGAGAGCATTTCCTGTTCGCCGCCGGAGAGCTGGCGGCCGCGGCTCAGCCGGCGTTCGGCGAGCCGGGGGAATAGCCGAAATACGCTCTGCGGCGTCCACGGGCCCGGCCGCTCCAGTGGCACCATAAGATTTTCATTGACGTTGAGATTAGGAAAGATGCGGCGGCCTTCGGGAACGTAGCCGACGCCGAGCGCGGCGACCCGGAACGGCGGCCAGCGCGTGGTCTCTCTGCCAAAGACGGTGATGCGGCCGTCGCGGGGCATTGTCAGTCCCATCAGGCTGCGCAGCGTCGTGGTCTTGCCCGCGCCGTTGCGGCCGAGCAGCGCCGTCACCTGGCCTTCGCCGGCCTCGAGGCTGACGCCATGCAGGATGTGGCTCTTGCCGTAATAGGTATGCAGCCCTTCCGCGGTGAGTGCTGCGCTCATGCGGCCTGGCCCAGATAGGCGGTCTGCACCGCCCGGTTCGCGGCGATCTCCTGCGGCGTGCCTTCGGCGAGGAAGCCGCCCTGATCGAGCACGGTGATCCGGTCGGCAAGATGAAAGACGACCCGCATATCGTGCTCGATCAGCACGATCGTCAGCTTGTTGTCCTTGTGCAAGCGGCGGATGAGCTGGGTGACGTCGTAGGTTTCCTGATCGCCCATGCCCGCGGTCGGCTCGTCGAGCAGCAGCAGGCGCGGCTTGAGCGCCAGCGCCATCATGATCTCGGTGGCGCGCTGGTCGCCGTGCGCCAGCTCGCCGACGAGGCGATCCGCCTTGTCGGAGAGCGCCGCGAGCGCCAGCGTCTGCTCGATGCGACGGCGAATATCCGCCGCCTCGGCGCGATTGAGCCACGGCCGCAACCGATAGCCGGCGGCAACCTCGGTGACGATGCGGATATTCTCGAATACCGTCAGTTCGGGAAAGATCTCTGTGATCTGAAACGTGCGCGCCATGCCGAGACCGACCCGCTGATGCGCCGGTACGCGGCTGATGTCGCGGCCCTCGAACAGGATCGAGCCGGTGGACGGCGCCAAAAATCCGCTCACCAGATTGAAGAACGTGGTTTTGCCGGCGCCGTTCGGGCCGATCACGGCACGCAGTTCGCCGGGCTCGACCGTCAACGATATGTCGCGCACGGCGACCAGGCTGCCGAACCGCTTGCTCAGATTTTCCACCGCGAGCACGCTCATGCCGCTCTCCGCTGCCGCAACAGGCCGAGAACCCCGCGCGGAAAGAACAGCACGATGAAAACGATGAGAATGCCGATGAACGACATCCAGTTGACCGTGACACTCGATATGTAATCCTGCAGAACGACGAAGATCACGGCGCCGAGCAGCGGCCCCCAGAACGCGCGCATGCCGCCCATCACCGCCATGATGACGAAGTCGCCCGACAGCGTGTAGTGCAGCATGCGCGGATCGGCAAAATTGTTGATCAAGGCATAGAGCGCGCCGGCAAACGCCATGAAGAAACACGACAGCGTGAAGGCGATCCAGATGTGCAGCTCGATCGGGATGCCGAGGAAGCGGGCGCGCCGCTCATTCTCCCGGATCGCGATCATCGTGCGGCCGAACGGTGAGCGCAGGATGAACGCCATGATGGTGACCACGGCGGCGAAGCAGACCAGCACGAAGTAGTAGAAAGAAACCTCGTTGTGCAGCAGGTCTATTTGCAACAGCTCGAAGTCCAGCGGCTGGCGCGCGAAGCCGCGCAAGCCGTCGTCGCCGCCGGTCAGTGAGCTCCATTGGAAGGCGATGTAATAGAACACCTGGCCGAAGGCGATCGTCACCATGGCGAAGTAAATGCCGCGGCGGCGGATCAATAGACCGCCGAGGATGGCGCCGGCGATGCCGCCGACGAGCGTGCCGGCGACAAGTGCGAGCGGCGTGCTCGGCGCGACGAATTTCAGAGCGAGCCCGCAGGCATAGGCGCCCAGTCCGAACCACGCGGCGTGACCGAACGACAGCACGCCGGTGAAGCCGAGCAGAAAGTTGACCGACATGGCGCCGAGGCCGAGCACCAACACGCGGCTGCCCAGCGCCGTATAGCCGCCGAAGAGCGGCATCCAGTAGGGCGCGAAAATGAGCGCGCCCCAGATGGCGGCGAGGATCGCCAGATGCCTGCCCCGCGCCGCCGTCACGTGAACATACCTTCTTCGCCGAGCAGCCCGCGCGGCCGCAGCAGAAGCACGACCGCCATCATCACGTAGATGACCGCCTCGCTCGCGGACGGAAAGATCACCGCCGTGACACCGGAAGCAACTCCGATCAGCAGCCCGCCGAGCAGCGTGCCGGTGAGCGAGCCGACGCCGCCGACGATGATGGCGATGAAGCTCGGCATCAATAGGCCGTCGCCCATGGTCGGCTCCAGCCCGAGCTGGCCGCCGGCCAGCACGCCGGCCAATCCCGCGAGGAATATCCCGACCGCGAAATTGAGCGAGCGCAGGGCGCGGACGTTGACGCCGAGCGCGGCGACGGTGTCGAGATCGAGCGTGCCGGCGCGAATGCGCACGCCGATGCGGGTGTAACGCAACAGCACGAACAACAGCCCGACCACGATCGCCACCGTCGCCACCATGAACATGCGGTAACCGGTGATGAAGAAGAACTCATTGCTGAGCGGCGACGACAGCGCGGCGGGGATCGAGACCGGAAGCCCCTGGGCGCCCCAGATTTGCCGCGTGCCGTCTTCGATGATGAAGGCCAAGCCGAATGTCAGCAGCAAGCTGTAGAGCGGATCGCGGCCGTAGAGGCGGCGAATGAGCAGGCGCTCGACGACGAAGCCGATCAGCGCGGTGAGGAACGGCGCAACGATGAGGGCGCCCCAGAAACCGAGCGACGGCGTCAGCGTGTAGGCGAGATAGCCGCCGATGACCAGAAAGCCGCCGTGGGCGAAGTTGATGACTCCCGACAGATTGAGGATCAGCGACAGGCCGATCGCCATCAGCGCGTAGAACGCGCCGATGATCAGCCCGTTGGTGATGTTGAAGACGATGAGCTGCAGCATGGGGCCGGCCACAATGAAGCCCCTCACGGCGATCACGGCGATCGCGATGAGGGGCGCATGCAAACGAGATCAGGCCGGCATATTCATCTTGCAGCCGGTATCCGCCACCGATGGCGCGATGCTGTCGCCGGCCACAATGCTGTTCACCTTGAACAGATTTTCCGGATCGCCGTCGCCCTTCTGTAAGAGCTCGCCGATGAAGGCCGACAGCATCAGCTGATGGTCGCCGCCGCGGAAATACACCTTGTTCGGCTGCAGCTTGATGTCCGGCGGCAGCTCCATGTCGGCAAGCGCCCGGGCGACGGCCTTGGCTTCGATCGACTTCGCCTTCTCGCAAGCCAGCGCGTAAGCGTGAATGGTGACATAGCCGAACCAGGTGCGCGCGGTCGGCACCTTGCCGCCGCTGCGCTTGCGGATTTCGGCGATGAACTGGTCGAGGCCCGGCGTGCCCGCCGCCTGCTTCCAGTACCATTCGAACATCCAGACGCCGACCCGGGCCTCCGGCGGCATGGCTTCGACGGCTTCTAGTTCCTGCTGGGTGCCGGCGACGTGGATCTGCTTCTCGATGCCGAACTGGGCGATCTGCTTGAGGCAATTGACCATGTCGTTGCCCTGCACCAGCACCACCAGCACGTCGGGATTGGCGGCGCGCGCCTGGATCAGGTACGCCGAGAAGTCGGTGGTCCCGAGCGGGGTGAGCGCATTGCCGGCTACCGTGCCGCCGAGCTTCTTCAAATCGGCTTCGCAGCCCTGAAACAGCGTGTGGCCGAATGCGTAATCCGGCGTGATGAAATACCACTTCTTGCCGTAATCCTTGAACAGCAGTTCGCTGACCGCGTTCGCTTCCATGCGCGTCGTGTTGCAGACGCGGAACACGTTCCATTTGCAGTCGACGCCGGTGATGCCGTCGGTATGGCCGCCGGGGACGATATGCAGCACGCCTTTCTCGTTGGACACCTGCGCCATCGCCTGCGCTAGCGCCGAATTGACGTTGCCGACCAGAAAATCGACGTTGTCACGCTCGATCAGCTTGCGCGCCTTCTGCACCGCCGTGCCGGCATCGCCGCTGGTGGAATCCTCGGAAAGCAGCTCGATCTTGCGGCCGAGAATTCCGCCCTTGGCATTGAGCTGGTCGACCGCGAGCTGGCAGCCGATCTGTTCGTTCTTGCCGGGGGCGGCGTAGGTTCCGGTCAGCGGATTGTCGAGCCCGATCTTGATCGGCTCGTCGGCGAGGGCCTTGACCACGAACGGGCTGGCAACCTGCATGGCGCCGATGGCAAGACCGGCCTTGAGTATGGTTCGGCGCTGAACGGAGCGGCCGAAAGGATCGATGGACATCGTTTCCTCCCTTGGGCTTTGATATTTTCGGGCTTTGATATTTTCGCTGCGTTTTGCCCCTCAACTCATCAAACGGGATTTGCCATCAAAAGGCAAATATACCGCGGCAGCGAACGACAAGGCCACTAACGGCCCGCGGCAGGCAGCAGCCGGCGTCAACATTGCACCGCAGGCCATGTCATAACAGTGAAAACGATTTCATACGCCGCCCAACCCGCCGAGCAGACCGTCGCGTGGTGAGACAAAGAGCCGCTCTCGACGGCGCTCCGCTTGCAGCCTTACGCCGCGCCGGCGTCAGGGCGCCGCATACATCGTCCGTGCGTCGGCCGTGAACGCCTTGCGCGACTGCGGATCGGTGTAGAACATGTGGCCGCCGCGGTAGAGCTGGAGCGCGGCGCGCTCGCCGTCGACGCTGGACGGAATGTGATCGAGCACGTAACGGGAATCCGCGTAGGGCGTGACCATGTCGCTATAGCCGTGAGCGATCATGAGCCGGAACGACGGCGTGAGCGCGAACAGCTCGCGTAAATCCTCGGCGATGCTCGGCGGCGCGTGACCGGGGCCCTCCTGCCAGTCCCACTTGCCGGAAATTTCCGCGGCCAAGAGGTTGTAGGTCATCTCGGTTTTGAAGCCGAGCTCGTCGCGCGCATAGGCGACGAAGGCGCTGCCATAGGCGCGAATGAAGCCGTCGAGAAATGGATCTGGACCGCGCGCCCCCTCCGATGCGGGATTGGGATCGTCGACCGCGAACGTCGCGTCGTAATGGCTGACGATCTTGTGGTCGCGTAGGCGCAGGTTCTTGACGAAGGCGTCGCGAATGAAGCCGCGCGAGCGGGCGACCACGTCTTCCGGCAAACCGGTCATGCGCGCGACGCGGGCGTAAAACGCGTGCGCGGCATCGCCGCTGAGCGGCGGGCCGGCGAGCGTGGACAGATACTCGGTCAGCGCGAAATGCTCGGCCTGCGCCAGCGCCTCCTTGCTGAACGTGCCGGTGCGCTCGAGCTCGGCCGCCGCCAGCGAAGGTAATTGCAACGCGGCGCCAAGCGCAAAGCGGTCGCCGCTAAATGTCAGCGCGCCTTCGAGCAGCGGCGAGATCATGACGATGCCGCCGACCACGATGCCCTGGTTGTTCTGCACGGCGCGCGCGACCTTGGCGGCGCGGAAGCCGCCGTAGCTCTCGCCCAGAATATATTTCGGCGAGCTCAATCGGCCGTTCTTGGCGACGTAGAGCGCGATCACTTTCGCCATCGATTCGGCGTCGTGGTCGACACCCCAGAATGCGCTGCCGCCGTCGGGCTTGGCCGCCCGGCTCCAACCGGTGCCGACCGGATCGATCAACACCAGATCGGTGAAGGCGAGCCAGGTGTCCGGGTTATCCACGAGATGGACGTGGGTGCCGTCAAAGCCGTTGCCGAATGCGGCGATGCGCGGGCCGACCAGGCCGAGATTGAGAAACGCCGAGGCGGCGCCCGGCCCGCCGTTGAACACGAAGGTCAGCGGCCGGCCCGGATCGTTCGATTTGGCCACATAGGCGGTATAGAAGATTGCGGCCGAGCGCTCGCCCGATTGATCGAACAGCGAGAACGTACCGGCGGTGGCCGTGTAGGCGAGCTTGCCGCCCGGAACATCGATGCTGTGCTCGGTGACGGCGTCGCCGGGCAACAGCGACAGCACTCCCGGTCCGGCCTGCTCCTGCCGGTCCTGGCCGGGGTGGTTGCGCTCGCCCGCCGGTCTGCCAGGGTGCTCCTGCGCGACCGCGGCGGTAGCAAGGAGCGTGATCCCGAAGGCAATCGCGGTACGGCGAAAATCGATCATGT
>Ga0187871_10002157_pt1 | contig 16294 bp, 13 predicted proteins | sample June2016WEW_16_1_FD_132988 | JGI IMG/M metagenome (GOLD analysis project Ga0187871, IMG submission 132988) | Peatland microbial communities from SPRUCE experiment site at the Marcell Experimental Forest, Minnesota, USA - June2016WEW_16_10 | ecosystem: Environmental > Terrestrial > Soil >... | reverse complement strand
TCCACAGCCGGGTCCAGATCGCGCACCAGGGTGGATGGGCCGGCAGGCGCGCCGGTTTCCTCCATGCGCAGCAGTTCCTCGCGCGATTGCGCCTCAAATGCGCGCCGGCCGGTGAACATCTCGTAGAGCACCAACCCCAGCGCGTAAATGTCGCTGCGCACGCTGGCTTCTTTGCCCGCAAGTTGCTCGGGGGCCATGTAGGCCGGCGTGCCGTAGTGCGCCTCCGGACCGGACACTTGCGCGGCCAGCGCCGCCAGCCCAAAATCGGTGATCAGCACCTGGCCGCGGCTGTCGATCATGATGTTGCCAGGCTTGAAGTCGCGATGCAGAACTCCTTTATCGTGGGCGGCAGCCAGAGCCGCGCACAACCGCCGGGCGATTTCCACCGCTTTATCGGAGGGCAGCCGGCCTATGCGCCGCAGCAGCGACGCCAGATCCTCGCCATCCACGTATTCCATGGAAAGGAACGGCATTCCCATCCATTCGCCGATGTCGTACACGCGGCACACGTTGGGATGGGAGACCTGCCGCGCGGTGCGCACTTCGTTATGGAAGCGCGCCAGCGCCGCTCCATCCTGCGACAGGACGGCGGGCAGAAACTTCAGTGCGACCGGTTGCTCCAGCTTGTCGTCGTAGGCGCGATAGACTTCGCCCATGCCTCCCCGTCCGGCCAAGCTGACGATCCGGTAGCGTCCGGCCACCACGGCGCCGGTGGCAAAGCGGCCATGGTCATAGGAATCTGGGGACGAAGGCGCGGATGTTGCCCGCGGCCCCGATGTGATCGTGTCCGCGCTGGATCGCGAGTCAGCCCGAGGTTCGAACGGGCTTCCGCACGAGGCGCAGTAACGGCTCCCTTCGGGCATCGCGAACGCGCACGAGGGACAAAGGGGCATAGCGGGCCGTCGAACTGCCACTGTAGCAGACGGCCCGCGCCACAGGCGATTGCTTCCGCTGGCGCACGACATCGAAGCGCGGACGGGCGTCTCGCCGGATTGAGAGCTTTATAACAACTTCTTCACGATGCGGTCGATGTCAGCGAGCTCGTTCTTTAGCTCGATGCGCATGTGGCCCCGGAGTCTCGCGAGCGAAGTCGGCTGGTCCGACATCTTCAGAACCTCGGAAGCCTTCTCGCGGGCTTGCCGGCCAAGGTGAACAAGGGCGGCATGCCGGCTGTTTTCAGGATTGAACCGGGGGATCGGGAGGTCCATCAGCTTCTTCTCGATGTCCCGCTCGCCCATCAAGCCCATACTCTGGAATGGCTTGATCGCTTCGTTGCTAAGGGATGAGTTGAGCACTGATGCCAGGTAGTCGGCCTCCTCGGCGGCCGTAACCGTGCCCCAATAGATCTTGTGCTCCGCAACCAGGGGTAGCGCTAGTTCCGACCTTCGCACGCTGACCGCAGACACGTTAGTTCCTGCCGCATTATAAAGCACCAAGTGTTCGTCCGCCAATTGTTGGGCCGTCAGCTTGCCTTGATAATCCAACCAGCCGTAGAGCGAGACCGTTTCGGCCTTTTTGCCGCGTTTCTGCTTCCAGACCCGCTCTGCCTCCTCCATCCACCTGGCGAATTCTCGATACCCTCGCCGTTTTAGAAGCGCAGCCTCCCACACCTCGTTCTGTCCAGCATGGCGCACGAGGGGTAATACCGTTATAGAGGGAGGCAACAGCGCAAAAGGTAGCAGGTGCCGTCCCACGGCCGTATAGTAGAAGAAGCGGCCCTCGACTTGGCCCGACAGATGCACGTCGTCGTACGGCTTCTTGGCGAGCGCAAGTTGCTCTGGATCCGTCTCAGCCCAGTATAGGCGGTCAGGGTCAACGGGGAACGTGAGATGAGAATGAACGAAGTAGAAGCACCTCGGGATAATGGTGGCGCCCTGGCCGAAGCGTTTGGCATAGGAACTCGACGACGCCGGTCCGTTTGTGCCGGCTGACGTGGAAAAGGCGGAGCGTTTGGCCAGGTAGATCACGCGCCCCGTCGCCTCCTGATACGATAACGCCGTCTTAGCTGCCGGCCAAGGACAATCGCGGTCGTCAAGTTTGCCCGACCATTCCTTTACTGGTAGGACATCCTCGGCGCTGCCCGGATCTGAGCTCTCTTCGGCGAACAACACGCATGCAGGAACGTTGAATAGCGGGGTCACGCCCCTTAGGTCCCAGTAGCCCGAAAGACGGAGCCGGCAACGCCAGCTATAGCTTCGAAGCCGGAGGTTCTCGTGCTGGTCGCCGGAAAGAATGCTGCGTGGCATGACAAAACCGAGCTTTGCGCCTTTGGCTGCGAACCAACCCATGGAATGGGCGACGAACACGGTGGCCAGTTCCATCTGCGTCATCAACTTCTGTTTGTTCGGCGCGATCCGATAGTCCTCGACGGCACGTTGCTTGATCTCTGCTTGGTAGTCAGGGTCGGCAATGTAGCGATAGGAAAGCCACGGCGGATTTCCGACGATCACGTCGAACCGTTGCCGCATCATTGCGGGCCGGTAGGAATTGCGGATGATGAACGCCCAGATGGAGTTTTCGCGGTTGCGAATAAGGTCCGCCAAAGCAGCGGCGTACTCCCATAACGCATCGACGATCTGGGTCAGTTCTTCATGCTTCTTCAGGCTGGGCAACACCTTCAGCACGTACGCCTTTAGCGCATCAGGCCCCTCCGATTTCGTACGTGCGTGATCGAGAGCCACGCGGGAAGCTGCGTCTATGGCTGGGTCGAATACCTCAGGCGACGTTATAAGGCTCTCCGGCATCAGTACCTCTTTGCCGGCGAACTTTACCCTTACCTTCACGTCCTCGTGCAGTCTCATTTGCCGCACCTCGCTGGGCAGGAACAGCGAGTCCGCCATATAGACAGGCACTGAAACGGGCCGTTTCGCCGCCTGAATGACCTTCCCCAGGGCCAGGACATATGTAGCCTTGGCAATACTGACCGCCAGGGGATGAACATCAATCCCGACTACGTGCTCCAGCACTCGCTGCAATCGCTCCGAATTCGAGGCTGTGTCGTGCTCCAAAAAATGTGTGATGGCGGCGCGGAGGAAGCTACCGGAGCCGCAGGCGGGATCGAGCACCTTGACGTAGCCCGCCTTTGGCAGGAGTTCCGACACGACCCGCTCACACAGCCAATCCGGCGTGTAGTACTCACCAAGGTCGTGCCGGTCCTTCGGGTCCACGAGTTCCTGGTAGACGCCCTTGAGCACGTCCTGATCGAGCCGGCTGAGGTCGTAGGTTTCGATCTGGGCGATAATGCGCTCCCAGACGGGGCGCAGCATTCCGCTTGCGGTCTTCGATCGGATCCACTGGAAGAAGTCGTCTTCGACGAGATTGGCTAGACCAGCCGCCTGAAAGAATTCGCCCGATAACACCGCATCGGCGAGCTCCGCATATGGCTTCGCCGATTTGCCGCCAGAGATCGACGCCCAGATCATAAGCCGGGCCACGGAAGCCAGGTAAGTATGCTTCAGGAACAGATTCTCCAACTCCGTCAGATCTTGGCCTTCGGCGCTTGCGGCTACAGGCAGGGAACCGTAGGTCACAGCCAGATAGCGCTGCCAGTTTCGGTAGGCTAGGTCGGGCTCCTTCTCCTCTCTCGTCCGGCGCCAGGCCATCCCGAGCGTCTCCATTGCATCGGCGTAGGCCAAGCTCTCTTTTCCAAAGTCTTGCCTGAACTGCCCTGCGGATGGGATCACCTGACCCATGCGGAAGAGTAGAGTATTGAGGAAAAGGTAGAAGTCGAACAGATTGGAATCGGTGACAGTGAGTTCCCGCAGCAACTCCATATTCACGTCACCCGGTTTCGGCGGTTCCTCGAGGTTGGAGGGAAGGCTCGGGCGGTAGGTCCGCCATACAGCGCCATCGCTGGCGACCGCCAGCAAGGGCCGATACGGCTTACCCTCTTTGGCCCACACGCCGGAACAATACTCTCGCAATTGCCGTTCTGCAACCGTGCCCGTAGCCTTGATCGAGTATTCGAATTCGATCACCGCGTTCCCAAAATACGAATCGATATGCCCCCGTTTTGCCCTCTCCGGGAGTTGGATACGGATGGCCTTTTCAATGCCCGCCGTCAACTTGCTGATGATCGCCGATCCGGGGAACGCCTGGCCAACCAGGGCGACAAAACGGTGGGTCTTGGCAGCCTCATTTGGCAGCGCCCGAATTTCTGTCAAATACTCAGAAAGGAGCTGCTTCGTGCTGCTGTCGAGCCGTTCAGCCATGGGTATGGAACAAGACTAACGTAAATCGTTGCGGCTGCGTTGGCCCGCTCTCTACCCACGGGCGGAAGCGCCGGCCCCACCTTATTGCACCTGGTACGAAAGCCGCACTTCCACGGTCTTCGGCGGGAAGCAGGCATTGCTGTTGCAGGCTTGATAGTGCAGTTTGCCGACCATGATCCCCGGCCCCTGGGATGCGTCCGCCGGCACTTTGAATTTGGCAATCAAATCGAAATCGCCGGTGAAAACGGAGAGCGGCTTTTCGGAGAATTCGTACTTCTCCAGTTTTGGCTTGGGGAAGACCACCGCGCCAGGCTCCAGCGCCCCACCCGGGGTCCACGTCAGCTTCAGCGGGATCATGTAGGCATCACTGGGTGCGTTGCTGTTCACGTGAAAGCCGGGATCCACGGACACGGCAATCTTCGACTCGGCCGATGTGCCGCGCTTGGCCACCAGCTTTTGCGAAGCGTCCACGGTCAGGTACTGTTTACCTTGCGCCCACAAGCTCGGCTGGCAGAGACTCGTTCCCAGAACCGCCAGCAGGATGCGCGGGTGTTTGCAATAGTTGTTCGATGGCATCTTCAAAATCACTCTTGCTCGTCAGCCCTACGTGGACGTCGGCGATCTTGCCGTCGCGGTCGATCAGGAAGGTGGTCGGGAGAGCCTCGATGCCGCCAAACTTATCGGCGGTCGAATCGTTGCCCACCACGATGCGATAGTTGATCCCCAGGTCGTTCACGAATGGCTTGACCGCATCCCACCCGTCGTCGTCCATGGAGACGCCCAGTACCGAGAAGCCCTGGTCTTTGTGTTTGCGCTCGAAATCCATGAACCAGGGGATCTCGATTTTGCACGGACCGCAATAGGTGGCCCAGAAATCCAGCAAAACCACTTTACCCTTGTAATCGGAGAGGCGCACGGTTTTGCCGTCGGCGTCCTTCAGGGCGAAATCGGGAGCCACGTGCCTTTCGGCATTCGGCTTAAGCGATGCGGCCTTGGCGGGCTTCACCGGCGAGCAGCCATAGATTACGCAGCCCAGCAGGAATCCGGTGGCCAGCACGGTACCCAGGCGCAGAGCCGGCATAAACTCTCCTCCACTTTTTGGCATATGGCTACTATATGGATTATATCGAGATTCGATCGGATACATCGGACTCCCGGAACCATTGGCGGCGGCGCTCGCAAAAGCGGCGCGCCAGGGTGTATTCGGGATGCGCGCGGACGCCCGAAAAGATCCAGGCCGCCGTATCGCAGAAGCTCTCGCAAGCGTATTCGCGCCAGCGCCGGCTGCGGCGCCGTGTGTCGCGCGCTGCGAGCGCCCGTTTGCGCCATTCCGCGGACCATCCCAATTCGCCGCGCGCATTGCCGCGCATTTCTTGGCGCAGCAGCCCTTCGTAGGACCAGCGGCGCGGGTTGCCCAGCCGCAGCCATACGAAATGGAAGATTTCATGGACGAAGATGCGGTCGAACTCCCGCCGGTTCGCGGCCAGTTTAGCGTCGAACGCGATGCGTCTCTCGCGGATAAACGCGCCGGCGTGTACCGCGCCGCGCCGATCGGCGAGCGCGCGCCGGATTTCCAACCGGATCGGTTGCCCGTCCATCTGTGGAAACCGTCCCATCCACACTCACTCGCTCTCGCCGATCAACCTCTGGTAGGCTTCGCGGGCCCGATCATACGCCTGCCGCGCGGCGCCCAATTCCGCTACCGAAATGCGCGGCGCTTTCTGCGTCCAGCATTGGTTGACGGCCGCCAGACACCATTCCGCGCTGTGCCGCGATGCGCGCACCGGCTTTCCTCCAACCAGCACGAAGATCGGATTGGTGTGCGCCGATGGCAATATCCGCACGGCGACCCAACTGCTTTTTTCGATAGCCGTGTCGAATGCCACGTCGCGCACTTCTCCATCGGCCGGCACGTTCTTCCGAGCCGCCACCTGGCCGTTCACCACCAGTTCCACGGGCACGTCGCGCGTGTCGCCGATGCGCGCCCGCTCCACATCCCAGTACGGTTTCTCGTCGTAGCGCTTGCCACGAATGGACGGGTCCGGCAGCGGGTCCAGGTAGGCCGCGACTTTGACCTGCGCATGTACGCTCGCGGCCGCCCCCAGCCGCACTTCGCTCGACCCGGTCCCAACCGGCGTGCCGTTCAATTGGAAGTCCATCAGGTGACTCTTCCCGTCTGAGACATAACTCCGCCCGGCCTTCAATGCCGCGAGCCAGTTCGCATAACTCAGGTGGTCCAGCTTCGTATAAGTGCGCCCGATCCCCACCCGCTGATCGTAAATGCAAGGGAAGTCCGTCTCGCCCGCGATGCGCGTGCGGAATCCGACGTTCAGCGTGTGATACCAGATACTCAGCTCCCACACGTAGGGCGTATCCACCGACGAGATGAAATCCACCAGGCCCGGCTCGGTAACATCCACGATGTACTCGTTCGCACCGATTCCGTCGAAACCCGGCATCTCGTAATTGGGCAGATCGTCGCTCATGACCTGTAGCCCCCAGCCCGAGTGCGCGAACCCGACTACGGCGCCCTGTGACTTGGCCCAGCGGAAGATCGGCAGATCCCAAGTGGGCCACTCCGAAATGCGCGTGGCGCCGGGGTAATCCTGCTGCCGCAACCCCAGCAGCACGATGTGGCCGGCATGGCTCGACGGAAATCCGGAGACCTCCAGATCGTAATGCATCAGCTCATCGGACCTCGAAAGCGGATCGTCGTGGCCGGAAAAGAACTGCTTCTGATAGTAGTAATCGGGTCCCCACGTCAGCACCGCGCCGATGTTCAGCCGCTCCCCCGATATCTGCCGGATCATATCCTGGGGCAGCACGCCCTCTGTGGGATTCTGATAATGCGAGCAGCCCGCCGCATGCACGTGGTGATCGCCGGAATACCAGCCGTAGCTCGCCGGATCGATCCAGCGCTCCAGTTGAAAGGAGAGTTCCGCGGGGCCTTTGTCGTCCACCGCGAATTCTTTAGTGTGTGCCCGGTATTCCGGACCGCCCGAGTAAGTGATGTTATAGTAGCCCGCCGGCAGGCTGATGGTCTCTCCGTCGGCGCGATAGATCTGCGGCTGGAAGAAGAAGTCCGGCGCCAGGCGCTTCGACGGATTCGGATACAGCCGGTTCAGCCGGTCGCGTATCACCAACGAGGCCATGGCCGGCTGGCCCTTCTCGTCGCGCACATGCAGCTTGACGGCGCGCGCCGGCAGCGCGTTGAACAGCACCAGAATGTCGTTGCGAAAACCGATATCCTGGCTGCCCTGCCCCACGTTGAAGCTGATCTGCGCGGACCGCTGCCCGCTATCGCGGCTGTAGATCTGCAGGATCCGGTAATCCAGCGCCAGCCCGGATAGGCGGCGATCCATCGGCGGCTTGTCGTAAATGGAAATTTCAGCCCAACGATCGGAGGCATTCTGTGGCGTCAGTTCCAGCTTGGGTTCGGGATTGCCCGTGGACTGAATGTAGACGTTACCGCTGTTGGGGCTGGCCACGCGCAAGGGCGCCGTGACATTGGCGCGGTTGATCACCTTCACCAGGAACAGGCGCGTGCCGCCCTCTACCAGCTCGGGCATGGCCGGACCCGGCTCCACTTTGACGCGGCTTTCGGCGTTGATATCCACGATCGCCAGAGCATACCGGTCGAGAATCTTTTCCAGTTCCGCGACTGCCGCGCCTTCATCGGCAGTGCCAATCGCGGCGTTGATAGCCGCTTGATCCGCCGCCGGAAAGGGTTGGCCCAGGTAATTCATGGCATCTTCCAGGCGGCGTACTTGTTGGGCCAACGGCTGCAGCGGAACGGCGGCCTCGCCGGCATGTTGGTGCGCGGGAGTCTGTGCGGCGGCGCAGCAGGCACTGGCGAGAAGGATGAAAACACCTCTGGGTTGCATCTGGCGGCCTCCGGGTGTACCGGAATTAGCTTACAACAGAAATGCGGCAAGCGGAAACCCGCTAACGCATGCGGCGGCGGTAGTCTTCGGTACGTTGGGGGTCAACGTGCATCAGCCCAAGTATGGAAACTGTCACTGGCGTATTCCGGATCTATCGGAGCGCGCGGGACGCGGCGGCCGCGCTGCGGCGCGCGGGATTCTCCGAGAGACAGGTCAATCTGTTGTCTCCGGCTTCCTCTGAAGCGGAAATCCATGCCATTCCGACGTCGGATACCGAACAGCCGGGTGTCGGCGGCGCAATTGGAGGCATGCTGGGTGGCGCGCTGGGCGTGGCTGGCGGGCTCGAGTTGGGAATGGCTGCGGCGGTGCTGATTCCCGGCGTTGGACCCGTATTGGCGTTCGGTCTGGCCGGGGCGGCTTTGTTTGGCGCCGGCGGCGCGGCGGGCGGCGCCGCCCTGGGGAATGCGGCCGACGACCAGGCCACGGAGGGCGTCGCGGGAGATGAAATCTACTTTTATGAGGATGCCCTGCGGCAGGGGCGGTCGGTGGTGATGGTGCTTGCCGAGGATCGTGCCGAAGGACAGCGCGCCCACAAATTGTTAGCGGACGCCGGGGCGGAGAGCCTGGATGCGGCGCGGAAGGACTGGTGGCTTGGATTGCGCGACGCCGAACAAGAACACTATCTTGCCTTGGGGCACAACTTCGAGTTGGACGAGGACGTATATCGCGCCGGATTCAGTTCCGCGCTACGCCGCGAATGCCGCGGCAGATCGATCGATGAGGAAACCGACTGCTTGAAGTGGTGGTATCCGGAGGTGTGGGATTCCGAGCCGTTTAAGCGAGGGTATGAGCGTGGCCGCCAGTACTGGGAACGGCAAATGGCTGGCGAGGCGGTAAGTACGCACTGACAAGGCAGTTTGGCTAAGACTGAACGCACAAAGGAGATTTTCAATGTTTTTGGGGCTGTTTGTTATTTTGCTGGTGTTGTGGCTGCTGGGATTTTTCGCGTTCCACATTGCCGGCGGGCTGATTCACCTTCTGTTGATCGTAGCGGTGATTGCTTTGGTGGTGCACCTCTTCAGGGGCCGTAGCGCCTGAAGGCAGCACCCATGTTTTGGCTGTTAGATTGCAGTTGCAACGTAGGCTGGCTGTCCCGGCGGTGACCGTTTTTGCTGCTTCCGGAATATCCTTGGCCGCGCCGAAGAAGAGCAGCGTCAGTCGCGGCACGGGACAGTCAATCGACAAAGGCGCGCCTCCTGCGAAGCTCAAAAACGACGATCTCAGACGACCGCCAAGGTGGCGCAGCCCCGATTTCATCGAGCCACGCCAAAACCACCCGCACGGGGTAAAACGGTAGCTTCGGCACTCTCGCGTGCAGGTTGTGCACATTCAGTCCGGCGTATAGGAAACGTCGCCGACGCAGGGCTGGCGTTCGTGCATGAAATCGCAAACTTCTGGTTTGGCCTAAGCCTTGCACTTGAGGGATCGGAGGAAACGCCGCGGAAAACGGCTTTCCGTTCGGCCTTCGTCTGAGAATAGTAAGAAAAAAATGAGACTCCGCTTCGTTCGTTCACTGTTGTTGGCGGGAGGAACGCTATCCCTGGTGACGGCATCCTTCGCGCAGGTTGGCATATCGGTCAACGTCGCGCCCCCTGAGCTGCCCGTCTATGAGCAACCTGTTTGCCCCGGCGACGGTTATATCTGGACGCCCGGGTATTGGGCCTGGGGCGACGGCGCCTACTACTGGGTATCGGGCGATTGGGTGATGGCTCCGGAAGCCGGGTTTCTCTGGACTCCCGGTTATTGGGGCTGGCGCGCCGACGGATTCTTCTTCAATGAAGGTTACTGGGGCCTGGGAGTAGGTTTCTACGGCGGGATCAACTATGGCTTCGGTTACTTCGGCAGTGGCTATGAAGGCGGGCGTTGGGACAACGGCCATTTCTTCTACAACACGGCGTATAATCGCGTGGGCGCCGGCGTCAGGAACGTTTACAGCGCAAGGGTAAGCGAGGCCGCCGGTGGCCGCGTCAGCTTCAACGGCGGTAAGGGCGGGATCGACGCGCGCGCCACGCCTCAAGAAGACGCCGCGGCGAGTGGCAGGCATATCGCGCCTGTAGCCGCGCAGACGCAACACGCGCAGGCCGCACGCAGCGACCCCCAGCAAAGGTCAGTAGCGAACCACGGCGCGTCCGGCGCCGAGGTCCATCCCAGGGAGCTGCCGGCCGTCGCGCGCTCCGCTGCGCCTAACACGGGAAACGCGAAGCTGGACCGCCAATACCAGAAGCAGCAGGATCAGCTCAACGCGAGGCAGAACCAGGAACGGCAGAAACTGCAGCAGACGCAGGACAAGGAACACCAGCAGCAGGCGAAACAGAAGCCGAGCGAAGCGAAGACGCAGCAACTGGAGCAGCGGCACCAGCAACAGACCCAGCACATGCAGCAGACCCACACGCAGCAGGCCCAGCAGATGCAGCAGAGACAGTCCAGCGGCGGAGGATCTCGCGGCGGAGGCGGTGGAGGGGGCGGGCGCCACTAATATAGGTGGGCCTTTCTCGCCGCGCGGTGCCGCGGCGCGGAGCGATGTCGATGCAGACCAACGATCAACTCGAGCCGAACATATTCGTCATCTTTGGCGGCGCGGGCGATCTGACCTGGCGGAAGTTGATGCCGGCCTTGTTCGACCTCTCGCAAAGCCATAGCATTCCGGCGCATTTTTCGATTATCGCGGTGGACCGCGTCGCGCTCGGCGAGGACGACTTGCGCAAGCGTCTGCATGCGGGAGTCGGGAAGTTCGCCCGCAGCGGTAAGACCGGGGTCAAGGAGTGGAACGAATTCGCAGGGCATATCCACTACCTGCAGGGCGATTTCAAAAGCGACGCGACTTATAAGGAACTCGGCGGCCAGTGCGCAAAGTTTGAAAAGGAGTGGGGAGCCAAAGCTCAGCGCATCTTCTACATGGCCACGCCGCCTTCCCTATTTGGCGAAATCCCCGCATTGCTCGCCCATGCCGGCTTGGCGGCCGACCGGGAACGGGCGCGCATCGTCGTCGAGAAACCGATCGGTTATGACCTGGAGTCGGCGCTAGCCCTGAACCGCACGCTCGGCGGCGGCTTTCACGAATCTCAGATTTTCCGCATCGACCATTACCTGGGCAAGGAGACGGTGCAGAACATACTGGCGTTTCGCTTCGCCAACCCGCTGTTCGAGCCGATCTGGAACCGGCGTTACGTGGACTATGTGACCATCACCGTAGCCGAAGAGGTGGGCGTGGAACATCGCGGCGGCTATTACGATGGGGCCGGCGCACTGCGCGACATGGTGCAGAATCACCTCATGCAACTGCTCTGTCTGGTGGCGATGGAGCCTATGGTGTCGTTCGGCGCCGACGAAATTCGCAATAAGAAAGTGGACGTGCTGCACTCGGTCCGGCAGATTCCGCACGACATGGTGCATCGGTGTGCCGTACGCGGGCAGTATGGCCGGGGGTGGATCGGCGGCCAGAAAGTGCGCGCTTATCGCGAAGAAGATGGCGTACCGCACGATTCACAAACGGAAACGTTCGCGGCGCTGCGGCTGCTCGTGGACAACTGGCGCTGGCAGGACGTGCCATTCTATCTTCGCACCGGTAAACGCCTCCCTCGTGCAGTTTCCGAAATCGGCATCCAGTTCCGCGCGGTTCCACATCAGGCGTTTCCCACCGAGGCGACGCTTAACTGGCAACCGTCGCGGCTGGTTCTATCGATTCAGCCCGACGAAGGCATCCTGCTGCGCTTTCAAGCAAAACATCCTGGGCAGAAGATGACTTTGCAGCCGGTGGACATGCGCTTCGACTATCGCGAGAGCTTCGCCACGCCATCGCCGGAGGCCTATGTGACACTGCTGTGGGACGTGATTAACAACGATGCCACTTTGTTCATGCGCGCCGACCAGGTGGAGGCGGCGTGGCGGCTGCTGATGCCGGTGCTGGATGCGTGGAAGGCCAGCCCTCCCGCCGATTTTCCGAATTACGCCGGCGGCACCTGGGGGCCGGACGCCGCGCAGGGCCTAATGGTGCAACAGGGGCACAGTTGGCCGGCCCCCGTGGAATTAGTGGGGCGCTGCAAATGAGGCGGAGGATCATATTGTGACTGCTTACAAAGAATTCAACGGCCGGATTGCCGCGGTTGTGCTTTCGTCCATCGCCATTTGCGCGCTCGCGCTATCCGGCGGGTGCCAACGCTTCCGGCCCATCGACGATGCCGCCATAACGAAAGATGTGAAAGCCAAGTTGGCTGCTGCGTTTGGACCGATCGAAAGCAGGCAAGTTCAACAATTCGACCGGGGCGCCAATGCAGAGACGATAACCAATATCTCCGTGAGTTCAATCAACGGAGTCGTCACCCTTACGGGCGAAGTCGGAAGTAAGAAGGCGAAGGCCAAGGCGGGTGAAATTGCGCGCCGCGTCCGGCAGGTAGTCCGGGTGAACAATAACCTATCGCTCGCACCCGGCTACTCCGACGACGCCTTGGACGGCCAGCCGTGAAGATTCTCGAAGATTTGGCCTGTAAGCAAACTTCAGTTAGAGGAGCAGTTATGTCAAAAACGGCAGTTGGTTTGTTTGAGAACCCGGGGGGGGCGGAGCAAGTCGTCCGCGATCTCGAGGCGAGTGCCTTTCCCCGGAACGAGATCCGCATTCTAAGAGAGCCGCTGGATATGGCGGTTGCCGGGGTCGCCAGCATCCCACACACCGACTTCGAGGTGAGTTTAGGCCGGGACATCGGGGCGAGCGAAGGGGAGGCCAACGCGTACGTGCAAGCGGTGCGGCGTGGGGGAGTCCTCGTTTTCGCCACAGGGTCGAACGAGGGAATGGACCACGCGGCTGAAATCATGAACCGCCACGGTGCGATAAGAGTTGAAGAACTCGTCGGCCGCGAACCAAGCGGTATGGGCGCAATGGGCGGGAGTCTGCCTCTATCGCGCGACGAGAACATGCCCGTACGCGATACCACCCAAACCGGGCGCGTCCGCCAATCGGGCGACGGCGCCCGCATGTTTGTATGGTAGGCCGTCGCTCTGGAGGGGCGGACAATTCTGACCCGGGGTCCCCTTTCGGGACGGCTTTCAGCCAGCTCTGCGGGATCGTCAGCCGGATTCCGCCAGGCGTCTAAGGCGTATAGTTGGAAGCGTACTCAGTGTGCACACTGGCGGCGTTGTAGCCGGAATAAATGACGATTGCCTTTCCCGCGGAATTCACGGCGGCGCCTTCCGGTTCGATTTCGCTGCTTCCCGGTTGAGAGATAGTGGCCGGAATGCCCCAAGTCCCGGTAGCTGTGGCTCTGGTGACGGCGTGGATCTCCGGAGTCGCGCTGCCCGTCACCCAAACGGTCAGCGCGGCCCCACTCCCCGCGAGAGCGAAAGTCACCAAGCTGACAATCGCGTCGCTGCCGGACAGAACCGCAGGCGCCAGCCAGGCGTTCTTGCCAATGGAACCCTCGACCGCCAGCGCCTGCGACGTGGAGAAGCCGATGGTTTCGTAGACCATGGTCACGTTCCCCACATCGTCGCTGGCCAGATCGGACACGATCGAGATCTCCTGCACGTCCACCACGGTGTGGAACGGGCTCCAGTCGCCGCCGGATACTCCTTGCGTCGCGGAGACGTAGGCGCCGGCACCGCTCAGCGCTACTAGCATCGCCCGCCCCGTGGAATCCAGCGCAACGAACGGGTTATGCGAGTCGTCGGTGGGTCCCATCAGCACGCCGGAGTCTACCCACGCGCCGCTGACCGCAGCCTGCCTGGAAGCATGCGGAATATAATTGCTGAGCGCGCAGAAACCTTCGCTGCAGACGGAAGTGTAGGTTTCCCAAGTCACAATCGCCGCGCCATTCCCGCCGATTCCTACGTGATCGGCCAATAGATGAACGCCGCCGCTGGCCACCGTTTGTGGAGAGGTCCAGGCTGTGGCGGCGGGCCGCAGTACGGCCAGCACCGAGCCGTTCGGATCCGTGGGGCCGCCCACAGTCCAGGCTATAACAGCGTCGCCTTGCGAATTCATCGCGAAAATCGGACCGGACGCCCCCGGGATCAAAAGCTGTGGCGGATTCCAATCCGAAGCCGGCGGGCGATCGGCGGTCCACACGCCGTCCGCGTCCGTCCATACCGCTGTGGCGAAGCCCGCCGCGCTGATCCGTACCGCCGGATAAACGTAGCTGGTCTGGAGCCCCAGCCCTCCAGGGGAAACCTGCATGGGGCTGCTCCAACCGCCGCCGCTCGGTTTCGAACGCGACCAGATGTAGGCTTGGCTGCGGATCTCATCCCAGATCGCGACCGAGTTGCCGCTCCCATCCATGGCTGCGGCTGCCTCCCAGCCTTGACCGCCCGCGCTCAGAGTCACGGGCGCAGTCCAGACCCCGGTCTGTGCGGCTGCGGGCGCCATGAACAAAACGGCGATGTAAAACAATCGCGCCTTCGTGTCGATCCGGATCATTCTGGGGCCTCGTATCTTTCACTCAAAATGATAAGCGGAAAGAGAGGGGAACAGATGTGAACTGTTGGCGGCCGTTTGTAAACAAAGACGTCTTCGGAGATCGGGAACGGGATTGGATCGTACCTACAGCTTCGGCGCGTAGTAGCCCTTGCGGCAGCGCACCACCAGGTCCTTGCGGCCCTTCACCTTCAGATCCACGGTGTGATACAGCCCATCGGTCTGCAATGGCTCCGGGCGGTAGAAGACGTTGTACTGATGCCGCAGCTCGTTGGCGATATTCTCGAACGACTGCTCCAGATCTTCCACCTTGAATGGGAAGAAAGCCTGCCCGCCGGTTTCCGCCGTCAGGTATTTCAGGATCTTGTCGCCATCGGTTTCGCCGCGCACCACGTTGGTCGAAATCGCGTAGATCACCACGTCGGCCTTCTGCGCCATTTCGAGCGCCTGGTCGCGCGTGTACTGGCTCTGGTTGTCGTCGCCGTCCGAGACAATCACGATGGCGCGCCGGAACTTGTGCCGCGGCTGGTCCTTGGCCAGTTTGTCGCGGCACGCAAAGTAGATGGCGTCGAACAGCGCCGTACCGCCGCCCGGGCGCAGGCTGCGGATGGCGTTCTGCAGTTTCTCGGTATCGTCGATCAGGTCCGCCACCAGCTCCGCGGAAGTATCGAAGCTCACCACCATGGCTTTGTCGTGGCCCGGCCGGACCACGCTGGTGATGAACGAATTGGCGGCTTCCTGCTCGAACTTGAACCGCTCCCGAATGCTGTTGCTGGTATCGATCAGGATACCGAGGCGCAGCGGAAGATCGGTTTCGGCCGTGAACTCCGCGATGGTTTGCGGGTTCTTGTTTTCGAACACCTGGAAGTCGTCCCGACCCAGGTCGGTGACGAAGCGGCCCTTCTTGTCGGTGACCGTAAAGAGCATGTTGACGCGGGTGACGTCCAGAATGATGCGAGTGCCGGGATCTTCGACGGACTCCACCGGCTTTTGCGTCACCGGCGCAACCCCCTGTTGCGCGTGGACGGCTGGCGAGCAGAGGGCCATGGCCGTCAGGAAAACGAAGGCTTTCATTTGGATTAATTATAGCTGTTCTAGCCAGCGCCTCAAGTCCTCGGGCAACGGGGACTCGATTTCGACGGGTTGGCCGGTGCGCGGGTGCTGAAACCGGATGCGGTGGGCATGTAGGAAAAAGCGGTTGCACGGAGGGTGCGTCTCGCTTTTCGCGGGGGCGCCATAAAGCCGGTCGCCGGCCACCGGATGGCCGATGCTGGACAGATGCACGCGAATCTGGTGCGTGCGGCCCGTGCCGATGCGCACCTCCACCAGCGTAAAGCCCGCAAAGCGGCTGACCACGCGATATTCGGACCAGGCGGCGCGGCCGCGGCCCAGGCGGGCGGTCATGCGGGTGCGGTGGCGCGGATCACGCGCGATGGGCTTTTCGATGCGTCCGGTGCCCGTCTTCATTTCGCCGTGGACCAGCGCCAGGTAAGTCTTCTCCACCTGGCGGCCGGCGAACTGCGCAGCCAGCGCGCGATGCGCCGCGTCGTTCTTAGCCACCAGAATCACGCCGCTAGTGAAGCGGTCCAGCCGATGCACGATGCCGGGCCGCAGATCGCCGCCCAGCGCGGAAAGCGGCTGGAAACGCCCCAGCAGCGCGTTCACCAGCGTGCCGGTGTGCACTCCTGCGCCGGCATGCACCACCATGCCCGCGGGTTTGTCGATGGCCACGAAGT
>Ga0187871_10002153_pt1 | contig 16300 bp, 13 predicted proteins | sample June2016WEW_16_1_FD_132988 | JGI IMG/M metagenome (GOLD analysis project Ga0187871, IMG submission 132988) | Peatland microbial communities from SPRUCE experiment site at the Marcell Experimental Forest, Minnesota, USA - June2016WEW_16_10 | ecosystem: Environmental > Terrestrial > Soil >... | reverse complement strand
CGGTGTCGGTGTCGGTGTCGGCCACGATGGTGACCGGGTGCCTGATCGCCCGGCGGAGCTGGCGGACCGACGGAACACCATCGGCCCGGCCCTCACCATCCCGGTACAGGCGGCAGGACACGCTGGCGGCCTGGCCCGGCACGGCGAACGGGTCGATCCCGTCGACCAGGATCGCCGGCGATGCGCGCATTCCCCGGCGCGCTGCCTGGTCCTCATCACCGACTACATGCCGGGAGACGGTGATATCGGCGCGGTGTCCGAGGACCTGCGTCAGGCGCTGCTCCAGCAGCGTCACGTTCGGGCAGTCGGGCAATGCGAGCACTGTCAGATGCATCACCGGCTCCTCCCTCACCCATTGTGCAGGGCAGGCGGCGCTGAGCGCGTCACGCCTGGTGGGGTATCCGGATCCATCCACGCCTGGTCCGGGTGAGTTCCTGGAACCCAGCCGCCGGGAGGAACGCCCGGTAGTCTGCGTAGTCCAGTCCGCCAGGGTCGGTTCCGTCGAGCCACGCGTAGTCCAGAAGCCGGTCGGCACCGGCTGCGCGCAGCCAGTTGGCTGCCTGGCTGAGCAGCCACGAGCCGACGCCGCGACGCCGGTACGGCTCGATGACATGCAGATTGCCGACATCGGCCCAGCCGCCGTTCCTCGACAGCCGTTCTGCCATGTCGAAGATCTCCACCTCGATGTAGCCGATGACGTCTTCGCCCAGCATCGCCGACAGGCGGGTTCCGTTCATCCCGACCGTCCGGCGCACCGACAGCCCTCCGATCGGAGCCCCGGCAGCACGGCGCAGGTCCTCAACGGCGGCAAAGTAGATGATCTCGGTGTGCCCGGTGTAGGCGAACCCGGCCCGCTCATACAGCGCGCTGATGTGCGGCCACTGCTCAGGCACTCCGTACACGCCGGGCACGGGCAGCTCCCCGCCCGCCTCCTGGCGCATCACGCCCCACTCTTCGAGCTGGTGGATGCACCCGGCCATCAGCGCCTCAGCCGCTGTCCTCGCATCCGGCCAGCAGGGATCCCCGGCCGGAGCCCCGGGCCAGAACAGCAGCCAGCGGATCTCTCCGACGTCCCGCGCCGCACTGCCAGCCCGCTCGTCGGGGAAGTACCGGAGCAGGTGCCCGGCGGCTACGATCCGGCCAGCCTGCTCGGCGACCAGGGTCACCCGCTGACTCACCCAGGGATCTTCGATGAACTCCCCCGGCTGCCGTTCCAGGGCCGACATTACGGTGCTGACCGACGCACCCATGCCGGGTATGACCGCAGCGGCGTGCGCATTCACTAGCTGCGTGAGCTGATCCCGGTCGCTGCGGCGGAACGGCCGCACCTCGATGGCCGACATAGCAGGCCTCCATGACGCAGAACGACAACGCGAAATGTACGGAGGCCGCTACCTGTGCGGTACATCCAGAACGCTATCAGATGCCGGGGATCCGGATGCGCCGCGTCGCGCGCCCGATCAAGGCCATGACGCAGGCCTGCGTGCCGCCGGGCAGGCCGGCGGTGAAGAAAGCCGCGCCAGGATCGCTCCGGACTGGGAGCGCAGGATTGTGACCAGGCCAGCCCGGTCTGCCGCCGGCCGGGGCCGGTGCCGCTGGCCCTGAGGATCTCCCACACGGTAGACGCGGCGACCTTCATGCCGGGTCCGGCCAGCTCGCCGTGGATCCTGCGGTACCCCCAGCCGGGGTTCTCGCGGGCCAGCCGCCGGGCCAGTGCCCGGATGCTGCGCCGGGTCGGCGGCGGGCAATGTCGGGGTGCCAGCGCACGATCGTGTCCGGGTAATCAGCAGCCGCAGCTGCGGGCGCCGCGCTTCCGGTATGACGCCGGGCAGGGCAGCGGGCAGGGCCCGGTCCGCCCCGTGCAACTTCGGCCGCCGCGGCTGCCGGCGCTGCAGCACGCTGATCTGGTGGCGCAGGATCAAGATCTCCGCGGTCTTCCACATCTCCTCACGCCGCGACAGCCGCAATCCCGCGGCGACCCGCGTAATCAGGAGGAACACGAACCGCAGGCACATGATCAGTGATCATCACGGCCGGACAGCCAGAAGAGCAACCCTGCTGGTCAGAGCCGTGGACGAGATTACCGGCACGCACAGGCTCTGGGCCTGCTGCTGGGTGTCCTCGTCAAGGGTGACCTGGAGGGCTTCTTCCTCACCATCATGGGCTCACTGATGGATATCTTCCTGCAGAACCCGCTCGGCAACCCGGTAGCCGGCAAGCCGATCCTGGAATGGTTCCCTTCCTTCGGCCCCATGCAGTTCGCGGTCGGCGGGGCCTTCGGGCACACGGCCCTGTGGGGCCATCTCGCTATCGGCCTGGCCTGGTCCGCCGCCTTCGCCGCCAGCGGCCTGCTGATCTTCCGCCCCAAGACCCGCAGCCGCACGCATCCCGCCTGAACCGGCGGCCACCGGCGGATGGCGCGGCAGAGGACCTGCTCCCGGGAGCAGCTGGGTATTCCGGGCTTCGCCGGGCAGAGTGAACGCGGGCTGCGACCACCGTTCCCGCCGTTTCCCTGAGCTGCGGCAGCAGGCGGGCTTGGTCTGGCCGAGTGCCACGGGCTGGTGGGCGTGACGTCTTCTACGAAGGCGGCTGGATTGCTTTGGCTATGACGGTGATAACGAAGACGAGGTAGGCGGCGATGATGAGGGCGCCGCTGCGGCGGTTGATTCCCTGCCCGGCCAGGGCAAGGGCAATGGTGGCGACGGTGAGGACGCCGTACCAGACAGCAATCCGCAGGGCGCCTCCGAGACCAGGGCTGGCGATGATCACGGCGGGTATGAGCAGCCCGGCGAGGACGTTGAGGGTGTTGCTGTTGAACGCTTCGCTCAAGGTGGCCGACGCCCGTCCCCGGCGGGCGAGGAAGACCGCGGCGACGGCGTTGGGCAGGCTGGTTACCGCGGCGAGGACGATGGCGCCGGTGATCACGCCCGGCACGGCGTAGCGGGCGGCAAGGATCGAGGCGCTGCGCTCCATGACCGCGCTGGCCGCGACGACGACAGCAAGCGCGAGAAACGCGAGAGCAGCATCTCGCGGTCGGCCCTTTCCGGAGTGGGCAGCGTCGGATAGTTCCTGTTCTTCCTCGGCCACTGCCCCGGCGAGCCAGGATCGCAGCCGTGGCGGGAGCGGGAGGGCGGAACGGCCGGAGGGATGCAGGGCCGACACGTACACATAAGGTGCCAGCACGGCCAGGGCGAGGGCCAGGGCGGCACCTGGCGTGATCAGGCTCAGCACGGCGGCGATGCTCAGGGCTGCCATCCATAGCGCCACGGTGCCCTCGAAAACGACGACCCTGCGGTGCAATGTGATGCCCCCGGCCGCAACGGCGCCCAGCCCGATCAGAGCCGCCAGGTTGAACACGTTGGAGCCGAGGACCACCCCCGTGCCGACATCGTGCTGGCCGTGTGTGAGCGCGGTCACCGCCGAGGTGACTTCCGGGGTGTCCGCGGCCAGCGCCACGACCAGCCCAAGGAACGCTTCAGACAGGCCAAGCCGGGCGCCCAGCCGTTCCAGCCGCCTGACGAGGAGCACACTGGCGCCGAGGCTGAGTGCGGCGGCTGCCACGAACAGGGCAGCTGCCAGGGGCGGGGACATCATCTCCTGCCGCGGCCGGGCCTGGAGAATCCGGCCGGCGCGGGAACGCCGCGCGGTTCAGCCACCGCGCCAGGTGAGGCGCATGCCCGCCGCCTCCGGCCGCCTGGCTGGTTCCTCAGGGCGCGCTCGGAGCGGTTTCACCGGCAGCGAGCGCCCGCCCGGCCTGGTCGGCGAGCGTGATGGCGACCAGGCGCGCCTGCAGGGAGGGCTTCGAATCTGGCTTGGCCTTGAGCATGAACCGGCCGTAATACTGGCCGTTGCCGAAGGTGCGCAGCTCGATCTCCTCCCTGGGCAGGCCCCACTGCTCCACATCCCACGGGGAGTGACCTATCGTCACGGTGCCGTCGGGCTCCAGGCGCGGCGGGTGGCCGAGCAGGGACCCGTACTCGAAACGTGCTCCCTCCAGGTCCAGCAGGCCGGTGAGCTGTTCCTTGACGTGATCGACCACGGCATCGGGGAACGTGGCCGACTTCGCCAGCGCAGCAGTCTCGTGGAGCTGCGCCAGGTAGCCCGCGTCCGTGATCGCAATGACCTTCAGGCGGCGGGACCGGGCCGCGAGCTGTGACACGGCCAGGCCGGTGAGCAGCAGCAGGACGGCGGTCGTGACATCTGCGGAGCTGCGGATCGTGAACCGGTAATACGGCAGGGTGAAGAAGAAATCGAACCATATGGCTGCCCACAACGCCGCCAGGGCGCCAGCGACGCGGTTCCCGGTCGCCGCCACCCCGACTACCAGCACGACCAGCAGCAGGGCCACGTTCGTGTTCGGCCAGCTCGCCCGGAACGGCAGCAGAACCGCCGCCGCTGCCAGCGGCGCGACGAGCGCGGCCAGGATCGCGGCGCGGTCCCTGGTGAGGTAGCGAGTCATTGCTAACACCTCCAGCCGTGGTCAGGACTGCTCGCGCCAGAGCTTGACGCCGCCGATGGCCAGCGCCACCAGCGCGGGGACGAAGAACAGCCCGATGTGCAGGATCCCGCCGGCGATTCCCGCGGCCAGGACCAGTACCCCGGCGGTGGCAGCCAGCCTGTTCACCGGGGCCGGGGCGAACGCGGCAGCCGCGGCGAGCGGCGCCGGGGCAATGGCCAGCAGCAGCGACCACCACGTCACGGCCAGCGGGTCAGCGCTGTTGAGCGCCGAGATGGTGATCAGCTGCGCGGCGCCGGCCAGGATCAGTGCGCCCCGCCGCCACGGCCAGCTCGGCGGGGCGGGCGCAGGCTGTGGGCCCCGCGGGGTGGCTGTGGTGGTGGCGGGGGAGGGGCTGGCGGGTGCGTTCTGCGTGGTCATGGCGCGCTCCTGGCAGACGAATTCGAGAGTTGCGAATGTCGCGCCGACCAGGCTTCCCGGCTCACCTGATCACGAGGATAGACCCCACTGAGCGGACGGCAAAGAACCCGGCCGTGACCAGGGACTGGATGGACAGCACCTTGTCCTGCGCGAGGGTCGTGCGACGCCGCACTCGTGGCGGTGACCTTAAGTGGCTGCCCGGCCCTGCTCCCCGAGCATTCTGTCCGGGGTCAGGGTCCGGTGGCGGAGTGCCCATATGAGCCTGCTATGCCCACAGCCCGCATCCTGATCGTGGAGGACGAACCCGCGCTGCTGCGGGCGCTGCGGATCAACCTGCGGGCCCGGCACTACGAGGTCACCACAGCCCCGGCCGGCCGGCCGGGGCTGGCCGAAGCGGCCCGGAACCCCCCTGACGCGGTCATCCTCGACCTCGGCCTGCCCGACATCGACGGAGTCGAGGTAATCCGGCAGCTGCGCACCTGGTCCCAGGTACCGGTGATCGTGCTCACCGGGCGGAGCGGCCCCGGCGACAAGATCGGCGCCCTGGACGCGGGCGCGGACGACTACGTCACCAAGCCGTTCTCCATGGAGGAACTGCTCGCCCGGCTCCGCACCGCGCTGCGCCGCGGCCAGGCCCCATCCGCCAGCTCACGGGCCAGGATCGGCCGGCTCGACATCGACCTGGCCGCACACGGTGCTCGGCGGCAGCGACGTCGTGCGCCTGACGCCCACCGAGTGGCGGCTCCTGGAAATCCTGCTGCGCCATCCCGGGCAGCTGGTCGCGTCCCGTCAGCTCCTCACCGGTGTGGGGCCCGAATTTCGAGAACAGTACCCACTACCTGCGCTTTCACATGGCCAGGCTGCGCAGGAAACTAGAGGAGGACCCGGCGAGGCCCGCCACCTGCTCACCGAACCCGGAATGGGCTACCGCTACCAGCCCCCCGACCACACCGAATAACCCGCAAGCCCGAGCAGTTCAGCATCTTCGCCAGGTCCGTGCGGAAGACCTATGACAGTCGCACTCTTTGTTCGCGCGCGTCACCTCGGTGGTGAAGGTGCCGACTCGTCCAGCCTGCCGCCCGTGGCCCTTCCCCGCACGCCGGCCCAGCCAGGGACCAGTCTCCACGAAGTCCAAGGGCCAGCGCTAACCACGGGCTGGCACCGCCCCTGCCCGGGCAGCCCGCCGCCTGGACCTGAGACTGCGTCACCGGCTGACAGACCTGGCTAGGCGGCACTGCCGTTAGCATGATCTTTCCGGTGGGCTGGCCGGCTGGCTGCGCGGTCACGGCGGGCAGTTACGTTCCTGGTGAGGCCGCCCGGCCGTGGAGGAGGACGCCGTGCCTGAGGACAGCCCGCCGAGTGCGGCGCATTCCTTTTCCGGGCGGACGGCGTGGGCGCGGAATCTGCAGACGCCGCTGCGGGTGTTCCTGCGCACGGAGACTGGTAGTGCCGCGGTGCTGCTGGGCATGACGGTGGCCGCGCTGGCCTGGGTGAATATTGACGCTGCGTCGTATGACGCGGTCTGGGGTGCGCGGCTGTCGGTCCGGCTCGTCGATGCCGGGGTGTCGCTGGACCTGCGCGAGTGGGTGAACAGCGGGCTGATGACGTTTTTCTTTTTCGTCTTCGGCCTGGAGGCCCGCCGCGAGTTCGACATGGGCGAGCTGCGGGAGCGGGCGCGGCTGGCCCTGCCCGTCGCGGCCGGGCTGGGCGGCCTGCTGGTCCCCGTGGGGATCTACCTGGCCGTCAACGCCGGGCGGCCCACGGTCCACGGCTGGGGCGCGGCGATGTCCACGGACACGGCGTTCGCGCTGGGGATGCTGGCCCTGACCGCTCCCCGGTTCCCCGACCGGGTCCGCGCGTTCTTGCTGTCGGTCGCGGTCGTCGACGACCTCGCCTCCCTGATCGTCATCGGCGCCGCCTACACCAAGACTCTCACGCTGGTCCCGCTGGCCGCCGCGGCCGGGATCTTCGCCGTGATCCTGGCCCTGCGCCGGGCCGGGATCCGGTACGGCATCGTCTACGCGCTCCTCGGGATCGCGGCGTGGGTCGCCGTCCTGAAGTCCGGCATCGACCCGGTCGTCGTCGGCCTGGTCATGGGCCTGCTGACCTTCGCCTACCCGGCGGCCCGGACCGACCTGGAACGCGCCAGCGACCTGTTCCGCAGCTTCCGCGAGCAGCCCACCCCCGATCTCGCCCAGTCGGCGCGGGCCGGGCTCGCCTCGGCGCTGTCCCCGAACGAGCGGCTCCAGCAGCTTTACCACCCGTGGACCAGCTACGTCATCGTGCCCCTGTTCGCGCTGGCCAACGCCGGCATCACCCTGGGCGGCGCGTTCCTCGCCCGCGCCTACACCTCCCCGGTCACCCTCGGGATCCTGATCGGCTACGTCGCGGGAAAGCCGCTGGGCATCACCGGCGGGTCCTGGCTGCTGACCCGGCTCAGCCGCGGCCGGCTCCGGCCGCCGGTCGGCTGGGCGGCCGTCGCCGGCGTCGGCACGATCGCCGGTATCGGCTTCGCCGTGTCCATCCTGATCGCGACCCTCGCGTTCACCGGAACCGCCCTGCAGGAGGCCAAACTTGGCGTCCTGTCCACCGTGGTCGCCGCGCCCGCCGTCACCTGGCTGGTGTTCCGCGCCACCGCGCTGCTGCCGGCCCGGCTGCAGATCCGTGCCCTGCTCGGCACCTCCGAGGTCATCACCGACCTCGCCGCACCCGTCGACCCCGGCCGCGATCACATCCGCGGCCCCGGGCGGGCACCGGTCACCATCGTGGAGTACGGCGACTTCGAATGCCCCTACTGCGGCCAGGCCGAGCCCGTCCTGCGGGAACTGCTGGCCGGCCACGGCGACGTCCGGTACGTGTGGCGGCACCTGCCGCTCAACGACGTCCATCCCCGCGCCCAGCTCGCCGCCGAGGCCGCGGAAGCCGCCGCCGGCCAGGGCGCATTCTGGGACATGCACGACCTGCTGCTGCGCCACCAGGACCGCCTCCAGATGCGTGACCTGATCCGCTACGCCACCGGCCTCGGACTCGACACCGACCGTTTCACCGACCATCTCCGCAAGCGGGCCGGGGCCGCGCGGATAGCCGAGGACGTCGACTCCGCCGACCTCAGCGGCGTGTCCGGCACCCCGACCTTCTTCATCAACGGCCGCCGCCACTACGGCAGCTACGACATCACCGCCCTCACCGCCGCCGTCCTGGCCGCCAAAGCCTCCAGCCCCGCCGGCCGGCACCCCTAAGCGGCGGCCGTCACGCCCGGAGCTAACCCAGCCGGTCATTGCGCCGGGTCGCGGACCGCTGCGAGCAGCCCGTCGAAATCCTCGCCGCACGGTCCGCACGCGGCCAGGTGAGCGGCGATGCCCGGGTAGCGCCGCGCCCGCAGGCGGCCCGTGCTCACTGCACGGCGACCGAGGTCAAGGGCATCTTGCTGCAGCTAGCCGGGCTCGGGCCCCTGGCACCGGCCTGAGCTGGCCATCGCCGGGTGCTGCTGCACAGGGTCGCAGGGGTGCTGCCCGATGAGGGGTGGGTCAGCTGTCCCGGCGACGTGGATCCTGACTGACTGACTGGCTGGCGGGGCTGCGGGTCCGGGTCAGGTAGGCCGTCGGCGCTCCGGTACCGAACGACTCGGCGCGGACTCGGTGCGGGCTCAATGGTTGCCTGGCCGCGGGGCGCGGGGTGTCCAGATGGGCACAGGCCCGATGACGACCAGGGATACCAGGTCATCCACGACAGCCACCGACAGCAGGAACGCCCGGGACCCGGTCCGGGAACCGGGGCCGGGTCAGGGCCAGCATCCCCAGCGCGAACGCGGTGTCGGTCGACATCGCCGTGCCCCAGCCCCGCGCCGCCGGCCCGTGATTGAACGCCAGATAGATCCCGACCGGGACGATCAGGCCACCCAGCCCGGCCAGCACAGGCAGCGCCAGCCGCCGCCGCTGCCGCAGCACACCCATGTCGAACTCGCGGCGGGCCTCCAGCCCGAACACGAACAAAAAGAACGTCATCAGCCCGCTGTTCACCCACTCGCGCAGGTCCAGCGACACCCTCGCACCCGCGAGCCGCACCGACAGCCGCGCCCCCCGCACCGCCTCATACGACGACCCGCTGACGTTGATCCACACCAGCGCCGCCACCGTCATCGCCACCAGCACCACGGGCCGCCGGCGACGGACGATCCTCGCTCACGGCTTCCTCCTCGTGGCCTGGACCTGTGGCACTGGAGCATCACGGGATCCCGTAACCGGAGCGCCATCGTTGAGTGACGTCCTGGCGTCCCACCGCCGAATGGTCATAGTAGCCACGGCGTGGCTGTGCGGCGCTGCGGGCAGGGCGCAAATTGCCCCTCCGGGCTGGCACTGCCGCGTTGCCGGCGATGTCCGGGAGGCAGCCGCCCGCATTTGGGTGCAGACCGCGCAATCCGGACGTGTCCGCCGCCGGACTTATCCGGATACCCGCGTCGAGGGCTCCGGGCCCGCTAGCCTGCCCGCAGGTGTGCCGGGAAGTCTGGTCGGCGTTTGCTTACGCACGTCGTACAGGAGGGGTGGGGACCGGTCATGGAGGCAGACATCACCTCGGTCACATCTGGGGAGCAGTTCACGGAGCCGGCGCGGTCCCCTGGCGGCACGCTGGTGGCCGAGCGGAGCGCCGCGCACCGGCCGGACCGGCCCACCAGGTGGCATGTGCCCGGCGGGTGGCCGCTTCTGCCGGTGCTGATCGTCCAGTCGCTGCTGACGCTGCGGCTGGTCCGGGCCGACACGGCCTACCAGGGTGAGGCGCTGGATCTGTGGGCCGGGCACCTGCAGTGGGCGAACTGGCTGCACGGCGCGGCCATCCCGGCGTTCCCCTACTACTTCTCCGGTGCGCCCGTCATCTACCCGCCGCTCGGCGCGGCCGCGGACAGCGCAGGTGGCCTGGCCGGGGCCCGGGTCCTGTCGCTGGTCTTCATGCTCGGGGCGACCACGCTGCTGTGGAGCACGGCCCGGCGGCGCTACGGGCGGCGGGCCGCGTTCTTCGCGGCCGCGCTGTTCGCCGTGCTGGGCCCCACCTTGCACCTAGGCGCGTTCGCCACCTATGACGCCGTGTCCCTGTTCCTGGTCGCGCTGGCGGCCTGGTGCGTGCTGCGAGCCGGGGAGCGGGGTGTGCTGCCGGGCCGCATGATCGCGGCAGGCGCCGCGCTGGCTCTGGCCAACGCCGCGTCGTATTCGACGGTCCTGTTCGATGTCCTGGTCCTGATACTGGCGGTCCTGGCCGCGTTCCCGGCCCCGGGCGGCCGGATCGCGCTGCGGCGCGTCGCGATCCTGGCGGCCACGGTCATCGCGGTCCTGGGCGCGGGGCTGCTGATCGGCGGGACCAACTACCTGAACGGGTTCAAGGCGACCATCCTGACCCCGGTGGCGCACACGAACTCGCCGCTGTCGGTGCTGTCCAGCACCTGGTACTGGGCGGGCATTCTGTTCATCCTGGCCGCAGGCGGCGTGGTGATCAGCGGGGTGCGGCGGGAGGGGCGGGCCCAGACCTGGCTGCTGGCCGTCCTGGCCGCCGCGGCGATCCTGGGGCCGGCCGAGCAGGCCTGGCTGCACACCGTCGCGCTGCTGAACGAGCACGTGGGCGTGGGGGCCTGGTTCGCGGCCATCGCCGCCGGCTACGCGGCGGACCGGTTCACCGCGGCCGCCCAGGCCGGGCGGGAGCAGGCGGTCATCAGCGCGACCTGCGTGGTCGCGCTGGCGTTCCCGGTGTACCTGGGCGCGGCGCAGTCGCAGGCGTTCGCGACCAGCTGGCCCAACGCGACCGCGTTCATCAGGGTGCTCCGGCCGCTGGCCGACCACGGGACCGGGCCGCTGCTGGTGGAAGATCCCGCGGTCGCCAAGTACTACCTGCCGTCCGGGCGGGAGTGGCGGCGCTGGTCCAGCACCCGCAACATCGTCCTGCCCTCCGGCGCCAGCACCGGGACCACAGCAGGGATCATCTCAGCGGGTAACGCCGCGACCTTCGCCTACTACATCGCCCATGGTTACTTCTCCTACGTGGCGCTCAACTTCACCGACACCAACCCGCTGGACCAGGGCCTGGCCGCCGAACTGCACCGCAACCCGTACTACCACACCATCGACGTCGTCCCCTACGGCACCGAGGTCAAGCCCGTCGGCCTGGGCACCTACGTGATCTGGAAATACGAGCCCGCCCGGTAAGCGCAGGCATTTCCGATGGTGTGGCCGCGAACTCAGCGGCGCGCATCATGTCCAGGGTGGTCTGCCGGTGGCGTTGCCGGTGCGAACCAGTCCGCAGCCCGCTCCTGCAACCCCGGTCCTGGGTAAATCGGGCAGGAGGCCCTCACCTTGGCCCGTAGCCTGGCGGCTTATGTCTCATCGCCGGGCGCCGCGCAGGGGCGTCAGGACGCCGTGGACTCTGCGGTATCCCCAGACTGGGTTCTCCCGCGCCAGCCGCAGCGGCAGGTCGCGGATTTCCTGGCTGGTCCGAGGACGACCCGGCCGGTTCGGGTACGTCCATTTGCGTGTGATCAGCCAATGCCGTTGCTTGAGTTACTGAAGTAATGCTCGATGAAGAGTGATAGTCCTGGCCGGAGCCCTGCGCGTGGGTCTGAGCAGCTGGCCCTTGTCGCGGTAGGAATACTTCGAGTTCTGTCGTTTCAGCAGCCGGTCGGCGACGCGCGGACGGCGGGGACCGCTGTCGGGCTTGCGGTCCACCCTGGACGCCAGCGTGTCCATGAAGTCCGTCATCTTCGCGGCGGTGGTGACGGTCCAGGCGATCACGCTGCGCCGCACATGCTTGAGGACCTTGAGGAAAGAGATGCGGTCCCGGGTCGATTCCCGCGCCTGCGGCCAGCTCCATGATGATCCTGGTCAGGCAGTGGCAGGCGACCAGGTGCGCCCATGCCTCCTGGCAGGCCAGTTCCGGGCTGGCGGAGCGCAGGACCTGCTGCGGCCCGCGCTGGAACGTCTTGATCTGACGATATGAGGACTCCGCCTCCCACCTTTCGCGGTAGAGGGCCGCGAGCTCTGCCGCCGGATATGCCCCGGGGTCGAGCAGATCGGTCAGCAGCCGGATCACCTCGCCGCCGCCGGCCTGGTACTCGATCACGCGCAGGACGACATGCCCCGGTGCAGCCCGCTTCTGCCCGGCCAGGTTCATCCGGGCCAGGTAGGTCCCGTCCGGCAGGTACCCGGTCGGCCAGGCGGCCACGCACGACCGTGCCCGGATCAGCAGATGGGACCCGGCCCCGGTATACGCGCGCCACAGGGCGACTCCGGGGAACCCCCTGTCCATGATCACGAGCATTCCCGCGGCCGAGGGAGCGAGCCTGATCGCCAGCTCCGGCTCGCCGCAGCAGGCCCCGTCCACTGCCGCGTCGATCTGCGCGTGGGTTCCGGTCTCGGTCAGCGCCACCACCCTCACTTGGGGGAACCCGGCCACCTGCCCGCGCGCGTCCTCCGGCCCGCCGAGCCGCCGCCGGTTCGCCTCCGTCCCCGGGCGTCCAGGACGAAGCCGTCCACGGCAGCGAGCCGCATCCCGCGGTAGAAGGATCCCGCCAGGCCGGCCGGGGCCAGCGGCCCGGCCAGCTTGCGGAACACCCTCTCAACGGCCGGTGCCCCCAGGCGCTGGCGAGCCCGGGTGAACGAGGACCTGTTCGGGATGCTCCCGCCTAACGCCGGGACGCCGCCCGCCAGGTGCCCGGCCACATCGTCGCAGGAATCCTGCTGGAACAAGGCCAGGGCAAGCGTGAAATAGACCATGAACCCTGCCGGGAGCGCGCCAGGCTTCTTGTCCCTGACACCGCAGTCGCCAAGCGGCCCTGCGACAAGCTCCGGGGTCACCCACCGGGCAACCGCCCCTAGCCGGACATGATCGGACAAGCCCACCCACGGATGCATGCCGATTCCAACGACTGCACCACCGCAACGACACCATGAACCGCTTTGCGGCACACAAGCAACGGCATTGTGTGATCAGCCGACGGTGCCAGGCCAGCAGCGTCCCCGGCGCGACCAGCCGGGAGACGCGCAGCAGCACAGCTGGCAGCAACCGGGCCAGCGCAGCCAGGACGGCACGGTCGGCGCAGTCAGGCGTGGGCCGGGTGACCTGACGGCGGAGCACCGTGACCTCATGACGGAGCGTCATGATTTCCGCGTCCTTGGACGCCTGGCTGCGGCCGTTCCGGCGGCATGCTCGCAGTGGTGAGATCAGCCTCACGGGACGATGAGGATCTTGCCCGATCGGCCGCCGCTCGCCGCGGCCGCGACTGCTTCCTTGATCTCGGTGACGTCGTAAATGGCGGGATGGGCGCGTGCAGTTTTCCTATAATGATCAGGCTGGCGATCTCATTGACGAGCGCGCGTCGCTGCTGCTCAGGAGTACGCCGAAACCAGCGCGCGAGCCAGAATGCCGCGCGGCCAGCGCGGGAGGCAACCCCAGCCGCCCCCGCGAGATTGCGGATGGTCACGGCGGCGGGGCCGCTGGCTGTGAAGAGCCGCAGCGCCTTATCACGGGTGACCGCCCGCGAGTGATGTGACGTGCCTGCGGGCCGATCGCCACGGGAGACGGCCAGCGAGCTGGGGCGCGGCGTGATGCCCGCCGGTCTCAAGGGGTGCCCGGTATGCGGGGGCGCTGGCCGTCCTGGTCGCTGTCCGGCATGCCGTGCGCCGGCGGTGGTACGGAGCGCCGTGGTGCCCGGGCGAGCAGGTTGATGCGGTCGCCGGGTGTCACGGTAAGGCTGGGCTCGGCGTCCTGCAGCCTGCGGTTGCGGAGGACGGAGACCGGGTAGCTGCCGGGTGGCCAGGTGATGGCGCCAAGTGCCTTGCCTGAGGCCGGCGAGCTGTCCTCGATGGTGACCTCGAGAACCTGGTAGCCCGGTAGCGGGTTGGGTGGTTCCTGGCGGGAGGATTCCCCGTCTGGCCGGATCCCGGCTGCGGCGGCCTGCGGCGGGTCGGCCTGGGGCGGGAGCCCGCCGATCTCGCGGGCGACAGTGTCCAGCACGCTCGCGCCGGTGATCCAGCCCTTCACCTGCTGGCCGTCGCCGGACAGCACGGGCAGCCCGTCGCGGCCGTAGGCCGCGATCTGGCGCAGTGACTGGGCGAGGGACTCGCTGGCGAGGACCGTCTGCGGGTCGCCCTGGTAGGTGACCGGGCCAGCCAGCCGGGCCAGAGCCTGGGCCAGAGCCTGGGCCGTGCGGCCGTCGCCGTCTGGCCCGGGAGCGACGGTGAGCGGCTCCCGGAATGGGCGCATGACGTCGGCGGCGTTCAGGTCGCCGAACGCCCGCCAGGGTGCGGCGCGGTCGATGTCCTGCCCGCGGCGCAGCAGCTTGGTGGTGTAGATGGTTCCGTAGCTCAGCGCCCGCGAGGTGGCGGTGGCGATGGCCACGGCCAGCATCACCGGGAGGGTGAGGGTGAAGTCGCCGGTCATCTCCACCACGCTGGCCAGCGAGGTCAGCGGGGCGCGCGCCGCGGAGGTGAACACCGCCCCCATGGCCACCACCGCGTACAGGGCAGGCTGGCCGGCGCCCGGGCCGAGCAGGTGATCAGCGATCTCGCCGAACGCCATGCCCGAGGTGACCCCGATGAACAGCGACGGCGCGAACACCCCGCCGGACCCGCCGATACCCAGCGTCATGCTGCACGCGATGATCTTCCCGGCGGCCAGCACGATCAGGAACCACAGCACATAATTCCCGGCGATCGCCTTGTCCATGACGGGGTAGCCGACGCCGTACATCTGCGGGAGCGCCAGCAGGACCAGGCCGAGGGCTACGCCGCCGATGGCCGGACGGGCCCACTCCGGCCGGTTCTTCCAGGCGATGTCCCACAGGTCTTCCATCTTGTACACGACGGTCTTGAACAGCAGGCCGATGAGCGCCGCGACCACGGCGAGGACTGCCACCAGCAGGTAGTTGCGGGGGTGGTGCAGCGCGATGCCGGAGGGGAATCCGGACAGGAACGGCCGGTTGCCCAGGAACGGGATGGCGACCGCGTCGGCGATCATCGCCGACAGCATCACCGTGAACAGCGCTTCTGCGGACAGCTCCCGCAAGATGATCTCCACCCCGAAGAACACGCCGGTGATCGGCGCGTTGAACGTGGCGGCGATGCCGCCGCCCGCGCCGCAGGCGACCAGGATCCGCATCCGGTTCTCTGGCATGCGGGCCCACTGACCCAGCCCGGAGGCCAGCGCGGAGCCGATCTGCACGATCGGGCCCTCCCGGCCGACCGACCCGCCGGCGCCGATGCAGATGGCCGAGGCCAGCGCCTTGACCACGCTGACCTGCGGGCGGATCCGGCCGCCGTTCTCCGCGACCGCGATCATCACCTCGGGGACGCCGTGGCCGCGGGCCTCGCGGGCGTAGCGGTAGATCAGCGGGCCGTAGATGATGCCGCCGATGACCGGGATCACCACGAAGAACGCCAGCCCGAGCCACGGCAGGTGGCTGCTGCCCACGTAGCCGTCCTGGCCGAACTGCACGTGCCCGGTAGCCAGCCAGGTGAAGAAGTAGATCAGGTACCGGAACGCCACCGCACCCAGCCCGGACCCCGCGCCCACCAGCACCGTGATCACGAACAGGCCGCCCCGTGAGGCCCGCAGCCACCCGCCTGCCCTCGCGGCCCACGGCAGCGTCCCCGCCGGCGTGCTGGCCCCTGCCGTGCCCGTCATGACCTGCCCTCCGCGCGTGCCGCCGCCCGTTTCCCCCTGGCTGGCCCCGGCGGGGGCACCTCAGCCGGATCGGCTGGCCACTGGCTGTCAGGGATCTCCCCGGCCGCCAGGGCGAACTCCTGCAGCGCGGCGGCCACCGCCAGCTGCCGGGGCGCCGGGAGCCGCCGCAAGATACCGGCGATCAGGGCCCGCCGCCGGGCGGTCGCCTGATCCACCACCTGCCGCCCCGCCGGGCTGATCGAGACCTGCACCGCACGGCGGTCCGCCCGGGCGCGGTGCCGGCGGATCAGGCCCTTGCGCAGCAGCCGGTCGCACATCCGCCCGGCCGTGGACGGCGTCACGTCCAGCGCCCCGGCCAGGTCTGTCATCCGCTGCGCGCCCCGCGAGGCCAGCACCACCAGCGCCCGGTACTGGGCGATCGTGGTGTCCTCCGCAGCCGCGCCCAGCGAACTGGTCGCCACCGCGATCAGCGTGCGGCTCGCCGTCAGCACCGCATCCACCGCGGCCTCGTCCGCCATGGCCACATCCGCCACCTGCCCGGTCACCGCCGCCACTCCTCCTTTGCTTGCTCACTGCAATTAAATTATTGTGAACCTATCAGCCACTGCAAGTTAGCCCGGTAAGGGGGCGGGGCGGGTGCGCGGCCGCCGGAGGGCCATGCTGGTGCGGATCCGGACGTTGCGGGCAGGAGCGCACTGACATGGCCTGGGGCCGCTGAGCTGGCCGTGACATCGGTGGCGGGGTTCGCGGAAGGCCGGCCGGAGT
>Ga0187871_10002152_pt1 | contig 16301 bp, 16 predicted proteins | sample June2016WEW_16_1_FD_132988 | JGI IMG/M metagenome (GOLD analysis project Ga0187871, IMG submission 132988) | Peatland microbial communities from SPRUCE experiment site at the Marcell Experimental Forest, Minnesota, USA - June2016WEW_16_10 | ecosystem: Environmental > Terrestrial > Soil >... | reverse complement strand
TGGGTTTCAATTAGTTATCCAGCAAACGGCGTAAACCTACAGGGGAAGGTTTCTGGAGAGTGCCGGCACGGCACGCACGAGTGCGTGCGCCACGAGGGCCACCCAACTGAAATGGCCAATCTCCAGCGCGGTCGCTGCGAGCCTGCCCCACTTGGTTCAGCGCGGGATTGGATTGGCGACGGCGGCGGCTACTTTGTCCGCATCCAACGAGAGCGGCTCCTGCAGCACCATCTCGAACCTCCAGCCGGCGTTCAGATGCAAGTCACTCCCACGACGGCCGAGGATCGTTACCACGGCGATCGCCACCGCGGCACTTGCGGCCGTTAAACCAACCGCCACGCCGATATCGGGTCCGGGCCTTTGTGGTTGCGTGCCCTGAAGCGCCATGGCGCCGGCCGGAACATCCGGATCTCCGATCCGCGGCAGACCGGCGCGGCGGGTGTCCGCGCGTGCGCCTGCCAGCGGTACCGTGTAGCCGTTGGTGAAGACCATGTGGGTGAAGTGCATAGTGAACCCCGCGTGACGGCCGCGGCGAGTTACCTGGTCGATCATACCTTCCAAATAGGTGCCGGGAGGAATGGCCACGGTGTTCCCGGCGGTCACGGGAAAACCGGCTTCGGCACGCACGGCGTCGCCCGGCTGGGCGGTTCTGGTGGCCAGAGGGCTGGTCAGCCGCAAGGGAACTTTGGTCCCCGCCTGAACGATGAGAGCCGGCGACGCGGCGGGTGGCGCCGATTCCTGTGCCAGGCATTGTGACACTGCCAACAGCGCTGTGAAGGCGAGCAGTCGCATGAACTTATAACTCCCTTACTACGCGGGCCTTTTCATTACTCGAAGCGCAGGGCAAAATTGCGCCCCTTGAACTGTAGTGACTCCAATGAGAACGAACCGTCCGGATCCGTGCGCCACGCGGTCTTATTGGCGGGCGCATCCCGGCCCAACGCGACAACCGTCGCTGGAAGGTTCGCGACCGCGTTCCCGCGTTTGAGAATTCGCACTTGAGCCGCCGGTCCGAGGCCCTCCCAGGCAACTTCGTAACTGCCGGCGGGCAGTGTCTGCCCCTCCTCACGAACCGGATGTACCAGTGCCAACGATTCCTTGTGCGCGCCCGGCGCGGAGATCACCGCCGGCGGTCCCGGGCACGCAATACCGGGAGATCCGGACGTGCCGGGAATGACGGTTCCGGGCGTGCCAGGCGTCCCTGGGATAGTTATCGACGGCATGCCTGGTCCACCCGGTATGCTGGTGGAGGGCGTGCCCGGGGTGCCCGGTATGTAGGTATCAGGGGTGCCCAGTGTCGCGGGAGTGGGGCGGCACAACGATGCCGATTTCCAATCCCATGGTTTGGGCGGCCGGGACACGCGCGCCGCGGCGGCGACCTGGCCCGGATCCAACGCCAGCGGCTGTTCCAGGACCATCTCGAACTGCGAGCCATTGTCGAGCAGAACGTCGCTGCGCGCCGCCACCTGCACATTCACCGTGGCGACGGCCGCGGGAAGCGCGGCGGTATAGCCATTGGCAAAGACGATCTGCGCGAAACTCATGCGGAATTCGGCGCGACCCGATCTCAAACCGGGGCGAAACACAATGTCGATCGTCCCTTTGGCATAAGTGCCGGGAGGGATCGCCATGGCGCCGTTGACGGCCACCGGGAAAGTGGTTTCCGCGTACACGGTCTCTCCGGGCTGGGAGGACTTAGCCCAGACGGGACTGGTCAATCCTAATACGATCCTGGTTCCCGCTGGAATTGTCAAGGTGCGTGGCTCTTGCGCCAGGCATCCGCACGCGGTGAAAACCCCTGCCACGAGAAGCAGCCGCATAACTTGTTTACCAATCTCTTAAACGTGCGATTGGCGCGACGGGTTACTACCGATGAAGTCAGCCGCGGCGATCTTTCGCCAAGCGCCGTTCCGCTGGATAGGGAATCACGAAGTGCATCTTACCGGCCAGTATGCGGCGCTGTAACCGATCCCAGTAATCCACGGTAAACAGATCGCCGTGCTTTTCGCGGAAATACGCCTGCAAATCGGGTGGCACGCCCAGATAGCGCTCCCATTCATCCACCAGAACGTCGTTTTCTCCAACGGAAAACCAAGCGCCATCGGTTTCGGTATTCCAGAGCAACTCATCTTTTTCGTTGGGCAGCGGCGGCGTTTCCCGAAAGTGCTGGTGCAGGATCGGCCCCAGGTCGTCGAAGTCGAACAGCGCCACGTTGGACGCATGCGTCAATCCGGTATTGAACGGAAGGCCGTAACAGTCGCGCATGAAGAAGCCCATGCCGGCCAGATCCTTGATAAAAGCGCCAAGCGCATCGACGGCCCGCTCGCGCGATGCGCGATCTTGTTCCCGATCGAAAAACGCGCTCAATGGCTGGACGCGGCGCTGCGCGTATACGTGCTTGAGAACCACGGTATCGCCGTCCAGCCGGACGCTGGAGGGCGCACTCGCCACCAGATCGCGCAACACCCGCTCGTCGAAGCACTCGCGCGGGAAATGCAGGTTGCGGTAGAGCCAGGCATCCAGCATCAAGCGGCCCCGGTTCATCTCGTGCACCCAGCGATAGATCTCCATGATACGGGCCCTGCCCATCCAGGCCTGCTTGGACGAGAAGTCGCGGATGACTTTGAACACGTAGGGGAACGAAGGGGGCGAAAACACGATCATGGCCATCCCCACGCGTCCCGGCGTGGGCGTGAAGCGTTCGCCGGTTTCCCGCAGATGCCGGCGCAGCCGCTGGTTGAGCGCCACGCGCGCCGGGTGGGTAAAGCCCAGCACCGCGCACATGGCCGGGTGACCGCGCTCGGGGGCCAGCGTATCGAGAAACTCGAGCACTTCACGGTAACCGTCGGTGCGCACGTTGAATGTGGAGCGGGTGGACACGAACAGGATGTTGCGCATGTCCTCCTTGCCCGTCAGCACGGCATCCACGGTAATGCCGCGCTCTTCATGGCGCAGGGCGAATACCACGGGCAGTTCGCGCCCGGCCGCCCGCAATTTGCCGGCGAGGTAGGCCTCCTGGTCGCGAAAAAATATGGGCTCCAGCATCTGAAGATCGTGGGGATGGCCCGCGCCGATTTGCCGGTCCCATTCCGCGAGTAGCCGGACGGCGACCAAGTCCGCGTCCCGTTCTTCGTTTTCCAGGGGTGCGCGGAACGCGCAGTTTTTCAGCGCTTCGACGACAGAGCGGCTCAAATGTTGCGGGCCGGCGCTGTACACCCGCGAGACCGGGCGCGGGCCGCGGATGTGCGACCGCTCGGCGAGGCCGTCGTCGTCGTATTCCACCGGGGCGTCCTGCGCGTCGAAAGTGAGCCGCATGGTGGAATAAAAGAAGGTGAGCGCGATGTCGGCCTCATAGGCGTCGAAGACGTTTTCGAGAAAGGCCTGCCGCGCGCCCATCCAAAACTCGCGGTGCGGCGTCCGCTCCGAAAACAGACGTTGCAGTTTCCGCCCCGCTCCGTTCACCGCGTCGCGGTAAAGTTGGACGCGGCGCCGGGCATCCAGCGTTCCTTGCGTCCACGCCTTATTTTCAAATATTTCTTTGGCTTTGGCGGTAAGGGCGTTGAACTCCTCCAGATAGCCGCGATGCGCATCCAGAATCAAGGCGGCGGCGCTGCGCGCATCGGCCTGCGCGTCGGGTGAAAGCGCGGCCAGAGGCGCGGGCGCGTCCAGCGGGAACAGCCGCCGCCACGCCTCGCGCCGGTCGGTGGTGGCATGGGACGACATCGAAGCTACACCTCGAAAACCGGCCACATCCCACTTTTAGCACGAGGTGCGCGAAGACGCGGCGGAGGGCGGGCAATTCTGCCCGCAGCAGGCTTGGCCGCCTGAAAGGCGGCTGCGGCCAGCATTGGCCGCCCCACAAGAGTTTTTCGACGCCCACCAAGCACGCCGCTACGCCTTCGCCGCCCGCCGCGGCTTCCGGCGCTCGCGTTTCGCTTTTCCGGCGCCGCCACTCGCGCCCTGCGCCATGTCGAGGCCGAAAATCTCGGAAAGATCTTGGTCCCCTAGAAGCTTGCCGGCGGCCGGCCCCCGCTTCGCCAGGGGAGCCGCCTGGCCCGCGCTGGCGATCAACTCCATCTCGTCCACCGCGCGCAATCGGAAGAGAAGTTCGGGTTGATGGTCGAACCGCGCGCCGATGCCATACAGCACCGCCGCGACGTGCTTGCACATACCGGCCCAGTCGGGGCAACTGCACGAGAGCCGGATCTCAGCCGGCGAAGGGAACAGGCCTTGGCTCTGCCGGCAAATCCGCTCCATGACACCCTTGGACAACCGCCCTTGCAGCAATTCCACCAGCGAATCGATCCCGCCCGCACAGTCCGCGCAAATGGATTTCCACTTCGCCTTCGCCAGGGGCGTCACACTCAGCGCGACCTCGTATAACTCCGAGCCGCTGACATAGGCAAGGATCGTGCCGGGCTTAATCTGCAGATCCACCACCGACCCGTTGCGTACATAGGTGCGCCCGCGCGGCAGCCGGTTGGCATAATCGCTGTATCCCTCGAGGTTCTGGCACCAAGCCTTGCCCCAAAAGGTCTTGGCGATGGTGCGGCCTTCGATGCTGACGGGGGAGACGGCATGCCCTTGCTTCTTGCGCTTCTCCATCTCGCGCAACGCTTTGCGCCGCCGCTCCGCGACCGAGACATAAGGTTTCCATCCGTAGTCGTAGTAAGCCATCGAACCGCGTCCCCCTAAATCAGAGCCTTGTTGAGATCCAGCGCCACCAGGTTGAGCAATTCGTCGTCTTTCAGTTCCGTCAGAAGTAAGCCGGCGCCGCCCTCCAGTAACTCCTGCGAGAGATGGCGCTTGGACTCGATAAGCTGGTCGATTTTCTCTTCCACCGTACCGCGGCACACGAACTTGTGCACCAACACGTTCTTGGTCTGGCCGATGCGGAAGGCGCGGTCGGTGGCCTGGTTCTCCACCGCCGGATTCCACCACCGGTCGAAGTGCACGACGTGCGAGGCGGCGGTCAGGTTCAAACCGGAGCCGCCGGCCTTGAGAGAAAGCACGAAGAAGCCCACGGCTTCGTCTTCCTGAAAGCGCCGTACCAGATCCTTGCGCTTCTTCACTTCGGTTTCTCCGTGCAGCACCAAGCCGGGCCGTCCGAAAATCGATCCGAGGAAAGCCGCCAGCGGCGCGGTTACTTCGCGGAACTGGGTGAATACCAGCATCTTCTCCTGCTTGGCGGCAACCACCTCCGCAATGTCTCGCAGACGCGCCCATTTGCCGCTGTCGGCTTCACTCCAGGCGCCGTCTCCCAGCCATTGCGAGGGATGGTTGCAGATCTGTTTGAAGCGCATCAGAAACGACAGCACCACGCCCCGGCGCCGGATCCCGGCGACATCCGCGAGTTGCTCGGCCAACTCGTGCACGGCCTGCTGGTAAAGTGCGGCCTGGTGGCGGCTGAGCGCGCAGAACGCCTTGATTTCGGTTTTATCCGGCAGGTCCGCGATCACCGACTTATCCGTCTTCAAGCGCCGCAGAATATAGGGCCGCACTAACTCGCGCAGCGGCCCATAAGAGCCGTGCGGCCTCTCGGCCAGGCGCTTGGCGAAGCTCGCGAACTCCTTCGGCGTTCCCAACAGTCCCGGGTTGACGAAGTCGAAAATCGACCAAAGATCGCCCAGCCGGTTCTCCACGGGCGTGCCGGTGAGCGCCAGCCGGGCGCCCGCTTTGAGCTTCTTGACGGCGCGCGTCTGTTTGGCATCCGGGTTCTTGATCGCTTGCGCCTCGTCCAGCACGGCCAGCCGCCAGGGGACCTCCGCCATCCAGGGCACGCGGAGCAGCGAGCCGTAGCTGGTGATGACCAGGTCGATGCCGCTCAGCCGCGCGGGCGCCAGCGCCTTCAACTCGGGGGCCGGCAGAGCGGACGGATGGGCGATCAGCGCCTTCAAACCCGGTGCAAAGCGTTCGATTTCCGCCGCCCAGTTGGCCAGCAGCGATGCCGGCGCCACCAACAAGCTGGGCCTCGGCTGGGCGCTCGGTTGGCGCTTGAGAACCAGCAGCAGCGACAGCACTTGAATGGTCTTGCCGAGTCCCATATCGTCGGCCAGACACGCTCCCAGACCGAGTTTCGTGAGGAGATAAAGCCAGCGCACGCCGATCCGCTGGTAGGGCCGCAGCACGCCCCGCAGCGCATCGCCGGGGTCCACTTCAGCCAACCCCTGCGGGCTGCGCAGCCCTTTCAAGGTGTCGGCCAGCCAGGGTCCCGCGGCCACTTGCGCCCAGTCCGCTTCGGCTGCGGCGTCCGTGTCATCCGTATCGGCGACGGCCGCGCCGGCCAGCAACCGCATGGCCTCGCCGAATGCCAGGCCGTTCTCCTTTGCGGTGCGCTCCACTTCGCGGAAGCGCTCGAACATGCCTTGCAGGTGTTCGCGGTCGAGTTCGACCCACTGCCCCCGCACCAGCGCCAGCCCATCGCTCGCGGCCAACAGATCGCGGATCTCCGCGGCGGTGAGCGGTTCACCGTCGAGCGTGACATCCATTCTGAAATCGAGCAACGCATTCTGTCCCAGCCCAGACGGCGCCTTGGTCCCCACGGTACCCGTCACGCGCGGCCGCGGTGGACGATTACCGCGCCACGACGCGGGCATGCGAATCACCACCCCCGCCGTCTCAAGCCGCGGGGCGTCTCTGAGAAGTTGCAAAGCCTCCCGCGGCGTCCAGCGCAGGGGATGAAAGATTTCGCCCGCGTCGACCATGTCTTTCAGCCATGGGCAAGTCTCCGACGCCCGCTGCACCGGAAGCAGCAAGGACAACAGGCGCTCCTTGTTGGCCGCGCCCGCGTACTCGCCCAACGCCTTCCCCAACGGCAGGTGTTGGGCTTTGGCCTGCGCCGATAACCGCGTGGTATAGGTCGCCAGAAATGCGAATGGGGCATCCGGGTCCTTGCGGTTCTCGGCCAGGTTGAAATGCACGCGGCCCACCAGGTTCCAGGCTGGGTTTCGGCGCTTCAAAAACTCCTGCACCCCGCATTTGGATTCGGATAACTCCACGCCGAAGGCCGTGTCGATTTCCCGCCACAAAGTCTGAAGCACAGCGGCTGTCAGATACTCCGCGCCAATCATGGGCGGCGCGGCCAGAGCGGTGCGCTCCAATTCTTGGTCGGAAGGGGCCGCCACGGGCGCGCGCTGGCGGGGCGCGTCGCTATCCTGCTGTATGCAGAGAGCGGTCACGTAGCGCGCACCGAATTCCCGCCAGTAGGAGTCCACCGGGGGCAACGGCGTCCCGGCTTCGTCCGCGCCCAGCAGCAGAAGGCCGTGGCCCGATCCGCGTTCGAAAGCTTCCCGCATTCGGTCGCGAAGCCCGCGATCCGGAGGCGGTGCGTCGGCGTCGGGAGTCAGGACAAGGCGGCCGTGCGGAGTGAGACTCAGCGAGACATCGACGGCGTCCATATTGCGAGCCTTTCAGCTTAGCAGGCCGCCAGCGCAGATTTTTCCGTCGCCGATCTGTAGCATCGAGCGTTAGTGGAGCCTCGTGGCGCAGGCACTCCCGCCTGCCGCGCAGACACTCCTGTCAGCGCAGGCGAGCGTAGCTCGCCTTTTTTCGCCGCCGACCTTGGCGCCGGCGTTATCAAACAGCGCATTGCGCGGATTGGCCAGGGAAAGTCCAAACATCGGCGCCGCCGACGTGGCCTACTACGACAAAGCCGCTGCGCAGGTGCTGGCGTCCGGAACGTTGGTGATATACCGCGAGAAAGCGGCTCAGAGCCGAGAAAACAATATCGAAGTTCGCTGATGGCGTCAATCACGAGACAGCCGAAGGACCCGAGTCTGCCGGTGTAATCGACAAGCGCACGATGCGTGAATTCGACGGCTTGTGCCTTACACCAGTACAAGCGCTCAAGCCCAAGGAAATCCGCGCGCTCCGCTTGCGGGAGAGCGCCAGCAGGCGGGTCTTGCCCGCCATCTCAACGTGACCACGGGCTTGGTGAGCCAATGGGAGCGCGGTGAAAAGCATCCGCGCGGACCGTCCCTAAAACTAATCACTCTGGTCGCCAAGAATGGGCTTCAGACGGTCGCTCGACACGCCCCATGACCTCCGCCGACCCATGACTTGCTATCGGACCGGGTGGGATTTTTCCCCAGCCTGGAACAGAGTAGAGTAGAGACGAATATGGCGAAGGAGTATATCGAGCGACATGACGAAAACCATTATGTTGCCGCCACACGCATCTCCCTGGATTCGATCGTGAATGCATTCGGCGTGCCGAATCCACTGCAGCCATCTGCCAGAATTTCGACCTTCAGAGGTCTATGGCGCATTGCGTACCACTTGGCGAATCAGGCTGATATCGACGCCTACCTGGCGCGCCAAAGCGACAAGCGCGCCGCAGGAAAGCGCAGCGTTGAACCTTTGCCGGCGAATTTGCGTGAGAAACTCATGCGCGCTAGGGAAGAGATGCACACGAGCCGGGTGCCGTGACGGCTATCGTAAAGGTTCGATTTGCTGCGGATGCCGATCTCAGCAAAGCCAAGCCTATTTTCGCCTTGCCGATCTATAGTGCTGAGTGCTATAGTAATTACGGGGCAACGCACGAAGAATTTTCTGAAGACAGGTGCGGATATTCAAGAACAAAGCGTTCATGCGCTTTGCGAAGAAGGCCGGCCTCGATGACAGCACGCTCTCTAAGTCGATCCAGGACGCCGCGCGGGGCTTGGTCGCCGCCGACTTGGGAGGCGGCGTCGTCAAGCAGCGGATTGCGCGGCCCGGCCAGGGAAAGTCGGGCGGATTTCGGACCTTGATCGTATTCAGGGCAGGCGCACGGGCCTTCTTCGTTCATGGCTTCGCCAAGAACGAAAAGGACAACATCGGCACGAACGAGTTGATCGCCATCAAGAAGCTCGCATCGGAATTGCTGGCCTATGACGATAGAGCTATCGCGCGGGCGGTTGCGTCCGGAACGTTAATCGAGGTGATATTCGATGAGAAAGCAATACCGTAGTCCCCTAATGGCGTCGATCCACGAGACCGCCGAAGGCCTCGAGGCTGCAGGCGTACTCGGCAAGCGTACGATGCGGGAATTCGATGAATTGTGCCTTACGCCGGTGCAGCCGCTGAAGCCCAAAGAAATCCGGGACCTCCGTCGGCGAGAGGGCGCCAGCCAGGCGGTTTTTGCCCGCCATCTCAACGTGACCACGGGTTTGGTGAGCCAATGGGAGCGCGGTGAAAAGCATCCGCGCGGACCGTCCCTAAAGCTGCTCGCTCTGGTCGCCAAGAACGGGCTTCAGGCTGTCGCTTGACACGGCGCCATATCGCTTATGAAACGATCTAAACTGACTGTTTTGGAAAGCCCCCTTTTATGAGCTTCTGGAAGAACCTTTTCGGTGACGCCTCCAAGCCGATACCGGCCCGCACCTCCTCACAGGAAGAAAAAGACGTCGGAGCGCTTTGTCTTGCAGCATTCGATGCCGTTGACTTTATAACACGGCACAACCTCAAAGGCTCGTTGTATGGTGACGCCGCTTTGTACCGTAGTCGAGTGGCCGATGCCTTCAGGATCGCGGCAGAGAAAATCCTGCCCGCAAAGGATGTCGAAGCCATCTTCATGGCTCGCGTCAAAAGCCCCGACAAATACAAATACCGGGTTTGGTCAGACGGCGAGATGTGCTCAATCTTTTTGCTACAGCTTGACCAGGCTATTGCTCTCATTGGCCTCACTCCCGAAATGCCGTTAGTTGGCCTAAAGGCCGACCTCCAAACGTTCGGTTCTTAGGTGATTTCTCGACTTCGAGGCGAGAAACACCGCTAAATTCTAGATTGGCATCGCGCCCGTCCCAGTCGCGCTGGGCCATAGACCTTTGCCAGGTACTCGTCGACCCCGTAGGTGGTAGCGCCGAAGGTGAGCCACGGTGCGGATATTACTGGTTCTTCTCGCGGTAGTGCGACGGCGTGGTACATGGGAATCACGAAGGGCGGTGCACTCCCGCTTTAACATAGATAAGGTGGTCGCCTTCCTGGCGGTCGAAGCAAAATCCGTCCTGCTCAAACACCCGGATCAGGCGCTGGAAGTGAGCCGGGCGTATGCGGCCATTCCGTTATTTCATGCTCGTCGCGAGGTGGTCGACCGAAACGAACTCCGGCGGCCGCCAGCCGTCGCCTTCCAGTTCGTAGCCGGATTCCGTTAGATTCTCGTCCAGAGTGCCGAAATCCGCGCTTGCGGCAAGAAACCCGCGCACTGCGTCGCGGATGTTCCGCCGGGCTTCCGCGTCGGTCACGCCGCAACTCGACAGGTCGAGGGCGGGAACGTAAGCGACGTAGGTCTCCCCTTCCCTAAAGATGTGTGCGTCGAAGGGAAAATCTCGCATATGGTCGGCTCCTTCGTAAGTGTATCGGTGGCGAGTAATATCTCGATCCGATTTCGTTTTCAGTATAGAGCGCTTGGGGTGCTTGGTCAAAATATGAGGCGCCCCAATTGTGGGCGCCCCGAGCGTCCCAGTCTCCCGTCCACACCGTCCCAGTCTCCCGTCCATAAAGGAAGCTCCATCACCCATGGGCGGCGGTTTTCCTCTGCATTTGGCGCTACGATAGGAAGAGGCCACCCTTGGTGCCGCCGCCGGCAAGATAGCCGCGAGCGCCGCCCCCGGCAAGCGCCGAGTTGGCCCACGTTCAAGTGGTTGGCCTAGCTTGGCTAATACGCCGATCTTCCGCCACGTCGCCGATTCCACCGATTCCACCCCAAACTTGCATTTCTCCCCATCCGTTGTACAATAGTTTTTGGAGTGTCGAACCTGCTGAGTGGGCGAAAGCCCACTTTTTTGTTGCTATGAAGCCGGAAATCACATCGCGGATCGAAGAGATCGCCGAACGCGTGGCGCGCTCCGAAGGCATTGAAGTGGTCGAAGTGGAAGCCAAAGGCGGCGGGAAAAACCAGTTTGTGCGCATTTCCATCGATAAGCCCGAGGGCGTATCTCACGCCGATTGCGAGACCATCTCGCACCAGGTCGGCACGATTTTGGACGTCGAGGATGTGGTGCCCGGCCATTACACGCTGGAAGTCAGCTCGCCGGGCCTGGAGCGCAAGCTGCTCAAGCCGCGCGACTACGAGCGCTTCCAGGGCAAGAAGGCTAAGGTCACCCTGCGCGCGCCGGTCGAAAACCAGAGCCATTGGGAAGGCACCCTGGCGGGGGTCGCGGATGGCAACATCGTACTCGAAGCCGCCGGCAAGCAGATCCGCTTTCCGTTCGAGCAGGTGCAAAAGGCGAACTTGAAGTTTGAGTGGTAAACCCCTCCTCGCCATCGGGTTAACAATCCAGCGACAGAATAGAAGAGGAACACTTTGGAAACGATTTTTCAGTCCATCGAGATACTGAGCAAGGAAAAGGGCATCGATCCGCAAATCGTTCTGGACGCAGTCAAGGACGCCATGCTGATCGCGGCGCGCAAGCACTTCCGCACCACGGAGGATTACATCGCCGAGTTGCACGAGAAGACTGGCGCCTTGCAGCTTTTCGCGGTCAAGAAGGCGGTCGAGGTGGTGGAAGATCCAGCCAAGGAAATGACTTTGGCCGAGGCGCGCCGCATCAATCCGGAAGCTGAAATCGGCGCGGAAATCCGCATTCCCAAGAAAACCGACTTACTGGGCCGCATTTCGGCGCAGACCGCCAAGCAGGTGATTTTTCAAAAGGTGCGGGAGGCCGAGCGGGAAACGGTCTTCAACGAATACTCCGGCCGCACGGGCGAGTTGGTGAACTGCACGGTGAAGCGGGTGGAAGGTCCGGATTACATTTTGGATCTCGGCAAGACGGAAGCGCGCCTGCCGAAGAAGGAGCAGTCCCGCCTGGAAAGCTACAGCGTGGGCGACCGTGTGCGCTGCGTGATCCGCGTGGTAGACAAGTCCAGCAAGGGTCCGGGAGTGCTGGTATCGCGCGCCGCACCGGAGCTGGTGATGCGCCTGTTCGAGCAGGAAGTTCCGGAAATCTACGACAGCACGGTGACCATTAAGGGCTGTGCGCGGGAAGCGGGCGAGCGCACCAAAATCGCGGTGCAGAGCCGCGACCGCGACGTGGATAGCGTGGGCGCTTGCGTGGGCATGAAGGGCATGCGCGTGCAATCCATCATCCGCGAGCTGCGCGGCGAAAAGATCGACATCATCGAATACTCCGAGGATGCGGTGACGTTTGCCACGCACGCGTTGAGCCCGGCCAAGATCAGCCGCGTGACCATTGTCGATGCGCTCGAAAAGCACATGGAAGTGATCGTCGACGATTCGCAGCTCTCGCTGGCGATCGGCAAGAAGGGGCAAAACGTACGGCTGGCGGCCAAGCTGTTGGGGTGGAAGGTGGACATCAAGAGCGAAGAGGAGAAGCGCCAGGAGGTGGAGTCCGCCATGGCCGCCCTGGTGAATCCACCGGAGCCTGTGTCGGCGCTGATCGCCTACGGCTTGGAAGCGGAACTGGCTGGCAGACTGGCGGACGCCGGCGTGGCCACCATCGACAGGCTGGGCGGCATGACGCCGGAGCAGTTGCAGGAGATCCCAAACATCGATCCGGAGATGGTGGAGAACATCCGGGATTCGGTGACCGCCTATTACAGCCAGTTCGAAGAGGCCGCGCCGCCGCCGGATGAAACCGAAGCCGAAGCCGCCGTGGAAGCCGAAGCCGAAATCTCCGGTGGCGGACCGGTTGAGATTGAGGCCCGTGGCGAAGCCGTCCTCGAGGCCGCCGCGGAGCCCGAGGCAGAACCGGTTGGGGAAGCCGGCACGCCCGCCGGCGTGGAAACCGGAGCCCCGGTGGAAACCGGGGAGCCGCAAGACGTTGAGATCTCCAGCGAGTCTGATACCATAATAGACTCGGGGCGCGTTTCTCACGACGAGTCGGAAGGCAGCGGTTCGCAAAGCGAGTGAGGTGCGCCTCCGCGAGACATTTTTGTATCTATGAACAAGATTCGTATTAATGAGCTGGCTCGGGAGCTGGAGGTCAAGGCGCACGAGATCCTCGACAAGCTCCCGGAGTTGGGCGTTACCGAAAAGAAGACGCACTCCAGCTCGATCGATGAAGATGTCGCCATCAAGCTGCGGCGGTTCTTCGGCCACGAAGGCCCCGAGGAGCACGCGGAACCGGAAGCGCGCGCCGTCACGCCACCGCAACGGCCGGCTGCGGCAGTGGAGACAGCACCGGCGTTGGAAGTTGCGCCTGGTGCGCCGTTGAGCCAAACGCCGGCCGCACCCGCTGAAGAAACGGCCCCGGAGCCGGCGGCGAAGGCCGCGCTGGATCGCCCGGCAGGCCGGCCGGCGCAACCGATTCGTCCACCATTGGCGGGTTTCTCGCCGCCAAGTGTACAGCCTGTGGCGCGCGTGGCGCCTCCGCCGGCGCCTCCGGCCGCGGTGATTGCACCCGGACGTCCGGCGACGCCCGTGGTCAGGCCAGTGCCGCAGCCGCGGCCGGGCCAAGTGCTGTCGGGACCGCGCCAGCCGATGCCGCCTGGCTTAAACGAACCACTTTCTCCTTCGGCTCCTATCTTCACCAGACCCGGTGTGGCGGCGCGCGCCCCAGCCGCGCCCATATCGGCAGGCAGCGCCGCCTCCCCCGCGGCGCCCGGCGCTCCCCTGCCTTCCGCGCCGCGGCCGCCCGCGCGCCCGCTCGCCGGACAACCTGCCGCGCGCCCCGTAGTGCCGCCGCGCGCCGATCTGGTGGCGAAACTCAGCCAGCCCCGGGCCGCTGCGCCCGGTATGCCCGCGCCACCCTCGCCCGGCCGTCCGGTCAGCCCTGGTGTTCCGCGGCCGCAGAGCGCTCCAGCGCCTGGACAGCCTATCTATCGCGGACCGCTCCGCCCGTCCCAACCCGTGGTGGCCCGGCAAGGCCCGGGGGTTCCGAGTGTTCGCCCAGGCGCCCCCATGCGCCCCGGTGGCGGCCCGCGCCCGATGCATCCTACCTCGCGCCGTCCGGGTATGGAGCCCGCTGTCGCGCCGCCCCTACCCGATCAGCAGCGCCGCCCCGGAGGCAATCGCGGCCGTCCGCAGCGCGATCGCAGCGCCGAGCCGGAGGAGAGGATCCTACGCCCATCCACGCGCCGGCAGACTCCCTCCGGACCGCCGCCGGTCAGCCGTGAGATTACCGTCACCGAAGGCATCACCGTCAAGGAGCTTTCCGAGAAGCTGGACGTCAAGGCCAGCATGGTCATCAAGAAGTTGATGGACCGCAACATCCTCGCCACCATCAACCAGACCTTGGACTCCAAGCTGGCGACCGAAGTCGCCCGCGACTTTGGGGCGTCCACCAGCACAATTACTTACGAGGAAGAATCTCAACAAACGGTTGCAGTGGCCGAAGAGCAAAAAGACCTGCTCAAACGGGCCCCCGTGGTCACCATCATGGGCCACGTCGACCATGGCAAAACGTCGCTGCTGGACGCCATCCGGGAAGCCAACGTGGCGGGCAAAGAAGCTGGCGGAATTACCCAGCATATTGGCGCGTATTACGTCGAAAAAGACGGGCGGAAAGTGGTCTTCATCGATACCCCCGGCCACGAAGCGTTCACCCGCATGCGCGCCCGCGGCGCCAAAGTCACCGACATCGTGGTGCTGGTGGTGGCAGCGGACGATGGCGTGATGCCGCAGACCCTGGAGGCCATCGACCACGCCCGCGCGGCCAAAGTTCCGATCGTGGTCGCCATTAATAAGATCGACAAACCGGACGCGCAGCCAGAGCGCATCAAGCAGCAACTCGCCGACCGCGGCTTGCTGGCCGAGGATTGGGGCGGCGATACGGTGACAGTACCCGTTTCCGCCAAGATGAAGATCAATCTGGATCTGCTGCTCGAGATGATCCTGCTGGTGGCGGACCTGCAGGACCTGAAAGCCAATCCCGCCCGTCCGGCCATGGGCAATGTGCTCGAAGCCAAGCTTGATCGCGGCCGCGGACCGGTGGCCACCGTGCTGGTGCGCAACGGGACGCTGCATGTGGGCGACTATTTCATCTGCGGCGCCGTTTTCGGCAAGGTGCGGGCCATGTTGAACGACCGCGGCGAACCCATTCGCGAGGCCGAGCCTTCCACGCCCGTCGAAGTGCTGGGCCTCGAGTCCATGCCGGAAGCCGGCGACGATTTCCAGGTAGTCACCGACACCGCCAAGGCCAAACAGATCGTGCTTTTCCGCGAAGCCAAAGTACGCGAAGCGAGCTTGGCCAAGAGCAGCCGTATCACGCTGGAGATGTTGCATAAGAAGTTGGCGGCGGGCGAAGTCACCGAACTGCCCATCATCCTCAAAGCCGACGTGGGCGGCTCCGCCGAGGTGCTCAGCGACACGCTGCAGAAGCTGTCCAACGACAAGGTGAAGATCCGCGTGCTGCGCTCCGGCGTGGGCGCCATCAACGAATCCGACGTGCTGCTGGCCTCGGCGTCCGATGCCATTGTGATCGGCTTCAATGTGCGGCCGGAACGCAATACCGCGGCATTGGCCGAGCAGGAAAAGGTAGATATCCGGCTGCACACCATCATTTACAACCTGACCGACGAGATCAAGCGCGCCATGACCGGACTGCTGGAACCGGTATTCAAAGAAGTCTACAAGGGCAAGGCTGAGGTGCGCGATACTTTCCGCATTACCAAGGTCGGGAACGTGGCCGGATGCCAGGTGCAGGACGGCTCCATCACGCGCGACAGCGAAGTGCGCCTGTTGCGCGACAATGTGGTGGTCTACACCGGCAAGATCAGTTCGCTGCGGCGATTCAAGGACGATGTCGGCGAGGTGAAGAGCGGCATGGAGTGCGGCATCACGCTGGAGAACTTCGGGGATATCAAGCAGAACGATATCATCGAGGCGTTTGTTACCGAGCGCGTGGCCAGCGAAGTTTTCGCTTGAGGCACAGTGGCCACGATCGGTGTGCTGACGCTCGAGATCGTCCTTCAAAACTCGCATTCCTTGAAGGACAAACGCCACGTGGTGAAGAGCCTGCAGGACCGCCTGCGCGGCAAGTTCAACGTGGCGGTGGCGGAGATCGACTACCAGGATCTGTGGCAGCGCGCCGTCGTGGCGGCAGTGACCGTGTCCTCCGACCACGGACACGCCCAAAAGGTATTGCAATCGGTCGAAGACGAAGCCGCCGCGCTGCTGGGCTCGGAGTTGACTAGCGCGACGGTGGAATGGCTATGAAAAGACGGTGGCTGGTGGTTAGTGGCTGGTGGCTGGTTGTTGTGCTAACCCACCACCCACCGCCCACCAGCCACGGTTTTTGCGCGCGACGGTGGGATGGCTATGAAAAGACGGTGGCTGGTGGTTAGTGGCTGGTGGCTGGTTGTTGTGCTAACCCACCAACCACCACCCACCGCCCACCAGCCACGGTTTTTGCGCGCGACGGTGG
>Ga0187871_10002150_pt1 | contig 16307 bp, 16 predicted proteins | sample June2016WEW_16_1_FD_132988 | JGI IMG/M metagenome (GOLD analysis project Ga0187871, IMG submission 132988) | Peatland microbial communities from SPRUCE experiment site at the Marcell Experimental Forest, Minnesota, USA - June2016WEW_16_10 | ecosystem: Environmental > Terrestrial > Soil >... | reverse complement strand
ATGTAACATTTCGCCCAAACACCCAATGGCAAACAGCAATTAGTCTGCAACCTCATGCGGAAAAATTGTTAAATGTAGAAACTAAAGTTGTAGTTAAAAAAGATCAAACTAATATGGCGGATCTTTATTACAAATTGGCTAAATATTATGCTGCCGTTAACAAAAATTATCAGCAAGCTTTGAATCATGCTAAAATAGCTTTAGAACGTAGATGCGCTTTATATAAAGATCCTCACGCTGACATAGCAAACTCATACAATGTTATTGGAGTTATTTACCGAAAACTTGGCAACGTACAAGAAGGATTAAAATATTTGGAAAAAGGATTAAAAACAAAGCTACAACTATATTCAGGAGATCATCCTAACATTGCTGATTCTCTTTATACTTTTGGAAAAGCATTGGTTCAGCACGGAGAAACACAACAAGGATTAAAGTATTCGCAAATGGCCTTAGAAATGAAGCGACGATTATATTCAGGTAACCACTATGAAATTGGTTGTTCCTTAAATACAGTAGGTATAGGATATCTTGATTTAGGAGATTTTGAAAAATCAATTGAATATTTAAAAGCAAGTTTAAAAACGTTTAATGAGCTAACTCCGGTTAGTTACGAAAAAGTTGCTACACTACAAAGTAATATTGCTTATAATTACAACAAATTGGGCAACCACATAGAAGCCCTTAAATATGCGCAAGCTTCTGTGGATCTTTTTAAAGAACGATATCCTGATGGCCATCCAAGGGCAATTTATTCTTTAGATGATCTTGGTGATTCTTTAATAAGAACTAACAATGTTAAGCAAGGGCTAGATGTTTTACATCGGGCGCTATCGTTAAGCAAAAAATTTAGTATAGATAAGCATTTTATTACCGCTTTCATTTTACAAGACTTAGGATGGGGATACTTCAAAAACAAAGATTTTCCAACAGCATTAATATATACAGAAAAAGCATTAAACTTACGAAAAGAACTGTACGGTACTAGAAATCATCATGAACGAGCAGAATCTTTATATAATTTAGGAGATATTCATTTAGCTTTAGGGAACAAAAATTTGGCACTAAAATCATACCAAGAAGCTTTAACAATGTATACGGTCTTGTCGCTTAGGTATTTGCCAGTATATGGTGAAATTAAACAAAAAATTAACCAATTGACAAACACCGATGTCTTAAATGGGTAAACACTCATCAACAGGCACTACCCAATGTTGGCTCAAACTGTTCAAAGGTTAATATATCTTTAAATGTTTCTGGTTCATAATTTCGTAAAAAATCATTAAACAACGCTTTTACCGCAGGATGTTCCAGATTGCGTTTTTGAAACCAAGTATAAATTAACCTTACACCACCTTTCAAACTTATTTCAAATTGTTCAATAATAAGGTGTGTTTTTTCCGGAGAAAATTTTGCTAAACGTTCATTTATAGCTGAAGCTACATATCTACTGTAAAGCAATCGTATTTCTTCTTGCTTTTTCTTTGCAGCCAGTTCTTGTTCTTCTTTTTTTCTGTGTTTTTCAGCAATTACTATTCCTGTCGGTTTAGTATATCTATAATCGTTTTTCAATGCTTCCATTAAATAAGCAGATATTTGCCTTATTTTACCTAGTTTAAAGCTTTCGGAATTTAAAACAAACGTTGCCTTTTCATTAATATAATTTAATTCATATTTAGACAATATATTCTCTATGCTTTTAGCTGACATGCTAAAAGCATCCTTTAATGTAGATAATAATGCATTGTTTTTAATGGTTGAGTTATCCTTTAATCCACCACCATTAACATCACTTAATAATGGACGATTGAAGGTGTTTTGCAGCTTAGTTTTTAACAAAAACCTAATACTTATTACTTTGTTCTTGAAACGTTTGAGTTCTGGCTCTATTATCATAGGAGAATATAAATTTACTTCATTTATCGCCATGTCTAGTACTCTTTTTTTAAAATCCCTAAATACACTGTATTTCTTCTCGTCAACCCCCATTAACTTTCTAAAAATTTCTAATGATAACCACGGCGTTTGAGGAATACCGTTATACCTAATACAATTTTCATATAATGCTAAACCATAAGAAGATTTAAATTTTGGCAACAAAGATATATTAATACGGCCATAAATTTCTGGTTGGTAAAAAAGTTCCGTCATTATAGAACTATATTCGTAAGTACATACCCCACCTTCAAGTTTGGCAGCAGCAAGAACCGAGCTTGCCCTCCATTTATCGTTTAGTTTATTTGCATCACCACTTATAACATTCCATTCTATGGTTATAACCATCAGTTCTAACAAAGCTTTTTTTAACGACTTATAATCATTGCTTTTATACCCAACTATCTCACAAAGTGTTTTGGTTCGTATAGAAAATTGCTGTTTTAACCCAAGTTCTGGGTAAGCATTAAAAAGCAAAGCATTAAATAATTTTCTTTGTACTAATGTTAGGTTGTTAGAGCAATGAATCAAATTAACATGTTTTTTTAATTCTAAATTGCATTCTGTATCTTTTGCTATCAAGTTTAACCTCTCTTATAACTGCTGTCACAGCTTGATTTAAATATATTTTACGCTCTCGTCTTCTCTTGTTTGATAAATATCTTCTAAGTATTTCACTAAATACTGACATAACTTTTCATGAACAACATTTTTTATGGTTCTGTCAATAACTATACAAGGAGCTCCTTTATGGTTGATTTTAAAAGTAAATAGTTTTTTACCAAAAGACGACTTATAACTTTTCGCTTTAATTGCGTACTTGTTTTCCTCGTTTTCTTTAATGTTTGATAAGCTGGCTTCTAGTTTTGCAGGAGAAGTAATAGTCTTTCCGATTTGAGAAGCAACTCTTAATAAGTTTGAATACAATTGTGGTGATTCTTTGACTACGGAAGCTATTTTAATTGCAAGACTATTGGATAGAGCATGAATATCCGGAATTAATGTAACAATTTCCGTTGGAATTTTTGAATAGGCCATTATATCATATACTTTTGAGAGAGACATGCCCATTTTTTCAGAGAGATCTTTTTCATTTTTAAACACCATGTCTTCAAAAAGTTTTTTATAGAGCATAGCATTTGAATAATTGCTTATATCTTTCCTGGCTCGATTCTCTGTTTCTTGAACGACTAATGCTTCTTCAACGTTGTATAAATTTTTTTTAATTGCCAAAAAAGGAATATTTAATTGCAAACACGCTTCATATCTTCTACGACCAAATATAACTTCATACTTAATGTTGCTATAAGGTTTTGGGTGCGGGCGAATTAACCCTGGTTGAAGCTGTCCATTTTCCTTAATGGATTGTATAAGTTCTTGCATATCTCCCATGTTGTCTTCTAAACGATTAGCATATTTCCATGGCTTGCATTGTTTAGGATCGATACTAACCAATTCGTTTTCATTAAAAACAACACCGGTTGATGTTCTAAAGTATGAGCCTAAATCATTGGAAAATTCTGCCGGTCGTTTTGCTTGGCTAAAAGAGTTTTCATTATCTACATCTATTCTTTTAACTTGCCCACTTCTTACTAACATTCCTAACGGACCAGAAGAATGAACTGTTTTTTTACTGTTGTCCATAAATACCTCCTACAATTTCTATTGATTTGCTTGGCGTAACCAAATGTCTTTAAAATGCCCTATAATTTCCATATTAACATCGTTAAGATGTTGCATGGCTCTTCTGTGCGCTTCTCTGCTCCCTCGCGGTTTAGCAATATCATAAATTGTTCCTAATTCATTGGAAGCTTTAGCAACTTCAATGGTTTCACACATATGGTTTGTTAAAATATACCGTCCAAACTGTTCTCTCATCATGTTTTCCATTTGTAATGCTTCATTGCTTCCTGTGTGTTTGGCGAGCAATATTCTAAGATATTCTATTTTTTTATTCGGAATTTCTTTAAATAAATTCCTTAAAGTAGCTGTATACATAATAAAACTCGAATAATCGTTCATGCTGGGCGGAATAGGGATAATCATACCATCACAGGCAATGATAGAATTTAAAGTTAAATATCCTAAATTTGGGCCACAGTCTATCAAAATGACATCATACCTATCTTTAATCAACTTGAGAGTCCTGCTTAATCGCAAAAAGGAAGAACCTAGTCTTTCTGTTTCGTTCTCTTTTTCGTTAGACAAAATAAGGTCGCAATCTTGAATAGCAAGATTCGCAGGAATAATATCAAACCCATTAAAATGGGTTTTCATAATAACATTAGAAATAAGCGATGGATCGTGAATTAAAGCATTAGTTATTGTATCTTCGTATTTAAGCTCTAAATCAGGAATTAAACCCGAACTAATTAACGTAGCGGTTCCTTGGGCATCAAAATCAAGTAACAGCGCTTTTAATCCTTCCATTGCAATTTTTTTCCCTAAGTCTACTGCTGTTTCGGTCTTACCTACACCTCCTTTCAAATTTGAGATAGCTATAGTTAGAGGTTTTGAGCCAAGTGGCCTTTTATATCTGGTATTAGCGCTATCTCTTAAAAAATTAATAGCTTCTAGTGTGAATTTTTTTGTTGGTTTTCCTTTTTCCCTTTGTTCAAGCACAATTCCAGGAATGTTTGTATATTTTTCTAACAATTTTCTAAAAGTAGGATCTGACACATTTACCATGTTAGCGGCTTCAATTGGTCCCCAAGTTCTAGGTTTTTTTCTATTTTGAGGATTAGTTACTAAATTTCTGAGGCTTAATAGCATTTCATTTCCAGCCTTATAAAATTTCTCCATTAAGGCTTCAGGTTTGTCTGTTCCATATGTTGTGAGATTTTTTTCTAAAATTGCTACATCCATCTTTCACTCCGTTTAATAATTTTCAATATTTAATCATAATAATGCTGCTTTCGTGAAACTGCAAGTATTTCATATAATTTTATTATTACTTAAAAAAAACACACTCCATCATCAAAAGAAATTATATATTAAAGAGTGTTTATTTATTGTTTAATATGTTTAGTATTGTTTAAACATTAAAAACATCATATAAATCAAGCACATACGCATTTAAATGTGACAGCTACAGGATAATTAGTGACGTTTACAGGATTGGCAGTGACGTTTACAGGGGTGATTGAGGCGTTTACAGGGTCATAAGTAGTTGATTATTTGGGGTAATGTGACGTCTACAGGGAGAAGTGTTTTAGGGTTTAATATAAAAATTATTAACTTAACTATCTAACTGTTAATTGACCAACATGTTACCTGTGAATTTATAAGCAGCCCAGGGTTCGGTTACCGATATAACAATCCCTTGTTTGGTATTTTTTAGGATTAAAACATTAAAAGTTATAAGACTAATCTGTGACTTTTACAGGAAAGCATAGATTGTTTAATTTTTCTCTCAATTTGCTTAGTACTTAATTAAGGTATTCATATAGTGTTTGGGGTTTCTGGTGTCAAGTGGTTTTGGTTTGCCAAACAAGCTGTGACGTTTACAGGATAACAGTCGTCTATAAAACTAACAAGATAAAATATAATAAACACCTTAAATCAAACATTATTCGGAGCTCCGAATATTAAAAATGACTAACTCCTACAAACCAAAGCATAACGTTAGTAGAATATAAAAACGTACTGTAAAAATTGTTATTGTTTCTGTTACACTGTTACAAAGACAAGCATTTTTTAGCAACCAAGTTGTGACGTTTACAGGATGGGCTGGTATATTTTTCATTAGTTGGGCGCGCAGTGTTCGGAGCTCCGAACACTACAAAATAATTAAACCTTATGATAAAAACGTGATGTTTACGAAGGTTATAGGGTTTGTGTTGGATATACTTATTGTTTGATTGTTGTGATCTTAAGTAAAAAAAGGATGTTAATTTTTATAATAATTTAGTAGTTATGTTTACATATATTGGAGCTCTGAGCACATTAAGTGTTTTTGTTTTACAAAACACACTGTGACGTTTACAGGATGAGGTTGTTATTCTATAAACTGAACAAGATAAAATACAGTAGACATCTTAAAATCAAACGTTATTCGGAGCTCCGAATATTAAAAATGACTAACTCCTATAAACTAAAGCATAACGTTAGTAGAATATAAAAACGTACCGTAAAAATTGTTATTGTTTCTGTTACACTGTTACAAAGACAAGCATTTTTTAACAACCAAGTTGTGACGTTTACAGGACAATACAATTTTGTGCCAGCAACATATGTGGGAACAGCTAAAAAATTTGTAGTAATTTTGCCTGTTTCTATTAATATATTATTAAACCCTTTTACTTGATGGAGAGAGATATGGTTGAAGTAGAGCAAAATTGCAAGCAAACAGTGGGATTAGAAGCAGTTAAAACTATAGCATTAAAAATGTTAGAGGAAGGTATATGTAGTATTATTGCAAGATGTACTGGTTTAACTAAAGAAGAAATAAAAAAATTAAATAATCATGAATGCGATCATTAATTAGTATTTTTCTTACCAAATAGCCGTTTAATAAACAATTTAAATTTGTTGGCTTCAGATAATTACTATAAGATTACGGTTCGATCCCCCATGTAGCAGTGAATCAATATTTATAGTAATGGCTTTATCCACAAAAACGTTGGAAATCTTTGGGGATAAGTAAAATAACCATTGAATTTTACAGGGTTTTTGTTGATGGGCAAATGTTGCACAACTAAAGAGCAAACGGTTAACTAATCGACTGTTAGCCATAAAGATAACTTTTAAGCTTGTTATTTAAATTAAGTGCCAAATTTTCCGATCATCAACTTAAAAACTTAGTGTAATTTCTTGATTTATAAGTGTTTTTGATCAAAAACGATCTGACATAAAGTTTTAACGTTGTAAACCCTGGTGTTTCTGATAACTGTTCTTAGCGGAAATTAGATGAAATTAGATGGTTATGTGATTGAATAACAGTATTTGTGTTTTAATTTATGATTGTTAGGCTTTTGAAGCTTACATTGTTCCACAGCACTTGTCTCTACCTCTTTTTCGGGTTCTTTCTCCAGTGTCTTCTGTATTTTCGTGTTGTTCTGTATTGCTTACCACAGTTGCTGTTTGTTGTTGAGTTTGCATAGCTTCCTCAGTTTTAGATCGTTGTGCATCTACAGCTTTAGTGGCTTGTTCAAAATCAGAGCTTGTTTTTAGCCTTATTGCTTCTTCTTGTGCTTCTTTTTCAGTTTTTTCCTGTAATTCTTGTGCGAGGCGCGTCTCAGCTAAACGAAACCTTTGAGCTTGTCTTTCAGCCAAACGGCTCTCTATATTAATATAGCAAAACATTCCTAATATAGGCTTAGCAAGCTCATCATATTGTTGTATCGTTTCACATTCTTGTTCATAATATAAAAAGTTACTACCGGGTATACTTTCTTCAATAGGAGTATTATTACCATCTACCCCGTGTTGTATAGTACCAAATCTGTAATGTGGCGGTTCTCCAGGTTGAATATCGTTATCTACTAGAATATTTTCTATTTTTTGTAAAATACTTGCCCAGCCTTCTGTAGGCATATAATTATCGTTATGATATAAAACTATTGACTTTCCAGGCTGATACTCATCATTACTAGTAATTACTTTAAAAGCTGGAACTTTATTTTCAACTAAAGTATCAATTATTGCATTCCAAGCCTTTGCGGTTTGTTGCGCAGCTAATGAAATATGAATTTTGCTGAGTAGTTCTGTGTTGGGTGGTAGCGATTTTAAATCAAACTCCACATATCCTTGAACTGTTTGTATTGGGTTTATACGGGTATATTCATCATAATTCCCAGAACCACCTAAATTCCTAGGGCTACTAGTGCTTGTTCCAATAGTTGGTAAAAGAGTCCTATTTATTTCGTCATATACAAAATGTGCATTTTTCATTATAATTTTCCTTAATTCTTGCTTGCAACACTACTTTTTTAGAATTTATTACCATAAATAATATAGAATTTCCACAGTAAGTAAGGATATAATATAAAAATTTATGTAGCATATTACATACAATTTAGTATATAATATAAGTTGAGTATATTGAGGTTTTATTATGGTGATTTGCACTAAAACTGAAGAAAACAGTATAACTATTGTATCAGACAATGAAGATGATTTTTTGTTTATACAAAGGTTATTATATAAAGCCAAGAAATATGATTCGGATGCTGCTTATAGAATTGTACCATTTGAGTTTTCTTTAGATAATCAAACTAAAACAATAATAATACGCAGCCAATTCTGCACATCAACAGCAAAAAATTTATTTACTATAGAAGCTCTTTTAAAAGCTAATGGTGTGGTAGTGCGGCCTATGGCAGAAGAACAAGCAGAGCCTGAAAAGTTTAGAATAATAAATAATCATCCTTATATAAAATTTTGATTAAAATACCGCTTAATTAATCGTAACATGCCTGAAAATTTGCGTAACTTTTAATTTTGCTCATGATAAATTCCTATCGTTTTTGAAAGACAATTCCAATAATAATTTTGGCTAAGCTACTTCATAATTGTTTTTTGATTTTTACGAATAATCGAAGCAAATGTCATTTATCAAAGGTGGTTCAATAACTAATGATTCATTTAGAGCCAAAACAACCAATTCTATATTAGTTTATAAGTATATTTTGCCAACAGTTATACGTACAACATTTTTGTTGGTTCTTGAAACCGCCTTTGATAAAATAATTAAATTATCGTTCACTCAAAGAACGTAGCAAAACCATCAGTGCAAACGTTATCTAAATAACAAACCAATATAAATAGACTTATTTGAACTAAAAAAAGTTAAGAAATTAATGAGAGTTTAATTGCAAAAAAGCTAGTCACTGCAACGATCTTTGGGAGTGCTGAAATCGTCTTTGGGATCTGACAATTTGAAAATTTTTAATTTTAATTTTTTTGCTGATAATTGATATTATCGGAAGTTCCTTGTATATTCTTTGTTTTTATTACATAATTTTTGTATAGAAATGCTGGAAATATACATTTTAATTTTCTATACTTTTATTATATAGTAAAAACCAATAATAAGCTATTTGTAAGTAAAAAAAGCATGCCAAAAACTGAAAAAAGTCAGCTATTACAAGAGATCTTAAAAGCAGAGCTGCGAGTCTTTAATTTAGAGGAATTAAGAGATCTACCATTTATAGTAAATAATGCTCTTAAGCCAAGTTCATTGAACAAAATGTTGCGAGGGCTAGTGCAAGATGAATGGCTGTTGGCTATCAAAAAGGGTGTATATGCGCTAGGAACAATTGTCAGTGGTAGCCCTTTACATGAGTATGAAATTGCCATGCGTTTAGTGCAACCTGCTATGGTTAGCCATTATTCAGCATTTCGTCATCATGGGTTAACCGATCAATTACCCAGAGATCTATTTGTGACAACGATCAAAGAAACCGCCACCCCTCAACAAGGTAAAATAGGTAAAAAAGCTAGCTTTACTTTTAAAGGGATCACTTATCAATTTATTCAAATTAAAAAAGAGTTCTTTTTTGGAGAGGAGAAAGCTTGGATTGGAAAAGGAAATTTTATGGTAACCGACTTAGAGCGTACCCTATTAGACGGTTTAGCACGGCCACAATTTTGTGGTGGCCTCTCTGAAGTCTTGGATGCTTACCAGGAACATATAGAAGAAGTACAATTAGCTAAGATCATAAATTATGCCTTAAAGTTAGGCATAGCAGTAAGCCGTAGGTTAGGTTGGATCTTAGATCATTTACAGGTAGGGCTTGATCAAATTAATTGCCTTGCCCAACGTGAATATTCAGGATATAGAAGGCTAGATCCATCGCGACCACCAATTGGTAGTTATGATCCCAAGTGGAGATTACAATTAAATAATGAGGAGAACAGACTTTAATGCTTCCTTTAAAAAGTCGACTTATAGAAATTCAACAACAAAAAAAGGCTAACTGGGAAACAATAGAACTAGATTATGCATTGTCTTTAATACTAGTAGCTATCGCTCAACACAAACTAGCTTCCAAGTCTTTAATCTTTAAAGGCGGCACGGCTTTAAAAAAATGTTATTTTGGTAGTCAATATCGGTTCTCGCAAGATCTAGATTTTACTATGCTAGCAGAACTAACTGACGACCAGGTTAATCAGATTGTTACCGAAATAATTAATCAAGCCAGTAAGATCGCAGCCGAAAGTAATAGTAATATAACTTTTGCCCAAAAAAGTTATACTGAACAACAAGCGCATCCTCATGGTCAATTAGCATATATTATCAAGGCTCAGCTGCCTTGGCATAGCCAACCATTAACTAAAATAAAATTAGAAATCACAAGAGATGAATTAATACTTAAACCATCAGTTTGGCGTTCTATTCTCCACGAATATGGAGAAAGTTTTAAAGAACAGCTACAAGTTTATGCATTGGAAGAAATTTTGGCGGAAAAATATCGTGGTTTATTACAAAATCAACAAAAAATGCAACAAAGAACCTGGATGCGCTCTAGGGTTAGAGATCTATATGATTTATGGCATATTTTAGAGCAATTTCGTGGTGAACTTGATTTAACAGGATTTAAAGAGTTCTTTATCCAAAAATGTAATCATAAAGAACTAGAGTTTAGATCGCCAGAGCAATTTTTTGAACTAAATTATTTAAATAGAATTAAGTCTGATTGGGAGCAATTTTTAACATTATTGGTAGAAAAGTTACCAGTATTTGATGAATTAATTAGTAAATTAAAGCCATTAACCTATGAAGTTTTTAAAGAATAATGGGATCAGGATCTTAATATGAATTTAGAAATAGTAAAAGCTACCCTAGAGCAGCAACCAATATTAGCTATTTATTAGAGTTATATGCTTACGATTTTACCAGTTGGCTGCAAGCGATTAAAAAATTTACTCAGGAGATTTTTACTGCAACCAGTATTAAAATTAAAGAAGAACATTGGATCATTTATAAATTTGACAGTAAGGAGTAAACCTTGGCTAGAACAGGGGTTAGTAGGCAACAAATTTTTACAGCAGCTAAAGAAATAGCAGCTGCTGGACGATTACCAACAGCGGTTAACGTAAGACAAGTACTTGCAACCGGTAGTATTGTAACCATTCAAAAATATTTAAAAGAATGGAAAAAAAGTTGTTTTAATCAGGTTAATCTAAGGGTGGACTCAAATGTTAATCATCACACCAATAATGAAGAATTAATCGAGCAACAGCGAAATTTAGAGCAAGCCATTAATAAGCAAATCGCTAAAAATGAACACTATGCCCAAGAATTAATTAATGCCGAAAAAACTAATATTGCTTTAAAGGAAACCATTTGCCAGCTACAGGCTACTAATCAACAGTTACAGCTAGAATTACAAGAAACCAAAGCAATTAAAATGACTTTGGCCCAAGTCAACTTAGAAATTCAAACTAGGTTAGACACTAATAATAATGATCTTATTAATAAGCAACAATTGTTGATTAATGAGTTAAGAGCTGAGCTAAAAGAATTGAATGTTAAAAGTATGCTAGCCTTGCAGCAAACCAGCAGTTCTAGCCATGAGTTGTTAATGCAAGAAAAACTCGCCAGTATGAATTTACAAGAAAAAATTAATACTATGAGCAAACAACTTAGCGAGCTACAGCAACAGCTACAAACCGTCAATAATAAATTGGCGGCTAAACAGCAACCACTATTAAGACAAATTGAGTGGCAACAAAAAATTATTCAAAACCACCTTGGCTTTGAAAAGTTACGTCAAATAGAAGAGGAAGAGTTAAGGTTAAAATTTAATGCTCAAGTCCAGGTGGCATATGGAAAATAGTTGGATAGTTATTAAACCTGCCGCTTTAGTCGCTTGGCAATCAAAAGTTGATTTGAGGGTGGTAAGTCAACCGCAAAGTCAGGATTGTTATATTTTAGCAGCTAATGATGTAGAGGCAATTCAGACTTGGGTACAACAATTTAAAGACACGCTTACCACCATGCGCGCTTACCAAAAAGAAGCCGAGCGCTTACTATTATGGTGCACCTTTGAAAAAGGCCTGGCATTAAGTGAGTTAAAAGCCGAATATTTGGAAGAGTATTTTAATTTTTTACAAAACCCACCTAGCAGTTGGCTAAGTTCTAAAGGCCAGTTACGAGCTGAGCGTTATACTATTAATTGGCGACCATTATTACGGCCATTAAAACAAGGTTCGCTGTTATTTGCAGTTAGAGTAATTAACGGTCTAATGAATTATTTAGTGGATGCTAGATATTTAAAGGCTAATCCAATTAAATTAATTAAAAAATATCGGGATTTATCGATTGATCCAGAAGAGCAAAAATATAAAGTTTGGGCACGAATGTTGGAAACCGATGAATGGCAGGCAGTACAAGCAGTATTACAGGATTTACCAGAAAAAAACACTAAAGAGCAACAATATAAAACCAGAACCCAATTATTATTTGGGTTATTATATTTGTTGGGGCTAAGAATTCATGAAGTGGCGAACGCTAGTTGGGATTCGTTTAGGAAGTTAAATGGGGCGTGGTGGTTGTTTGTTAAAGGCAAGGGTGGGAAACTTGGCCATGTGCCGGTAAATGACCAGCTATTATCAATGATTAAAATTTATCGATTATCGCTAAATAAAACCCCATTGCCTGAAGAGGGTGAACCAGAGTTGGTACTGATTTCTGGTAAGACTAAACGACCGTTAAGTGTTAGACAATTATTTGCAGATGTTAAAGCAATTGGTAAACTAGCGGCTATTAACTTTAAAAATAATCCTACTAAGCAGCAAAAATTAGAAAGTTTATCACCGCATTGGTTAAGACATCTATCGGCATCACACCAAGATTTGCTAGGAATTTCAGGGACCATGATCCAGGCTAATCATCGGCATGAATCGTTTGCGACCACCCAAATTTATTTACATGCGCCCGATGAACTGCGGGCTAAAGAAATGCAAAAAATGCAGATGGCCGTTAATCCAAAATTATATGCTAAAGAAGAAGTAAGCGGTAACACTAGAATTAAGTTAGCATTAGTGGGTGGTTCATTAGGCGGAGTTGACAGCTTAACCCGATTAATTGACTCTATAGAAAAAAATATACTAGTTGACTTTAACTGGAGTAGAGTAGGCGGGTTAACCGAAATGTCCAGTATTATTAATAGGTATGAAGAAATTAAGAGTTTTAAGCAGCCTTTAGAAATTTCATACGAGCTAGACAGTTTAGTAGAAGGTGAAAGGTTGAAATATTTAAAAACTGCGATTTTAAGAGAAGCAGAAATAAGATTATTTAATTGTGATTTACAGGTTAATTATGAAAAAACATCAAATTAGAATTGGGAGTGATAATTTTAGAGATCTAGTAAGTGATGACAGTTGTTTATCAGTTGATCCAAATAAATTATTTGTTGATAAAACTTTATTTATAAAAGAATTTTTAGATAGTAGTGCTAAAGTATTATTAATAACCCGCCCACGTCGTTGGGGTAAAACGTTAGCGTTATCAATGCTGCAACACTTTTTAAGCAAAGAGGTAAATGGAGTACCAACTGAAGGATTGTTTAAAAATTTAAAAATAGCTAAATATTTAAGCGATCCAAATTATCAGAAATATCAAGGAAATCATCCAGTAATTTTTGTGAGTTTTAAGGATTTAAAAGGAGATCATTTTCAATTTATAGAAGCTAAAATTAAAGACATTATATCTATGCTGTATAAACAATATGGTTATATTTTACAAGCGCTCACTTGTATGGATCCTAGATTCAACTATGAAGCAGAAAGTTTATATAAAGCAGATCTTGCTCAATTCGAACGTATTATGAATAAACAACAAGAACTCAGTGAGACGGAATCTTCTTTAAAATTTTTAAGTAAATTATTGGCTCTATATCATAAAAAAAGAGTATTTATTTTAATTGATGAATATGATAATGCTATAAACAGCTGTTTTAACAAACCGGAAATTTTAGAAAAGCTTACTGATTTTTTTAGTAATTTATTTGGGGCTTGCTTAAAAGGTAATGACGATAATTTAGAAAAAGGATTGGTAACAGGAATATTGCGAGTTGCAAAAGCTAATATATTCTCCGGATTAAATAATTTAGAAGAATATACGATACTAGATCTAGAATTTAGTGAATATTATGGCTTTACTGAAACAGAAATAAATGAATTGTTGGATAAGGTAGGTGGTTTTGATAAACAAGAAATAAAAAGTTGGTATAATGGTTATATAGTAGGAAATAATACAGTTTATAATCCGTTGTCAATAATGAGATGTATCGATCGCAAAGGATTATTACAGCCATATTGGGTAGATTCCGGAAACCCTAAGATCATTGAAGATCTATTAATTAATAAATCTTCACGCGAAGATAAACAAAAAATTCGTGATTTAATTAAATATAGTAAAACCGAAATAGAAGCTGATTTAAAGAAACAGGTATCATTTGATGATCTAGAAAATCGACCAGAAATTGTATGGAGTTTACTAATCCATACTGGTTATTTAACTTTAGTTACTATGAATGATAAGCGTCATGTGCGATTGCCTAACAAAGAAGTAATGTTATTGATTAAAAATTATGTAGATAATTGGTTTATATCACAACCATTTTTAAGTAAAACAGCAAATAGTTTATTAATCGGTGATTTTGCCAAATTTGAGGAAGCTTTAAAAGAAATTTTTGGGGATCCAGCCTATAGTGCCAGGATCTTTAGTGGTGGCGGAAGAGCTGCTAACGTTCTGGCTGTAGAAAGAGCTAAAGAATTTGTATATCAGTTTTTAATTATGACAGAACTTAGGTGCGTTAATTTAGCTGGTAACGCAGAATATGAAGTATTTGCTGAGATAGAAGATGTAAGTATTGGTAAAACTAGACCTGATTTATTAGTTGTTAATCATAAACAAAAGTTATGTGTAGTAGGGGAGATCAAGGTTTCGTTTAAGGAAAATGAAGATTTAAAGAAATTAGCTAAAGACGTAGCGTTAGCTCAAATAGATCGCAATCAATATGGGAAAAAATACGAGGAACAAGGTTATCAAATATTAAAATTAGGGATCGCTTTTAAAAGCGATAATTTTGAGCTTGCTTATTAGGAGAATCAATTGATTTTTACGCAAAAACAAAAAAAATATTTTAAATATTCATTATATACTATAATAATTTATATTATCAGTCTTCATCCAGTATCAGGTATTTGGGGTGGAATTGTTTTTTTCATTATAGGATGGGCAATTCCAACTATTACAAATTTTCTACTTGCATATTTTCTTCTACTATTTTTTCCGGAAAAATTATATAAATTGTTTAAACTGTTTATATTTATATTGTTATCATTTATTCTTGGTGTGAATATTAAAATACCATATATTTTTACTATCTTTCATTCTTATGATATTCCAGAAATTAATTCTATTAAAATTATTCATCCATTATCTAGTAGCGCTGAGCCTGTTTATTTTAGATCAGGGAAAGTAGAATTTAAAGTTGATGGTCATATTAAATTAAAAAAATCTTTTTTTGGATCAGTTGAAATAAGTGGTAATGAAGGATGTATGTGTATGTATTTTGAAGAACCTTATACTCCGTTAACTGGGAATCGTGAACAGGGGTTGGGGATTTTTGATAAATTAGGTGCTATAGGTGCTAACAGTATTAATTATAGATTTGATCAAATAATACCGAATAATAATGGAATAGTTGTTTACACAACAATTAAAGATGTAAAAGGTGGTCATATTATTGTTCAAAGTACTTTTCCAAAAGGCTTAGGTTATACCGATACATCCTTCGACCATGGTGGCGGCGATCGTTCTCATTTTAAGAAATATTTTTGGAGGTATATGTTTTTTAATTTAATAAATGATAACATATGGCAGAAATGTTTATCTCGTTTAGAAAAAACAAAAGTATCAGATCCGCTTGAATCTCTTTTAAAATTAAAGAAAGAAACATATCTACTTCCTTAATCAAGGGTTGGCCATCATATTAAGGGAAACATAAATTAGGTTGTTTAATTGTAATTTAATAATTAGTCTTAGTTAAAATTAATATATAAGTAATGTTATGCAAAAGATTTTAATAATAATTGGAGTAGTATTGATTATAGTTGGAACTCTATGGCCAATATTAACTAATCTTAATATTGGTAGGTTACCAGGTGATTTAATCATTAAAAGGAAAAAATTTACTTTGTATTTTCCGATAGCAACATGCTTAATTATTAGCTTTTAATTTGCGCAATAATTGCTTAGATCTTAAAAAAATAATAAAAATTTAGGTTATTTCTAGCTCAGCAATTCTAAATTTGGAAAAAATTAATCAAAAAAATCATTTTACCACCAAAATTTCACTTTTTAATTATTAAATAATTATCTTGCCAAATATAGGTCACCAATGAAATAATGTTATTTT
>Ga0187871_10002149_pt1 | contig 16316 bp, 16 predicted proteins | sample June2016WEW_16_1_FD_132988 | JGI IMG/M metagenome (GOLD analysis project Ga0187871, IMG submission 132988) | Peatland microbial communities from SPRUCE experiment site at the Marcell Experimental Forest, Minnesota, USA - June2016WEW_16_10 | ecosystem: Environmental > Terrestrial > Soil >... | reverse complement strand
CGGATGACCGAAGTCCGCGGGGTCGGGTTGCCGTAACGCGCTTACCGCGGCCCGATGCCAGCGGCCCGTCCCGGCGCCCGCCGCCCGTGGTCCGTCGCCGCGACCGCCGGCGCGCGGATGGGTGTCGGCTGCTTCGATACTTAACTCGTTCATTTAGAATCTCTTATTGGCCAATATCGCATGGGCGACGTTGGGATTATCAGGCCGCTCCGATTTCCTGTTCCGTTCCCGTTTTACAGGCAAGTACCAAAAACTTTCAACATTGTGCAAAATTCACTGCGCGAATTTCGCTTATACAGGTGAGGACAACTAATCGCTATGCACGCAACGACTGGTCGCGAGAATTTCCAAAGTTCGGCGGGGCCGGTCTCCGGTCACTTCTGGACAGTGCTTCCGGCCATCGCCGGCGCTCTGCTCCCCTCCCTGCTACCTGCCTCGCAGCCGTTTGAAGCCACCGTCGAAGATCCGGTCGTAGGCCGGGTGCTCCTCAGTGGCCTGCACATGAACCATCCCCGATCAGACACCCTGGTCGTACTCATCCACGGACTCGGCGGCGATGCGATCAGCCCCTACATCCGTGCCGCCGCGCGTGCCACGGTTCACTGCGGTCTATCGGCTCTGTGCCTTTCCATGCGCGGCGCCGATGGCTCTGGCGAAGATATCTTCCACGGCGGACTCACCGAAGACATTCGCGCAGCATTGGCCAGCCCGGACCTTGCGCGCTACCGCCGAATTCATCTTATGGGTTTTTCCGTCGGCGGCCACCTGGCCTTGAAGGCTGCGCTTGACCGCGTGGATGCGCGCCTGGCCGCGGTAGCCGCCATCTGCCCGCCGCTCGACCTGGACCTGGCCACCATCGCCTTCGATCATCCGTCCCGCGCCTTCTACCGGCGTCACGTTTTTGCCAACGTGAATCGGGTGTACGAGCGGGCGGCCGCCCGCCGGCGCTTCCTGACGCCCGCGTGCCAGGTACGTCGCGCGCGTTTCTGCCGCGAGCGCGATGCCATGACGGTGGTGCCCCGCTTCAGCTTCCAAAGCCCCGAAGACTATTACAAGCGGGAGAGCGTCGCCACCAGGATCCATCAATTGGACATTCCCTCGTTGCTGGTGGCGGCGGTTTACGACCCCATCGTCCCGGCTTACACGCTGCGTGCGGCGATTGGCGATGCCTCCGACGCCCTCACGGTGCGTTGGGTGGAGCGAGGAGGGCATGTGTATTTCCGATCCGATCTCGATCTCGGCTTCGGCGGCGCCTTGGGCTTAGAGCCGCAGGTGCTGCAGTGGTTGGCCGTGCAGCAGCCGCCCGGATCGGTTAAGCGATTCCGATCGTGAGAAGTGTGAGGAGATTCCATGAGCGCTACGACCGTTCCTATAACGCATGACCCCGCGGTGCCCCTGTCACGGCTCGAAAAACTGATTTGCACGTTCGGAAGCCACCTTCCCACTGGAGCGGCGTTCGAGTTTCAATTGCCGGGCCGTCTGGTGCGCCGCGTGGGCGACGGGCAGGTGCAGTTCCGCCTCACGCTTCACAACGAAAAGGCGGTAGCCGCCCTGAAGTCTCTGGATGAGATGCGCATCGGCGAGGCCTATCTCTTCGGCGATCTCAGCATCGAGGGCGATCTGGTTGCGGCGCTGGATCTCCGCAGCAGCCTGACCGATAAACATCTGCTCGTGTACCTCTGGTCGAACTACGGCCAGAAGCTGTTCCGCGGGCAGATCCGCAGCGACACGCAATGGATCAGCGAACACTATGACGCCGACGCGGATTTCTACCTTACCTTCCTCGATCGGAAATCGCGTTGCTATTCGCACGCCTACTTCGCAAGCGACGAAGAGTCGCTGGAAACGGCCACACAAAGGAAGCTGGACACGGCGATCGAATCTTGCGGCATAAAAGCGGGTTGGCGCGTGCTCGATATCGGCGCGGGATGGGGTACCTTCACCGAGCATGCCGGGCGCCGCGGTGTGCAAGTGACCTCGCTCACCATATCGAAGGAATCCGAGGAGTTCGTCAACGGCCTGATCGCACGCGAATCGCTGCCGTGCCGCGTGCTGCGCGAGCATTTTCTGGAGCACACAGCCGATGAGCCGTACGATGCGATAGTGAATCTGGGCGTGACTGAACACCTACCGAACTACGCCGCCACTTTGCGGCAGTACCAGCGCCTGCTCAAGCCCGGCGGACGCGTCTTTCTGGATGCGTGCGCCACCGCCAAGAAGCATCCGTTCTCCACCTTCACTACAAAATACATCTGGCCGGGCAACTCGACGCCGCTGGTATTGGCCGAGTACCTGGAGGAGGTGGCGAAGACGCCCTTTGAGATCGTCTCGCTCGAAAACGACCGGCGCAGCTACCTTCTTACCACCCGGCATTGGGCCATGAATCTCGATGGCGGGCGCGACGAAATCGTCCGCCGCTTCGGCGAGGTGCAGTACCGCCGCTTCCGGCTGTACTTCTGGGGTTGTGTGCATGAGTTCACGACGCGCGAGGTGACGGCGTACCGCATGTTGCTCGAACTCCCGAGTGGCACACCAAGGAACCGCAAGCTCGATCGCAGAACGCCGGCCGACTGGCTGACGGGCGTTAGAAGGACGCTAGGGACTTAGCAAACATGAAAAACACCTACGCTCATCGCGGCGCTGCCACAAGGGAAAACCGCCAGCTACAAGGGCGGGATTTGGTTGCCTGTTCTCAGGCGCCGCGCAAATCGCCAGACCAGATCGAGTGGGTGAAGAGCCTTCCATTCCTCTTCCTGCACTCCGCCTGTTTTCTGGTCTTCTGGTGCGGAGTCAGTTGGTCTGCTCTTGCGGTCTGCGCGTCCCTGTACGTCCTCCGGGTCGGCTCGATCAGCGCGGGCTTCCACCGCTATTTCTCGCACCGCACCTATAAAACCACCCGCGCCTTCCAGTTTCTGATGGCCTGGATCGCCACATCAGCCACACAAAAAGGGCCGCTCTGGTGGGCTGCCAACCATCGGCACCACCACGCCCACTCCGATACCGAGTCCGATGCGCACTCGCCCCGCGACGGCTTCTGGTGGTCGCACGTCGGCTGGTTCCTTAGTGGCCGTTACAGCGCCACCGATTTCCGCCTGATTCCCGACCTGGCCGCCTATCCCGAACTTCGCGTCCTGAACGACTACCACTTCATCCCACCCATATTGCTGGCAGCCTCTGTCAGCGCCTTAGGCGCGTGGCTCAAGCATGCCGCTCCGGCCCTCCACACCTCCGCATTTCAGATGCTGGTCTGGGGCTATTTCGTCAGCACCGTGCTGGGCTACCACAGCACCTTCATGGTCAATTCCCTGGCGCATGTCTTCGGGCGCCGCCGGTTCCCCACCCGCGACGACAGCCGTAACAACCTGCTGATCGCGCTCGTCACCTTCGGCGAGGGTTGGCACAACAACCATCACTTCGCGCCGTCTTCCGAGCGTCAGGGCTTCTTCTGGTGGGAAATCGACGTCACGCACTATGTGCTCTCAATCCTCAGCTGGGTGGGACTGGTTTGGGACCTGAACCGGCCTCCGCAAGGCGTCTACGATGCCGATGTTTCCATCGATAAAGAGACTGCGATTGTCCCATGAACGCTCTCCTGCCCTGCACCATTAACGCGACAAAGGAGTTATCGATGGTCTGCTCCATGCGCTTAGGGATGCCGCAGCTCGCATTGGGGGGCCTGTCGGAATCGTGGCTGCTGATGGAATGCGGTCACAGACACTGGACACTGCTGGAGCGCATGCTGGGTGTGGAGGCCCGCGGTATGCACGACGACCGCGGATGTCGCATGTACGCTTCCTTCGTCGCCGTCCATGAGTCCGGAGCATCATTAGCCCACTTCCAGGAGGCCGATGAGATTGTGCTGGAATCGCGCATCGCCGCGCTCACGTCGAAGCGGGCGTTGAGCAGCCATTTCATAACCGGACACGGGCAGGTCCGGATCGATATGATCTCGGCTTTCGTGCGCAAAGCGCGACCGTCTGATACAGACACGGAAGTCCTGCACGGGGCGGAGTGGAACTGGCCAGGGATTCGGCCCTTGCGTCCGATGGCGGAGATCGATTCGTCGCTGCCGGCCCTCGACCGGCAGGTCCGCCGGGGCTTCGACGGCGTCTACATGGGCCTTTCCCTGGAGCCCTCGGGCCAGTCACAGGCTTTTGTTTGCCGGCCCTGCCCTGCCATCGATTTCAATGGAGTTGGCCTGCTCTACTTCGCCCGCTACATTGATTTCGTCGATCGGGCTGAGTGGGAATGCATGCATACGGCTGCCAGTGCCCACCTTGTCACCGTGGAGCGCCGCATTTTTTACTTCGCAAACCTTAGTCCTGGGGATTCGGTCAAGATAGAACTTGTGGGCGGGCCAGCCTCCCTAGGCCGGATGGAGCATCTCTCCCGAGTCTCCAGGAGATCCGACGGCAGGCAGATGGCGCTGGTGTATACGCGAAAATATTCCACACCGTCTTGAGAGCAGCACCTCATTCTCTTTCTGCTGCGCGAGCATTTTCTGGAGCACACAGCCGATGAGCCTTACGACGCGATAGTGAATCTGGGCGTGACTGAACACCTACCGAACTACGCCGCCACTTTGCGGCGGTACCAGCGTCTCCTCAAGCCCGGCGGACGCGTCTTTCTGGATGCGTGCGCCACCGCCAAGAAGCATCCGTTCTCCACCTTCACTACCAAAATACATCTGGCCGGGCAATGGCTCTGCCGGCCTGCTGTCCCCCGTTTTGGGGACATGTTCTCGCCGAACGACCCAGCTATCTCGCATGGTCCCCCCATAATACACCCCGAAAATCCGTCCCGCGCGGCCGACGCCCCTGAGCAATGAGCCTGAGCCACCCAGTACCCCACAATGGTGGAGAACCATTGGCAGATCGTGTAAAATTTCATCAACATGGCCACTTCAGTTGATCGACACGCTCTCACGAGCGAGCAGAACACTCTGCTCCGTCATGATCTCACCCTGATCGAGGAAAAACTCCAAGACATCTGCGTCTTGATGCACGCCTGCCACGGCGACGACAGTCAGCCAGCGATTCGGGCTGATGAGACGGTGGCTTCTTTGCAGCGCCTCAAGTGGGAGTTGGAGCGGGTCCTCCAAAGGGAGCATGCGGCTGCGGGCTAAGCGTGCCTGGTCGCGGCGAATTCTCGCGCTTGTGGCCTCACAGCAACGCGGCCCGCGGCCTAGGAGCATGGTCGGGGTACCGCGCGCGCCCGATGCCCGGCGGCCAGTCCCGGGGGGATGCGCGATGCGCAGAGGGCGGCGCGTCCATGATTGTCGGGCAGGGCGGGTCGGCACGCGGCCACGTCACCGGGATGCCGACGCGCAGCCTGCACGCCCGTGACGCGGTTGCGCCGGGCGATGACGGCCGGATGCCCGCGTTTGGGTGGCATAACGCGCTTCGCGCAGCCCGCTCCCCGTCGGTCCGACCCCGGCGCCCCCGCCTGCGGTCCGTCGCTGCGACCGCCCGCGGGCGGATGGGGGTGCGCGGCGGGCGGGGGGGTGGCCGTATCCATCATTTGCGCGGGGTCGGTCGGCGATTGGCGTACTCCATCCCAGTGCCCGTCATCCAGGCACGTCGGCTAGCGGCCACTTCACCGGGATGCCGACGCGCAGCCTGCACCGCCCGTGGCGCGGTTGTGCGGGGGGATGACTGCCGGATGGGCGAATTCCGCCGGCTTGGATTACCGTCACGCGCTTCGCGCCGCCTGATGCCCCGCGGCCACTTCACCGTGATGGCGACGCGCAGCCATTGTGCCTGCACGCCCGTGGCGCAGTTGCGCTGGGCGATAGATTCCTCGTGCCCGAGTTCGGTGGGCATAACGCGCTTCGCGCCGCCTGCTGTCGGTGGCCCGTTCCGGCGCCGCCGCCCGCAGTCTTAGGCCTGCGTGCCCAACCCCAGCGAGCCGACGCCGGCGTCCGAGTACAGCAGCGTACGCCCCACGCTTGCCAAATGTCCGTCGTATCGCAAGATCTTACCTCCCAAGGCGCGGTGCTGTTTTCCTCATTTTTCACTCGCGCAAAAAGGCGTGCATTTGACAATTCTCCACCCAACGGTGGTGGCGACAGTTATCCGTCGTACTGGACGGACCGGGCACAAACGTCTATGCGATGTGGAAACGTGGTGGTGGTTGGCCGTATGTGGGTAAGTCCACCCGGCGCTATCGAATGCTTGTGGAGGGCCTTGCGGGGGCGGTTGTCTGGCGATCAGAGAACGTGGAGAAACTTATCTTGGGGTCCTGCTATCGCCCGACGCACAGGTACATGGTCGGTCCTTTCGGCAGAAGTGGCGTGAAATCATCGCCCTGGTGCCTTTCCGGGTCAGCCGCAAGCACTGGTAGCCATCAGATAGTTACCTAATCGTACTCTTGTTATTTACGGTTATCGCCCATATAGTCCAGGTGGCAGGTTTGGACGTTCCGAATTGCTCCAACAGCTCTCTCCTAGCAATCTGGGCACCGGGCAGAATTATTACGCCTAGCTTGGTGCCCATAAGGCAACCGAAAGCATGACAACATCCAAGCCGGCGCTTGAGCGCAAAGCGGAGCCGTCACGCGGGCAGAACCCGACATCGTTGCCATAGCTGGCCGAGCAGGCGGGACAGGTCTTCACTTTGGATGAGCTTACCGCATTACGCTCTGGGGCACAATAGTCCCAGACCATTGAGCAGGATTCCCTACCGATATCGCCGCACAACGCCGTTATCCGCCTGGTGAATTGGCAGATCCTCTGGAACGCGGGCACGCTTTTATTGCAGCACACGGAACGGCACGTTGCTCGACAGCGTGGCGCTGGGTGTTACTACCTCAACCCTTCCGGTGGTCGCGCCAGCAGGAACAGTTGTGGTGATCTCGGTTGCGGACACGACGGTGAATGTAGCGGCGGTGCCGCCAAAGCTGACGCTGGTCGCGCCGGTTGGATCCGTTCCCAGGATAGAGACAGTGGTGTCCACCTGACCAGCTCGGGGCAATGTCTTCACGAACGATGCGAGGCCCACGTCTAACTTGAAGATAGTACCGCTATCGAAAGTTCCGCCCGTATAGGAACCGTTGGTAGTGCCGTAGAAACTCCCGTTGGTGGCCTGGAGAAGTCCGCCGGTGGGGAACGGGGTCAAGTCGGTGAAGTTGTGCAGCGTTGTCAGAACACCATCTGGCGTGATTTGAAAGATCGTACCGAAATACTTTGTGGGTACCTGCCCGATTCCGGAAGTGGTCCCATAGAAGTTTCCGTCTGTCGCTTGCACCATGGGCGCCGTAGGGGACATGCCGTCAGGACCGGAAAAGTCATACAGTGTGACCAGCGATCCATCCAGGGAGCATTCGAAGACCGTACCTAAGCCGTAAATCGAACCATAAGGGCCACCCACAAAAGTCACTCCATACAACTCGCCGTTGGCGGCCTGCAACAGGAATGCATTGCTTCCGCCATTGGCCAGGTCGAAACTGACCCGTTGGGTCACAGTCCCGGACTGAGTCATGCTGAAGATTGTGCCCCAGCCACCGGGCCCGAGCGACGACGTGCTCCCGTACAAACTGCCGTCGATGGCTAGGATCAGCGGAGTCTCCGGGTATGCGCCTGAGGCGGCGCTAAATTGATACAGTTTCGTCAGCGTTCCTGAGGACGTAATGCGGAACGCCACGCCGTTTGTTCCTCTTCCCACCATGGTCCCGTAGAAGTTCCCATCGTAGCCCTCAACCAGAGGGGAATTAGGGCCGACCTCCTCGGAAGATCCCGTCAAGCTGTACATCGTCGTTAGCGAGTACTGTGGCGTGAATTTGAAAACCGTCCCGTAGCCATACGCGCCGCCGCTCCCGGTTACCCCATAGAAGTTACCATCGGTGGCGAGCATCAGACCGCCGGGACCGGAACCATCTGGTCCACTGAAGTTATACAGAGTGCTGAAGGCGCCTGCTGGGGTGATCTTGAAGATCGTGCCATCTCCGGCAGTGCCGCCGCCAGCAGTACCATAGAGGTCGCCGTCGGCACCCTGGACGAGGGCCATACTGGGGTTGGTTCCGTTAGTCCCGTTGAATTGCAGCAGTGTGGTGAACTTCTGGGCAGGCGAAAGCATTGCTGTCACTGCGGAGAGCAGACTCAGAATGCCTACTCTCTTCCGCCAGGTCCGATTGGTCATGCGATCCTCCTTCCGGGCTGACTAGGTCAACTACACGATTATACGCCCTGAGCGGCGGTCGCCGCGCGACCGCTGGAGCAGCGGAGGACCAGCGGAGGAAAGGCAGGGAATTCCACTTTCGCAACTCCTGGCGATGGCGCTGGAAGCGACACGCGTAATCTGCGCGGCGTAATGCCGAATTCGCCTCCAACTCGTTGGATCTTAAGGAGGCAGTAGCGCGGGACCGCTGGAGCAGCGGAGGACCTGCGGAGGAAAAGGCACGGAATACCGCCTTCCCAAATGCGGCAATGTTTTCTTAAACCATAATTATTTTCCACGGCGATGTAATGCCGAATTGGCCCCGCCCGCCAGTCCAGGAAAGAAGTGTTGGCACGTCAGAAGATTCAACGAGTTGGGGGCGAATTCGGCATTACGTCGCGCAGATTACGCGTGTCGCTTCCAGCGCCATCGCCAGGAGTTGCGAAAGTGGAATTCCGTGCCTTTCCTCCGCTGGTCCTCCGCTGCTCCAGTTCAGCACCTCGGCCCGATTCTCTCCCGCATGTTTGGCGCCGCCACCTTGTGGTTGCTTATTCGGTAGCTGCTTCCGGTCGGCAGAGTCCGCCGACAACTTCCACGTGCCCAACCATGCTCTATCGAGCCATCGCGTCTCCAATCGGAAGGCTACCGACAAATGCGACGTCATTTCCCCAACGGTTACGCTGCTGCGTCGAAGGAATCATCACATCGCGCTCCTGCGTGGGTACCTCCGGTGTACCCGCCTGCCACTCTACAGCCAAGCGCTAGCCGCCCGGCGCCAGATCGAACCGCGCGGAGTGGTCGGAATAATGGGTCTGACCACGTGCTCCGAAGATGCTCACTCTCTGTGTTGAGTTGCGCAGGGACGCGCTAGCGTGCCGCTGTCCCGGCGGCGTAACGCGTCCCTCGACCAGGCTATATGATTTCAAGATTACAAGATTCGCAGGCCCGGTGAGTATCCTGTCCGTAGAGTATATTCTGGGTCCCCAGTCGTTGGATTCCCCGGCTCACGGCGATCCGGAATCCAAAGAAGGGGGCATTTTGATCGAAGAAGGCAACCTGATTTCTTCCCTCTGGAGCCTGAGGAAACCCAGGGTGCCATGATTTTCAAACGACGCGTGAAGCCTCTGAGGTGGGGAGCCCCAGCCTCAAGAGATGATGCCCTTGCGCACTGCATAAAGAATGAGTTCCGGAACGCTGTGGATATCCAGCTTCTGCAAGATATGGCCCCGATGAGTTTCAACGGTTGTCACGCTGATATTCAGCAGATTTGCGACTTCCTTGTTGGAGCGCCCCTCGGCAATCATCTGTAGAATCTCGCGCTCGCGATCCGAGAGCAAGTCATAACGGTCGTCCAGACCGCGCTGCTGCAGCCGGCTGATATAGTCCTCCTGGAGGATCCGGGCGACCTTGCGGGTCAGGAAGGAGCGCCCTTGAAACACTGCCCGAATCGCCTGTACCAGTTCGCTGCGCATCGAATCCTTGAGCAGGTACCCCTTGGCGCCGGCCTTCAGCGAGCCCAGGACATAGCTCTCGTCCTGGTGCATGCTCAGGATCACCACGCCCACCCGCGAATTCGCCGCGCGAATGCGGCGTGTGGCCTCCATGCCGTTCATGTTCGGCATCGCGAGGTCCATCACTACGACATCGGGTGATTCCGTCTCGGCCAGCCGCACGCTTTCCAGCCCGTCAGCCGCTTCCGCCACCACGGCCATGTCGGGCTCACGGTCCAGCAGAGCCCGCAGGCCGTCGCGGACTACCGTATGGTCGTCAGCCAACAAGATACGAATTGGTTTCATGGCCATTTCTTTGGTCCAGTTCGGCCACCGGCAGTCCCGCGTGGACCATGGTCCCCCGCCCCGGCTCGGAGCTGATCTTGAGGCGCCCTCCCAGACGGCGTACCCGCTCCTCCATGCCCAGCAAGCCAAGACCGCGCAGGAAGCGCGTATCGAAGCCTGCTCCATCATCCTGCACGGTTACGTTCACCTTCTGGTGCTCCCTTCGAACCGCCACTTCGACGGTGCGCGCCTTGGCGTGACGGACTGCATTGTTGACAGCTTCCTGCACCAGCCGGTAGATGCACGTCCGGTGCTCGTCCGGCAGGCTGTTGATGGTGTCGTCGGCGGAGACCATTACGTTCAGTCCCGTTCGCTTGCTGGTTTCGCGCGCATGCCAGTTCAATGCTGGCGCTAGACCGAGATCATCGAGCATTGACGGCCGAAGCAGAAGCGCAAGATCGCGCACCTGGTCGACCGTCTTTTCCGCCAGCGCCTTGATCGAATCGAGATGCTCGCGGATGTCGGCTGCCTGATCCGCGCATTCAGCGCCTTCCGTTTCTATCAGGATCGCCGACAGAAACTGCCCGACTTCGTCGTGAAGCTCCCGCGCGAGGGCGCGGCGCTCGTTTTCCTGTGCGCGCAGGAGCAGCGTCGATAGTTCCTGCAAGTCGGCTCGGCGCAGGTCGAGTTCCCGTTCGAGCCGAAGCGTAAAGCCAGTCGTCAGCAGTGCCAGTATCAAACCGCCGATGAGGGTACCCGCGAATGTCAACATGAGGAAACGCCGCAAGCTGTCCGCGGAGGCGCCTGACCGCACCTCCGAACGCGTCAGGCCCCGCTCGTTCACCGAGGCGATGCGGTCCGCGATTTGAAGCATGGCCGTCCGCCTCGGAACCAACTCCCTGAAAAAGAACGGGAATCGCAGGCGGTCCCGTTCCTGCGGCGACCACCCCACGGTGGCATCGAGTACCCCCCAGTAGGCGTCAATCTCGTTGTGCAGCGCAACAAATGGCTCCCGTTCCTCGGGCTCCAGGTCGCGCCCGTAGGCATCCAGGGCGTCGTGGGTTTGGCGTTCTAGCGTGGCCAGGTGTGCAGCCTGCGCCTTGGCGGTATCGGGGTCCGGCGAGAGCAGGAAGTCGCGCACGTAAGTGCCCGACAAGTAGATTTGGGCGCGAATCTGATCGAGCGCGCTGAGCCGCTCCAGAAACGCCTTCCGCGACTGGGTTTCGGCATTGCGATCTCGCTGAAAAGCCACCAGCGTGCCGACGGCGGCTGCCACGATACAAATGAGCAGTCCTCCAAAGCCGAGAGACAGGATTAGCCATGAAGGCTTACGACGCTTGTCGCCCGAACGGGCCACCGGACTGCCTGAATAGGAAAGCAATAGGGGAGCGCACCCTTCTCCAGCTTTGAGTGTAGTTCAATGCCAGTCAGCCAAAAATCCTGTGCGAACAGGATATCGCTAGACGCCACAACTGGTTTCAATGGTAAGTAGAAAAAGGAGCATTATGAAGCCCGCTCAGAAACGAAGCCTGATTGCAGTTGCGGCCGTCTGTTTGCTTACCGCGGCTTGCGCCAAGAAGAATGTCGCGGTCGCCCCGCCGCCAGCGGCCACGGCTGCCACACCCGCGCCGACTCCGAAGACCGCTCCTCCGCCGGCGCGCACCGCCGCTACGCGGCCTCCCGCTGCCACCACGCCGTCGACGCCATATCCGAATGCGGTCACCCGCGCCCGAATCGACGAACTCCTAGCCAAAATCGAAGACGCCTATTTCGACTACGACAAGGCCGCGCTTCGTCCCGATGCCCTGAAAGCCCTCCAGGCCGATTCGGCTGAGCTGCGGGACATCCTGAAAGATTACCCCGACTACAAGCTGACCATCGAAGGCCACTGCGATGAGCGTGGTTCCGAAGAGTACAACATTGCGCTCGGCGATAAGCGTGCTGCGGCCGCCAAGGACTACCTGGTCCAGGTCGGCATCCCCTCGGTTCAACTCAACGTGATCAGCTACGGCAAAGAACATCCGGTTTGCCAGGAGCACGATGAAGCCTGCTGGCAGCGAAATCGCCGCGTCCATATCATTGCGATGGCGCAGGCACAGAAATGAGCCTGCGGTGGCGTCCTCGAGGAAGCGCTTTGTTCACAGACTCGTTGCGGACGTGTGAACGGTCCAAGTCGGAGACGCCCGGTTGAGCAAAGGAGAACCGATGATAGCATCGATGGTCACCTTGAGTGTGCTGCTGTTGGCGAGTTCCGCGTTTGCGGACGACGATTCCAGCCGCGCCAAGCTTATGGGCCGGTGGGAGCAGAGCGGCGGAAATGAGGAAACCAAGTCTACTTGGGACTTGGAGGGCGTGGGCAGTTCCATACATGTGACCAACTCCAAGGGCAAACAAACCGTTGTGGAGTTCGAATGCAATACGGTGGGCAAGGAATGTGCAGTCGAAGATGCCGGCCGGCGGTCAAAGGTGTCGATGTGGTTCAACGGGCCGAAACTCGTCGAGTTGGAGACCAGGGGAACCGAGATTGTGAAGCGGCGTTTCAGTATCACCGGTGATGGCGACACCATGGACTTGGAAACCATTTCAATTGCGTCCGGCAAAGTCGAGACAGCGCATTTCAAACGCATTCCTTCAGCAGTCGCGAAACAATAGGTCGCGGAGGACGATTGGACAGCGATTCGGACCATGAAACTGGTTCCCCGTTTGGCGGTAGGTGCTAGAAGCGCGCTTATGTTGGCGCAGTCTCCCTCAGACTGTTGGGGCACCGCATCCTGGCGTAGATTCCGAGTCCTGATGCGGCGCTCCAAGCGAGGTTCTGTCTTCCGCTCGCCTATTGAAGCCGAGTTGACCTTTCATCCAGAAGACCAGATTTCCTCCAGAGCTTTTCTCTCGTCACTTGGGGCCTTACGAACCCTGAGTACGTTCGCTCATCGGCGTCTCCGCGCCTGGATCGCGTCTCTTCCGTTCGAAGCGCAAGACGATGGATAGCGACGAGCGACCATCTTGGTCTGCCAAGCTCAGTAGGAGCCTGGAAAGACTTCGACACAGGGAAGACCAATTGTCGCTGGTGCTCAGCTTGGTGATCGGCGCTCTGGTCGGCTTGGTGGTAGTCGCGTTTATCCTGCTGACCGGACGGCTCGCGGCCCGCATGTATCCGGCGGGAGGATCGGGTTGGCGGCGGGTTCTGGTTCCGGTGCTCGGCTCGCTCAGTACGGGCTATCTGCTGTGGCGATATTTCCCGTTTGCCAGAGGCAGCGGAATCCCGCAAACGAGGTTCGCAATCTTCATCAATGACGGACGAATCCTGTTTCGCACGGTGCTGGGGAAGTTCTTCTGCTGCTCGGCCTCGCTTGCCAGTGGAATTGCGCTCGGGCGTGAAGGGCCGTCCGTCCAGGTTGGCGCAGGGCTCGCCTCGGTGATCGCGCGGAACCTGGGACTCAGTCCGAAACAAGTCAAGGCGCTCGTGCCGGCAGGTTGTGCCGCGGCACTGGCGGCTGCATTCAATACGCCAATCGCGGCCGTCTTGTTCTCGCTCGAAGAGATCATGGGCGATCTGCACGCGTCGGTACTGGGCTCCGTCGTGTTGAGCTCGGCCACATCCTGGATGGTCCTGCACCTGGTTCTGGGCGACGACCCTCATTTCCACGTAGCCAGCTATCGGGCGGTCCATCCAGCGGAATTTGTTGTCTACGCGGTGCTGGGTGTGGTTGGTGGGCTGGGATCGGTTGCCTTCGTCAAGCTTCTGCTGGCACTCCGCGCGTGGTTCATGCGTTTGCCAAAATGGACGGTTTGGTTTCAGCCGGTCGCAGGTGGCCTGACGGTCGGGCTGATTGGGTACTTCGTGCCCGAAGTGTTAGGGGTCGGCTACAACCACGTCGAGAAAGTGTTGAACGGTGACATTGTTTTGAAAGTCGTCGTGCTGCTTGCCGTCCTCAAGATCGTTGCGACCGCGGTCTGCTATGCCTCCGGCAATGCGGGCGGCATTTTTGGTCCGGCCCTGTTCATCGGCGCGATGATGGGCGCGGCGGTCGGGGGCGTCGCCCACACGTTGTTCCCCAGCTACACGGCGGGTCCCGGCGCGTATGCACTCGTAGGCATGGGGACCGCGTTCGCGGGAATCGTGCGTACGCCGCTAACGTCGGTGTTCATGATTTTCGAGATCACACGCGATTATACGATCATCGTTCCGTTGATGATCTCCAACATGATCGCGTACTTTATTTCGTACAAGCTCCAGAAACAGCCGATCTATGAAGCGCTTGCCAACCAGGAAGGTGTGCATTTGCCCACGGCGCATTCCCGCTCACAGGCCGAGCGGATTCAGGTACGCCAGGCAATGCGTTCGGCGCCGGCAGTCTTATCGCCGGACCTGACGATTGCCATGGCTCTCCATCAGATGAAGGACAGCGCGTTCGATGCCTGGCCCGTCGGCGCCGCGGAAGGGCTATGGGGAATGATCCGGAGCAGCGAGCTCGAACAGGCCGCAGACGAAGGAGCGTCGCATCAGAGGCTCGCGGAGATTCTCAGCGAACCTTCCCGCAGAGGGCAGGCCACCGACGGAAAGCCTCCGTATGTTCATCCCGACCATAGCTTGAGCCTGGCACTCGAACGGATGGGAACCACCAGACTGAATGTTCTTCCTGTCGTCAGCCGTGCGAACGTGCGCCAGTTGATCGGGATTATCGCCCTGGATGATATCCTGGACGCCTTCGGTGTGGCGAAGCGGGGTAGCCCGGTGGGGCCAAACCACTAATGGCCAAGCCCTTCGCCGGACGGTCTTTCTTAGGAACTTTCGCGTTGGTCTTCCTGGCAATCGCGGCACTCTTTGCGGCCGATATATTTCTCGCCAAAACGGACCGGGCGGAGAGCCAGGTTGAGGCGGCACGTCTGTTCGGGCAAGGGCGTGTCTTGATGCAACGCGGAGAGAACGCGGAGGCGATCGAATGTATCAAGGATGCGATAGCGATTGAGCGTGATAATCGCGACTATCTGAGGGCACTCGGGCAAGCGCAGTTTGCGGCTGGAAGGACTGCCGACGCCGAATCGACCCTGACCGAGTTGCTGCAGAGCGACTCCACCGACGGTCTCGCCAGTCTGATCATGGGCCGTGTCTTGGTGAAAGAGGGGCGATTCGCGGAAGCCGTCACGTATTTTCGCCGCGCAATCTATGGCCATTGGAGCGAGGATGCCGTGGGAAACCGGCTTGGCGCGAGGTTCGAACTGATCGATCTGTTGGCGCAGCTTAACTCCAAAGAGGAGCTGCTCGCCGAACTGGTCCCGGTTCAGGATCAGAGTCCTCGCGATTTGAAGATACAAACACGGCTGGGGCGGCTGTTCCTGTTAGCGGGGTCGCCTGCCCGAGCTGCCGATGTATTTCGCGGGATTCTTCATGATGCCCCCGCGAACGCGGACGCCTATGCCGGCCTCGGCGAGGCGGAATTCGCCAGAGGCAACTATCGCGCGGCTCAACTGGATTTTCAGACCATGTTACGGTTGGCACCTGATGACCAAGCCGTGCGGCGACGCCTCGACATCTGCAACGAACTGCTCATGCTTGATCCCACGACGAGAGACCTCGGCCCGGTGGAGCGTTTCAGCCGCAGCCTCAAGCTTGTCGAGCTAACACTGAGCGAGACCAGCCAATGCATCGGTCAAAATCCACCGGCGGAATTGCAGGGATTGCTCGACGAGGCGGCGAAGGCGCTGAAAGCTCATGTGAGCGCCGCCCACCAAAGCGAAGTTTCCGAGGCCAATCTGGATCTTGCCGAACAGCTTTGGCAGGTTCGCAAGGAAGAATGCAAGTCGCCACCAGCTCCAGATAGTCCGCTTGCATTGGTTCTGGCGAGACTAGCTCAGTAGAAAAGACCGGAGTTCGTGTGACAGCGCCGCATCCATCCCCAGCGGGATGGATTTTGCCACTAACGGTGGGCAAGCAGGCGGTCGTCATCGGCCGCAAACGACGCCGACAGGATCAAGAAGCGAATAGGAAATGAATAACGGCATATCCGGACAGAATCCCGATTGAAAGCAACGGCGATTCGGCGGGCACTCATTGCCTTTCTAAAGACTTTATAGCCTGGTCAGTTGGCCCAGACCGCTGCGCCTCCAACGCGACCCATCGCTTCGGAAAGTGGCTGAATGCAGCCGATGCCGCCGGCCCGTCCCGCCGCCCGCGGTCCGTCGCCGCGACCGCCAGGCGGGGGGATGGGGATGCGTGGCGGCGCGAAGCGCGTTTTATGGCACTGCGACCCCGCGGACTGCCTAACCCGGATTTCTCACAGCGGAGGCCCTGGTTGAGCGGTGCCCCGGTCCATGTGAAGTTTTCAGCGGCAGGACCAAAAAAGGACGTACACTTCTGCAACGTGTATTATGCAGAAGTACGTACTGG
>Ga0187871_10002141_pt1 | contig 16355 bp, 10 predicted proteins | sample June2016WEW_16_1_FD_132988 | JGI IMG/M metagenome (GOLD analysis project Ga0187871, IMG submission 132988) | Peatland microbial communities from SPRUCE experiment site at the Marcell Experimental Forest, Minnesota, USA - June2016WEW_16_10 | ecosystem: Environmental > Terrestrial > Soil >... | reverse complement strand
TGACCAAAGCGGGCGCCAAGCTCATGGACTTTGGTCTGGCGAAACCGGAAGTTTCCATTGGCTCCCACGCCATCGGCCCGTTCACTCCTTCCACGCCGACCATGAATCTTGCGTCGCTCACAGCGTCGGTGTCGCCGCTCACGCAGAAGGGTTCCATCGTCGGCACATTTCAATACATGGCTCCCGAAGTTCTGCAAGGCGCAGAAGCCGACGCTCGCAGCGACCTCTTCAGCTTCGGGTGCGTTCTCTACGAAATGGTCACCGGACGGCGCGCCTTCGATGGCAAATCCCAACTCAGTGTATTTACCGCGATTCTCGAGAAAGACCCGGATCCCATCAGCGCCAGCCAGCCACTCACCCCGCCCATGCTCGATCGCGTGGTCCGCGCCTGCCTCGCCAAAGATCCCGCCGACCGCATCCAATCCGCGCACGACGTGGCCATGGACTTGTGCTGGGTTGCCGAATCGACATCGGGCGGCTCCGCAAAGCCGCCTTCGCAACTCAAGAGGTCGTGGGTACTTTGGGCAGCTGCGCTTCTGCTCGCCTTCATCGCGCTCGCCGGATTCGCCGGATACCGTTGGGCGAAATCCTCTGAAGTGCCGTTATCGCTACATGCCGAAATCCCAGCGCCAGACAAGTTTTCCATCGACGCCACCGGCGACGCAGGCGGCATGCCAGTACTTTCCCCGCAAGGCGACAGGATCGCCTTCGTCGCGCATTCCGGCGAGACCAAGCTGCTGTGGGTCCGCTCGCTCAGCAGTGACACGGCGCAAGCGCTCGATGGCACCGCGAGTGCTGCGCATCCTTTCTGGTCGCCGGATGGCCGCTACATCGGCTTCTTTGCCGGCGGTAAGGTGATGAGGATCGCCGCCACCGGCGGCCCGGCCGCTACCATTGCCGACGCGCCCAATTCTCGCGGCGGAAGCTGGAGCGCGAACGATGTGATCGTTTTCGCCCCGGATTTTACGGGCGGGCTGGCGAAAGTAAACGCGCAGGGCGGCGTCACTGAACCCGCGACTATATTTGATAGGACCAAGCACACCACACAGCGCTGGCCGTGGTTCCTGCCCGACGGCAAGCATTTTATTTTTCTCGCCACCAGCCACACCGGAGGCGATCCCAAACAGAACGGAATCTACTTCGGGTCCGTCGACAGCACCGAGGCGCATCTGGTCCTGGCGACCGATTCAGCAGCGCAGTACGCATCCGGCTATCTTCTCTACCGTGCCAACACCGCGCTGGTGGCGCAGCCCTTCGATCCGACGAACGGGACCTTGTCGGGTTCGCCAATTCCGCTGGTGAATAACCTCCGCGACGACGTTGGCGTGTGGCGCAGCATTTTTGCCGTCTCCCAGAACGGACTCATGGTTTACCAGCCCGGCAGCACGGACTCCGCGAAAAGTCACCTGGTGTTATTCGACCGTGCGGGGAAGGTACTCGCGGACTACGACCCTCACGAGGCTACAACGACGAAAACGCTCGCCCTGCTGGGAGTGCGGGATGTGCGCCTCTCGCCAGACAACAAGCACGTGGCATTTGCCAGCGGGAGCGACATTTGGACGCTCGACTTGGATCGCAAGACCAAAACACGCATCACGTTCAATCAGCAGGTGGGTCAGGAACCCTCATGGTCTTCGGATGGGAAGACGCTGATCTTCTCGGCTCTGGTCACCTCAGGCGGCGGCAATGTCGAAATCCGTTCCAAAACCGCGGACGGCAGCGGCGTCGAGAAAACGCTACTTGCCGAGCAGAACAACTACCACGAACCGGGCTGGTCGCCAGACGGAAAATATCTCACCTACCTATGGGGCGATGGCGAGAAAATGGTTTCCTTATGGATACGGCCGGCAAACGGAAGCGGTAAGGCGGTTGCGGTCGTGCAGCCGCCTTCCGCCCAATCCAATCTCTCCTCGTATCGAATTTCTCCCGACAGCCACTGGGTGGCCTACGCTTCCGACGAATCCGGACAACAGGACGTTTACATCACGACTTTTCCTGAGGGGAAAGGCAAGTGGAGAGTATCGGCCAATAGCGGGGCCTTTCCCGCGTGGAGTGGAAATGGGAGGGAACTTTTCTTTAAGGACCTTACCGACAGTATCTTCGTCTGTTCGGTGACCCCGAAAGGATCGGAGATCGAAATCGGCACGCCCCAGCGTTTATTCCACGCCGCTTCACCCGGAATCGGCATAGCGTTCGACGCCTTCTCCGACGGCAAGCGGCTGCTGGTGAATCACTCCGAAGAAGAGGCCCAGGTCCCGCTCCAGTTGATTACGAACTGGCCAGCGGAGTTGAAGAAATGAATCTGGGTGGAGCTACCTGTTCGCGGGGGCCTAATGTTTCGCCCACGCCCATCCTGTGATTCGCCAACCAGTCGCGCCCTTTTGCAGGGTGAGCATAATGATCGAGCCGATTTCGCTGACCGGCTTCCCTTTCTGCTTGAAGGTGTAGTTCGCGGGAATGACGACGTCGGCGCGGTCTGAGGTGATATCCACGTGCGATGGGTCGCCCAGAGTGACGGCTCCATCGGTAATCCCATTCTTTTTGGCATCGGCATCGAAGTCGCTGGCCCACTTCGCACAGGCCCCCTTACCGTGCCATTCGTGGGGCGGGAATTCATCGAGGATGGACGTTTGATCGGCGCAAGCCGCCAGAAGCGTCTTGGTGTCGCCCTTGTTGAAACCGTCTACAAACCCATGCACGGACGCGAGCACCGCGGTCTGCGCGGATCCAGAGGTCTGCGCGGTTGAGAACGTTGCCAGCGTGGCCAGGAAAAGAGCGATTAGCATTCGTTTCATCCGGCGAGTGTAACAGCTCTTGGACTGGCGGCCACGACTTCTGAGACCCACCCCACAGTGTTATGATTTCTTCCCTGACCGCATTCCATGCGAATTAGGCGCACCTTCCCCATTGTCTTAGCGGTCGTAGTCATTGCCGCGGCGGTGACCCTCGCCGTCCAACTGCGAAAGCATGCTCCACCGGAGCCCGCACGCCTATTGCCCGGCGCGGACGCGTTTTTCTATCTCAACCTTGGTGCTGTTCGCAAAGCGAACTCGGGCAAGGACCTGCCTGCAGTCAGCCACGATCCCGAGTATGAGCGCTTCATCCGCGAGACTGGCTTCGAGTTCGAGCGCGATCTCGACACAGCCGCCTTCGCCGTTCACTACCCCTCGAAGTGGCCGGGCGGCGGAACCGGCGGCTCCTCCGCGGAAGTACGATTCTCCGAAGTGTTGGAAGGAAAATTTCAAGGCGAGCGAGTTATCGCTTATCTGCGGCAGATCGCACAATCGGTCGAAAACTATCGCTCGGTCGACATCTTCACGATTCCCGTAGAAGGCCGATCATTGCGGGTCGCGGTGCTGAGCGCCGATTCCGTAGCCGCCTCCAACCATGACGACCCCGCCGTCATTCACGGAATGATCGATCGCTCCAAGCGGCTGGCTTCTCCTTTCGGAGGCCCGTCGCTTTTGCGGCAATATTACAAGCATGTGCAGTTGGCCAGTCTGGCGTGGCTGGTCGCGCGCATCGATCCTTCCACACCAGGAGCCAGCGGCCTGAATACGGTTTTCACCACCCCGGCCACGCTCGTCATCTCCGGGAGCGCTCTCAACCCGCTTCATCCCATGGCACAAACGGTTCACCTTCGCGCCGAAGCCTTTTCCCAGTCGCCCGATGAAGCTCGCGCCGTCGCCGACAAAGTCAACGTCTTCATCGCCTTGAGCCACGCTGCCGAGACGTCCGTGGGTACCCGCGGCACCGATGCGGATGTAAAAGCGCTTTTCGACAGCTTCCAGATCAAGCAGGAGGGCGAGCATGTCGTTCTGACAGCCGCCATGCCCTTCGGCTTTCTGCGCAAGATGCTCTCAGGATCCGCGCCCGAGTTGGCCGAGCCTTCCGACACCCCGGCGGCTCAAGTGCCGGCAAAGTCACACTAGATCGGGACGCGCCAGCGGTGCAACTAAACTCCGTTCCAATCGTCTGATTGCTTACGGAGAACAACTCCGGAAGGTACAATTAAACAGGATGTCGACCCTCCCACTTCCGATAGCCGCGTTTTTTGCGGGCCTGATCTCATTCCTCTCACCCTGCGTGCTACCGCTCGTGCCTGGTTACCTGTCTCTGATCTCCGGAGCCGGCCTCGAAGAACTCAAAGCGCCGCAGGCTCGCCTTATGCAGCGAGTGATGGTGAACTCCATCGGGTTCATCCTGGGCTTCAGCGTCGTCTTTATCGCGCTGGGCGCGGCCGCAACCGAAATCGGCCAGGTGCTCGGGATGTACAAACACACGCTGGCCAGAATAGCCGGCGTCGTCATCATTCTCTTCGGATTGCACCTGACCGGCCTCTTCAAGATCAAAGCCCTTTATACGGACGCTCGCCTGCACAGCGTAAAGGGCAGCAGCACTCCGGTCGGCGCATTCGTGATCGGTTTCGCGTTTGCTTTCGGCTGGACTCCGTGCCTCGGTCCAATCCTCACCGCGATCCTGACCATAGCCGGCGAACAAGATACGTTGATAAAGGGGATCCTGCTGCTTGCGGTATATTCACTTGGACTGGCGGTGCCGTTCTTGCTGACATCGCTTTTAATGGAGCGTTTTCTGAAGTTCTACAGCCGCTTCCGTTCACACATGCATGCGCTCGAAGTGGCCTCCGGAGTCTTGCTGATCGCGCTGGGAGTGTTACTAGTGATCGGCCGCTTTACTTTGATTTCGAATTGGCTTTCGTTCCTGAACCGCTTTGCGTTGTAAGTTTTGGTGGCGCAGCGCTTCAGCGCTGCGATAAAGGCTCACCTCAATTCGGCTCAGCCGCTGAGATCGAACTGATGCTAGCAACGCTGCTAAGATCGTGATTGGAGATTTCCCGTGAAACGTAGTCCTCTCGCTCTCATCGTCGTGGCGTTCGTGGTCGCGCTCATGCTGTACTTTGGCTATCACCAGGCGCGGCGCAACACGTCTGCATCCCGCATAACGCAACCCACCATCGCCCCCGATTTCTCTCTCGAGTCGCTTGATGGCAAGACCCTCCGCCTCTCCGATTTTCGCGGCAAAGCCGTCCTGCTCAACTTCTGGGCAACCTGGTGCGGTCCCTGCAAGATCGAGATGCCCTGGTTCGTCGATCTGCAGAATCAATACGGTTCGCAAGGACTGCAAATCGTAGGGGTCGCCATGGATGATGGCAGCAAGGAAGACATCGCCAAGTTCGCCAAAGACATGGGCGTGAACTATCCCATCCTAATCGGAAAGGATTCGGTAGGCGACCAGTATGGCGGCGTGCCCGCGTTGCCGCAGAGCTTCCTGATTACACGCGACGGAAAAATTGTGGATAAGATCGTCGGCCTGAGGGGCAAGAGCGAAATCGAGGACGCGATCAGGAAGGCCCTGAACACTCGCCCCGCCCCAAGTCAGGCATCGGCTTCCGCAGAGAGTCCCGAAAAGAGTTCAGAAAAGAGTTCAGAAAGAAGTTCAGTTCGATGACGCTCGATCCTACGAAGGCGAAGAATATCGATCTCCCGAGACGAAGCACCGCGCGCCTCTGCATCCCTCTCGCGATAATGCTTCTAACAGCCGTCAGCATCTCCTTCGCGCAAACTCCCGGCAAAGCTCCCACCCTTACCGTGGCCGCCGTGCCGCTGGTAACGGCGCAACGTGGCCAGCAGACCATGGTGAGCCTGAATTTCCGCGTTCCTCCCGGCTATCACATCAACTCCAACACACCCAAGTCCGAGTTCCTGATTCCGACCGCCTTGAAAATGGACTTGCCAACCGACATCATCCTGGGAAAGATTGAATATCCCGCCGGCGAGGATAGGAGTTTCCCCTTCTCGCCCGACGAAAAGCTGAGCGTCTATAGCGGAGACTTTGTCGTCGCCCTGGCGGTGCATCCGCTGCACTCAGTTGTCCCCGGAAAATACGAAATGCGCGGGGTTCTCCGCTACCAGGCTTGCGATAACGCCGCCTGCTATCCGCCGAAAAGCTTGCCCGTAAGTTTCGAAGTGAAGGTAGTAAAAGAACCCGCAGAGCACCACGCCAACCCAGCACAAAGCCCGCACGTGCACAACTAGCCCTCAACTTCAGAACAACGCTGCGTGGTTTCTACCAAGTTTGGCCGCCGGTATTTCATTCCGTGCGTGGCGTCGCGCTGGCAAGCGCAAGAATCGTTCCAGCAAAAAGTAGCGTGTCGAAGAAGTAATTGAGGCCCTCGACCTTAACGTCCGTACTTGGGTCCAAAAGCGAGACGATTAGAATCGGCCCATAAATAAAGATGACCAACAGCAGAATCCAGCCGCCGAGATAAGTTGCCGCCGTTCGCGTCTTCCGAGCCAGCAGAATGCTCAGTCCTGCAATCAGCAAAATTGCTCCTGTCAGGTAGGCGATCACCCTGGGACCTGGAATCCACGCGGGCATGAATTTTTCAAGAGGAACACCAGGAACATTGACTGGATACAGGAAATGCTCGACCCCGTAAAATATCGCGGCAACGCCAATCACGATGCGGCCGAGCGTGATGAACTTGCTTGCCAGCCCGTCCTTTCGGGGCAGCGCAGCTGCCGCGAGGAGCCAGCCGCCTGCACCAAACGACAGCTCGCGCAAAAGAAGCACCCAGTTAATCCGGTTGTGAGGCTCTGCTAGTGTTCCTGGCAGGTCCATCGTTGCTACGAAAAGAAACATCATGATCCCGAACATCAGACCAGACCACTGCACCTGAATTTTCGTGGCGATGCTCAAGGACGCGGCGATCAGAGCGACACCGACCAGATAGGTCCAGAACAGGGGCCAAGGCATAAACTTGGGCACCGCCTGCATAATGCCTCTAGCGGCAGAGAAATGTTCCGCGCCGAAGACCGCAAGAGGAACTGCGAAACACAGATTGCTCAAGGCGACGATCTTGTCCAAGCCGTTGGTCCGAGCAAGTTCGGTCTTCACGGCCCAAAAGCCAACCACAAAAAGCACGATGGCCGCGCAGCTCATCGAAATCGCCGTGCGCGAGATCTCAAGCAATACAATCGCGACGATCGCTTGGTTTGCCATAATGTGGCAGACGTTTCTCTGATCGAAGGGTTAGCTACCGGCCGCCCTGTTTCTTCTCCACCTTCGCCCAGGTATCCTTCAATGCCACGGTCCGATTAAACACCGGCTTTCCGGGCTTCGAGTCCGGATCGACGCAGAAATATCCCAACCGCTCAAACTGATATCGGCCGCCCGCGGCAGCGCCAGCCAGCGACGGTTCCAGCTTCGCCTGCGCGACCACTTCGAGTGAATGCGGGTTCAGATTCGCGGTAAAGTCCTCGCCTTCCGAAACCTCACTCGGATTTTCTTTCGTGAACAAGTTTTCGTAAATCCGCACCTCGGCGTCGATTGCCTTCGCGGCCGAAACCCAATGAATCGTCGATTTCACCTTCCGCCCGTCGGGAGTGTTGCCGCCACGCGTTGCCGGATCGTAGCTGCAATGCACTTCCAACACTTCACCTTCGTCGTTCTTCACCACGCTGTTGCAAGTGACAAGGTAACCATAGCGCAGACGCACCTCGCGGCCGGGCGAGAGCCGGAAATACTTTGGCGGAGGAACTTCGCGAAAATCATCTTGCTCGATATAAAGCTCGCGCGAGAACGGAATCTTGCGTGTGCCGGCGCTTTCGTCCTCGGGATTATTCACGGCGTCCATTTCCTCAACCTGACCTTCCGGATAGTTGTCGATCACAACCTTCAGCGGATGCAGCACCGCCATCACCCGCGGCGCGCGCTTGTTCAGATCTTCGCGGACGAAATGTTCGAGCATGGCCAGCTCGATGGATCCGTTGGTCTTTGACACGCCAATCGAGCCGACGAAGTTGCGTACCGCTTCAGGCGTGTAACCCCGGCGTCGAATGCCGCCGAGTGTCGGCATCCGCGGGTCGTCCCAGCCGCTCACACGTCCTTCCTGCACCAACTGCAGCAGCTTCCGCTTGCTCAATAGCGTGTAGGTGAGGTTCAGCCGGTCGAACTCGATCTGCCGCGACGGAAAAATCCCTAGTTGCTGAATGAACCAGTTGTAGAGCGGGCGATGGTCCTCAAACTCAAGCGTGCAGAGAGAATGCGTGACGCGTTCGATCGAATCCGACTCCCCATGCGCGAAGTCGTACAAGGGATAGATACACCACTTGTTGCCGGTGCGGTGATGTTCGGCATGCAGGATTCGGTACATCACCGGATCGCGCAGGTTGAGGTTGGGCGAGGCCATGTCGATCTTCGCCCGCAGAACCCGTGATCCGTCAGGAAATTCTCCAGCGCGCATGCGCTCAAACAAATTCAGATTCTCTTCGACAGACCGGTTGCGATAAGGGCTGTCCTTGCCCGGTTCAGTGAGCGTGCCGCGATGCTTGCGAATCTCATCTGCCGTCAGATCGTCTACGTAAGCCTTGCCATCTTTTATGAGCTTGATCGCCCATTCATAGAGCTGATCAAAATAGTCGGAAGCGTAGTACAACCCGTCCCACTTGTAGCCCAGCCAATTCACATCGGCCTTGATCGACTCGACGTATTCGGTTTCTTCCTTCTCAGGATTCGTGTCGTCAAAGCGAAGGTTGGTATGTCCGCCGAATTCGTCGGCCAGTCCGAAGTCGATGCAGATCGCCTTGGCGTGTCCGATATGCAGATGTCCGTTAGGCTCGGGAGGAAAGCGCGTCTGCACGCGGCCATGGTGCTTGTTGGTCTTGAGGTCCTCAACAATGATGTCGCGTATGAAGTTCGACGGCGCAGGTAGGGGCGAGGCAGCCACAGCTTTTTCTCCAGCATCGGTTGACGGATGAGACGGATTCATTGCCATTAATCTTATCGTAGGCGAAGATCTTATCGTAAGGATCGCGCCCCAACCCAGGTCACCTCGCCGCGGCCGCGCGCACTCTAAACCGAACTTTTTCCCTTCGCTGAAGGTAACGGACGATCTCGAACAGATTGCGCGCCTGAGGATTCCCCGACGGCCCTAGCATCCGCATCAGGCTCTTGGGTGAGTGGTTTGTACTCTCGGCCAATTCGCCAAAGCCCACCGTGGCATGAATATAATCGCGCAGCACGGCTTTGCCCGTTTCCACGTCACCGGAAAGAAAGCTCTCAACCGCCTCCCGCAGCAATTCCTTGCGAAATGCCGAATCGCGCTGCGCCCGCGCTTGGATCGTTTCTTTGAAATCCCGAGTGAGGGCCACTATGGAGTCTCCTGTTTCTTTCTCCTCTTATAGTCTTGCCAGCGCTCAATCGCACTGGCGATATCGTGCTGCTGACGCTTCTTGGTTCCTCCCCGTATCCGATGTATTCGAGGATTTCAACACGATCAGATGGTAACATAAATGTTACCTCTGTCAAATTCTAAGACAAGCCACGCAGTTTCGCTACGCCTTGCTCGATCCGCTCCAATGTAGCCCCCCTACCCAGCACCTCCAGCGTCTCAAACAGCGGCGGCGCATTCTTCCTTCCGCAGACCGCCACCCGTATGGGCTGAAACATCTGGCCGGCCTTAATTCCCAGCTCCTGTGCAGCGGCGCGCAGAGCCTGATCCAGCGGATCATGCTTGAACTCAACGTTCGCCAGCACCTCGCGGGCTCGCGTTAGAACCTTCAGCGCCATGGCTGCATCCCCTTTTTGCGGGATGAGTTCGGCAGGGTCATACGGCGGCAGTTCGTCAACAAAGAAGAAGTCCGCGGCGGTGAGCACGTCGCGCAGCAGTTTGATGCGCTCGCGAATCAGCGGCGTGACCCGCAGCATCTTTTCCGGCGTAACGTCGAATCCCGCGCCGCGCACGATCGGGAGCAGGCGAGCGCTCAAATCCTCCACCGGCAAGCCACGAATGTGCTCAGCATTGAGCCACACCGCCTTCGGATCGAACGTCTCCTCGGGAGTCGCAGCCGGCTCCTTAAAGTTCACCACCGCGTTCGAACGGTTGATGCCTTCCAGGGAAAAAATCTCAATTAACTCCTGCAAAGGCATGTTCTCGCGATCATTTTTCGGCGACCAGCCCAGCAAGCAGAGAAAATTGATGAAAGCTTCGGAAAGAAATCCTGCGTCGCGGTATGTCGTGACGCTAACAACCGGACCGTGCCGTCGCTTGGAAAGCTTGGTCCCATCAGGCGCTACCAGCAGCGGAAGGTGCGCAAACTGCGGCGGCGCAAAACCGGCGGCTTCGAAGATGAGCACGTGCTTGAAAGTATTCGTGAGATGGTCCTGGCCCCGAATAATGTGAGAAATGCTCAGGTCGGCGTCGTCGGCACACGAAGCCAGGTGATAAGTCGGCATGCCGTCCGAACGCAGCAGGGCAAAGTCTTCGATGTCGGCAGTCGCCTTTACCTGCTCGCCGTAAACCGCATCCGTGAATCGCACAACCCCGCCTTCGCGGGGCACGCGAAAGCGCAGCGCAAATGGCTCTCCCGCGGCGGCGCGGCGGTCGCTCTCGGCACGTGAAATTTCACGCGCGCCCGGGTTAAACAGCCAAGTTCCCTGCGCCCCGGATTTTTCTGCATCCCCGGTGTGAGCGGGAGTGAAATCGCGGTAGGCCAGGCCCTTTTCGAAGATCGCCCAAGCGGTCTTGCGGTGCAGTTCGATACGCTCGGACTGTCTGTACTCCTCGTCCCAGCCCAAGCTGAGCCACTTCAATCCCTCAAAAATGGAATCCACCGAAGCCTGCGTGTTGCGCTCGACGTCAGTGTCGTCGAGGCGAAGAATCATGGTGCCGCCGTTGTGGCGGGCATAAAGCCAGTTGAAGATGAATGTGCGCGCGCTGCCCACGTGCAAGAAGCCGGTGGGCGACGGCGCGAAGCGCACCCGGGGCTTGGCTTCAGAGGACGTCGAAGGCAGGGATTCAGGCATAAGTGGCGAAATAGCGAAGTTCGATGGTATGGGGACGGCTAGGCATCGTCAACCGGCCAGAAAACGATTTCCCTTAACGAGTTCCAAGTAACCGATTTGAAGTAACTGGGGTCAGGGGCAGTGTACTTAAATCATGTTGTGCTCGCACCCCTGGCTATGAAAACATTAGTCATCGGCCTTCTCCCAAGTTGCTGATGCAGACCTTCGTGGGAAGCCTTCGCCAGGGCTCATGAATAGTATCGCCACGAGTATCGTCATCATTCCAGGCGTTGTTGCCTTACTGCTGTGCCTGCTCTTCACCTATCTCTACCAGCAGAGCCGCCAGGCCTACTTCCGCGCCTGGCAGGTTGCGTGGGCCTGCTATTCCATTCACTATGCGCTCGATGCCTTCCGCTATTACTTTCCACCGGCGCCGGTGGCTTTCTTTTTCAGCTCTTTGTTTTCGGTGGCGATGGGCGTATGCATTTTCGTCTCGACGCGTCTTACCCGGGGTTCTTCGTTCCGCCTCCGCTGGTATGACGGAGCGCTGGCTTTAGCCGGAGCAGCGGCGGCCTTCGTCGATCTGCGGAATCACTTAGGGCACGCCACTTTGGCCGGGCCCCGTCCCCTGAGCCTGGGTGTGCTTTTCTTGAGTGCGGTGCTGCTGTACTGTTCGGCAGCTTTCTATCTGCATGCGCACCGCAAAGGATCGGTCGCCTTCCAACTGCTGGCTTTTTCACTGGCACTATGGGCCGTGCTCTTAGGCGCGATTCAGTCCAACAATCCCTGGATGGAAATGTTTGGCAGCGTCGGTCATGTCCTCGGACCGGTGCCGCAGATGCTGCTGGGCATCGCGATGGTGATGGTTCTGTTCGAGAACGAACGCAACGCCGTGCAGGAGAATACCCTTGCGCTCTCCACCTTGGGCGTCGACCCGCGGCGCTTGCTTTCCGCCGATGACTTGCTGCCCAGCATGCAGTCGGCGCTCGATCGCCTGGCTGGCGCGTTGTCCGCGCGGCAGGCGGTCATCTACATTTCGGAACGCTGGCGCGGCCTGTTGCCTTCGGTCGAGCGCGGATTTTCCTCGGAGTTCCTTACTCATCTGACCCGAACCGGTGCCGGGGAATACGTCTGCGAACTCGCCTACCGCCAGGGCGGACTGTTCACTGTGCATGACGTCCCCCATACTGCGGAACCCCTGCCCATAGGCTCAACCGGCTCATTCGCCGATTTCAAGAAAGTTCTCACCGATGCCGGCATCCGCAATCTCACTGCCGTCAGCCTTCAAACCCGCGAGCACGCCTTCGGAGTGATTTTATTTCCTCACGCGCAACGCAAGGCCTTCGGCACGTCCGGTCCACGTCTCATGGTGGGACTGGCCCTGCAACTCGGCCTCACGCTCGATAACTACCTGATGTCGCACGACGCCCACCGGCGCACGCAAGAGTACGAGTTGCTCACCGAGATCGGGCAGGCGATCAGCTCGCGCCTCGATCAGGATGAAGTGCTCCGCACCATCCATACCGAACTGGGACAGATTTTCAATACCAGCGACTTCTACATCGCCTTTCAGGAAGGCGATGAAATCCGCTTCGAACTTGAATTAGAGAACGGTCAAACTCAGCCCAAACGTTCGCGGAAGCTGGAAAATGCTTTTACGGAATATGTCATCCGCACCGGGCAGCCGCTGCTCATACGCTCTGACCTCGAGAAGACGCGAGCCCGGCTCGGCGTCACTTACCGGCCCGAGCATCCCGCCAAGTGCCTGTGCGCGGCGCCCATTCTGCTTAGCGGCAAGCCAGCCGGAGTCATGGTCGCCATGAGCACCGAACGAGAATTCGTCTTCGAGCAGCGCGACCTTGACGTACTCATGACCGCCGCCGGCCAGGTATCAGTTGCGGTGGAAAATGCGCGCCTGTTTGCCGACGAACAACGGCGTTCGCGGCAACTGGCTTTCCTCAACAATATTTCGCGCACCGCCATTTCGAGCGACGATCCCGTGCACATGCTGGGGCAGATCGTCGGAGAAATCCAAAAGAATTTCAGCTTTGATCACATCGGGATCGGCCTGCTCGATTACGGAACCAAAGAGATCGAGATCAAAGCCGAAGCCGGAGCCACGGCGCATGCCATGGGCAAGCGGATTCCCCTGGGCGTAGGCATTCTGGGTCGCGTCGCGCGCACCGGCGAGCGCGCCCTGGTGCACAACGGTGTCGAAGGCCAGATGGGGGCAATTCTCGCCGAGTCGCGCTCCGTCCTCTGCATCCCCATCACTTACGGTGAGACGCTTCTGGGCGCGCTGAACATCGAGAGCCGCGGCGAGAGCGCATTCACGCCGCAGGACGTTCTCATTCTCAACACGCTCGCCGATTTACTCGCCACCGCTCTCCACAATGCTTTCGTCTTCCAGAAGCTGCAGCAGCAATCGATCACCGACGGCCTCACCGGAATCAAGACCCGCCGTTTCTTCTGGGAAGCTTTGTCTGCCGAATGGAAGCGCGCTTCCCGCTCCGGACGGCCGTTCTCCGTCGTTTTGATCGACCTCGACAAGTTCAAGGAAGTCAACGACACCATGGGCCACTTTGAAGGCGACTTGGTCCTCGCCCGCGTAGGGCGCCTCCTCGAACAAAAATCGCGGCAGTCGAACGTCGTCGCGCGCTACGGCGGCGACGAGTTCATCATCCTCATGCCCGAAACCGGTCCCGAGCAAGCTCAGGTCCTCGCCGAGCGCTTGCGCCAGTGGATCGTCACTGACCCCATGCTGAGCGAGCACCACATCACCGGCAGCTTCGGCGTCGCCAGTTTCCCAACGCACGGCTTCTCCATCGAAGACATCATCCGCGTAGCCGACGCCGGCATGTACGTTTCGAAACGCTCCGGCGGCAATCTGGTGTCGGCTGCCGAAGAATTCGCCGCCGGAGAAGAGTTCGCCGCGCAACGCCAGCAAATTTCCTCCTACATCGAAGGCTTTTTGCAGCGCGAGCACAATGGCCCCGAGCACCTCGAAGAGCTGGCCACCATGCTGGTGAAACTCTGCGGCGGCGAAGAAGATTGCAACGTGCCGCTGCTGAAAGAATCGATCGAAATCCTAAGCCGCGCCGCCGAATCCCGCGAACTCCACACCTCAGGCCACGGAGACCTGGTAGCGCGCTATACCGAGATTCTCGCGCGGGCCCTGCGCTTGCCTCCCGAGGAAACTGCCGACCTCGTCTATGCGGCGCGCATCCACGACGTAGGGAAAATCTTCGTTCCGGAACGCATTCTGAATAAACCGGGCCCGCTCACCGACGATGAATTCTTCCTCGTAAGAATGCACGCGCGAGTCGGAGCCGAGATCGCCGGCATCCTCCCTCACAGCGCCATGATGCGTCAGGCCATCGAGCACCATCATCAGCGCTTCGATGGCACTGGCTATCCCGACGGAGCCAAAGGCGAGCAGATTCCTTTGTGGTCGCGCATTATCGCTCTCGCCGATGCCTACGCCAACATGCTGACCGAGCACTCAATCGCCGCCGCCCGCACTCCCGATCAGGCTCTCGATGAACTGGCCAAGATGAGCGGTACCGGCTTCGACGGAATGCTGGTGCGCTTGCTCCTGCGCGAACTGAAGTCGGAGCGCGCCTCCTCAGCAAAAGACGGCTTCTAAGACCATCCCACAATGTCCTTCAATGCATCTGATGGATTTACTTCTGACTCAGCAGATAGAGGTCAGCGTGACCGGCGGGGCGCGCATAAACAACGCTGGAAAGATCTTTGGAAAAATCATACGCATTCCCCGAGTAACCCTGGCGGAATGCGAATGGAAGCTTGAGAGCCACCTGCGGGGGCCCGGTTATCTTTCCGTCATGCCACGGTTGGCGATAGATCGTCGTCTCTCCGCGCGCAGCGCCCAGATAAAGGATTGACTTGCCATCGGAGGAGAAGTGCACAATCAGTGTGGCGAGATCCGATACTAGCGGGATGCACTTGCGATCGGCCAGAGAGAATTCGCTGATGCCAGCCGCTTCGTTGGCCGAGTTTCGAGAGGTGAGCAGGTACTTGCCATCCGGGGACGAATCCCACACCGCGCCGCAATTATCCACCAGCTTCTCGATCCCCGAGCCGTCCGCGGCGACTTTCCAGGTGGTGATCTTGGTCAAATCGGTCTCCTCACCACCGAGATAAAAAACATTCGGATCTACGCTGGCCGACCCATAGCCGCCGGACGCTCCTGACCAGGGGATTTGGCGAAGGTCGGTGCCGTCGATTTTCACCACGTAGATTTTCACCTTGCCACCCTCAGAGTCCGAAAACACCAACCTGGAAGCATCCGATGTAAACGTAACCGTGATCAGCTCCGTCCCCGAAGTGATCTTGACCCGGTTGTTGCCGTCGATATCGGAAACCCAGAGATCGCCCTGCTGTGCGTTGCCCGAAAGCGTGACGTACATGATGTGACGGCCATCCCAGGAAAAGGCGGGCTGAGTGGCTTCTTCATTGGTTAAGTCGAACGACTGCTTAGTCTGCGGGTGGTAAGCCGTCAGAAAGCCCGACCGCCTGCCGTTCACAAAGTAAATTTCTTTGCCGGAAGATGCGGGCATGGGTGAGAGATCGGGACCGGCGCCGGTCGTCACTTGTTTCAGGCTGCCGTCGGGGACACGGTATTCCCAGATATTGGTGACGTCGTTGACGGTGCGGCTGCACAGGAAGGTTTTGCCCGGATCATTCCACACCGCGCCGGTTGGGCTGCCGGATACTTCGCCGATTTTTTGCGAGGCGTGAGTAGCCAGATTGACCCGGTAGAGTGTCAAAGTTGTGGAACCCAGCACTTGATCATTTCCCGTCGTAACCAGCAGGTCTTTACCGTCTGGAAACGGCAGTATCTGTACCGGGTCGGAGCCTTCTGGAGAGTGAAAGATCATCTCTTCCCCGAGGCCGACCTTGGCCTTGCGATAGACGCCATTTTCGCTGCGGCGGCTCTTTATGAAATAGAGAGTATTTCCGTCTGGAGAGATCGCCAGCCCAAATCCGGATGAGACTCGGCTGGAGGCGCCGCCGAGTGTGGGCACGCTGAAGCTCTCGTCTGCCGTGAAGTCGTTGGAGTAATAGATTTGGGTGCCGTCCGGCGAAAAAGTATCCATGGACTTATCGACTGAGTCGTTGGTGAGCTGCAGCGGGTCGCCGCCCGAAGCCAGCATTACGAAGACCTGGTCAAAACCCGCGACCGGTGAGGTGAATGCCACCGTATGGCCGTCGGGAGAAAGAACCGCATTGTTCATCGGCTTGTTCCAATGGCTGATCTGCGTGACCTTGGCCGGGCCGGCAGATGAGTTGTGGAAGAAGTACGCGGCCACCGCGCCGAGCAGGACGACAGCAACAATGGCCGCGGCGGCAATGAATTTGTTCAGCGATGATTTGGCGGGCGCCGTCGCTATTTTCGTTGTGCCGCTTGCCGACGCGGCCGCTGGAAACTCAGACGCGCTAGGCAAAGCCGCGCTCGAACGTCCGGAGCCCGAATCGCGTTTCGAGCGTTTCAGGTCGCCGCGCAATTCGGCGCCGGATTGGTAGCG